>Ga0307513_10000755_pt1 | contig 46691 bp, 59 predicted proteins | sample 15_EM_MG_FD_202174 | JGI IMG/M metagenome (GOLD analysis project Ga0307513, IMG submission 202174) | Populus trichocarpa ectomycorrhiza microbial communities from riparian zone in the Pacific Northwest, United States - 15_EM | ecosystem: Host-associated > Plants > Roots > Unclassified | place...
TAGGCCCGACTCTCGTGTGACCGAGGTGCTGAAAGGGCTCTACTCCCTTGGCAGACGGTCTGTGAATGCTTGATTCAATTCCATCACTGGATGCTCATTTGGTTATACACTCCCGAACATATAGCAAGTGGGTCTTCCATTGCACAAACCATTACTCCTTCCTACTCACCTTATACCCGCAGTTTGTATGTGCATATATCAAGTAGTCTCCCATTGCAACTGAATTGTACTACCCACCTGTCTTATAGGTGACTCGTAAGGAGGAATTGAACGGGGATAATAGGGATGATTAGGGATGGGAGTTTAGAAGATTGTGGTATGTGAAAGCAGGCATGTTAATGAGTTTGCTGAAAGCTGATACTGGCACCTCACATGTGGACTTTAGCAGAAACTTGGGGCTTGGCAGCGAAACCCGCGTCTGCGAGGTTGCGATGGACGAGTTTAAGATCGTCGAGTAGTGTAGTTCAGGGCTAGGTGGTGCTATTTTCAGGCGAATTGTACAGCTTAAATTGGTTGAGACAATAAGAACGAATATCAAGGCGTTCGACAAACTCGAGGTTGCAGGGCTCGCCTGCATGATCCCCGTATCTCGCATAAATCCTCCGTGTGTCAGGCGAAAGTGACGTGCACGGGGTGATTCTCGTTGGGCGCGGGTTAGTTGGGTGCGAGATGGAGTTGAGCAACTGCATATCGCACTGTTGCCGTGAGAGCTCTTGGATACCCTTGCGCACAGCATCGGTCTAGATCAGCTCCCACTGAAGGATGCACCAGCGAATGAGCCTAGGAACCGATTAGGGGTCCCACAATTTGTGTCAGCCATTGACCAGCCCTTGAAGCTTGCTGGGCTCCCAAAGAGTATTTATCGTGTCCAGATCTTGGGAGGGATTCATCATTAACAATCACTCGAAAGGAGGCCATGTCCACAGGTCGGAAATTCCTAAAGTGGGTTATAACCTTGCGTTTTCATAATCCGGTTATATGAAATTACAGATAGTTTACATAAGGTTATATGAGAGTCTACATAAGGGTTACCTCAGGGTTATGATTTAACCTTGTGGGTTATAACCTTGGCACCTTATAACATGCAATTATGGTGGTCCTACAAACATATGACATAAGGATTGTGTGTCTGGTAGGGAGAGAATGGGGCTGTATTGGTTCAGAGGTAGTGGACATAATATTTTGCTACTTTATTTCGTAGCAACTGGATTGAGTTGAAGATACATATCAGTACCCTGGAGATTATTCACATAAACAAACCTCCCAAGACCATTCCGATCATTAGGGTCATCATTTGTTGATAACAACCAACAAGCCCTTAAGATGACGCAAGACATACACAATCTAATCAAGAGAGGTATTATTACCTGTGGTGACATCATACCTCATCAGCAAGACTTAAAACCTCCACAGTACTATGGGTGAGGCGAGACGAAAACCCAAATCTGGGAAAGAAACGGAGAAGAGCGAGAGCGGTACCAGCAAGAAGTCCATGTCAGGAACTCTTTATGCGGCGATGACGCATGGTGCATTGCTTGCGAATGGTGGCTCACCGATACATTTTACATCGATTCGGGAACCCCTCACACCTCATTCCATCGAAAGACGAACTCCTCGCCTACAAATAATCCTCAAAACCTGTTGAGATAGCAGCCGCCGATAGTGGAAAGATCCACCGGCACCCTACGTGTGGCGGCATTTGCCAATGGTCTGGGAGGAAAATCAACAGGACTCTTATTACCCACTTGGAGTTCATGCGCCACTTGTGTCACTTGCGGAGCCAGAGGCCAAGGATGGGAATACCTGCCAGGGCGGAATGGAGCTGCGAAATCGGGATGGGGACCTGTTCGCCGATGTCGAAAGGGTGAACAATGTCTACCCGATGGTACTCAGGGTACTCCCCCCAAAGGCTGGGTTAGCTGCGTGGACACAGGCTGGTGAGGTGCAGACCTGACTCACGAGGAGTTGGTAGAACGTCCTCAACAGGTGGCTTTGGTTCGACAGCAAAAGGAGGTAATAGCAAGGAGGCATCCTTAATAACCTGGTATAGACACCTGGCATAGACACCTGGGTCACCCTGCATTCAAGACTGTGATCGCGTTAGCAGAGAGCGGGGCGGATAGCATGGTCATTACTGACCTACCAGTCAAGATCCCTGGTATTAATGAATGCACTGCATGCGTTGCAGCGAAGTCTACTCACCTCCCACATAAGGAGGGACGCGCGAGCGGACAAGTAGTTCCAACGCGTTCACATCGACATGGCAGGTCCAATGCCAGTGAAGTCGGCTGGAGGGAATGAATGTGAGTATATTGTCATGGATGACTATAGCCGGGCTGTGTACTCAAGGCCATTGCGTCTCAAGTCGGAGGGGACGCGTTCAATACTGTCAAAGCGGCAGCAGAAAATGAGTCGAACAACAAGCAGCGTGAAGTCATGACAGATAACGCACGCGAGTTGTCGATGGGGGAAATGTGCATGATCAGCGATGAAGAGGGCATTAGGCTTAGCACAACGGTACCATACTATCCGGCATCCAACGGGATCGCAGGACGTGCTATTGGAGTCCTCACCAATGCGACGCGTGCAGTGCTACGAAATGGTTTATGGGGCAAAGCCAGATGTCACCCATTTGCGCGCATTCGGCGCGCCTTGCGCCATTATTGAGGTAAAGGAGCGGTTGAAGAAACTTGATGATCTCGCGACGATGTGTCACTTCGTTGGTTACAAGTATGAGCGAGGCGGCTACAGGGTTTGGGACCCAAAAGGACGGGTTGTCAATATGGCTGAGGCACTGCGAAGGTATGCTGAGGCTCGATTGAGTATTTTGTCATGGGATTCTGCGTGCGTTCGGTCGGCATAGGGGCTGTTGGCGATCGAAGGGGTCATGGTCGAATCGAGGACGAAAAACGACCAAGGTCGCTGGCCCAAGCACCCTCGTGTTGGATTATTGTCACATGGCGGGATCGTATCCGGCCACACTCCCTATTCGGACAATATCGCCATGTGCTTCTATACTACTGTTTATTGTAGATCCTCACGGTTCTTTCGCTTGCTCACACGCTGCGCTAGTCCAACAGGTTATGAACTACGCTAGCACAGCTACATCGAGCCGAACCGCCTCCACACTCTCTACTTCATGAAGTGGGAAATTCAGGTACGGGCGTACCTTACGGGGCCCGCCGATCACGTCCGTGTAATTCGCCGTACCTCGGGCCCCACCCACCGCCTTGGACAAGTCGGAGCGCGTTGCTATGGGCGTAATTATGGCAACTGCAAGTGACCTACACCTCGAATTGATTCACAGGATGAGGATGAGCGGGGAGCTTGTGTGGGGCATGTGGAGGGCGATCGAAGGGCAACACCAACAACACGACGCGAGGGTCCGCCATGAAGCCTTGGATGCAGCTTTTCGCGATCCGCAAGAAACCCGCCGAAACTTATGTCGACTTCTACCGGCGAGTCGAGGCTGCCCGTTCGAAGATCGACCGCGTCACCCCCCCTGACCTCACGTCTGCGCAACGTAGCGAGGAGCTCGGCCTGTTCACGGTCATCAACGGCCTGGACGTTGACGACCCGTTACGCAGGCAATTTGTCATTCCTGCGCACCAAACAGGCGACAGGGGCGAGACCATCAAAACCGAAACGATCGAATCGGCGAAGAACAGTTTCTTGTGCCGATATTCAGACCATTTCACACGCAATTGCAGGCCTCGTCAACGGCAGGGGCAGGAGGGGCAGGGGCCGCGGTAACGGTTGCGGGCAAATGCAGCCTCCTCCATCGGAACCGGCCCCAGCACGACTGCCAACGACAATGCCGGCGCTGATAAATCGACCTCCCAGGAAACCTCCGGGGTAGCTAGTGCCTTCCTCTCTCGCGATTCGCACACCGCTGACATTTGGCTTTGCGACTCAGGAACCTTAAGTTCAATGAGCAGCGACTACTCCGCGTTCTAAAGCCGGACCGACCCTTGATTCGCTTGGCAGACGGGAAGGTAATCTATCCCAAAGGCCTGGGTTCGATATGTTTTCTCTCAGATTGTGGCTACCATGTTACAATAAATGACGTCCTATACGTACCTCTACTCGCCGTAATCTCTTTGCCTCCAATCGCTTCACAAAGGACCATGCGATACCGACGGAATACCCAAACCGCAAGTGGATTAACCGCAAGACCGGCGCTGTTGAGTTCACCGCGACGATCCAGCACAGTAATCTCGCGCACGTCGCCCCGAGATTCGAATCGGCAAACTGGTCAATCACCGAACTCCATGCGCGACTCAATCACATGCCGTTTTCGGCCATTCGGCAGCTTATACAGCCAAAGTCTATTATGGGCTGCCGGATCAGGTAGCGGCACCACCTCCGGTGACTTATGTGAGAATTGTGTCAACAGAATGCTCACCCGAGCACAGGCAAGGCCCGCCCCTGAGGGTGTTCTCGGATATGCACGGCCCGGTACCCATCCAGAGTCGCAAGGGTAATTACTATTGGGTTACTTTTATTCGGTCACTTGCGCCGTCCCGCCGTGTACTATCTCGTGCGCAAATCGGACGTGTTCGCCGCCTTTAGGGATCATAAGGCTTGGGCTGAGAATGTGACAGGACGGACGATCAGGATCTTACACAAGGATAAAAGGGGCGAATTTTCCGGCAACGTATAGGATGAGTTGCTCCACGAGCATGGCATTCGTCATGAAATTCAATCCGGGACACACCGCAACAGCTCGGAGTGGCTGAACGCTTCAACCGAACCCTTGCAGAGGGAGCTACAACAACTCTCTCATAAGCAGGCCTCTCGCTCACCTGGTGGGAGGATGCTGCAAACCATTTCGTCTATGGTAAAATCCGCCTACCGTCGCATACGATTGACTCTAAGATATCACACGAACTATTCTATCGAAAACAGGGAACGGTCGAACGTCTATGCCCCTTTGGCTGCGTCGCGTACGTTTATCTCCAGAAGGACCAACGCGGCACTCTACTCTTGCACGCGGCACAGTGCATCGTATACCCTAAGGATTACAGGGGGTGGCGTTTCTGGGACCCACAAGCGTGCCGGGAAGTCGTCATGGATAGCGCTGTTTTCCGTGAAAGTGTCTTTCTCCTCAGGAAGCCCGGACTGTCTGGGCGAGGATATATCCATGGATCCGCTGCCAGCCCTTTCGGATGTGGTGCCACGCTCCCCTCCTGTTATCGAATTTCCTCTCCCTGACGAACCCGGTGGGTATTCAAAATCAAAAGGGCTCGTTGAGAAGTCCAAGGGACACGTAGTGGCGCAGGGATTCAGTCAGATCTCGGGAATAAATTACACAGAGGTATTTACGTCTACGGCACGCATGGCGGCGATGCGGACGCTGATGGCGATTGCCGCTGCCGAAGATATGAGGCTTGAGTCTGTAGATGTCTCGACCGCGTTCATGAATGGTGAGACCGACACCGAGCCAGCGATGGGTCCTGCGACTGCTAAAGGGGCTTTACGGCATCAAGCAGGGACCACGCATCTGAGAATCGAGGTTCCATTCAGTCCTAACGGCGATTGGCTTCGAGCAGATATTACTCCGTCTATGTTTATCGACGCGACGACACGAGGGTCATTCCAATCCACGTTGACGACCCTACTTACTGCACCTAATTCAAAGGCAGCGCTCTCAAAAGTCAAAACGAAACTCGACAATCAGCCCGACAAGGACGATCCTCGGTATGAATATCGAACGGGACCGCAGGCGCGCGCCATCAGCCTCTCGCAGCCAGGGTATACCAAATCGATTCTCGACCAGTTTGGAATGACAGGTGTAATCCAGCACGTACGCTGATGAACGAAGGCCAGAAACTGTCCGGCCGGATGTCGCCGGACACGTCGGAAGGGAAGTCGAAGATGAGGAATTACCCCTATCGCGAATTGGTCGGTAAACTGCTTTACCTTGCCATCGCTACCCAGCCCGATATCGCCTATGTTGCCGAGGTCCTCTGCCGCTTCGTCGAGAATCCGAGAATGGACCACGTAACGCGGCAAAAAGGTCCTCCGGTATCTCAAGGATACTGTTAACATGTGACTCGTATGCTTTCGATGGACGGCGCTGGACCCTTCAATCCGTGGTTTGTATTAGTGGCGGCGTCATCCAGTCGGGGCAGCCGCCTTCAGCCTCACGTGTCACTGGCAAGCTCTGAATCGGTCAAAGGTCGGTTGCGAGGTCGCGTGGATGCGATACCTGTTTGAAAAGCTTGGATATGACATGTCACGCCCGTCTCCGCTCTTGGTCGACAACAAGTCGGCCATCCAGGTCGCCAAGCAGCCGGAGCACCAATCGACGATGAAACACGTACATCGCGCCTACCACTGGATTCGCGATCAAGTCGAGCGCAAGCAGATTGCAGTTTCTCATGTCCCGGGTCATGAGAATCCGGCCGATATATTCACGAAACCATGCTCGGACTTCATGCGTAATTCAGGGAATCTTTTTCAATCTCCGCCGACTCCGTCAGGGGGTTATGTTGGATTACGCGGCGGCATTTCGGCCACATTTCCTATTCGGGCAATATGTACACAGACTGCCATATGCTTCTTATTGTCTCCTTAGCTATACTATTGTCTGGTTATTTGTACGACGTGTGTGGCCTTTTAGCCATTCTAGTTATGTGTATAGAGTGTAACAAGCGAGGGGCGAAAGATCCTCACAGTTCTTTCGCCCGCTCACACGCTGCGCTAGTCCAACATTCCGGTGATGTCAATTGATAGCACACATGTGGAGGCTGGGTAGTGTCAAACCGAGCCGCCGGCCAGCTTTCCAGCTTTCGTAGAATAGCTATGAGTTGCAGCGACCCAGGACCTGTTTCGAGCTTTCGCCAGGCCAGCACCACTGGGTACTGTTAGAGAGAAAAGAATTACCAAGCCGGGAATCGAGCCCAGGTCTCTGCGTATCTAACAGCAGCGCTCTAATCACTGAGCCACTTGACCGTTTTTGGGTGAGGAATCATCAACTCAACAGATACCACCAGACCCCCGTGAAATTTTCCGACCCCTACCTGGCCGTCTGCCACACGAATCAGGCTTTTACATTTCCTTCCCCATTCCCCGGATCACCGTTATTCTCTGGAGAGCTAGAATTGTCGCCGTTGTTCCTTCTCTCGTTGCTGTACACCGCATGTAAACTTTGATTCGGCACACCCCATTTCTCCGGACATCAAACTACAAACAGTCTCTAAAATTTACTCAGTGTCTTTGGACGAGTTGCTCCCAGGACGGTTCCAGCGCCTCGAAATCCGCTGCTGTCGGAACTGGTTGTCGTCGCCGAATGCGTGGATCAGCAGTTGGAGATGTCAAGTGGATGCTAAGGTAATCCATCAATATTTCATTTTATTTCATATATATCACCTCAACTGATAATTTTCAGTCTAAAGGATTTCCTGAACTTTTAGGAATAAGTAGTGGCTGGGGTTCAGGCTCATCGCCCAGGCTCCCATGCGGAAGCCTCGTTTCTCACCCTACCAACGCTACTAGGCGTAGAGAGGCGAATTCGTGAATCCTTACTCGGATACATATGGTGGGAATGCCATCTGAGTCGCTCAGTTGGTTTTCTTGAATGACCTCTTGCCGCAGGCTGTCTACTCAACCAGCATCGGGCCAGAGGCGCTCTCTACGCTGACAGAAGAAGCTCGCATTATGAGCTCCGACATTGACCAAGCAACAATTCGATACAACAGACTCTCAGACGACACAAGGAGCATTCAGGCAGACCTCGACGATGGTCTCAAGCAACTTGCATCCTCGGCAGTCGATGGAATGAATGACCTTGGTCGGAGTATCGTGGATCTGTACAATTTGCCAGGTCAAGACACCGCTTTGGCCACGAATCTCATCGCTAAATGCAAAGGGCAAGGCTATGTCCTGGCGCGCAGGTTCGATGACCTACATAAAAGCGGGCGAGATATCCTTCGGCGTGCCGGAGACGTAAGTCCTGAGAAGCCCTTGTGGGTCGTATGACTCCTAACCGTGATATGGCGACGCATCAGGTGGCCATTGAGGCGACAAATGCAGCAAGCATGGCCGAAAGGCAACTCAAGCGGATTGGCGAGATGCTTGAAATTTCTTCTGCGATGCGGGCGGAGGCAGAGATAGTCAAGCAACTCGGAGAGTACGCATGTCATCCAACTGGTTACTGTTCTGTGCACTAATTTAAAATGTTCAGGGACCAAATAAAGGAGGCTGACCGAGCTATTCAAGATGCACAGCGCACAAAACAGGAAGCGGAGCAGAAGAAGAGGGACAATGAAACCGTTCGAGTTCGCTGCTTCTTCCACTACCTTGACTTCATGTTGATTCCTTTACTGCACGTTCGTACAGATTGTCCGGGACGTTTTCACTTTCGGATTCGGTGAACTAGGAGATTGGGGTGGAATCAACGCAGCCATTGACCATGCGAACATGCTCATCGCATCTTGTGAGGGAAACATGTGGGCTTGCCAGGACGCACTCCAGCGAGCGCAAGCGGAACTGCAAAGGATACAGAGCGAACTCTCAGAATACCAGTCCCTTCGCGACCGCCTAGATGGATACCAGCCTCGCGCATTAGAACAAGAAATGCTTGCAAATTCATTGCGGGACCGGCTGGACACTGTCCAGAACAATTCTCTCGATGTCTCACGCTACCTCTCTGTTCTTGCCGCCAAGAGTACCACGGTTCAGTTGGGGCTACCTGCGCAGGAGCTGGCAAGGAAAGTGTTGGCCCTTCAACAGTCAATGGATGTCGCACGCCCGCAGGGACTCCTTTGGTACAGGCCACAGGAGCTGCAAAGGACGCTCGAGGCGATTGCTTCGAGCCCCGTTCCGGCTATCGATACCGGGGACATGATGTAGAGCACATACCGTTCTGTACGACCACGACAAACAAGAGCCTGTATAGGAATATTTCGTGGCCTTGACATGATCCTTTTTTCATGGATATCACTAGAGTTAGGTCTCATGATATGACCCCTTCGTTGCCGTAGTATTGTACTAAAAGAGATGCCCATATTGCCCTGAAACGAGTGTCTTGCTTGAGTGCTCAGTCGTGGTTACAATTTCCAGGGCATACGCCGATGACACTCCACGCTACTGGGCGGAAAATAAATACTATCCTCCGTTGGGGAAGGTCTGACAACAGTGATTGCAGAGGAAGTTTGAAGGAATCTGTGTGGAAAGAGGAGAAACGAGCATATGTTAGACACATCTCATGGAAACTATCGACTCCGAGTGTATGGGGCTTCCAACCAGTGATATCTTTGGAATAATTTGTGCCCTATCCAGGAATACCCTGGGGTGAGAGCTCAAGGAGGTGAGCTTAGATAGCTTAATAGGTTGATCAGTACTGCGTTCTTATCTGTCCAGGGTAGGTAACTGGGGTGCTCAACCTCCGCTTAGACATCCTGTTAATAAGCAGATATGTGAGTTGGCACATTATCGAAAACACATTGAACAAAGGTGCTCAAATATATTCAATACTGCGAACCCAAGTAGGCTCATCGGTTTGGGTTATGATTATGCGCGAGATCTTTAATTGTAATGCTAGTACGGCGGGACAAGTATAAGCAGAGTGTGATTACTAACGGATCATTCCATGCATCCAGTGACTATTAAAATACAACAACAATGGGCACGGCACTTGCATAGGCAATCTCTTTCAACTCACCTTGTTGGCAAATAGTAAAGGTGATCATACGTAAAAGGAAATTTTGTAGCTAGGTGTGGCCAGGTGTGGCCATTCAGGCGACGTACCATAGCGCTGTGTGGCGATAATCACAGTAGCCAACACACCCGACTGATACCAGTGAACGTTTTCGTATTCCAGAATAGATTAGAGGAGAAACAAAGAGTATCTTCGGCCTTAACAAGCAGCCAAGTAATATTAATGGTTTCGGGTTGTGTTGCTGCGCAAAAATTATAGCCAAGGCATGAGCACGGCAAGTGACACATTGAGCAGTTATCTGAGTAACCATATTGATATCCACTGCGGTGAACCACGTGATTTATTCCACTCCATTGAGAGGAAGGGATCCTACCTTAAGGTCACCGCTAGCGTTGACGACCATTTTTAACACCAGGATCAAGTTCGAGGAGGCTAGGAACAAAATTGAATGCTTTGAAAAAAGTCAGGGGTACGGGAAATTATCTGACTAATATCTTTGGCCTGTGGAAACAAACGTTGTGGTGGAATTGGACGACGACCAAATGTAAATTAGTGTGTTAGAATACAGCAATAGATTGAGCTATGTATATGACTCACGCGTACTCTCTATATAATAAATCTCGTTATATCGACTTCATATTCTCCAATCTTGCCCCAGGAGGATATGCTACGGATGGAGTAGTTTGAGAGTCCATAATCACCTTTGCTTCTAATGGTGTTGGTTGATATGTCTGGCGGATTTTGAAGGTATTCGTGCAGCCTTTTTTTAGCGATGGTTATACAGGCCTCAAAATTGATAAGTCTATTTCGCTTCATATGTTCCAGAAAGAGCGCGGGCCATTTGCGTACTTGCGAGAAGCGCCCCATTTATTGGCTGACCGAGAAAGACGTTTGACGCCGAACAGCGGAGGTGTGAGTCAAGGCGAGGCAGGCCGGTGGTCCGGAAGGAAGTTAAAAGAGTTCCATGGGTTGGAGTCACTCTCCACCTGTAATTCTCCCAACCTCTCGGCACCGAGGTGGTGAACAAACCATCACAGCCAGCCTCAATCTGGAAAGAACCCACGATCATGCTCTTGAGCGAGAAGTAAGCCTATCTTATCGAGGGATACCTCGATACTAATCTGTGCCAGAGATAGCACGAAATCCAAGAGCGCAGCTTCAAGAGCGGCCCGTTTGCTCGTCGAAGCGCCGGGGCTACCAAAGAACTGGACCCCGGAGGAGGTCACACAACGCGACGAGATCCTGGTTATGATAGAGGATGATCTCCAACTTATCTCCGCCGCCGAGATGGCCCTGGTACGAGCGAAACAACGAGAGGTCAAGGCCACGGAAGAATTCGAGAAAATACGACGTCGCTACGAGGAAGCCCGAGCTGCTCAAGCACTCGCGGCGCACAACGTCTTGTTCCTGGAGGGTCATATTCAGGAGCTCAAGGATGGTATCGAAGCAAAACGCGGGATGCTGCACCCCGTTCGGCGGATCCCTGATACCATTCTTGAACTCATACTACACCTCTCGCTCGATTTTGCAGAAGAAATTACTACCAATTCGACGGAGCTCATGAATGCGACGGCTGTATGTCGACACTGGAGACAAATCGCTCTCTCATGCCCCTCCCTATGGCGAAATATACCGATACAACCGCGGCGGCCTGGATCAATATCACTTTTCAAAGAGTTTGTGCTAAGATCAGGGAAGAAAGATGTCACCATCGTCTTGTTCGACCTGGAGATTGACGATCATTCGGATAGCGGTCACGACTTTCGTAGGCTTGGAAATATATTTGAGAGCAGCGGCCTTCCCGTCGAGTCTATTGTACAAATGGTCATCCGACCGACTACATCCGCACATCTACCTAATCTGTCCAGCTGGGCAGTAACGCTCCCCAATGTCAGTCATCTTGATATCACTGCGAAACCTCTTCGCCCACATGGAACCGCTCCATCATTCTTCCTCTCGCACTTCCCCGACCTCCAGACGCTTGGATTCTGGGCGACATGGATGTGGCCAATTTTCTCAAGCGAAGTTCACCTCGTCGATTCTCTCTCCTTCCTCGATATGCAAAGTCTCCGACCCGATACCCTCAAAGGCATACTAGACCAAGCCACAAACGTCACCGATCTCGACCTCAGCATTGACGTCTACTTTGGCGGAGACCCAGAAACCACATCGCTCGGCTCATTCCAACACAACTCGCTTACATGGCTTGGCCTAGACGCAGTTGACATCTTGTATACTGCATATGCATTCTGCGGAGATATATCCTTCCCGAACCTTGATTGGCTTTGTATTTGCTTCGAAACCAAACGGGGAATGCCCAGTAACGGTTTCCCTACCGAAACATTCCACACTCGGCTGGAAGCACTCATGACGGCTATGGGGAACTGTCCCAAGCTGGTCAATTTCCAAGTGTGCTTGCGGGATGGCGGGGAATTCCCGATTGGGGACGAAGCAAAGCGCCAGCTGATGGCCCTGCGACTTCTCCCTCGCATCAAGTATCTCATGGTCCGCCCATTCCGCCCAAGCGTGACAGGGTTTGCCTTCCTCGCCGTTCTCAAGCAAGTTCTTTCTGCTACATCCCTCTCCTCGACTGTAATATGGCCCCACCTAGAGAAGCTCGACGTAGAGAATACGCGTAGCTTTCCTGTCGAGATGGTTCTGAGCACTGTCAGGGCTAGACGAGAGCCCCACCGCCCTCCATCCATGCAAATTGCAAAGATCCACGAAGTCAATTTCTGCAACTGCGATCCCTTGACTATAGAAGAGAAGAAGGAGTTGGATGCTTTGCTCGTACTGCCTGAAGCCCGTACGTCCTTTGCTACAACCCATTTGTGTCCTTGACAAGTACTAACCCACTAACAGCTCCTACAAGTCAACCTACCTTCCGTCGCTGGTCATGTCAATACCCAACCTTTTAAATCTATTTCTTGGAACCCAATGTATGTTGTTTGTTTTCTCGCTAGTTCAGCAATTGTCTGTATGTAAGGTCTGGAAACGTGTAGATGGTACCGGTATCTACCCATGGGCTATCTATCCACTTTTTATTCTACGAGTTGCCCATACTCCAGGAGGGCAGACTGGCGAATTTTGCACCACATAGACATCAATTCTTTGACAAAAATACCACCGGTAGAAGCCTGTTGGATAACACATATCCATAGGAAAAGCCGTCCACTGGATGCATCTGCGGATTCATGTGTTGGAATATTGCGCCGTTGTATGCACACCACCTTTACAAAGTAGTGAATTAATATATAGCGTAAACAGGTAAATGTTAGGTACAGTCCAAGTCCTAACACCACTACATCGGCTGGGACCGTGGAGTGGTTTTGAGTTCAAGGTAACTAACAAGGAACTTGCATTTGCCTTCTTTTGGATGTAAGCTTGATGCAATGGTGATGGCTGCTACTACTGGAAGCGTTACTTACCAACTGGGATGTGAGGAACGCTTCGCAGATACACCAGAATGGGCTGCGACCTGGTATTTTGTTGGCTGCTTATTTGGAGTGGTACGAATAAAGGATGGGAGGGACCGAAGGGGCACTTAATGCTTGAAAGGTTCTCCGTGCAATCAATAGTGAATGTCACCCAGGTGTCACCGATTAGTTGCACTGGAAATCCGAGCTGCTGGTTATTATCGTAGAGCGCAACTCGAGAATGACGGGAGTGCACAAGACATGGAGGCAAGACTGCTGAAATGCTTGGAGGATTTGAGAAGGGTGTATTGTCTCGGACGTGCCGGAATTTTGCTTATTTGTTATGAGGCTGGCGGAATTGAATTTCGGCTGAAGTATTATTCATAGTTGATTTTTTTGATATGGTGGAATCAGACTTCTGTGGCTGAATATGCCGTGAAGTCACGCCAATGGATTGACGTCAAAACGAGAGAGGGGGGGGAGACGGAGATTATATTTAGAGTAGTAAGGGTTTTATCTTGTGCTCAGCGTATATATTTGCTCATTAATGGTGCATCTAATATGCCGAAGGTGCGAACCCAGCCCACCATTAGGAAGGCCATTTCCAAAGTTGACCCTCGCCACCACAGCCGCACGAGCTCTCGCACATCCAACGGCTCCAATCACTCAACTACAGATGGAGTTCCCATTACCAACTCCGACTCTGCATCTGACGACCGACCAGTCCAAGTTCACAACTCTTCCACCGACACACCAAGCTCGTCTTCCCGACACACCTGCACGCCCTCCTTCACCGAGCAGAAGCTAGAACGCAAGGCTGAACGAGAGCACAGGGAAAAGGTCGAAACAGAGGCCAGCGCACGAAGAGCAAAGAGGCGTACGAAAAGCGAGTAAACCGAAAAGCGCACGGCTGTCGGAGTTTGAGTCGCACTGACGTTGGATATTCAGGACCATTTACGCCACAATTATGGCGACCTCCCGATGGACCAGTCACAATCCCATCAGAGTAGATCGCGTTATTCGCCTGATTGAAATTCTTGGAAGCGCCCTTACCGTTCCGTAGTCCACTTGCTCAGTCCTTTGACTTCCATCGACTCCACCAAGCCTGGAACACGCGTCACAGTACGAGCGCGGGTCTATCACTCGCCCGTTAGGTATGGTTGCGCGATGTTCTCTCCGCTGGGCCCTCTGACGCGCTTCCCAGGCGCCAAGATCGTCTTCCTCATCCTCCGATGCCAGCTGACGACCGTCCAGGCCGTCTGACAGAAGAGGAAGGCGTCATTCGGCAGAACATGCTCCGATGGGTCCAGGGGATTGCAAGAGAGGCGATCGTCCTTGTAGAGGGAGTCCGATGGTCAAACAGAAGTCAAATCAGTGGCGGTGCACAACGTCGAGATCAAAGTGGAAAAGGTGGTCCTTATAGGGGCAATTGGCAAAAGTCGGTTATTGTATTCCTATCATTTCTTTCGGTCATTGACAGCTCTTCGTGGTCGCTCACCCGTCTTCGTCTTTACTCTTTCAAGTCGAACAGGTGTCTCGTCCGGCGCAGTTAACCAACGCCAATGTTGGAGACCAGACTCGATACAACAACCGCGTCCTTGACCCCCGTGTAAGTCCCAGAACATACCTAACACGCTCCGCTATTGCCCTACTTATCCTCCACCAAGTCTCCTGTCAATTAGGCAATCATCTGTATTAACTCGGCTTTATGCGCGTTCTTCTGACAAGCACTCGCCTCCAAGGGCTCCACCGAAACCCACTCGACAAAGTTCCAAGAGTCCGGTACCGAATCTGGCGCGGCAGTCTTCAAAGTCGACTATTTCCGCCACCCCGCTTTCCTTGTGCAGTCTCTTCAACTCGCCAAGCAAATGGCCATTGCGGCCGACATGGAGCGTGTATTCGAGATCGGTCCTGTATTTCGTGCGGAGAACTCGAATACCCACTGTCATCTAACGGAGTTTGGAAATGGCAACTGAGAACCACTATCACGAAGTCCTCGACGTGATTGATGAGGCCATATTGACTATCCTCGGAGGCTTACAGAGCGAGTACCAAGGGCAGTTATAAAGGGGTGATTTCGAGCTCAGATTGAAGTGGTCAAGAAGCTCTTGCCTCATGAAGACCTCGTATTCCTCGATAAGACTCTCCGTCTCACCTTCACAGAAGGCATCCAATTGCTGAAGGAGAGTGGATACAAAGACGACGATGGGAGCGAGCCGAGTGAGGAAGAAGACCTGAGCACTGCTGCGGAGAGGGGGTTGGGTCGGCTTGTCAAGGAAAGGTATGGGACAGATTATTTATTCTTGGTTGGTCTGCTGCGCATTACGTCAATTTATACTCGCCCAGCCTGACTTGATAATCTATCAATTTTCTCAATAGATAAGTTTCCACTGTCTGTTCGCCCGTTCTACACTATGCCCGACCCTGGTTTACCGGTGTGGTGCCCCTTCGGTCGTAGGGGGATATAAATTGTTGACCACGAGTGTATCCTCAGAAATTCTCAACCTCGTTCGACATTTTCCCCAGGTTCTCTCTGGAGGCCAACGGATACACGATGCTCCGATGTTGGTTGAGCGAATGAAGGAAGCCTACATTGAACCCGATACGATGAATATCTACGTCGACGGCTTCCGCTTTGGTTGTCCACCAGTGAGGCATTAGTGCCCAACCGTCACGATCGATGGATATCCTTTGCTAATATATTCCTCAGCATGGCGGAGGGATTGGTCTTGAACGACTCGTAATGCTCTTTCTCAGACTTGGCGACATCCGGCGTGCTTCTTTCATTCCTCGCGATCCCAGGAGCTTCGCTGTACCCGAGCAGGATTTTGCTGAGGCTAGCCAGGCTGTAGCTATTGCTCAAATTTTACACGGTCCAGAATCAGCGACTCTACAGCCAGGGAAGAACGAGATGGGCAGGCGAACTCCCTCCGTTAGCGAACGTGAGTTTTACACTTAATCAATACAACCCGACGTCTAATCCGAGTCGTCTCTCCGTTTCAGCTCGTTGCAAAGTATGGGGATGCAACTCACACCATTGCTCGATCCAAGCTGACCGTATGGGGACACAAGGATACTGGTGCTGCCGTAGGGTACATCCCGCGAAATGGCTTCGCAATTACCTTTGGGAGCCCGCTATGCGAGAAGGATCATATCCCTCGTGTGACCAAAGCTTACCTCAAGGAACCGGATCGACGTTCCCTCAAGCCAGTATGGTGTTGTGTCGACAGGGAGACTGAGTCGTATCTCGCTGAGCAGCTCGGTTGGAGTGCGCTCATTGCCTCCGGCGAGGAACGACTAGACCCCACCGAAGTCGATGCCGAGCATAAGGACAAGATCATGCGGCGAAAGATTCACCGCGCGGAAAGGGAAAGCGTAAAGATACATGACATTGATGGTGTGCCCATGACGGAACTCCAAAGCCGCATAGAGCAGAGATGTCAGGAGTGGAGTGCGGATCGCAAGGGAATGCAGATTTACCTAACGAGTATATGGCCATTTGACGACGTTGAGCATCATCGATACTTTTACGCCACCGAGAACAATGGCGAGGTACGTCTTGGTTATTACACTATTACCAGGGAGTAATGTTCTTCTGACTGCGAGAGCCAATTTCACGTAGATCTGCTCCCTGGTCGTTCGAGCTCAGCTTGCACCTGTCCACAGTTTCCAGATCAAGTGGGCACTCGAATCCCCCGGTGCACCTCTCGGTACCATTGAGTGTATTCTCTCGTATACCATCAAGAAGCTGGGACGAGCTGGTGTGCGCTCTGCTACGTTTGGTCCTGGTGCAGCCGACAAGTTACAACGAGTGGAGAACATTAATGGGTTCGGAGTACGGACACTCGAATGGGTGTACAATGGCCTATCACATACTTTCCACCTGACCTCGAAAGGGTGACTTTAGGAGCAAGTTTGGCATTGACCAGGATCCGGTGCGTACTCTTCAAGTTTATGAAAACGCAGAACTGAAGGCCCTTTTTCAGCTCTATGTTTGTTATCTAAAGGGCATCGAGGCGATTATGCAAATGCTTCAGCAACCCAAAACGGGCTCTGGCTAAACGCATGCTCTCGGGATTTCCCTCTCACACTATGGCGAGATCTTGAAAATCTGGCGGACATGTATATGGACAGTAGTTGTACGAGAAGTTGCAGTAATCTGTCTCAATCTGATTTAGAATTTACAATCTCCATGCGGTGGCGGGTGGTGCCAAAGGGTGACCGAGTTTATTCTCAACCACTTCCACGAATCCACGCTCCTGCTCAGCAGCAAGCTTTTTAGAAGTTCACCTCCTATCAACCCACTAGTACGCCGCTCTCGACCAGATGTCGACGAACGAAACACGGAGTTGATGTGGTATCGTTTTTGTTTCAGCCATCCGATCACCATGTCGAAGTCTCAAAAGTCTCAGTACTACCTTAACAAGGTATATTTTACTTCCGATCCAGACTGATGAGAGCCTGGACTGGAAGCTTTTGCCCAGTGCACCGACGCCGCGTCCAAGTCAGAGATGTTGTTCAAGTTAGGCGCCGTGCTCGTCAAGGGTGGCAAGGTCATATCCACGGGTCATAATCACCATCGTACCCACTATGACGGGAATGATGTAAAGCGCAAGCCTGTGAGCATGCATGCGGAAATGCATGCAATCTTCAATGCCTGTGTAGGTGTACTTCTCTCTACACACTCCTCGCAACTTCCCGCAAATTACATGTATTTCATTCCTGTTGACTCGAGACTAATTCCCCTACCTCAGGGTGCGGCCCCTTCGTTCAGTCAGCAATTCGTTCAAGATACCGTCAATCAAGATCAAGGCGCACAAGGGGGCCAACAAGGAGATCAACGACGACGAGCTTTCGCGCTTCACGTGGCCGAGTCTCGTTTTAAAGCGGGCTCTGGCCAAGCAGACACAGGGACAAGCAAACCGCTTCCGACCAGAGCAATTACAACACTGCCAGTCAAACCGAAACCGAAACATAAAGGGGGAGCACGACCAGGTCCGGAGGGAGCATATCGACTATCGGCCTCCCGCCGACGGACCCGTGGCGGCACCATTCTCGCGTCGATGTGGCGTTTTGAACCGTGCGAAGGACTCGAAGGTGAAGATGAAGATGGAGATACCATTGAAGAACAGTGCGGGTCGTCATTACGCTCAGGTTCATCTAGGGCATGGATCCAAGCGGAGCGTGAATGGTGATCGGAGCGGTGGTGATGGCTGTTCTGTTACCTCCGGTGGTCGGGCCCAGAGGACCTTTGACCCTGCTCCTCTCGTAACTCCCCGTCCTCGTCGTCCCAGAAGCCGTATCAACGGTACGGACATCTACGTGGTCCGGACGACCAAGAAAGGCTTGGGCAATGCCAAACCCTGCTGGAGATGCCTCGAATGGTGTCGATGGGCTGGCGTGAGACGCATATTTTACTGGGACGCATCCGCCGCGGACGACGAGGACGAGGAGCAGCTTAGCGAATGTCCTAGCGATAGCGCCAGTGTTGGCAGCACCGACGCATGGGAGAGGCCAAAAGGTAGATGGGAGGTCGTGAAGGTCAATAGTTGCCGTGTGGAGGACTGCTATATAACTAGCTCTGATGGTCGGATTCTGTGTGGTGAGGTAAGCATAGATTCGTGCAGCCCCAGCCAGTATGATTAACGAGGCTGGCACATCTGACCGCGCGTTCACAGGTTTGACAAAAACTGTTTCCTCGATGGCTCGTATATGGAGAATTGTTGACATTATTTTGAACTCGTTACTCTTGCCCTTGAGGAAGCGTACACCCCACCCCTTTGCAACACTCCAGAACGCCGACGTTCCGCTTTCGTCCCCACGAGTGGATGTCGCGATCATATACTTGATCAGGGGAAGACATATAAGACATTTATTTCGGTTGCTTCTCGTTTACCTGTCCAACGAAGGGACCTTACGAGGTGTCTGAAATTTTTTCGTATACGGCAACTCAATGTATCTATTGGAACCTGTTTGAGAACTAGCTGCCAAAGTAGATCAATTGTGTCCATCGCCTCGCGAATCAAGAAGCCTTTTCTAGACGCATATAGACGACAATGCCGATCTTTCCGTTTCGGGATTTCGAGCTGTTCCGAGTCTCGGAAGGACAGTGCGAGAGAAAGTTATTACCGTGTGCGTACTGCTGCAGCAGAAATTGGTCTTGAACACGTTGATGAAACGTGCTAAGGAAGCGCTGTTGAAATCGGTTGCAGAGTCCAGTCACCACCCTGAACAACCGATGATGATTCCCCCTCATGCTTCTTATTCCAGTTAACTGACAGGTTTGAGATGCCTCTTCCGCGACGTACTCACCTAATAAACTGCCTCGCCGTCTCTTTAACCTAGCGTGGGGCGTGTGTTCTATTCCCCTCACGCACCATTAATATGGTCATCTTTGGTGCTGTATTACTGACCCTCCTACGATGGGACGCACAATTTCATAAGCGCTCCGCAACATGGACAGCTCAACGTTTGAGTCATAAATCAGCTCATCCATTTCTTCCTGTATCCACTCGGATACACAGAGGATGTTGACTTGTGGGAGCTTGCTCAGCAGGCTCGCCAAATACTTTCTCCGCCATCGGCGACAAGGGCGTGGGACTTGGTGGCAAGTGGGGGTTAGAGTGTGAAGGTACGGAGTGGATGCACGTCCCTCGGTGTCATCCTCGATAGGGAGCCCAGCAGGGACGGTGCATTATTGAATTGGAGGAGTATGTCCTTCGGCATGGCACCCCGCGCCGTGAGTATACAAAGACGAGGGTGTTGTAGCGGTTCATCGGCGTGACGTGCGGTGTGATTGTACTCCACGTCCCCGCCAATTCGTTCAAGAAGGAACCTTCAAGGGAGGCAAATCTCGCGATGCAGATATATCGCAACCTATCCGCAATAAGTTATTTTTAAATGAGTGAGGTTCGAGACGAGCAAAATCCTGATTTGGAAAAAGGCGCATTTTGATGGTTCGGTAAGTGAATCTCTGCGAGCGAAGGACAGTGGGTGAAGTTGAAATCGGAATAAAGCTTACATCCAAAAACTCTTAAGAAACGGAGCAAGCGGTAAAATGCTGAGTATATGCGCCCCAAGATCGTGTTCAAACTCGCAGCGCCAGATTAGTGGTTCACATTGCTTGGTATATACCTTATCCGACTGCCATTGCTTGGAGAAGATGGAAAATGCGCTCGGTGGGATGCTCGACAGAGGCTACAGTTGCACGACGGTTGAAAGCTCTTGAGATTACTACATCCCAATCGAAGATGTAAGACACTGGTTGAGGAAAGGGCATGTCGTTAAGATCGAGATGTCCTTGAAATACATAAAAGATGACTATCGAGAATGATTCTGGTCCAGAGCTGAAGATACTGGTGGAGACAGTGTGCCATAGTTTGGGGACAAAAGTGATATGCCGAAGCGCAAGAGGTTCATCCGCAAACCACAAGAATCTCGAACGGAAGCCAGGCTTTCCGATCGCTCTTCCTGGTATCAGTCCTGTGCGTGCCATTGCAGTGATAGTGGCTCTGGTACTAATGCACTATCCCGTGTCTAAAACGCGTCTGAAATGTACACCAGGACGTTGAACCGTCTAACCTCTTATTTGTTTGGTAGCGGTTGCCTTGGCCCAATATTGCTAGCAGCGCGTTGGCTTTGAACGCCCGCAAACATTTATATTGCATTCTCCGGTGTTTGCTTTCGGCGCGCAGCGGGGGCAATCGCGCTCGCCAGAGTTGAGGTATGGGGTAGGGCGTCATGGCCGGCAAATGTCGGGCCGGCTGAGGATCGCCACAGCCCGAAAAGGAAAGAAAACATCGAATGAGCGTGCACATGCCACTGCCACTGCTACACGTGTGAGAATCCCACTTGGCGGGCGAATGACCGGTGAGCGAAGTGGGCGACGACAGCGGTCCTTTAGATGAACCAAGCGCGTTCCCGCCGGTCAATTATACACAATATAGGGTCATCAGCCCGACCTCCCGGGTTTCATTAGAGTTCGTCAGCTCATTATGGGCATATGTACGAAGCCAGATCTACCATAACCCGTTCGCTGGATATCTGGGCTATGCTGAGATATGGTCGTAAATTGACCGGAGATCGATTTGACCGATGAAATCCATTGAGTTCTAGGGCTATCCTTGGGTTCATTGGGTCACCTCCGAGAGCGATGTGACCGGAGCTGAGAGCTTTGCTTACATGTGCAGGTGGCCAACGAATATAAGTCGGAGTGCCTCCATCGTCGAACCAACATCCATCTAGCCTGTGCCATTATCTCCATTTGCAATCGTACTCATCTCGCACTCAGCAGTGCTTAATACGAATCAAAGCGTATGTATTGCTTCAAGACGATTTATTGGGGCAAGAGTCTGACTCAAAATTGACGTTTCACAGTGAAGATATGTCTATGACTGTCGCCCCGTCCTCAGATCGTTGCGAGCTTTCTCTCCGACAAGCATTAAAGAAATTTCTTGACAAGCTTAACTACTCGTTTACAAGCTATCCTGAATTCGAACACCTAGAATCGGCCGTGAGGAACGAAATCCTTTCCTTTGGGGTCGAACTCCGGCCTGGATGGGAGACGATACTCCGTACCGCATGTACCCTAGTCGGCATGGCTTATTTCAAGCACCCAATCGAGATCCAGCTCTCCATAGCGGTATGCAATTCCTTATCCTTACTTTATGTGGTGCTTTGACTCAATATTCTGGTGCACGCTAGCTCCTTACGTGGTTCGCTATCACTATGGAAGACTGCGCGAACAAGGGTGACCCCGTTGCACTCGCCACTTTTCAGCATCATTACCTCACAAACCAACCACAACTCGATCCCCTTTTCGACTACTTCGCGGCACACCTCAACAAGTTATGGGAGTATTATCACCCCGTAGCCGCTAATGTTGCAGTCTCTGCTCTCGTCGATTTTGCGAGTGCCTGCTATCTCGAAATTATGACTGAAGGAATGAAGGTCAGCCCCGCGGCGGCACACTACCCCGACTACATCCGCGGAAAGAGCGGAATCCCGGACTTCTATACGTACGGGCTCTGGCCTGTTCATCAGTTCCCGGATATCAGAGTCTATGTACAGGCCGTGCCAGCAATCTCTCGTTTTACCAGTGAGTTCGGGTTAATGTTGAGTCGGCTCGGTCTGACTTAAAACCAGATATCGTTAATGATATCCTTAGCTTCTATAAAGAAGAGCTCGCCGGGGAGACAGCCAACTACGTGCATCTACTTCGTGCCACCCGTCATAAAGAGAGTGGGCTAGAAGTAGTACATGACCTCATAGATGAAGCCGTTAGTCTTTCTGGGGAAATCGATGCCCTTCTGGCTGGTGACGCCAAGGAAATGTGGGAGTGCTGGAAGGTCGGGTATGTCACATACCACCTCTGCGATAGTCGGTATAAGCTTTCGGAGCTGTGTCTGATCGAAGGGAAAGACGACTCTAGTAAAGTAGAATAATAGTTTAGGCATTTTCTGTATCATGAATGGAGCTGCACAAGGATGTTGGGCCAGGATGGTCTGAGTGTGAGCGAGGCTTGCAGCCTCGCTGAAATAGAGAAAATCGAATTGATATATGCTAATTTACGTTCTAATCTTATGGTATGGCTGATAATTGCGATGCTGTCATTCGTCGAAATTTATGAGTGTCGCACAGCGATATATGGGTTCCAATGAAAAGTAGGAAAGGGGACCAGGTGATCGCAAAAAGCGCTTGGGAGGCTCCATCTGGACTTACCGTACACCCAGCGGACTGGTGACTCCGGAACGGCACGGGAACCAGAATGATACGGCGCCGAAAGCTAGGCCGAAGATCGCGAAGGAGACGGAATTATTCCTGTATCTGCATCACAAATTCAGAGCCGTCTCCATCTCGATTCTCATGTCACCGTGTGCAGCATGACGGATGCAACGGGAGTACCGTATGTTCTGCGGAGAAGCTGTAGGTAAGTCGACACCCGTGCATTCTTGTCCAACTCGCGGTCAGAGATCATCGCGATTGCAACGCGATCTTGGCCATTCCCTTTGTCCGTGCCGATTAGCCGGACCAGATCCCACGTCAAACCTTAATCGCTGACAGAAAAAGCCACTGAGCGCTTTCGATGAATAAACATGCGCGCTACTTGCACAGCCGTGATTAGCTGCCTTCCTGCATCCCGCTTGACGAGTAACTTGCGAGTAAACATACGGGTGCGAAATAGCCGATGACAGCGAGACGTCTGATGAGCCAGGCATATGCTCTATACACAGTATTGGGATTATTTGGCAGCTCTTCTACTAATTATGCATATATGACAGTAATATCCGTTCTGCAGGCTATGATTGAATTTTAACAGACCCACTAGACATCTTCGATATGATGAGATATGAATGTATCATGACCGGAAATCGATTTTGCCGATGATATTCACTGGGGTATGTGGCGCTCAAGACAGAATCATCAGAAAAGCGAGTTGACAGGGGCTGTCAAATTTAGCTGATATTTCAGTGGCCAATGAATATAAGGAAGAGTACTTCGATCGTTGAGATCCCTATCCGTCCACCCCGTTTCATCACCTTCGATGGGAAATCTCATTTCTTCTCGCTCCTCAGCAGGGCCAATCGCTCCTCAGAATGTATGTGGTACACTACAAAATTATATGCTAGAGCAGGAGCCTGACTTAACATCCAAGCTTCACAACGAAGATATGCCTCTGCCTGTCGTCCCGTCCTCAGAGCCCCACGAGACTTCCCTCCGACAGACATTGATCAACTTTCTTGATAAAATTCACTACTCGTTTACAAGCTATCCTGAATTCACAGACCTCGAACTAGCGGTGAGAAACGAAATCCTTTCCTATGGCCTTGATCTCAGGCCTGGGTGGGAGGCGAGGCTTCGTACCGCATGTACACTGGTTGGGATGGAGTATTTCAAACATCCATTCGAGATCCAATATTTCATCGCAGTATGCAACCATTTATCCTTCCTCCATGTGGTACTGGTGACTTATTCTGGTGCACATTAGGTAATTACGTGGTTCGGTCTCACAATGGATGACTGTGCGAACAAAAATGGCCCCGTTGCGCTCGTCACATTTCAGCAACTTTATCACACACGCCAGCCGCAAGTCGATCCCTTTTTCGATCACTTCACCGCGCAATTCAAAAATTTATGGGAACACTATCATCCGATAGGCGCAAACGTTTCAGTCTCTGCCCTCGTTGACTTTGCGAGTGCTTGTTATCTCGAAACTATGACTGAGCGGATGAAGATCAGCCCCGCGGCTGCACACTATCCCGACTACGTACGCCTCAAGAGTGGAATCGCCGACTTCTATGCTTTTGGGATCTGGCCTGCTGCTCAATTTCCAGATATCACTGTTTATGTGCAAGCATTACCAGCAGTCGCCCGCTTTGCGAGTGAGTTCGCCCAGTCAGCATTGAGTCAGCTCATTTTGACGCTTTAAGTAGATATCGTTAATGATATCCTTAGCTTTTACAAAGAAGAGCTCGCGGGGGAGACAGCCAACTACGTACATCTCCTTAGAGCGGTCCGTCGGAAAGAGAGTGGGCTAGAAATAGTACACGACCTTATCGAGGAGGCCGTTGGCCTTTCGGAGGAGATCGATGCTCTTCTTCCTAGTGACGCCAAGGAAATGTGGGACCAATGGAAGACAGGGTACATCACATATCATCTCTGTGATAGTCGGTACAAGCTTTCGGAGCTGTGTTTGAATCCAGGGAACGACACTGCTGGTCATGTAGAGTAATGGCTCAGACTTTTTCTATATTATGAGGCTATACAGTTCTACTGGAAATGTGATACGTCGAACCCTAGCTCGTACAAACAAGTTACCAAGGAGCAAGTACTTCAAGGGAAATTCCGTAAAGCAGAAGAAGCGCGCTTATGGCGGTATTCTTGCCTTCAACTTCGAATTCGCAGAATTTCCTTTGTTTGGAAAAGGTACCGAGGAGTTGTGAAACTCCTATGGGCCTGGGTCAACTCAAAGTATTTGTAATTAGTATCCCCTGTGAGTGTATTTGCGCTCATAGAAAAGGCACAACCGGGTTGTGAAAGAATGGCAGGAGGACCATCAAGGTTCTGGAATAGCAACTAAACTGTAGAGACGCGCATTGGGGTAGCAAATGAAATGCAGCCATGCAATTACGCGCCGATTACTGCAGAGAGCTCGTATTGAGAGTGCAGATTGCGGCATACGGCCCGCGGGAAGGATCCAAAAGTGGTCGGTTGTCACAGGCATTCGTAAGGGTAGGTGCCTTAATATATATCGCCGAAGGTGTTGCTCTCAGTTGAGGAGAGACGGCCTTGGGAGAGGGTTAGGGCGCCAATCAATAGTACACGTGATTCATGTGCCAAATTGTTAACCACCCAACGGAGAATCGGTAGATTAGATTGGGTCCAAGTAGTGGGACAGGATGCGATTTTGGAGGAAGGGAAGGGATGGGGGTCAATCTCGGAGGATAGGACGTGATTTTGAAGGACAAGATTATCCACATCTCTATCCAGGAATCCTAGGTGGTCCCTGGAGGTAATAAATTGCTCTAACTGTCTAGGTTAGACACCCTTAGCCCTCTTTCGTCACAGACACTACTCGGCCATTTAACCAACGTACTGGCTGTATGACGTCCGGATGTGACCCTTTCTCCTAAGCCTGGTTCTCCCAAACCAGGCTCATTTTTGTCGATTTTCTCTCGTTATTTCCTGGCGGAAGCTCAACCGCGAATGTGACGCCCAACCGTGATACCCTAAGTTGAATCCCAATTTCCATTTGGTGAGGCTTTGTCGGAACCTCGCTTTTGGCTTCCCATAGTAGCACGAGTGATCCGTAGTGCCTGTTGGGGACCACAAAAGCGGAAGTGAGTCCCGCTTCACCCGCTAACCAAATTCGCCTCGGATAGCCCCCGGGTCGCTCTCCAGGCGGTGTAAGCACCGAGGACTCATATTCCGATCCTGACAAGCTTTGTTGTTCGCCTCACGTAAAACCTGGTTGGGGGCTTCATCTAGACGTCTTGTGCACGCAGTGGAGTACATGCTGCTGACACGGAATTTAACAATCGAACCTAACCGATCTGCTCCCATTGTATTACTATGTATGACGTACCCTCGGACGCCTGAGGCAGCCTGCCGCATGCTAACCTCAATCCAGCATGTTTCTATGCGACGAGCGACCACCCTCTCGTACTATCCAACAACCATGAATATATCAGCTCTTGCCGTGGCATAGTTGGATATTTATTCCAGACCCACCACCACAGCGCTGTTGACATTGCCTTTGGGATCAGAAGCGGTCCCTGCGTTCACCAATATGGCATGACAATTAGTGGACTAGAAGCCCAAAGGGCTGAGCGGGAGCTCCGAGAAGGGCTGGCATTAATTCACCTGCCATGTCATACGTCATAACACTGTCTCACACGGACGTAACAGGCTTGAACCGTAGTGCCTTGCGTGTCCGGTGAATGGAATAACGTTCACACATTCTCCAGATCTCCTTTGTAGATCATCAGAAGAAAATGACTAAATTATTACCTCGTGTGCCAAGGCTATGTCAAATCAAGGCTATTAATTTCTAGCTCCCAAGTTCCTTTTTCATTCATGTGTTAGGAGTTTGAGAGTACTGATTGCTTTTTTCTTTGGGAGTTAGCGCTATGGTTGTTGCCGTTACACGTGGGGTCCGCCGGCGGCCGACATGTGACAGGCTTGCCTAAAAAGGGCTATAATACGGTTTCGAGGGCAAGCTGAAATTGGAAATCGGAACGATTTAGGCTGGACTTGCGATTCAGTTCGAAAAAAGGCTGTGAATTGAGGAGAACCCGTGCACACACCTGGGTTCCTCCGTGGTTGGCCCACGGATGACGTTCGAATCAACGTCCCGCCGGACACTCAGGTTCGGGACGAAGAACAATAACCTTGCAAGTACCCAAGGCACGTTGTCGTTTCCCGCCATTACTCATTCGCGGCCGCATTGTCCCGTCCTGCCCTTTTGCTGATCGGTCGTCCTTTACTGGTCTGCAATGCTTTCGTGTGTATATAATACGCCCGAAGAGGGCGAGTTCCTTACAGTTCGTTCGTCCGCTCTCCCGCTGCTCGCCTCTCCACATCCATTTACTCTACACCATGGGCAACCTCATCTCTTTTCGTTCCTCACCAGCACCAGCACCAGCACCAATCAAAGTGTATGTATTATCAGAACGCGAGTCCTGCCCAGCATTGACGCTTCACAGTGAGAAGTTTGATGGCGCTGTCTTTTCGTCCTCAAAGCAACAGAAAGCTTCTCTACGACAGACATTAATCAAATTTCTCGATACCGTTGACTATTCCTTCACAACCTACCCTGGATACCAGCACCTCGAACAAGCCGTGAAAACCGAAATCCTTTCCTATGGGGTCAATCTTCGACCTGGATGGGAGGCGAGACTTCGGAGCGCATGTGGAATGAGCGTAATGGCGTACACCAACCACCCAATCGAGATCCAATTTTCTATAACGGTTTGTATCTCGTTCTTTATTCCATGTGGTAACGTTGACTCATTCTCGTGCATATTAGATCATTACATGGTTCGGGTTCACCATGGATGACTGTACCAACAAAGATAATCTCCTTGCGCTCGCTACATTTCAGCAGCGATACCTCACAAACCAACCACAAGTCGATCCGCTGTTCGACTACTTCACTGCACATCTCAACAAGTTATGGGAGTATTTCCATCCCATAGCCGCTAACGCTGCGGTCTCCGCCTACGTCGACTTTGCGAGTGCCTGCTACCTCGAAAGTATGACTGAGGGGATGAACATCAGCCCCGCGGCGGCACACTATCCCGACTACGTACGCCTGAAGAGTGGAATTGCCGACTTCTACGCGTTCGTGATCTGGCCAGCTGCACAGTTTCCAGATATCAGGACCTATGTGCTGGCCATACCAGCAATATCTCGCTTTATTAGTGAGTTCGGTTTAACATCGAGTTCGGCTTGGTTTAACCTTCACCCAGATATCGTCAATGATATCCTTAGCTTTTATAAAGAAGAGCTCGCTGGAGAGACAGTCAACTACGTACATCTCCTTCGAGCGGTCCACCATAAAGCGACTGGGCTAGAGGTAGTAGATGATCTCGTAAATGAGGCCATTGATCTCTCGAAGGAAATCGGAACCATTCTGACTGGTGAGACCAAGGAAGCTTGGGAGCGCTGGAAGACAGGCTATATCACGTGCCATCTATGTGATGACCGGTACAAGCTTTCGGAGTTGTGTTTGATTGAGAAGACAGAGCGTGCCATTCCTATTAAAGTACAATAACCGGCTCAGGCGTTTTTTTATTATTAGTATTGTGTTGCAGATGTACAGATATTTCTGTTGAATGCGAATAACCGAGATTGATACCCAGTCGCGTGTAGCTTGAAAGGAAGTTCTGGAAACGCATCTATGCTCGCATAGTTGCCTCGAGAAGCCGACTCTCGCTTTTCGGCCAACTGCCTTCTTTGACCGGGGTATGTCCATGAGCTGAAGTGAGCAGTACAAGATATGCGTCCATTACCCGTCCCACAAGGAGCAGCTGTAACGCCGCCCCCCCGACGACGCGTCCGACTGGCTTCCTCGGACGCCAAGAGAAACACTCCACCAAAGATCTACGATGTTCCACACCGTGGGCATATGCGTATGGGAATGGCGGACATATTGACTATCACTCGCGATCGACACCAGGCCAATCTTTTCGAGGACCCAGTTCCTCTGACATGTGCACTAGTGGAAATGGGTTATATCAGGCATCCAATCGGGATTCAATTTCCATAGCGGTTTGTATCCTTTTGCCTTCTCCCTTATGGCGGTCTTGACTCATTCTGGTGCATGATAGATCCTTACGTGGTTCGGATTTACTATGGAAGACTGCACGAACAAGGAAGACCCCAGTGCGATCGCTACATTTCAGTAGTGCTCCTCTCAAGCACAAGTCGATCCCATTTTCGACCACTTTGGTGCACATCTCAACAAATATTCATCCCATAGCCGCTACTTCTGCAATCTCTGCCCCCATCGACTATGCGAGTGGCTGTTCTCTCCAAATTGTGATCGAGGCAATGAAGATCAGCCCCGCGGCGGCACACTATCCTGACTACGTGCGCCACAGGAGTGGAGTCGCCGACTGCTATGCGTTCAGGCTCTGGCCTGCCGCTCAGTTTCCGGATATACGAGCCTATGTGCGGGTCGTACCAGCAATCTCTCGCTTTGCCAGTGAGTTCAGCGAAACCTAGTTGGCTCTGTTTGACGTTTCGGCCAGATATCGTTAATGTCCTTAGCTTTTATAAAGAAGAGCTCGCCGGAGAGACTGTCGACTAAGTACAGCTCCTTCGAGCAGTCCGCCATAATGAGAGTGGACTAGAGATAGTACATGATCTCATAGATTAGGGTGTTGGACTTTAAGAAGAAATCAGTGTCCTTCTGACAGGTGGAGCCAATGCTAGTAAGGGGGAATGACGACTCTAGCTCTTATCTCAACAATACATGCAGCTACACAGATTTGCCGAAATGTGATACGTTGAACCCCGATCCAGGACGTGTGAAACTCGGCGAAGCGCACAGCATGCCTGTCGCCTTTAGAACCCGCCTGCCTCCCTCGCTTTAACGATTAACCCCTTATTTTTGGGCGGCGGTACCTCTGGCTTGAGGGAGCAATACAAGAAATGCCTTCGTAGTCCAGTCCCACCAGGGGTAGCGGCAACAGTCACTCCTGCCGCACCGCCGACAACACGTGCGTTGAGTGGACTCGCATCCGACCCGCTTCCTCGGACGCCAAGAGAGAACATTCGATCGAAGACTGCGGCAGTTTTACACCGTGAGCATAAGAGGGTGTCCCACCGGGACCATGGCCAACTCACGGGTGGCGGTCCACTGCTTCGCGTGGTTTTGGCACGCCAACTCCTTCAATGCCAATGGCGGTCCAACTCCCTCGAGAGACCGTAAGTACCTAAAGACCATACTCGGTTGGGCAGGGCCGAACCGGAACAGCGATTGGTAGCCATGTCTCCACTTCTCCTCAAGGGAGCGAGCGCAAGCGTGTGGGTCTGGACATGTAGGGCACTGCAAGGCGGTGAAGGGGGGCCGATACCGCGAGGGAGGGAACCCACACATTGGTATTCCTTCGCGATCGAGACCAGCCCGATTTTTAAGACTCGTTCGAGGAACCAGTTTCTCCTGGATCGCCATGTCAGGGTCTCCCAACCTAGTATTTGTAACGACCGACCTCTTCTCTAGTTTCAATAGCGTCTCCTTGCTTAATGTACTCAATTCGCTCTCACTCCACCCACCTGGATTTTCTAGAACGAACCGAGATGCCTCCTTGTATAGCTCATCGATGTCAAACAGCTCAGCAATACGCAAAGCCTTGATGGGTTTGCCCGCTGCGTGGGTGAGGAGGAAGTTCAAACACGCAGCTTGTAGTTGGGGTACAACAAGTTTGTCGGAGATATTCATCAGGCCCTCTACATTGTTCCTGTGATGTCCGCATAGGGATGAGCATTGACGGTGAGTGGTTGAAAAACGACATACCACGCGATGGTACATTCTAGACTGAGGCGATCACGTTAGCATTGGTTTGAATGAGATATTGGCCACATACTGAGGGTAAATAAACTTGAGGAAATCATGAAAGATAGTGGCCCTTTCCTCCTTGAGGATGATGATCCCCTCGGTCATACTATTGGTCTTACTCCTTCTCTTCCTCTTAACTCGCAGCTTCGCCTTTGAATTAGCGCTCTCCTCGTTCTTTTCGCTAGCACAGTCAGAGACCACGAGTTTCTCCAATGATCGAGCGCGGGCAGCAGACTTCTGCTCTTCCGTTGCGACGGCTCGGATGTCCGACTCCGAGTCAATATCATTTGAGGAACTATTGTGATTTGTTGTGAGAGTGAGATCTGGAGGCGCAGTGATATGGACTTGCGGCGCTTCGGATAAGGATGAGGACTGTGCGTCAGGGTCACTATCGGATTCGTTGGGGACAGTGGTGAAGTTGATATGTGGGTGTGCGGAGTCGGAGGAGGGCTCGCCTGGGACAGTTGGTGGCTGGGAGATAGTGATTATTGAGGAAGTCGACGCTGGTCTATTTGACGGAGATGTTTCAGACCACCTATGCTCAAGATTAGTGCTGTATGTCGGGAATGTAAACAGCGAAAGATATTATGTGATTATGATGAAAGGCAGCCTCACCTTCCGCTCAGAGCGGCTTCAAAGAATGGAGAGGCAAAGACGAGGATATCTCTGTGTGCCCTGTTGCAATGAAGAATACGTTTCAGAAAGAGTAAAGTAGTCGCGATATAGGCTGGGACGCCGATCAACACCTACCAAAATGTGGTAGCTTCAACAACAATCTTGACAGTGCCAGGCCACCTTCCTTCTCTAGTGAACGTAGAATCGACGTCTATAGGGATGGCCTCTCTGCCGTCTTCGTGGCCTGAGTTGGTGTCGTCGTATTCATCCTCATTCATTTCCTCAAATAGCCACGGTGGAGATGCAGACTGTCGTGGGAACGTCCCCGAAGCGGCTATGGTTGACTGAAGTGGGTCTGCAGGGGAGGAATGGTGGTGATGGGGTGAGGCTGACGACGACGCGTGAGGTGAGGAAGAGGTGCGGTTGTTCCTCCCGATAAGTATGTGGGCCGGATTTGAGAGCGTCGAAGGAGATGAAGAGTACCCGGGAGGCATGTAAGGCTCCGATGTAGGGCGCTTGTCGGGTCCAAGTGATTTGGAGCTTTCAACACCACCTGCTGATGGGCCTCGCCATTTCAGAGAACAGAGAACACGCTAGCCGTCCCTGCGCCTGCGTCCCTGCGCCTGCGATGCGTACTGACTGTAAGGATCCACCGACGTACTCTGTCCTGTCCTCTCGGTACGTCTATGACCGCGCTATAAGGAGTAGAGAGCACGAGAGAAAATGGTGAGGTGAAACCACATACGCCGACGGGGGTGTGAAGGGACGGTTTAGGGGAAGATTGCATATCGCAGGCAATTACGTGGATATTTGGCATAGCTACTGGTCAAACCAATAGTGCGGGTGATAAGTAGCTCGCGATATACAGTAGACATCACCTGTGATCAATTTAATACATCTACGGTGAGTGGACAACGGTACTCTTATTAGCAATGCGCGTTGATGGAACTCACCATTCAAAAGGCAAGGAAGTAATCAGTTCTCTTGCCCATTCTGGTAGGTAGGCCCACTGCAGTGATTAATTACTTTCTGTAGTATTGAGAAATGGAGAAATGGCTCAAATGGGGCCCACCCAGTGTTGCGAGCAGCGAAGGAATCCTGGGGCACATGGAACATGGACTGAAATTTGGTCGTATTATGACTGCTTAAACTGCAGTAAGCCAGCGTCGGCTATGCGATGGTCACCCAACTGCTCGCTGAGGGGCTGAGGGGCAGTAGCAACTTCTGCTGGTTAGCCCGTGCTCTCTCCGTCTCCATCAACCCACTAATATCTGTTCTCCTTCTCCTTCTCCTTCTCTGTCCTCCGCTTCGGTAAACTGAGATTCCCTGTTCTGTGTGTCGTTCAGAGTGGACGTTTCCCTCTACTATGAAAGCATTTGCGTAATCGACGATAGTGCTAGCCGTGAATGTAGTCAACTACGGTCGATGTAGTCAACTTGTCCTCCTCCACATCGGTCGATTGGCGGCACACGTTCGTACTCGCTCCACACGCGGCCAGGGAATCAGCACGAAGCTCAACAACGCTAACAGCTGCCGCTTGAGCTATCCCAGCCGCTTTCGTTGTCCTCAACGGTTTCGACAAATATCTGCCCAGCATGCAGATGCTCACAAAATTCGAATCTAAAAGTAACAGAGTAAAGGGTGTGCATATCATAGACCAATGTTTCTATTTTCTTGAAGAATCTCACGCTTACGTTGTCATTTCGTGTCTCCTTTCCAGGTCTTGCTTTCCACCCTACGCGCCCGCTGCTCGCCGCATCGTTGCATAATGGAAGCGTCCAGTTATGGAACTACCAAATGGGTACACTTGTCGATCGCTTCGATGAGCACGAAGGTAAGTTCCATTTCTCCGTGTACCAAGTCCGGCTCGTGTCAGGCTGTGTTCAAGCGCGAAGGCTTATGCTCTGTGTCCTAGGGCCTGTCAGAGCTGTAGCAATTCACCCCACGCGCCCTCTGCTTGTGAGTGGCGGCGACGACTATAAAATCAAAGTTTGGGGTGTGTCATGTTTTTGAGCCAATGTCATTTTTGTTCCTTACGATCGTCTATTGTAGACATTAGACCACAAGGGCGTCGCTGTCTCTTCACGTTAAACGGCCATCTAGACTACGTCCGCACTGTCCAATTCCACCACGAAATGCCCTGGATCGTACGTTCCTCGTCTATCACACCGGTACTGTTATAATGATGACTTTGATAGATATCCTGCTCTGACGACCAAACGATCCGTATCTGGAACAGCACCTCGCGCAATTGCATCGCAATCCTTACCGGCCATTCGCATTACATCATGTCCGCCTTCTTCCACCCGAAGGACGACCTCGTTGTTTCAGCATCAATGGACCAAACGGTACGCGTGTGGGACATAGCTTCTCTTCGCAAGTCCACACCGAACAGTCTGCCTGCGGGTGGAGGACCGGGTGGGGCAGCAGGCACATTCGACTCCTTCGACTCCTTCTCCACCGTCAAGTATGTTCTCGAGGGGCACGATCGCGGTGTCAACTTTGCGAGCTTCCACCCAACGCTACCACTCATCGTATCATCTGGAGATGACCGACAAATCAAACTATGGAGAATGAGTGAGAATAAGGCATGGGAGGTAGATACATGCCGTGGGCATTTCAACAACGTATCGAGTGTACTCTTCCACCCCAAGCACGAGTTGATTGTCTCTGCTGGCGAGGATAAGACAATTCGCGTGTGGGACATGGGCAAAAGGACCGCTATCCAAACTTTCAGGAGGGAGCACGATCGATTTTGGGTGTTGACCGCCCACCCCGAGCTGAACCTGTTCGCTGCTGGTAAGTATTTACACCGTTTGGAACACCCTCAATACTTGATAGGCACTAACGCTTGAGTTTAGGTCACGATAATGGCCTGATCGTCTTCAAACTCGAGCGCGAACGACCAGCACTTGCTGTGTACAACGACACCCTCTACTATGTTCGAGACAAATATGTCCGTCAACACGACCTCAATAACGGCACAGACACAGGTGTATTGAGCGTGCGCAAGCTTGGTTCCGCCTACATCGCACCGAAGACGCTCAGCTTCAACCCTGCCGAACGGAGTGTACTCCTCACCACAACTTCTGAAAACGGAATCTTCGAACTTGTGCAACTCCCAAGAGAAACGAGCAACGAGGTAAAAGATTCGAGCGCTGACGGCAAACGCGGACCCGGTAGTGCGGTCATATTCGTTGCGAGGAATCGGTTTGCGGTGCTCGATAAGGCAAATCAGGTATAATATCCACCGTTCATATATATATGCAACGCCGAGTTTTAAGTGCTTCTCCACAGGTGATCGAGATTCGCGACCTCTCCAACACAATCACCAAGACGGTCAAGCCGCCGGTGCAAGCAAACGAGATCTTTTATGGCGGTACAGCTTCTTTGCTACTTGCAAGTCCGACCCAGGTTGTTCTGTACGACATCCAGCAGCAGAAGACCCTGGCGGAAATTACCACTCCGCCAGTCAAGTATGCCGTCTGGAGCGCAGACGGCAGTATGGTTGCTCTGTTGAGTAAACACAGTGAGTCGTCTCAGTGGTGTGCTTGGACGATAGTGTTGACCCTGAGTGTCGCTTAGCTATCACTTTGGCGAACAAGGCTTTGGCCCAGACTAGCTCCATTCATGAGACTATTCGAATCAAGAGCGGTGCTTGGGATGACAGTGGAGTCTTCGTTTATTCGACACTGAACCACATCAAGTATGCGCTGACAAATGGGTAAGATACCTCGATCGTAACCAAGCCAGTGGCTTACGAGCGCTCAGTGACAATGGCATCATTCGGACACTGGAGCAGCCTGTATACCTCACCCGTATTAAAGGCAAGACGATCCACTGCCTCGATCGTTCCGCGAAGCCCCGTACTATCGCGATGGACCCCACTGAATACCGGTTCAAGCTTGCTCTCATCAAGCACAACTACGATGAGGTGTTACGTATCATCCAGACCTCCAACTTGGTTGGTCAGAGCATCATCGCGTATTTGCAAAAGAAAGGATTCCCTGAGGTGCGTCTATTACGACGTTCTCTCGTTTAATTTCTGGGATAGGGCTTATTCTTAACAAGCATCGCAGATTGCATTGCACTTTGTACAAGACCAGAAGACACGATTCGAGCTCGCGATCGAATGTGGAAACCTAGACGTTGCAGTCGAAACGGCCCGCCAGCTTGATCGACCTGAATCTTGGAACCGTCTCGCCGAGGCCGCTCTCGCCCAGGGAAACCATCGCATTGTTGAGATTGCATACCAGAAGACAAAGAACTTTGAGAAGTTGAGTTTCCTCTACCTTGCAGTGGGCGCCACGGACAAGTTGGGCAAGATGGCAAAAATTGCGGAGACAAGGAAAGATCCCATGAGTCGGTTCCATAATGCACTCTATCTTGGAGATGTGATTGGCCGGATCAATGTGCTACGGAGTGTTGATATGCGTGCGTGGACCCATTGTTCCACGCGCAGAGGTCATAATGATTCGGGTTTGCAGTGCCTCTCGCTTATTTAACAGCTAAGACGAATGGCTTGGACGACCTTGCGGCAGAAATCCTCCACCAGGGAGGCAAGACCGAAGTAGACCTCGAGGATCTTCCGCCACTTCGCCAGTCCCAGCTTTCTATCCCACTGATCATCACGCCCACCAGCGGCCTGAACTGGCCCATCGTCCCGACCTCGGAGAACTTCTTCGAAAAGGCGCTTGTCAATGGACACATTCCTGAACCTCAAGCACCGTATGCCGATGGCCTAGACGATATGGCGGCTAGCGCCGCTCAACCCGAGCGTGACGAATGGGATGAGGACGGTACTCGTCCGCTGGCGGTTGAAGAAGAAGAGGGTGGTTGGGATTTGGAAGAGGAGGAAGATGAGGCTCAAACTGCTGAGGAGGAGCAGGAAGAGGAGGTCGTTGGAGGACCTGGTGTTAGCGAGGTTGAGTTCTGGGTCCGAAACTCACCGTTCGCGGCGGATCATGTCGCCGCTGGATCATTTGAAACCGCCATGCAGGTGCGTGGTGTCACAGTGGGTGCGATGTGGATTACTAATGGGCACTGCTATTTCAGCTGCTCAATCGTCAATCTGGTATTGTCAACTTCGAACCCCTCAAGCCATTGTTCCTCGCTGGGTACCGCGCTGCACATGTGTGGTTCTCACCCAACTCCGTCCTTCCACCACTGCAGTTACACATTCGTAGGAATCCTGAGGAGTCGTCACCTGGCAAGGTGTTGCCCGTGGCGAGAACGCTCAAGCAAGCTAAAGCGGAGTTTTTGGAAGCCGCCAAGCTCGTCTCACAGGCGAAGCTAGTTGAGGCCATCGAAGCGTTCAGAGGGTTCTTGCACCGATTACTGTTGGTCGTGGTGGCGGATGCTGCTGAGGCTGCTGAGGTGAGTTGCAGAACTTGTAACGAGGTCGCTTCATTGACTCAACCTGGCGTCTTACTAGTGGCGCGAACTCGTCACAAGCGCGAAAGAGTATCTGGTCGCCTCCACTTTGGAAGTCGAACGTCGCAAGCTGGTACAGGAGCAGCCTGACAACGTCAAGCGCAGCCTTGAGCTTGCCGCGTACTTCACACATTGCAAGCTACTCTCTCAGCACCGAGTCATCGCTCTTCGCAATGGAGTGCAAGTCGCGACCAAGGCAAAGAATACTGCCACTGCTGCGAGATTTGCGCGGCGGTTAGTGGAACTCAATCCAGACAAGGCCGTTATTGCCAAAGTACGTGTACTCAGAACACACCTTGAGAATGGCACGATATTAACGCGCTCTACAGGCGAAGGAGGCAATCGCGGCAGGGGACCGGAATCCCCGTGACGCTATCGAGTTTTCGTATGACGAGTTCACGGAGTTTGAGATGTGTGGAGCGACGTTGACGCCCATTTACAAGGGGTCACCGAGTGTACGATGCCCTTACACAGGTACTGCGTACTTGCCTGAGTTCAAAGGGAAGCTGGACTGCCTGCTTGGGCTTGCAGAGATTGGAGCACCAGCGTCTGGGCTGCCTGCACCACGGTAGACGGTAGATAGGCTGTGATGTACATAACGATAAGTAGGGTATAATTGGTTCCGAACGCACGTTGGGCACGTTGGAAATGGCTGACTGAGGTGCTTTGTCCCCTCGCTTGACTCACCTTGCACCGTTGCACCACTCCGAAATTGTGACCAAGTTCTGACTTTGCTGCCCGCACACTCTTGTCGATCTCAAGTTGGCTTATACTCATGCTGTCGAATATCAATATGAACCCGCAAAAACACATCTCTAGTCTCCGCCCCACGTACGTCGATTTCCCGACATTTGCTCCTTGTTGGCTGCTGCATGCGATCTGCGAGCTCAGCTCAGCTGCCAACACGAGGATATTATTTAGGTCATCAATGACTCTTCACTGACATGCTTTCCTTGATTTTTGATTAGCAACGGCCACAGGCAAGCCGTTGGAGATGGGGCACCTCTCAACGCCAGCAATGCTCCGAGCGTTCTCGCTGTATGCAACGTCCATGGCGGCAACCCAAATACTCTCTACTACAGTACTGCTTTCTCTGGCGGACCCGCGGTGTGTATCGGCCATAGAGCCCAGATTAATTTTGCTGACTAATCACCACCACCTGTAGTGGCGTTTTTGACCCCGCTAAGGAGAAATGCCCTCCTGACATAGGAGGGTCGGCAGAGCACGTGAGAGGTGCTCTGCCGTCGGTCCGTTCTTCAAACCTTTCTTCCTCAGCTCCTGCAGCCTCCTCCCCACGTCCTATTCACTATTCTGTGATCCATCCCAACAAGAGCTACCCCATCACCCCTCCCTTAACCCCCGATAGCATCCACAGCACGAGCAGCTTTACAAGTTCAAAGTCGAGGTCCTCGTGCCCCAGTGGTGCTGGATTGTTCCCTAGCACGTCCAATGAAGAGCCCTCAATGTTCCTCAAGAGTCTCTTCCCTGAACATGTACCCGCCGCACATCCGTTTGCTTCTCCTATTCGCATCGACTCGCAGCCCGACTCAACCTGGGACGGCTTCGTCCTCAACCTCCCTGGAAGGCCACAGACATTATATGTCGACGGAAGTGGCGCTGGTCAACATATGCTTCGTGAAAGGTACGATCGTCCCAAGCTGGCCGTAACGATACTCTAAAATAACTCGAATGTGTCCCTCTATAGCGTCGTGGCTCTCCTTGACCTCGCCGATGAGCACTTCAATTGCTCTGCCCTTGTCATTGCTCTTCCGCGCACCACCAACGGACTCGACCAGCTGATCCATTCGCTCATGTACGTCGGCGGCCAAGTTGTCACCCATCCACCCTTCAAGGCATGTTCAAGCTATGTGCTCATCGGCATGGAGATTTAAAAGGAATCGCACACACTTGCCTATACCTGGTTATGAGATCCTCTATTTGGATAGGTTGGGGAATGGCACGGTATCGCTTATTGCGTGCATACACCACATCACGTCGCTTCTGAGTCTGCATTTTCTGTTCCGTATTGCAGTAACCTACGCAGATTTGCTTGTACTGCTTAAAGGCTTCTACTAATACTATTGGAGCTCCCATATTCCCTTTGACCTCAAGCCTGAGGCCCCTGCATGTTTCCTGTGCTTACCCCTTCGAAGAAGAGGAGCCTAGGAGTCAGGCTCCTGTACAGTGGTCCAAGACTGTAGCTGAGGGACTACCAGGTTCATTGCACCCAATTGTTGGAACCTCTGGACGAGCTGACCAGTTTTCTCGCATCAAGGCCGACATTCTGCTACATTATGTAAGCTACATGAGAACAGCTGTGTCTCAAAACACGGCTGAGTGCTTCATAGTGAACACATCATCCGGCTTTCATTGGCGGTTGTCCTTATCTCATCACACCTGCTCAGGTTTGAATGGCCGTAAGACGTCATCGTTCAAACCATGGTAAATGATAAATGCAAATAGTTATTGTCACTCAGCACGAGGCGCGGGTGACGACTCTAGATCGGAGAGCTAGTCTGTAAAATAATCTCAGGAGTCCTTTCACTTGGCTCGAAAGCCTCCCAATCGTCATCGTTTGACGCAGCAGTCATACTCAGCTTCGATCGCTCCTTCTGGGGCGTATCCGGTTCCGTTTCATACTCCTGGGAATGGAGAATTTCGATTCAGTCACGTCGCGTTTTGGAAGCCGAACGCACACACCTCGGGCACGCGATCAAAATGCTTGGACAGCTTTTCGATCACAAGACCATAATCAAGGTGTCGCGTAAGCCGTCTACAAATGACCGGTCAGCATTCCATTCGACAGACACAGACTCAAACCCGGGTGGGGAGGGGGAGAGGGGCATGACGGCTCACTTTCGTGCCTGCACGTTTAGGGCATGTCGTGCATCAATGGCAGAGTCGAGTACATTAGAAGAGTGGGCTCCTTCTGAAAGACTGAGCCGGATCGCAAATTCCTTGTCAGATCTGTTGGCTCCAGTACCCCTGTCTTCACGTTCGTATAATTCAAACCTGACAGGAAAGTCAGGTGCCAAAGCGTACAGTTAGTTCAGGGTGTACATACTGTAGGTGTGACTGAAGCGCGGCGGATAACCGGTAGGAAACCGGCGATCACAATCAGAGAGGGGTCTACGCCACCCGAACGAGGGCATTTACGTACAGCATAGTCCAGTTCCGGTATGGTAGGATTCGCAATTGGGAGCCCAGAGCACAGCACGAGGTTGAGGAGTGTGTGGATGTGTGATTCTTTCGTGAAATACAAACTAAGTGAACACTCTCCACTATTCCGGGCCTGTTCTAGGTCCTCCACAATTTTGCGAAGTAATGGCAGTGAAGTAAGTACCCCGATTTCCTCCCTGCGAGACACGAGGTCGCCCCGTGAGGGTCAGCAAGCGGTCCAGCCGAGTCGAGACGTAACTCACTTTTCCCATGGCTCGATTCCGTACTCCTGAGGCGCAACGAGGTCAAAGAGGGCTTTCGCTCTCGAGTACAGCTCGTGCAGCTTGCGCTGTGGGGGTGGCTTCTCCTTCTCGTTGGAGTCCTTGCAACTTCCGTCGAGGGTCCTTACTGGCTCGGCCTCCTTCTCGCCAAAGATGGCAAACAGGAACGTGCGGTGGTGGAGCGCGCAATACTTGAGCGTGTCATACAATTCGCTGACCTGCACGAATCGCAAGGCGATCGTCAGTCAGTTGGACATACATACATGCACAGGACTCGTGACGCCGGCCGGAACCCTCCTTTAGACTCCAACCAAATCGACGGCGTGCGACGCACGTTCGACCTGAACAAGAGGAGAAATAATGGGTTCCTTTGGGGGCGTCCGGCCACTGCAATCTGTTACTCGGTGCTCACCCGTGACGGATCGAATTTCTCCTGTTTGACGTCGCAAAAGTCTTCGAAGAGCTTTTCCCACCGCTCCCGGAACAGCCACGGCTCGTCCCCGCAACACCACCGCTGCTGGTTTTTCTCCGTATCCATTGTGTCATAGTTGTGTCGCATGACACTTCGGAAACCATCGAGCAGTTCGATCACTTCCTATATTGGTACAACACCGATCCCATAAATTCCAGATTTCGGGGGAGGCGGTTAAATGAGTTGTTGGGAATTGCGGGCGCGTGTCCGGAGTTGGTTATAAGTTCGGAGCGCCGGCACAACAGAGCACAGGCAAGACATGCAGAGAGGCAGACGGCAGGCATAAGAAAAAGAAAAAAAACGAGAGGGATCATTTCAGTGAGACGCGAGGGAAAACGGGAACAAAAGCCTCAGCAGCAGCAGTTGCACCCGCACCCTTGGCCGTTGCACTAGAATGCTGCTGCTTGGCCCCACACTTACTGTTACCACTTCAACAGGCTCTTTCTTGAATTTCTTTGGCCATGTGAGCTGAGGTCTTCGGTCTGCTTCACAAGGGCGGAGCAATGTTTTGAGCCGCTTCTTCACGTCATCCATGAGGTCTTTGGCTGCGTTCGAGTCGTCGAGGAGGTCCTTTAGAACGATGAGGTCCACCTGGCGTTGTGACTTTTCGTTGATCGAAGGTGAGCCCATTGGGGGGACTAAGGATGCTTTGGGCGGAATAGACGGTGATGCGTTAGGACTTGGATTAGTGGAAGACGCCGAGGACTCCGAAGTTCCAAGACTGGTACGTGTGGATTGTGTGGAGTTCGGTCCGACTAGCGCAGCGGCGAAAATTTCCGCTGAGGCGACAACGCGGCGCTCAGAAGAGGTATAGACCTTCACGTTGTTGAGTACTTCTTTGTCTAAAGGGATGCATGAGTATTTGTCTATTTTAACTACGTGCACTTACTCATGATCGAAATGTCTTTCTTCAAGTTCTCTCCTAGATCGCGAGATTGGTAGAGACCAGCGTGGGTGAACTACAAACGAAAGTCATGAATTGGACCTGGAGTTTGTGAACTCGACGCACCTCGCCGCCCCACTTAAGGACCAAGACAAGCTTCTCCAGCTTTCGTGTCCCTGGATTCCGACTTTTCTTGTATCCAGGCTTGAGTTGAGCTTTTGTGCCTGGGAAGTCGATCTTGCGGAACAAGGCGTTGTTGAGCTGAGATAGCTTGACGAGTTCATCGCCCGAAGCGCCGAGTGATCGTGCCTCCTCCACAGCCAAGGCAATCGCCTCGAGCTGGTCTCTTTCACGTAAAATGACTTCTTCGCGTTCTCCGTTGAGTAGACGAACGAATGGTTGGACCCAGGGCTCCGAGATAGGGAAGTTGTACTTGAGCTTCTGCTTGGGTGTTCGGTCGGCATGTCGGAAAACAGTGACATTGGCTTTGAGAGTCCATGAAGGGCCGTCGGGAGTTGTCCCTTGCTGAGACATTGAAAGCGCACGGAGGGGTGAGGCAGAGACGCGGGTGCAGGTGTTCGCGAGAATGTCGGCGGCTTTGTCTGAAGGCGAGGTGTCTAGTGACAGGCGCAATCGCGAAATAATTGAAGACATACCATAGTAGGAATCGTTTCCCTTGACGAAGCTCCATCCATTGACATCAATCACCATGCTACGCTTGCCGCCCCCGCAGCGAAGCAAGTCGAACCCACAAACTCTCTGGCCGAAACCTTGGCAAATTTTGCCAGCCCAGGCACGCTCTTCGTCTGACAGGTGGGTGATGAATCGAATTTCCTTTCCTTCTGTGTTCCGGCGAACCAGGCCGTCGACGACAGGCGATTTGCGCGTTTCGGCGTGGCAATAGCTAGACCCAACGGTGTAAACCTTGATGTCCTCAGCTGCGAAGCTGGCTCAGTTGGTTCAATCACGAGCGTATTCGAGTCGTGCGCACCATTATCCACGTCGACGAACTCCTCGTAGATGTAAGACCCATCCGTGCGGGGAGCCAGCAGGTCCGGGTCGAGCTCGCTGGATTGATTACCGATCTAACCCAGATTTGAGCGAAAAGGGTAGACAAAGCTGGACACTAACGTTACCTTCCGAAACAGCTTGCGGCCGCCTTTTCCGTCCCGAAAGTAGACATAGACGTCATGATCCTCCCCACTGACGGGTTTCTCAACGAATGGCTTTTCAATCGTGACGCCGTTGACAATAATCGCGTTTCCGTCCTCGCGCAACCTCACTTCGGCCACGGGGACGTTAGTTGGGAACTTGATGCCTAGGCGGTTCCCAATCTGTTCCCGCAGGAAGTCCGGGATCTTCGGTCCTCCGTCGCGCGAGGCTTCCACACGTCGAGGAGTTGGCACACCCAGGTGGTCGAGCGTGTACCCCACGATGCGACGGTCCCAAAGTAGGGCCTGCATCGGGAGATCATTGATGCAGAAAGGCTTCCGGAGTTCGACGTAGGAGGCCGCCTTGGCTAAGGGGAATTCGCTCATATTGTCCTTGCTGTAGAAGGAGATGAGGACATCGCATCGCGGCCAGTTTTTAACATCTACAGAAATCAAGGTCAGATACAGAATGTAAGGTTTAGAACGGGTGTTGGAAACCCAGACCTTCGTCGAGGATGACCTTGTCCCCGAAAATCTTCACATCCACCATTTTTCCGCCTCGCTCAACGAGACGGGTCAGAATCTCTCGCATCGCCTTGGAGCGAGCTTTGACGTCCATCGCACAAACGCCAACGACGACGGCTTTGGCCGAGGCGGCATTGGTAGTTGGGTTAGGATGAGCGAGAGCCGAGACAACAGACTCGAGAGATGATCGAGTAGCACTGTCAGAAGACATCCTTCCTGGTTGTGGATCGAGTCCAACGATGAGCGGAAGGAGTTTGAACGAAAGAACGGGAAAGTCGAGAGCCAAGAGGGTTACAAAGGGAGTCCCACATATTGCTCGTGTGACCAACAACGGAGAAAAGAAGAGAACGAGTGCAGGTGCGGTGGCTTCTCGAGAATCTCAGTCTCCACGTGATTTACCGTGGTTCAACTCAGTTCAACTCATTCTCCCAAATCGGAAGCAGTAATTGCAAAAAAAGTTCATTTGACAGGAATCTCTTTTTGAAGGTCTCAAAGAAACATCAACATCAAAGCTCTATTCGTACAAAGAAACCAAACCGCAGGCGTGAACCCAGGTCTCAAAGATGTAGAAAGGACTATCCGTATCAACATTACTATTAAATTTTAGCGACATCTCGAACCTCACCAGAAAACGCACCGCATAGAGTACTGGGTGGTAGCAAAATAAAAGGTAATGTGTTTGGACTTAAACATGATCACCGACAAGGACCAGTTGGACCAACGGGAGGAAGATGTCCTTTAGTGGAGTTCTTGTAGAATAGAGTATTCTGAATTCCTTATAAGGGTTAAACGGAGTAATTCGAGGCACGGATAGTTCAACCATTCCGCGCTGTTGCTATTGGTTGGACTTGTCAATGATGGGTCAGGTATTTTTGAGAGCACATTGTACCCACTGTATTGTGACTGGTCCCCTTAGTTGATGGTTTCGAACGCCGCGAGCTGGGGCATTTGTCTAGTAGGCGCCCATTGACACTAACATCCGACTGGTCCTGATTCTGCCCCATACATAATACTTTTTCGTCCTTCGGGGGAAGAAGTGGACCATTGGCGCAGGGTTGTAGAAGTCGGAGCGAGAATTAGATCCGGCCAGCGACTGATATGCTGCTGAGAAGCACTAACTATCATCTCCAACACCTTTCCCGACTCTAGTGAGGTGATTTCCGCATCACGCTTACGAAGACTACCGATATCGAGTGAGATGCGATACGACCTTACTTTGACCAAGGCAGGGTTGGGAAAGCCCGAAGCACCCTTAGATCTGGTATATGGTTACGGTTATCGGGTATTTTATATTGGACAAGGTGGTTGAACGTTACGGTGTCAAGGGCGAAATGCCGAGTGTTTGGTCCTGATGACCCTGAGCCAGACTCAGCAGGCAAGCATGACAAAGTAAATATCAAGAGGTGAGTCTTGGGAGATAAATGCGAAGCCGTGTCCGAGTGTTCCGAATGGAGAAGCGTCATATTATGCGCCGGCGCGGGTATACCTCAACAGGGAGTGCTGAGATGCGCGCTCTATGGAGTAGCATACCTTAGGGCGCTTCAATCAGAGAAGTGGAACATGTTACGTGATGGTCGATTCCAGGAACTCCAGAACAGATATTAGCAAGTGGGCTTTGAAATATGACTGAGACGATGCTCAATGGTCACGTTTGACAACTGGCATCAAACAGATTACGCGTAGGGTCGCTGTTGCGGGAGTGGGGTGCGTATACCTCTTCTTCCTTGCTCCACACGGACCGTTCAAGTAAAGTGGCACCACGTTGGCTTCTCCTCTCAGATCAGGGCTAGACGAGCGGCAGTTAAGGACTGGAAGCGTCTCTGGGCCAATGCGATCCAGTTTCCATTCTCCCGTCTGAATGTCGCCTTCCTTCTCCAAGTGTGCGACGGTTCGACTGCACTGTCCGCAAGTTGATGCACGTGCCGCGCACAGGTGCTCTTTTGTCTGTGTCGTGGACGGTGATCAACTATCTCTGCTATTGTTCGGTGGACCGGCGACATTTTCGAAGGGAGCAGACCCTTCGATTGTCGGGTATTGTGTTCTAAAGAGTAAATCAGCACTCTTCGACATTACCTTTCACTGGGGTGCACTGTGCACAAGGGACTCGCCTATGACGAAGAGACGGCGAAGGAGCTACTCCTCTACCTATTGGAGTTGACGATGTGGGAGAGAACAGGGAACATTATAAAGGTGGAAATCGTTGACTTGGGTTGAAGACTGGAGGATAGTGACTGCAATGTGGGATTTACAAGACTTCCCTCTCCAATATTTCTACCCAATCTGCGGCGGTTACAGCAAGGCGGGTCAATATGGGAGCCCAGAGACGAGGAACGCTATCAAATAAAACCTTCCTTCCATTCTCTTGTTGTCCTGCTCTCTGTGACCTCGAGCTGGTCCGCTCCAAAAATGCCAATCAGCTCCTCTCGCCCACTGACAGCAGCTCTCCGTCTATATTCATTTATGAGGCCTTGTATTACTGGAGGCCGGACTACCTAGCACGGGTCGAGTCCGTCCAACTCCTTCAAGCACTGACGATGGCCGATTGGTCCCGTTGTGGGAGGAGGAGAATACTCGAAGCACGCCACAGAGTGTCAGAGATCCGGCTTTTCGGTGAGCCGTATTCCAAGCTCGCTGTGTGCAAGTCACCATGAGCACGCGATCAACGCTATGGTTGCTGATGTGTGTCCGATTTTTCGGAGGCAGAGTGGCACAACCTCCGGTGTACTGACGTTACGATAGATACTAGCTCGCACATCACTATACCACGAACATTTTGTTTTTCCGGACGCAATGTATTTACTCGTGTCCTTGAGTTACGAATAGATAGAGGCGGCACGCAGTATTCCGATCCCGTAAATTTTCTAGCACAGAGAAGTTGAGGGGAATTTCTGATTCTGGTAAGCTGCCGCCTGTTCGCTGATTGAATCTCTGTACCTCTTCCCGGCACTCCGAGATCGCCCACATAGGTCAATACTAGTACTATCACTGCTCAGAGTCTTACACATCGAAAATCTAGAGTTCAAGCCAACTGACTATACAAATTCAATCATTCCATACTTGCCAGTCATGCGCTTCGGCAAGCGAAGATTACTTGCTTGAACACAAGTTATGAGCTACTTCAGAAGCTGGAGAATTACCCCATCTATCTCCTCGACAGGGCCTATCTCTTGCGTGAGCCACTTTTATGCACGACTGTTGCGGCTCTGGTAGGAAGACGACTGGAAAATGAGATTAAGGTTTCAGGACGGACACTCTCAATTTGTCCATCGTAAAGTGGATTCGAAACTAAATTTGAAGTGTTACACAACCATTTTGTAAACCCTGAATCCATTGTAACACACTGGCACAACGGCTGGGAGTAACTATTCCAGGGGTAAATAAATTGGGAATAATCCGAGAAAGAACGATTTGCAATGTGGGATATACATAAGATAATCCATGATTTTTCCACTACTATTGATGGCCTATATATGGGAGATACTCGGACTCTACAATGACTAATCCTTAGTTACTCCACTGTATATTAGCG
>Ga0307513_10000756_pt1 | contig 46687 bp, 47 predicted proteins | sample 15_EM_MG_FD_202174 | JGI IMG/M metagenome (GOLD analysis project Ga0307513, IMG submission 202174) | Populus trichocarpa ectomycorrhiza microbial communities from riparian zone in the Pacific Northwest, United States - 15_EM | ecosystem: Host-associated > Plants > Roots > Unclassified | place...
TGTTTGGTTAGTTAGTTTTGGGAAGATGTTGAGCGAATGAAGTTTTTGATTCTCCCCAGTACCCTTTTAGTTTTGCCCTAGTCTAGTTCGACCGGTTGACCGTTGCCTGCGCATTATCCTCGCAACAAAACGCACAAGCGGAAGAAGTTAATCTTGTGCTTCGACGGGACGGGGAACAAATTCAAGGGGAACGATGGGGACACGAATATCTTGAAGATATTCAAGATGTTGGATCGGTCGGGGAGCGATCAGTGTATGTAGTCTTACCATCGCTGTTTCTTGAGCGAAACCTATAAGCGTTTGGTTTATTAGAAAAAAGCGAGGGAAGGGACAGAAATGCTGACTGAATGCACGCTTGGTTCTCGGTCGGTTGGGTGGCGCGGGATAGTTCATTACTACCAACGTGAGTGTGACGGCCTCTCTCTCCCTTTCTTCCTTTTTCAGTTTCCTCCATTATGAGAAATGCCGTAAAAACTCGGTAGATCCACTATCGGAAATCGGGCCCCCGGCGTTCGCAATCCACGACGAAACGCCCCCAGAAGGAATAGTGTTTCCCAGACAAGGAATATCTTGGAGAGGCTTAGCTTGTTCGATATCATTGACTGGTATTCGTTATTTTGTTAGCCTACTCTTCTAAGCCTGTTGTGGCTTGGTGAAGTGGTGCTATTGAGATCCCCGATAGTGGATCTCCCCAATTTTCACGGTACTGCAATAGCCGTAACAGGAAGTACTAATAATGCGATGTGGTATAGCCGGGATAGGCACATACATCACCAATGGGACGTTATCGCGAGTGAATATCGGATCACGGCTTAAATCTTGGTATCAGAAAGCCCTAGACGCAGCCGTTGGGTACGATTTCCCCCAATATCGAACCAAAAATTCTCTTCACACTTTATGTTACCAAAATTCCGGGATAAGGCTAACGCTGGAGAACAATGTAATAGTACATCATTCGACCAACATGTGGTAGGGGGGTACAAATTCCTGATGCGCTTCTACGCCCCGGGAGACGATATATATCTGTTTGGGTTCTCTCGCGGGGCGTACACTGCGAGGTTTCTGGCGGAAATGCTGGACCATGTTGGGCTGGTTTCGCAAGGAAACGAGGAGATGGTTATGTTTGCCTGGAAGACCTTTTCTAATTGGCAGCAGAGGAAAGATGGGGAGGTTTGGGGTGCTCGGAAGCAGGATATGTACAAGTATGTTGTCCTTCACCTCAAGTAGCTAGTGGGCGGGTGATATTTTGTGCAAATTATTTACAGCTTTGAGGGGGAATAGTTACATGCGAGCATTCAGGGAAACTTTCGCTAGGCCGGTCCGCAGAGTTCAATTCTTGGGACTATTCGACACGGTGAACTCAGTTCCTCGGTTTGAGAATGCGTGGTTGAAGAGGTCTGGGTTTCCTTATACCGCCAGAAGTGCCCCCCCCCCCCTTCCACTCCCCCACCCCACCTCATCACACTTTGAGCCCTCACACTGATAGGTGGATAGGTACTGCCCGAGTAATCCGCCACGCAGTCGGCATCGACGAACGCCGTGCCAAATTCCGCCAGGACCTTGTGGAGAAAGTTGACATGCAAGAAGTGGCCCGTCATCGTACCTTTAAGGCCGAACATCTGGTGAAGTCCGCCCTAGGGCACCGCCCGACCTCCAAATCGAAACCGAATAAGAAACATGGCAAGGGTGGTGACCCCTACCAAGGTGGCAATCCTGCCAGTGCCGATCCAACATTACGGCGATTCTCGGGGAGTGGGGAAGCGTTGAGTGTCACTAGCACTAGCGGAGATGGCGGAAGCCTGATGAGTTTGAACATCCACGTCGAACCCGACTCGGAAGATGAGGATGAGAAGGCCGAACAGGATATCGAGGAGGTTTGGTTTCCCGGGGCACACGGTGATATCGGCGGTGGGTGGGATTTACCCGACGGGGAAGAGTCGTTGTCGCATGGGCCGTTGGTCTGGATGGTTGGTTCCCCTCGGACACTTAAGTCGGGTGATAAATCATGACCAAAGAAATATAATAATAGGTCCGGGAAGCTCGCAAAGCCGGCATGGTTTTTGATAAAGTGCGCATGAAGCAAATGAACGTCTGGATGGACGAGTTCGAAACCGACGGGCTGGATCCTAAAGCGCCTGATACCCCGATAGATCCCGTAGCTGGTGATGACGGGATCCCAATGATCGAGGTATCAGCTTCTCCCTCTAGGGATAGCCCAACGCAATGCCCCCGACAGCAGCAGCAGCAGCAGCAGAGCACAAAGCTTACCCCCCTAACACCCACAAATGGTACATGAGCCAGCTCTCACTCCCCCACCCAACCCCAAACATCAGACCCAGCCTCTGCAAGGGCGGCAGATCCGAAGACATACTTGTTAAACTCCTACACCCGCGGCAAAATCCACGACTGTCTCTGTTACCCCTCCGGCGGCCTCTCCCTGAGTGGAACCCTCGGCTGGAAAATGATGGAGTACCTCCCCTTCCGCAGAATGGACTTGCAGCCCGACGGATCCTGGAAGCCCATTATATGGCCACTGCCCTGCGGCGAGGTCCGCGACATACCCGAGACTGTCAAGATACACAATAGCGTAATCAGGAGGATGAATGCAGATCCAAAGTATCGCCCTGGAAACCTGATCGTCGGAGGTGGTGGAAGGGGAGTGAGAAGGGCGCCGAAGAGTGCCGGGATCGGTGAGTGGGAGGTATTGAGGGAGGAGGGAAGTCCAGTTGGAGAGGTGCTTGTTAAGAGGGCTGCTGTGGAGAAGGGGTTGGTTGAGAAGAAGCCTTGAGTAAATTATGTTATGGAATTACTGCTGGGAAGTGTGAGGGGAAGTTAATGGGTGTGTGTGTGTGTGTAGTGGGTGAAATTGATTCTCTACTGTATGTGTTTACTGTATATGCGAACCTTTTTACCGAGCGATTAGGATATGCTACGAGATCTACATATGTACAGTACAACTTATCAAAAGGTCGCATCTGATCCTCTGGTAATCCGCCATCCCGGATTTCCTTCATCCTTCTGTCCTAACTCCGACACCTAGCAGGAATAATGCATTCCTACCAGGCCGGGCTAAGGAGAAGAAAGGAAATATACTAGAGGAGAAAAATGGAACCCGTAGGTGTCTGGAGCTGTGTGCTGTTGTTCTGAGGGTCTACCGTCGGTGAGAGGAAAAAATCCAAGACAACTGAACAAGTATTTGTTCCTGTATCGATATGGCGCGAAAATACCTAGATAGCGTCAGTCCGTCCTAGTCCAAGACGAGGACGGACGACATTATGTCATCCCGTCCGGTCTTTTTCCAAACTTGCCCTGCAACTCAGCCCCAAGGAGTAAGTCCCCACCGTCCCCCGGGAGAAATGTCTCATACTAGCCGTCCTGCGTAGTCCCCTGAAGTCCCACATAGTCCCCCACAGTATAGTACCCGTCAGGACCCGTCAGTCCCCCACCGTCCCCCGCCGTCCCCCCAGTCCCCTGCGCTAATTTGTCTTAGATTGCAGGGCCCGCCGTCCTTAGCAATACTGGCCGTCCCGAGGTTTCCCGGACGGGAAATGACCGCATTGCGTCGTCCCGTCCCGTCTCAGGCTCTTGGTAGTCGCCCCCGTGGCGCCCTTAAGGGGGCCCCGAACCGCTGAGAACACTGGCTGGCGCAGTGGTTAATATGTCAGGAAACTGAAAACCTCCCGTGCACCTAGCAGGAGCCCAGGACTTCGATTCCTCTCAAAATGAGTTATTATGGAAAGATCCGTCAAGTAGGGTAGGGTCTGCGATCAGCCTGGCACAGTGTTCGCAAGCGGCCAGTCCGGCCGGGGTTTTTTGGTGGAAAGCCGGGCCTATCTGACCGGGCCTGGCCGGACTGCAGGTGTTGAAATTATACTTTCGGATATGCACTTTCTACGCCTTTGAGTACTGTACAACAGCGCTTCCCATTACATACTAGTTTCACTTCAATGCTATCAGAGTCTAAGCTCAACTCATTCGGTTTGGATATTTCATTCATTTCATTACTCAATCGATTAATCATGTATGTAACTCTATTCGCATCAGGTTTCTTTCGTCTTCCATTTTGGTACCTGGGAGTTCTTTTCTACTGAGGATGTGTATTCCTGTTGCGCAGCATAAATAGTCGGTCAGCCGACCCCCTCAGATAGAATGAAGTTCTCTATGGTTTTCGCTCCCGTAAGCTTTCCTGTAAGCTTTCGGGATAGAGCTTGATTATTTCAGAATTTCCAACAGCAGGAATATGCAGGCTTTCGAGTGATAAAGTGTGAGTATGAAACGAGACGCCAAGATTAAAGCCCTGCTCGGCTCGTCATAAAAATTGGATTTCTCCACTTTAATGACTTTGATGCCATTTCTTTTCCCTACTTAGATATATCTAAATTTGGCCCTGCTTGGCTCGCCACAAATATTGTGATTTTTTTAAAAACTATAATATCATATGCTAAACGAAATTCGGCAGATGAAGAGATATGTCTATGGATACCTCTGTTGAAGACTGTAGGCTTGGCGGGAAATGAAAACTTACATTATGTACAGCATCTCTGCCCGATATGGAACCCCTTTAGTGATATTTATGCCCTGCCATCATTCTCCGGCGTACCACCTAAGTAAGTCACATGGGCGCTTCCCTCCCCATCCCCCGCCATTCCCCCCGACGGTTCCCCCCCGCCATTCTCCATTCGCTGCCGAAGATACTTTTCTTTGATGCGCTTCCTTGCCAAATCAGGCCTTGGGACTACCGCCCTCGCAGCGTCATCTGAGATAGTCCCCGCAATGATACCCTTACGCAACTCCAGAACCCTCAGAATTCCCGACGTCTTATGTTGCTTCAAGAAGAAATCTATGAAAAATTGATCTCCAGGTGATATCATTCCTCTGAGCTCCGGCCGGCTCTCGAGAAGGTGCACCATGATCGCATACTGGTATCTGAGGAGCATTGCGTTATCTCTAGTGGATACTAGCGCGTCAATTGTCTCAATTAGAGCTATGCACCAGATCCCCGCTTTTAGTAACAGTAACCCATGCAGCCTACAACATTAGGTAGACTTGTGGATTGTGGATTACCTTCGAGATAGACTAGGAAAGACGGGTATCGATAGGGATTAGGGGACTGGAGGAAGGTTGTATTTGGATTGATGTCGAGGTGCCAGCAGCTGGCAGGAGAGAGCACCACATTGTATGAGGAGGGCGGATACTGCAGTCGATGAGCGACCCAGCCCCCGGGTCCACCTAAGACTGGCATGCAAGCCAGCCGGTTTGGATCGAAGTCTATGTCGCAAAAGCCTTCGTTGTGAAGAACGGAAAGCGCCAAGTCAAACTGCTCGTCCGCAATCGCTAGGTCGAGATCAGCAAGAACGAGATCGAACCCAAAGAGCATTACGGTCGCGGTTCCAACTACGCAGACTTTTATTCCAGCTCTTTCGAGGATGGCAGCAGGAAGGAAAGACATATCAGCAGTGGGTTGGGATTCGGTGCTAATAGGTGAAGACATTTTCGATGAGTGGCGAGAACTGAGGGTGGAAGGTGTTGTGGCTGAAACGAGAGCTTAAATCTTTAATCACAGGTAGAGGGCCTAACAAGGCATCTGGCCTAATTACTAATCACCTGTCTTGGCAGTTTACGAACTGCATTAGAAATTGGTTGTTGAAACATACTTCTGGCACTACTGTGGTGTCAACCCGTACTATCGCTTTTTCCCCTTGCATCAAACCTTATCGTACATCTAGACCTCCACAACTATTGAAGATATCTCCTTGCATTTCTCTCATTCCTCTTTTTCTTGTTATTGCTATTGTTCGCTCGACCTATTCGTCTCGCTCCCAAATAGTAGATAGTCAGGGTTTTTAGCCCTTCCCTTTGAGATAAACTATAGTGTTCTGTTTTCTCAAGCAATCAATCACTTCTTCAGATCTCGTATCATCGCTCCATTCAATATTTTCACAACAGGGACTGTGGAGAAAGGGATGAGTGATATTTCATGATTTAGGCCTTGCCTATCTCTACTCAGAATTCTGGTCAAACAGATAGAATGAACCGCCCGGGCAGGAGTCTTGGGGGTTTATCTTCTGCCATATCAATGACAAGTTTAGGCGCATTCAGCAATCCAAGGCAGCATTACTGGGATAGTAGCAATACCCCCAACTCTGTAGGATGGTGAAGCACCCACCGATGTGGGGGGCAAGAGTTGGATGGGTTTACTAGCGATGGGTAAATAAAGTGGTGAACCACCGTGAGAAGTACATTTTAGTGGCACAATCTAAAGGACATCGGGGAGGGGGGGTGCGGAGCCCGGAGGATAATCGCCACAGCTAGCTTGCCGAGTATTGGACGCCAGGGCCCACAGTCTATCCGTGCCTTCGGCTGCCGGAGGAGGGGCGTCAGCTCATCTGAAAAATGACTTACGGTGGCTTATAGTCCGCCCCGCCCTGCCTCCAAGGCGGACGGACGGGTCGTTGGAAACAATGGCGTGGGGGCACATATCTCTATTGTTATTAAAAGGTCCGGGGAATAGTTTGCCCGGTCCTATTGTACTTAATATTCTCAGACTGTGAATTCTGGCCGTGCCTTTTTCTTTTCCCTCCGCATTGTCTTACCCTCCCCTTTTATCCCCCCATCCCGTGAGTGAGATAAACCGTCAATAAGGTGTTTTTTTTTAGATAGAGGGAAGGTAGGGTACAATAGCGCAAGGATTCCCGGGGCTATTGTAAGCGACTTCACCAAGGCCGCGCTATGCCTATGGTAAGGGACGGATTGCCACCACAAGATAGACTAATGGATAATACGATATTAAGCTTGGCTAGTACCTGTTAGCTACCCCACTGTATTGGTGAACATGGAATGTGGTGCTAGCGGACAGCTTTTCATGTCACTCATTAGTTCCACCGGCCCAACGGCCAACTTTTCTGCATCACAGGGAAACAAAAAACTGCGGAGAAGACACCGACAGCATAATAATCCCAGTGATAGAAGTTTGTAGTATCATATGAGAAACACCGACAAGCCCAGATGTCAACGAGCACTCATACCCTAGAGTACACAAGTGTTGACTTGTGTTGACATAGTGTGGCATGAACCGATGTATAGGGTTATATTATACATGTATGATAGGAACTTTGTCTTCTTGAGCAGTCATTAGCTAGAAACCTCCAATAGGCCACCCGCGCCTCCATATCTCCTCCCGTTTACCCGTCTAAGCGATCCTACCACTTCCATCACATATTCCATAAGATATTCAGAATTCGAAGGCCCTCACGGTAGGATTAGCGTTGCCGCCGCCAAATATCCAACACCCAAACAGTGCGCCACACGAGATTAGCAGGAAAGAATATCTTTGGGCGGCCTGCGGAAGGGATAGCCAGCAATAGCAGAGCTCTATCCTATCACTACGCGTATCGGGGGGGAACAAGAGGCCACAGAAATCACCTCACTGTAAGGTTCCATCTCCTAGTGATTTAGAGGGATAGATTAGGGTCTTTCTTTCCCCTTTCCTCTTTTGGTACGATACCGGTATGGTATTGCCGGTAGACAGGTCCCGATTGACTTGGCGTTAATACTGATGGATGGTATACCAAATATTAATTTCGACTATGCATTTACTTTTTTTGTTGTCGTTGTTGTCGTGATGGTGGCGGGGCTAGTGGAGGAGTGCACTTGTCATGACCGAAGATTTCCAGGTAAATTATGCTTGGTATGCAGTTAATTTGGTCAAAGCACAATCTCATACCTATGATACCTACCTACCTATCTATCTATCTATACACCTATCTCCCTCGCCCCGAAAACTCTCCTAACCCCCTGGCTCCTAGCCCTTCTCTTGGGCCTCCTACCAGAGTCCAAGCCCCCACAATCCGTAGCTCTTCCCCCTCCATCTTCTCCATCCCTCCCGCAAAAATATTGAGTCGATTGTAGGGATTTCCGTCCCTCTTTCCCACCGCAGCATGGCGACCCTCACTCGCAGGGCAGCGATATTACTGTTCATTGGCCTATCCTTAGCTACAGTAGTCATTCGTCCTCGTGTTCCCGATGTCAATTCGTACCCGGTCACAAGGCGACCTACGTCAAGGAAACCGGCAGCGGTCTCACGGCGGAATTGCAACTCGCTGAAACTGCATGTAACATCTACGGCAGGGATCTGGATAGAGTCCGGTGCATAGCGCCCTATGAGCTTGAAGGATTAAACCACGCCCCAGGAGGTTGGAATTCCCTTCGCTGTTAATGTCAGGTACACTCTGGTTTTTCTTTTGGCTTAAGTCGGGGCTTAGGTGGACAGTTTTCTCAATTATTTCGCCCTCCTATCAGAGGGAATTTTGACCTGTTCCTGCGGCCGACACCGATGTTAAAACTTCCAGGCAAACTGCAACTCCTAGAATTCTAGAAGAAAGAAGAGGAATCCGTCAGTACGGATATGGTCTTGTGGTACAAGGGCAGGAATCTATTGCCCAGAACTGAGAATATTTATTTGGCGGGTTGACATCAAATAACTGTCTCATAACTTCTTGCCGCGAGAACCCAAACACCGTGATTCGAACTTTGCTGGGACGTTGGAGTTGCCTCCTAAGATCTGGTGTGTTCTTCCTCTGATCCATTTCCCATTCCTCCTTGGTTTTCGGTGTTCTTCCCTACTTTTCAAGAGTCTTGGACTACCGGCACCCAGCCTGGCCCACCCTTCAGAACTCTTACAGTAACATGGTATTCAGGCTAGGCTAATTCGACAGCTTTTGAGAAAACAGAACCCATCACGCTGTACAACACGGACAAACACCTGAGAACCAACCAACCAACCAACCAACCAACCAAGCAAGCAAGTAAACAAACAAGCGGCTGGATTATCGCGAATCTCGGAAATAAGATAACCGTACAAGTTGAGAACCCGACCGGTGAAAGCAAAATACATGGCGGACATAACCAAACCCAATCCATTTCATGAATAAAGTCATAAGATATAACAAAAGGAGACACTTCTAAGACGCTCCACTCAGCTCCTGCGGCGGCCCTCGATTCTGCTGGTACTGCTGGTGCTGCTGCTGCTCAGGGTCCTGGTTTTGATGCATCATAACGCCCTGCTGTGGCACTAGCATGTAAAAATTGTACTGAGCGGCTGGCGATGCGAGCTCAGCCGGATAAATTGGGGTACCATCCAGCTGGAATTGTCCAAGATTGCCACCGCCGGCCGCCGCCACCGCAGGTTTCGCCATCCCGGGCACGGCATTCTGCGCAACTGCTCTAACATCCCTACGCCTATTGGGATTCTGGGACATGACTATGGCATCCCAGATAATCGCTCCGTGAAACGTCAACATCTGTATGATCAGAATACCGAATACGCCCTTCAGTGTAGCGCAGTCCGAATACACGAGGCCTTTCGAGGCGAAGCAGGAGTGGCCGATGGCATAGGACCAGTTGGCCGCAACCGTTGCGACCGAGAGAATGTAGGCTACTGCTAGAGGCACGTCCACGAACATCACGAGGGGCGGGGAGAGACGGTTTGTGAAGAAGAGACCCAGTACTACGGCCGCCCAGACTAGAGAGACGAAGCCGAGCACAAGGGTGAAAGTTATGTACCTACTTTCGCGGTTAAATATTGTTTAGACTGGCAAGGTGTGAGGGGAGAAGGTGGATACCATCCAGTGTATCTGGGTACGAAATACGCGGCTATTCCTAGCACAATCACTCCTAGCAAGAGCTGCGATATGCGCAGGAGCAGAAGGGGAGTGGTGCCCCAGCGGCGATCCCTCATTGCTGGAGTAGGAGCTCTTATTTTCTTTTCTTTTCCTCTTTATGGTACCAGAGGATTGGTTTCAGTAACGCAAATTTCGATTGACGAAGGAGTACGGTATGGGAGGGTCCGGGAAAGAGGTTGAAAGGAGGGAAGGGAAGGAAGGAATTGGGGTGCAGCTGGGCAGGGGAAAAACGAAGACTACGGAAAACATAGAATCGAGTCGCGCTCGGGAAGATCGGCACTCTATCATACTAAGAATAACGTACGGCATATTCCAATGATGATAGATGAAGGATGCGTGTGGACTCCTGCTGGTCAGCCCAGGATGTTGGGAGCCCCACTCATATCACAACGCGAGATCCACTAGAAATATCCTTACTACCGTAGTACGAGTACCCGTACTTTTCATAGCGTACCGGTCCACGTTATAACGGGTTTCTGTTTTGCAGAGGAAGAAAGTCGGCGTTGGGTCGGGAAACCGGGGTGAAGACTATTTTGTACTGTCTCCCCCGATTGCGGGACCGTGCCGATACCCGTACTGACCGCATTCCATGATACAGCGCAGCCTCACCCCAATATATCCGCAAGCTAATCAGGCAGCAGGGTGTACCTTATTAGTGCTGGAAAGGATGTCAAACAGAGTGATGTGACCTTACAATTACCTTATTTGTAGAAATAGGCCGCCCCCCAGACAACTAATATCGAGGTTTTGCACCGCCGAACGCACTCCAGTTGCCACGGCAACAAGGTGGATTAGGGTTGCCGGAGTGCAGACCGGAAGCGCGGGGTTCGCACGCAGTGGCTGTGATCGGAGGATTTCAATATCGTAACCGAAACCCGACTCAAATACACAGAACAATCTGCGACTATCTGCTTCCCTATCCAACCCGACATTACTGTTCTCTTACCCCTACTCCTGTCATAAGCACTATAGACATTCCTAAACCATGAATCTCAATACAACAAATTCACTGAGCAGATGTGTTGACCATTTTCTATTGTCAGACTTAGAGGGCGCAGAGCCTAGGCATCTATTTTGAGAGGCCATTTTTGGTATGCTGTTTCTGGGGCGGTTGCTATGGTCTCTAGAGGTTTTCGTCAGTCACTATTAGTACCGTACTAGTAGAGCAGAGAGTAATCATGCTCGCCAAGAAATCTATGATAAGTACGTTCGGCGACACCTGCAAAACCCCACTTTCCCCCCATCTTGCACTCCGGTTACAATTCTCTCGTATAGGGTGCGTGCAGCCAGTGCAAAACCTCGATAATAGCAACCCGCCAACCACGCATCCGTTCGCCTCCATATACTCTTGATATATCTCCAACTCCACGCTTAAGAACTATTCCCATGGGCAACAGGGTACAAGCATCACCTACCGGTATCGGAGGAGCTAGAATAGCGCCAGGAGCCTGCCCTGAGTAGCAATTCTAGCGCATATGCGCCATAAAACCACGCCATATAAAGAGGTAGCCGCAGGATTAGAGAGATATTGTGCTGTTTCGGCTAGGATCATCACTGGATCACCTGCACCGTTGCCCTGCTACCCCGTGTCTCAACCCAAGATGACTTTGATGAGGTTGACCGCAATGATTTGCTCTGTGTGCCGCACTCACTCGCCCTTGCCAAGAATAGACTACCTCCGTGGGCCGAATATTTGGTCAGGACTCCAGAAAAATATCGGCTGGCAGATGTACCCTTGACAATGCCGGGTGGAAATTGAATGAAACGACCTGATTCTCAGAGTAAGGTCGGGACTCTGTTTTTTTTTCGTTTGACTCAGTGGAGGGATGAGAGCCGGTTTTTGGCCGTGTTTTTCTCCCCCGGGGGGGAATTCTGGACGTCTCCGCATGAGGTCCAGCTGTTTTCACTGTAAGGATCCTGGCAGGACAATGCCGAGTCTCTACCGGTACTCGAAGAAAAAATTCAGTCTTAGTAAGCAAACAGGGTATGCTCTACTTGCATAATATATTCGACATCGTCCTATCATGCTCTCTACTTAGGTATCATAATATGATGTATCGAGGGGAGGAATGATTACGTGACGATAAGCCCTGTTCCCGATGTTGCGACACAAGCATCTTCTGGGCTTCTAAGACGTGGGTTAGTAAGCAACTCTTTGTTAATTATGATACTACAGATGCCTGGGCGCACAAACTTCAGACAATAACTAATACTCGCAATGCCGTGACGTTTGTAAAACGGAGTGCTATTGCATACGGCTGGAGATTGCCCAAGCCTTAGAAGTTCGGCAGTATGCGATAGCAGTTGGTTTTAAAAACGTCACGTCTCCATCGCCCTAAAAAAAACTAATATATAAATAGGAACCATCGCACTGTGACCCTTAAAGGAAAGTCAGTCGTGGTCCCAAAACAGACTATAGAAGCAGGACTCTCCAAAAGCCCAGGAAAATCCACTATATGTCTTATAATAAGTAAAGAAAGCCACAGATCTTCTAAAGCCTTGGCTTTAAAATATATAAGTCAAGACCCCCGACTGCCTGTCCCAACCTCAGAGCCTCATGCTGGGCACAGGTCCCCCCCATACGTCAACAAGGAGATGCTGTCAGCACTAGACCTAACTGATATCATTTACCGGTATCTCTGACTAATGAAAGATGAAAGAAGAATTGTGATGCTAGCCAAGAGAATCTGCAGTTTTCTTGCAGGGGTAAATGCAGGTGTTCGTAGTGGCCCGCTCTGCGGGTTCATATCTTGGCCGGCGGTTTACTAGTAGGGGGATGGATATGAGAAAGGAGCGAGTTAGATTAGAAAGAGAGGATTCTGCACAGCGCTTACACTACCATTGCCACTTGATCATGAAAGCCCAAACTTACTCATACAGTGTTGAATTGAGGTAACATTACTGTAGACTAGGTAGTCGGTAAGCCCGGAAGTACAGTACGGTAGGTCGGTGGGACGTGCCGAGAAAGTAGAAATACGGAGATCTCAATTGAGGCACAATACTAAAATCAGATCTAGAAGGGCAGGAGATATTTCTGATAGTACATCATTTCAGATTTGCCTGTCTCTGAGGTGAGTTGGGAGGTTCTACTTTGCCCGGACCCCCCCCCCCGCCATCCGGATTCGTGTGAAGATTCACAGATAAACTGATTCACTACCGATTAACTTCCTAGTCCTGTCGGATGCAGGCGTGGCAACATGGTTATAGTGCTTACCCTACGGTCGCGTAATTACGACCCTAGTCGATATTAGCACAGATGGAAGAGAATATACGGAGGTACACCTCCGTACTGCCTGGTTATAAACCCGAATAGGTAATAGCCAGTTCCAGGTTAGTTTAAAATTGAGACTTGATCAGGTTCTCTTATTGCCTTATTTAACTTGAACCAAGAGAGTTTTCACTACCGCTTATTGTAGCTCGTCGACTTCCAGAATCTTTCATTCTTCACTCCTTACTGCATTAAACTTTTTGCTAGTTCAGGTGTGTTGGCTGTACTATCACAAAAAGAGTTACCCAGTCACAGCACCCTCCCCGCTCGAAGCGTAGCTAGCACTACAAGCATTTCCCATATTCGAATACTACCAAATGAGATAAACAAGCAAAATGAATGAAAGGAAAACGCATCCACATTCTCACCAACCCCGAGTTCCCTCTCCTTCTGGCGTCATGCGTATTCTTTTGTACCCGAATCGGAGGGCCGCTATCCAATAGGCTTTGTTTATCGGAGCGATGATTACCCGGGATATGGTTTGCTAAAGAACTTCTAGGGTTCGGCGAAGTATCCGGTTGATCTAGCCGGGAAAACGTGGTGCGACTGTCAGGGTCGCGCCCATAAAACAAAGTTCTCGCTCCGCGTTTTAGTTGCCACTTCTCCCCCGGGATTGCGCCCGACCTTGGCCAACACCCCATCCTTCCTTCCTCGCATGAGATGTACTAGTACTCTTGCGCAAGTACCGCACAAGATACCTCAAGGTGGGTCCCCGGTGGGACGTCAAACCGTTGGTGAATGGTTCAGTGGTACCGGATCCAACCAAGGCTAGACGCTACACACCTCCACCAGAGCGCCAGGAGGGCGTCCCATATCTCGAATATTCAAGCGCAGTACTTGTTTCACTCCAACCAAAGTTCCGCACTCCGCACGGTTAATCCCACCATCTGGGTATATCCACCCCCTCTCAAGAATATGCTACATCTTGGTTTTATTTTCTCAAAGTTCGCTACGATTCTCTAATTAGATTGGTCTCCCGGAACTCCCCTGTCCCGGCTTAACCCTCTACTTGTCCCAGCCATGCAGACAGGAGGCAAGAAGTATCCAAACACAGGGATCAGAAAAATATATGGCCACCCATCTGTGTGTTCCTGTGACTGTGAGCCCATATCAATCGGTACTCTGAGCACATTAACCCTATATTCGGTTCTGCAGATGTTCGGATGCTTCTTTCTTGTAACTTGAAAGTCGCAAAATACTCCAGTATGGGACAATAAGTCCTTGCCTACACGTGGGGTGGCCATCGATCGGGCGGATTTCGGAACGGGTAGGGTATTCGAATGAAATAAGCACAAATTAGGAAACCTGGGTGATCTCTCATGATCATACTTGGCGGAGGGCAAAAGTGGGGGGTACTGTACTTGGGAGCCTCTTCCTACTGATAATGTTTCTCTATAAGCAGGACCAGGGGCCAGCAGCTTCGACAGTTTGCTTTTACCACTACTTGTATCCACGGACCTGTTTTCATAATTTAGTGCCCAACTGACTTATCGAGAGGTATATTGCTATTGGCGGGCCCTCAAGGATGCACATACAGGTGATGGAGATGACATGTGAATCAGGAGTCGGCGGGAGGCTAGCGGTTGACATAGCTGCCTGGGCTAAAAAAACAAGCTCCAGAGCCTGGTTAGCAAAAGCAGTGCCCCGCAAAGCTCCCATACCTTTCTAGCTATGATACTACTGACGCAGGACAGGACAAGGTTTCCCGAGCCCACCATCTTATTCGGTAAGACGAATTATGATAACGGTTTGCGATGCCCTTAGATGCATCTCCGAAAACTATTACCTTGCTCTTAATATTCTAGGTGGCCCCCCTGAGGTGCAAGGTGGTGTATGAGAACTTTACGGACCCAGTCACAATTGAAGCTTACACGTGTACAGCGCTAATGCGGTACGGGATTCAGATGGGTACAGATAATTAGCCATATCATTGCCTAATTCCTGTGCTCAGATACATCTTGCTCGAGCACCTGTTGCTTGTGCCTGGGTACCGATTCACAGCCCCAGTTTCCGGGTGCGTATTGCCTAAGGCAAGCACCCGAGTACAATCCCGCCGGAAAGTTACTGTTAATCTAGAATAACTAGCAAAATGAACCTATCTTGTATGTGATAACATCTCTCGGGGTACTTTTACTAGTGCAAGTAACTATGTTCTAGACTAACCGCTTCTAACTATTATTAATTGCTCTAACCTAGAAATGGTACTTCTGGTACCACACTTAGGACTTACGACTTGCGAGGAGTAATGCTCAAGTGAGGATAAACGATCCCATGAAATGAATATTTCGTGGTGACGGAGAAAAGAAATCCACCAGCATTATGTACCGCGCGACAATGTGAAACCTTTTTAACGGATGATTATCGTCGGATGGCACTCGACCTCCCTTCCGTAGCCATGAGCAAAAAAATACACTCCGGAAATGATCCTGGTTGGCGCCTGGAGTACGTTAGACCGGAGGCAGTTAGAACTTGCCAGTTTTAGCCACGATAGCTCAAAGACCAGCGACCTCCTAATATAAAAAAATGGCCCCTCAAGCTACTAAGCGAAGTGCAGCACAAATACGGTAGTACCTGTACCGGTCAAATTGCCGTAGTTACCCCTCCCGCAAATGAAAAAACGTAGAAGGTCGGTGGAATTTCTCCTACTCTAAAATCAATCGGCTTAGCAGCAGATCAGAAACGACCATCCACTGGAAGTGCTCACCGACTAGCCTATCCGAGTGTACCGGTATTACTCTGTACTGTACTCCTGTGAACCGGTAGTATAAAACGTACGGACGAAGTGTGCCAGGCAATTAGGGGATCAGGGGGATAAAAAAATTCGAGAAAAAATAATGAAAGGAAATTACCCGGCATGCGGAATGGAATGGGTATCACACTTGAGAGCTTTGCGAGTCCCTATTTACTCCTAAGCTTCGGTGATAGCAATTACCCCCAGTAATGGGCATTTGATTCCTAACAGCCAAACATGCTGAGCTCTACTCACCTAGGTCAGCGAGCCTAAGGCATTGTATTATTGGTAGTATCGCTTTCACAAGATTTATGGAAGAGAGTATAATAGCAACGGTTTGTCTGGTAGTGCAGCCTGGGGGTGTGACTGAGGAGATTTTTGTTTTGCTCGTAGCCATGCTCAAGAGCACGTTATAATAATTAGTATATAGATTATACGTGCACTAATTAGTAGTAGTCGGGAATAGATATAAGGCTTGAAGCTTCCTCTAGTTGCTCTCTATACTATTGCTTATACACCGGGGCCGCTCCTTGGTTCGATGTAGGGTTCTCCGTCAGGGTGTAATCGATCATATCATTCCAAGGAATTGAGGCCCTAATCGGCGGACTATGTAGGACCTTGAGTGGTTCCTACCAGCCTTATATTTAAGGGCCGAGATACTTTCTACTTTTCTTTATTTATTTCCTAAAGGCCGCCAGTTGAGCCTACCCAGGTTGATTGGCAATTGCCGCGGAGAGTTTTGCGAGAAATTTGGAGTGTGGGTTCTCGTAATCTGCACGCTTGTCTCACTTCGGCAACAAGAACTCGGATCCCCACATACGAGTGCTAGTACAGCATTCACTTCCCCTTTCCCATCCTTGACAGGTATTATCCCATAGTGACAAATAGTAGGGTGCGAACGCTTTCAGGGTGTCTCGCTCTAACCCTGCCTTAATCTGGTCGCACAAGGGTTCCTTCCTTTTTTTTTAGTCATCTCCATCCAACGCTGTCATGACCTCCCGCACCCACCGGTAGCTGCCCTGCAGGGCTCCGCTTTTCCTCCCTCCCTCTCTTAAGCCAAATAAATAAAAGAAAGGCTATCCCGTAGGCTTCTTGCGCGTAATAATCACCCAACTCCCCACCGTCATCATCACCAAGGCCCACCAAAATGGCATATCGAAGAGATTCACAGGAACAATCCCTTCACCCAAACCTTTACAATGATCTATTCACCAACCCCCGAGATATCCGCACAGACTACAGATTGTCGTCGGCCTTTGCTGGTAGAATTGGAGGGAATCAGCGGTTCACGATTTCGAGGGAGGATCCTTTGTTCGACCAAATCAAGAGGGACGTACCTGATGCAACGACGGAGGGGACGTGGAAAGAGTTGTTGGATCTGAGGGGGTTAGGGAAAAAAGATATTTGGAAGTCTGGTCTCATCGAGTTCTGGGGTATGTTTCTGCTGAAGGCTCTGCCAGATCCTACTATAAGGTTCAAGAATTGCGTTTGTTAATACACGGCTTCGTAGCGACACTATTCAATACCCTCGTTTCAGGTGCTGCCGGAATTTCCTTGGCTAAATATGGGTAACCATCCTCACGGCGACGGAGTGCTACATTACCTACTCACTTTTTCTTTCTTTTTAGAGCCAACTACTCCCCAATTACTATGGCAGCAGTAGGAGGGCTCTCGATATTGCTTACTTTACCGCTGTTCATTCACGCTGCCGCTCCTGCTTCTGGAGGCCACATTAATTCAATGATCACCATCGCGACTTTCACCGCCAAGCTCGCTGCCCTACCTCGAGCGATAGTCTATGTTTTCATGCAGTGCCTCGGTGCAGTCGCCGGTGGCTTTTTGCTGCGAGCTGGGCTGGGTGAAGCCGCTACAGTCGGGGTAGGTTAATCACTCTCACCCTCGAGTTGTCTCTCCCTAACTTTCGTGATCTCAGGCAGTGGTCCCAGGGTGCTACTGGGCACCAAACGCAGGGATAACTAACGGCCAGGCATGGGTGATTGAATTTTCGGCTTGCTGTACGGTGCTATTTATCGCTTTCGGGGTTGGCCTCGACCCCCGTCAAAGGGATATTTTCGGCCCCGCCCTGGGGCCCATACTCATTGGCTTGGTTGTTGGTATAACAGAGTTCATAACTGGTATCATGAGGCAAGGGTATACTGGTGCTTGTGAGTAAACGCAGACCCCTGCAGCTGCAGAGGATGAAGCTTATTGATGTCTCTCGCAGCGATGAACCCCTCCAGGTGCCTTGGCCTCGTCGCCGCCACCCAGACCTTTAGGGGCCATTGGATCACCTGGTCAGCGGGAATTGCAGCCGCTTGTGTCAACGGTCTCTTCTATAACACGATTCCGCCCTATCATGATGAGATAGTCAAAGATGAGGAGCAAGGCAGCCACAAACAAAAATAGCGCTCATCTAGGCCATCGGAGGAAGCATGGAGCATTGGACCCAATCGAATTTGCTGGCCTCTATCCTAAGTAGACATTTTAACCAATTTCTTAACTTCCTGTGGGAAGACACTCTTTTATGATATTTCTTATTTCCTTGTCGTGTTTGGGCCTTTTCCCGTCATATGGCATAGTTTCTTGGTTGGTCGGGTTCATTACGCAGCTTCTCAATTGGTGAATAGAATTGAACACCTTTGAGGTAATCTAACCACATTACCTTCTGAACAACTGCCCCCCAAAATACGGGTTTTAAGATAAATCTGGGATCAAGCCCCGGTGGTCGCTTCGCTGTGGATTGTGGCGGGGATATCATTTTAGGAGTGGAGAGGCTACCGGCAGGATTATTTGTAGTGACTGTTCGTATTGCTGTTTGGATGGCATTGCACTGATACGTTTAGAAGGATTGGATTAGACTCCATTTAAGGTTGACTCCAGTTTTCAGAGCTATAGCTGCATACTGGCGAGTGGTGTGGTTTTTGATACATTTCGAGAGCTCTCAGTATGTGGTACTAGGCCATGTGTTTGCTGTTTCAGCAGCTCGAATATATTTGCAACTTCCCCTTATCCGCGCGATTCGGCTCCCGCTGTACCTAATTATTCAGGTTGGCTCATCTAGCTATTTTAGCACTTTCTACTATCCGTTTTATCCTGCTTTTGTTTGATCCTAATTTCTTATGTGCACCTGCACCCCAGTATGTGTCTGAGATATGTGCTGTCCCGATCGGTCTTTTTGGTATTCGTTATTATCATAACAATGTCATTATCATACTTACAATGGCCTATCTGGGATTACCGGCCGTGGCGCCCAGGCATTGAGCCCTGCAGTCATGCCGGAAGCCGCTGCCGCGTTTGTCCAAAGGGGAGCTGTGAAACCTTTCCGAGTGATTAACTCTGGACTTAAAGCCTTCGTTTCCCAATCGATCACCAACAGTTATAAGGGTTTATTGCTTAGGAATATAATGTAGCCTAAAGCGTTTGCGTAGTGTAACATCGCAGTTCTTTTCCTTCTTTAGTTTCAGGATCACATCCTTCCACTTGGAGTTGTGCTTGATCAAGGTGCAATAGAGTGCCCAATCCGAGTTTTCCATGTTTATTCTCTATACCCTTAGCCTCAGGTTTGTCTCCGGGTTTCCGTCTATAACCCTTTTACCCTCGGTTTCCTTGTGTTATTCTGTAGGCTAGGCGTCTGTATAAGTTATCATACCATTTCCGTCACCTCTCTTTCTTCCAACTCGTCCAACACCCACATGCTCATCATCCCCTGTTCTAAGCAGTACCTCCCAGCAGGGGGATTCTCTCTTCTCCACTAAGACTAACGCCTCTTTGCATACAGACTTGAACTGCATCGATCTTCCACCCTCTTATTCACACCCCCGCTCTCACCCAATCCTCTAACATCCACCCCGGATATTATCAATAGGGGCACTACTAATACTTAGCTTTCTAGCCCTTTTAAACCAGTTGTACTCCTTATTAAACTCAGCAAAAATCTAAAGTGGTTGATGGCAAGGTTCGTGGTTTGTATCCTAAACCACTCCACGAGCCTCCAGATCATGAACTTAGTTGACTCCGGCCCCGATTAAACTGAATCGAACGGAGCGCAGGTTTCTATTATTTGGAAACGGACATTGGGGGAACACGGGTTTCTGGTGAGTTGGCCTCTGCTCCCGGTTTATGGAGGCAAGGATTTTTATGTGGAACTGAGGGGCTCTTGAAGTACCAGCTAACATCCTGCTCGCTAGGTTTTTCATCCCTTTAGGCAATTTTTAGGCGGACCGGAGAGGGGCAGCGGCTTCTTCTCTAAAGCAATGTTCCTAATAGTAATTAGTAGACATAAGGTTTGCGATTTCCATTCCAATTTCCAGACACTCCACATCCCCCGCTCTTGGAGTTTGGTAGGCACCCCGGCAAGCAAATCCTCAATTGATGACTAGCTTGACGTTTCTGATCCGGAAGTGAATCAGGCGTACTGCAGACAGCTATGTCAGCTAGTACGTTAGATAAAAACATAATTTCTGATGAGCTGATCTTTGCTTGCCATGAGGCTTGGGCAATGAATAAAGAGTTATTATTTTGCAGAAGCAAGGAAAGAGTGCGCTGACAACTGGTCTCCTCCGTTTAGATTCTAGTTGGATATTGGTTATCGCAGAAGCAGAAAGTGGGGTACAAGCACCTGGTTGCAAAGCTTCGTCACTGGCATCCTCTCCATCATTCCAGAATGCCTGAGGATCCAGGTTTGGGATATGACCTTCCTGACGCCCCATCCCCCGCCTCAAAACTCAAGCTCAACTTACAGCTCCCCCGAGTCACCATCTATATCGATGCCGATACACACTGCCTCCATCCTAACAAACTCTCAATGGATTGTGCAACCATGCAACTCCCATGGGCTCGCTTATACGTGATAGCATCCATATCCGATATGGTTACCGCGTGGATTAGCCTTAGCAGTCCGATTTACTCCTCCGATCCTACTGTACTAGGGTATGGTAGAAAAGGGCGGAAAAACAGATCAGCAAGATCATAGGTTGTAGTGACGAGATAGGTTGTATAAGTAGAAAAATTATTATCTTCGCGGACATCTGAAATCCAGGTTAAATAGTTAGGAGGTATCTTGCAAGTATCATACCACCCATAATTCAAATCATGACAAAATTGGTAGCACTTGTAGGCAGTGAAATCTATTGTGTCTCTTAGAAGGGCTACTCAAAACACCCTATCCCCTCTCCTCCTTTAGCCTCATTATTGCCTTATACAACTCGATAAAATAAATGGATGCATGGACAGTTACTTAGTGCAACAGCCCAAAGATTGATGGAATCCTGCAACACCCCCACTTTTCCACTGTTCCTAATCTATCAGCGCTCCTCATCCTTGTCTCGCCACCCAAAGTTTTCCGCCCTTTTCTACCATACCTGAGTACATCTAATCCCGGCGGAGGAGGGGGGCGGGGCTTCATGTTGATCCCATCTAGGAAAGATCCACTAAGCTCTTTGGAGATTTTAGGTTGTGGGGAAGCTGTCGTAGGGAGCGCGGATAATGCATGAGGTTCCGAGCTCTGTGCTCTATCTTCAAACCATGTCAAGCTCCTTCACAAAGCCCCTAGGACTCCGCATGAAACAAACTCCCGCAATCCAAAATATCTCTCAAGTACAGCCTGGATTGTTGGTGCTTCTCGAAACTCTTTACAAACCTCCCTGCATCCCCCTTGGTTAAAGATCGCTCACTTCCGGTATACAGTTTCCCCACACCAAGCCAGGCAGAACCCACAAGTGATGATAAAGCTATTGGATACATGATACGCTCACGTGAGCTATGATGCCCCGTGGTTCTCGCGAGCTCGCGGTTCCACGGATTTCATGTCTGATGTGGTTGCGGTTGTGACACTGTCCTGCGTTCTTGTAGCTAGGTTAGGAAGGTGGCTGTTTTCGACGCTTTTCCCGGAAAAGCGCGCTCTGGTGATTTCAAGTGAATGGAGAGCCGTGTCGGTCTTCGCTCTGCTGCAGTGAGATGCGACTAGAGTTCACAAAAGCGAGTGATATTTTGTGTTGCCACAATTTGGAGACGGAAGCAAGGCTCATTGATTCGTGGTGTTGGAGTTCTCAGACACAGGATATAATTGGACAGTATGTGCACGAGGAGTCAGTGTATGAAAAAACGAAAATCCCCCCTCAAGTACAAGTCTCCAATCACGAGAACTTCCATGTCGGGAACCAGTTGATGCGCCCGACCTGCTCCAGGTAGAATTTTCCTTGTTTCTTCTAGGGCTTCGGCAATGGCTCCGTTCATGGATCTGCCGGACGCAATTATCTGCAGTACTGAACACCAGTGAACCAAACGGATAGCATGGCAAGCGGAGTTACACCATATTTCTTTGTCAGGGCACTATTGCAGAAGGCGTTCTTTTCTGATGTCATCGCGGGAGCTAGCAAAGGAACGGGAGCACGCATGGATAAAAGAAGCCATGTGTGGTGATACATGGGACGGTAAGCAGGACCTTATCATGTTTCATATTATATACTCCTGTCTCTAGGGTTATCTTAGAGAGGGGAAATTTGAGAAGGGAGTTGTGAGCTACTGTGTGGTGTGCACACACTTTCCCATTCGGTACGATATCCGATTCTATATCACATTTTATCTTCCGAATAGCCACGTGGGAAAATGTTGGCAGGTTTTAATCAGGTGTCGGTAATTCAATTGAGCGGGCCTCTGCTCTCCCCCGCCTGGAGTGCAGAGTGCGGACAGATATCTTGGCTGGCTGATGGATGGACTGGGTGCGCGTGCAATAGATATTTGACATCACACCACGATCAGCAGCTCAATTTAATCAAGATATTGAATACAGATACAGGTAGTAGAGATAGATTGAAGGGAAAAGGAAAGGAAAATTCAAGAAAGCGAAACTTCCCCAAGATCCTGCCAACTTCCCACAGTTTTCTACAGAGATTGGGAATCTAGCGCCACAGCTGGTGGGCGTTGTGAATCTCAGTGGCTTGTGCCAAGCCACTCCACTAGCAGCCGAGCTGGGCAGGCACCACTCCAGAACCCATCACTTTCTGCCACGCCCTACAATCCACGTGATCTGAATGGGAATGCAGGTCTAGAGAAACCACCCGAGAGCGACAGGGGTAATAGGTTCACTAAATTCGAGTGATAACACGAGACGAGAGAGCTGCAGTGCCACATGCGGGGATGACGCACTAGGCGATGACGAATGGGACGGACGAGCGGGAAGCGTAATGTTTGTATTTTTCAGACCCAGTGTTGTCCCCTCATAATACACTGTTTCTCACTACGACAATTAGATACCACCCGGGACTTCTGCTTCAAACGGCTAGAAGGAAACTAAGGGTCCCTCTCGCCTGATCCACTCTCCTAACCCCTAACCTCCTAGTTCCTAGCCTCTCTCTTAGGCCTCCTACGAGAGCCTAACCCCCCACAATCCGTAGCTCTTCGCCCCCATCCACTCCATCCCTCCCGCAAACAGACCGAGTCGATTGTGGTGATTTCCGTCCCTCTTTTTGCCCACCGCAGCATGGCGACCCTCACTCGCAAGGCAGCGATATTACTGTTCATTGGCCTATCCTCAGCCACAGTAGTCATTCGTCCTCGCGTTCCCGATGTCAATTCGTGCCCGGGTTACAAGGCAACTTACGTCAAGGAAACCGGCAGCGGTCTCACGGCGGAATTGCAACTCGCTGGAACTGCATGTAACATTTACGGCAGAGATCTGGAAACCTTGAAGCTGCAAGTGACATACGACTCAAGTATGAATTTATCTCTCTATATCAGGCATGCATTCGACTAATAGCTTCTCGTAGAGTCTCGTATTCACGTCAAGATAACTGATCCTGAAGAGAAGCGATATCAAATTCCGGAAGAAGCATTCCCCCGCCCAAACGGCGAAGCTACTGGCTCAGCTAAATCGTCCGACATCATCTTTACCTACGCCACTTCGCCCTTCGGCTTCACCATTACCCGGCGCTCCACCGGCGAGAAGCTGTTCGACACCACCGGGGATACGCTCGTCTTTGAGAGCCAGTACTTGCGCCTGAAGACCTCATTACCCACCGATCCTAACATCTACGGTCTCGGAGAACATACCGACTCCTTTAGACTCCCCAATGTTAATCATACACGTACTCTCTGGTCTAGAGACTCCTATGGTATCCCGCAGAAGAGCAATTTGTACGGAAACCACCCCATCTACTTTGATCACCGCGAGTCCGGTACCCATGGTGCCCTCCTTTTAAACTCTAATGGTATGGACATCAAGCTTGAGACCGTAAATGGCCAATCAAGCCTAGAGTATAACGTCATCGGAGGTATTTTGGATCTCTACTTCTTTGCTGGCCCCGAGCCAGTTGCTGTTGCGAAGCAGTATGCTGAAGTGGCTGGACTCCCCGCTATGATACCCTACTGGGGGTTAGGTTTCCACCAGTGCCGCTATGGTTACAGAGATTGGATTGACATTGCTGAGGTAATATATTGCCGAGTGCTCGATTATGACTACAGCTCACCAGGAAAAACAGGTTATTGCAAACCACTCAATTGCCGAGATTCCCTTGGAGACTATGTGGACTGATATCGATTACATGTACAACCGCTGGATCTTCACTCTTGACCCTGAGCGATTCCCTCTTGACAAAGTCCGTGAGATTGTCGACTACCTCCACGAGCATGGCCAGCACTACATTCTCATGGTTGACCCTGCCATCGCTTACCAAGACTACCCGACTTTCAACCGCGGTAAGGAGGATGGCATTTGGCTCAAGGAGGCCGATGGTTCTATTCATAGGGGTGTCGTGTGGTAAGCCATTGATTCAACCCCTTGTCAGAAATCAAAGTTGACATTCGCCAGGCCTGGTGTGACTGCATTCCCCGATTGGTTTCATCCAAACATTGGCCCATTCTGGGATGGCGAGTTTGCCAAATTCTTCTCCGCTGATTCTGGTGTCGACATTGACGGTGTCTGGATTGACATGAACGAGCCCGCTAATTTCTGCAACTACCCATGCAACGACCCCGAAGCCGACGCTATCGAGCAGAAAATGCCCCCTCAGCGCCCCCCTGTCCGCGGACCTCCTAGAGCTATTCCTGGATTCCCCGGCACTGGGAAAGCTACTGCATCTGTTCATAGCACCGAGCGCAGGGTACGTAAGAGGCAGAAGGGTGGCTCTATTGATCTCATCTCTCCTTTGTACGCCATTGCCAACGATGCACCACTGGGACTGAGCGACCGCACTGTCCACACCGACATTATGCACTATGGAGGCCTTTCTGAATATGACACCCACAACCTCTACGGAACTAGTAAATTCTTTAGGCACAACCCTGATACCACAGACACTAATTATTTCTAGTGATGTGCTATATTACCTACGAAGCTATGCTTGCCCGCCGCCCCGGATTGAGGCCCTTGATCATCACCCGCAGCACTTTCGCTGGTGCCGGTCGGCGTGTCGGAAAGTGGCTCGGAGACAACCTATCCCGATGGGATCAATAGCACGCCCCCCTCTCCCACCTTTCCACCGGATTTAGCTAATAATCTCTAGTCGTTGGTCCATTGCCGGTATGCTTGGCTTCGCTAGCATTTACCAAATCCCCATAGTCGGCTCCGACGTCTGCGGCTTCGGTGGCAATACCACAGAAACCCTCTGCGCACGCTGGGCCTCTCTCGGAGCCTTCAACCCCTTCTTCCGCAATCACAACGGTGACACCTCCATCTCTCAGGAATTCTACCGCTGGCCACTCGTCGCCTCCTCGGCGCGTAAGTCAATCGACATCCGCTACCGCCTACTAGACTACATCTATACCGCCATGCACCACCAATCCACCGACGGGGCCCCGCTCCTCAACCCCCTCTTCTTCAAATACCCCAAAGACACAAACACCTACCCAATCGACACCCAGTTCATCTACGGGAACGCGCTCCTTGTCTCCCCAGTCATCGAGGAGAACAGCACGAGTGTAGAAGTCTACCTACCAAAGGACACCCTCTACGACTTTCACACCGGCAAGAAGATCAAAGGCGAGGGCAAGAACATAACACTCGCAGACATCCCCTTCGACGAGATCCCATTGCACATTATCGGCGGGAACATCCTGCCCTTCCGTTCCTCCAGTGCATACACCACCACCGAGCTCCGCACTCGACCATTCACGATCGTAATCGCATTGGACGAGCGCGGCGAGGCGGGCGGAAGCTTGTACATTGATGACGGAGTCAGCATCCAGCAGGAGGCCGTCATCGACGTCATGATGGAGTACAAGGGTGGGAGGTTGAGCATTAAGGGGAAGTTCGGGTTTAAGGGTAAGGACGGTGCCAGCGTTAAGATTGAGGCGGTAAAGGTGCTTGGTAAGAAGGATGGGAAGAGGGATGGTGAGGTTGTTGAGAAGGAGGTTGATGTGGAACTGGTTGGAGACGTGGAGATTGAAGTCTGATTATGGAGTGTAGGTAGCAAGATGCGTTGGGGTGCAGGGGGACGCAATACCCAAGATGAAAATACATCTTCCGACTCTCCCTTTTGTTGACATCACAATATCAGTGCTGGCGCCAACGATCGCTATGATAGCGCCTGACCCAGCCTAACCCAACACATCCTAAACTCCCAACCACCGGCGCAGTGCATAACCCCCCACCCTCCCTTGCCCAACAGTGCCCTCTGTTGACCCCTAATCGAACACCTAATATCTTGACATGAGCTCGTGTAAAAGGATTTTTCAGGTGCGTATATGCGCACATGATAGCGTGCGACCCCAATCACTATAAGTTGAGTTACCGGCATGGGTATTTTTCCACGAGAATAGGTGTTACACAAGGCTGATGTGGTGTGAGAGTGTTAGATTCCGGGTGAGAAAGGTGTACACTATCAGAAACACCTGTCCGAACTTGGTATGCATAACCCCACAGAAATAAGGTTGTGAGTATGGAAACTGGAGGCTATGTATGGGGCTGGAGCATTATTTTACACGACTATGATTTGGATCAACACGAGATATCACTCGAATATGGGGGGAGACCCGAGAGCGCACTGCCACACCACTATGGCCTATTATACTACTCAACCTCGTGTCGAGCTTAGGATTGATAGCTTAGTCAAGGTGGGCTAGGCTAGGCTAGACAAGTCCCCGGAGGGCGCTCTGAACATAGCCAACCCCCGGCTACACGACTAACACGCCTTGGATAAAGGAGAACGATGGGTATTTTGTTACATACATCCCTGCCTCATCACTCCCCAGCACTGCCATTCCCACCACCACCACCCGAAACAACCCCTCTCAAATCTTTCAAATCTGGCGGCAAGAACATCGCCGCGGCATCCGCGCTCCGCCAGTTCTCGGCAGAGTAATACTCCATCCACAAATCCTCGTCCGCGATTCCCCGATTCTCCGCCAGGAACCTCCTCACGTCGGCCAGGCAGGTATTCCTATCCCACAGACTATCCCCGGCCGTGATTTTGAACCCGACCATTCGCTGGAGCATGATCTGCGCCCAGAATGTTTTCTCTGTGACGCCTCGGGGTGAATCGTCTTTTAGGAGTTCGTCTTTTACGAGGAGTCTTGCGGCGGCGCCGAGGGAGGAGGGGGAGGTAGGTGCGGATGTGTTAAGAGATGGGGAAGGGGAGATTTGTGGGGAAGGCTGAGAACGTATGACGGTCCATAGTGCTGAGAAATACCACCATATCATTCCCCCGTGAGAGCGCAGCATCAAGCTCGGGTCTTGCATGTCGGAGAGAGCCCAATGTTCGGCCAGCATAAGCTCCGTGTCATCCGCAGGCACTTTCCCAATAGCCTTGTTGCGTACCTCTCTTGCCGCTGTTGCCGTGACGTCCGCGAGGGGGATAATATTCGGTAGTGGTTTGACCCCCGGAGGGACGAACTCGGCCCGGGCCTGAATACTCTCCCATACCTTCTCCTTGTAATATTCCCGCCAAATGTTCCCCTGCGCAAGATCCGGGAATGCGAGGGCGAAAGTGTCGTACGAGAGACGAGTAATGTCGATATTTGTCCCCAAGCCCTCGATGGCCGCGTGGAATATTTGTATGTAAAAGTAAGCTTTCGTCGCAGAGTAGGGCCCGACAGTGAGATCTCGGACCCTCTGACGGATGATGTGGCGGTTGAGGGCTTCAAGGGCATCGGCGATCGCTTTTCCGCGGCGGGATTTGGTGGTTTTTGTTCTCTTTAAGGTCAGAAAAGCGAAGATTTTGTAATGCCTGTTCGGGTCCGAGGAGATTTGCGAAGAGAGAAAAAGAGGCGTTTGGCGGCTCGGACGGAAGTAGGTTGGTAGTGGTTTGAGGTCTGGGAGACGCCAGGATTCTTTGGCAGGTGGGGAGAACATGAGGTCACGGGAGTAGTAGGTTGCCCATAGGGACGAGCTCAAGAAGTGGGTATTTACTTGGATGAAAGCCTCAAAATCGGTGTGCTCGGGGATTCGGGGAGGATTGCGGAGCTCCATGAACTTGAGTATGGATAGGTATATGCTGTGAAGATAGAATGTAGTCATGGTTCTGCGTTTGCGTTTGGAATTAGCCCAGTGGTCTGTGGATATCAGGTTCGAGTCCTACTTGTGAACCGTGTTTCTAAATTGCCTTTCCGTCCCTTCAACCTGAGCCCTCGCAGCATCTGTAACCAACATCTTATCGAGGATATTCAGAAAATCCCCTACGGCGTCCCATAGACCTAAGCCAGATCCAAGACCTTTTATAAGCACATAGAACCCGCCTCGCACATGGGCCCGATGATCCCATACAGGCAAGCTTGCAGACTCCATCATCTCAAAGAACCTCTCCGGCGCGAAGCCGACATAAGGATCGTCCACATGCTCCGGGGCGGGCCTGTGAGCAGGCTCCGCAGGGCTTCCAGGCTCGGGAAGAACAGCGGGATTAACATTATTCCGTTTAACACCTGCTATCAGCGCATCCAACAGTTCGTCCACCCCTTCATCTTGATCAGCGCTGAAGCCAGCACTCATGACCGAAAACAGGCCTTTAGCAGCACCCATGGGGAGAAGAGCATCCATAGTCTCCTTAACGCGCCGCTTAACATCTGCTTCCTGAGAGTGCTGAGCTTCGGTTAACAAGTCCTGCTTGGAAAAGGCCACGAGGATAAAAACGACACCGACTTGCACCGATTCCGTCACTTGAGCTGTGAGTTCATCAATAGTGTCATTGTATCTTCCTGTATCTCGGATACATTCGCTGGTATTAACGAGGAAAAGTACTGAGTGACCGGGAGTCATGTAATGGCGAATAAGAGGTCTTATTTTGCCACAGCCTCCGATGTCCCAGAAAGTGATGGTATCCTTCCCCCGGGGCACATCCTCACCTGCGAAGTATTAGCACATGGTATACATAGGAATTGAAGCGGTTCTCTCGTACAATTGAATCCGATGGTAGGAATAGTTACCACCTTCTCGCCCAATTTCATCCGGTAGAGAAGTGCGGTCTTCCCAGAGGCATCCAGGCCAGTAATTAGACATCTACCTGTTGGCCCTTGGGCACCATACAGAGACCGGAGGTACGACGTTAACTTAGACATAACGGCTAGACCAGCCCCTACTTTGCTACTGATCCCATAGCTGTATATAAAGACAGCTGCAGATACCTGTCCTGATATTTCTAGTGAGTCACTTGATAGATTTGAACAACTTTCAGTAAAGTTATCCTCAGTCTAAGTCAGGTTCAACTCTTTTTTTGAGCTGCGCCTCTGTTCGGGTTTGAGCTATCCGAGCTACAGTGAGACCTTGAAACGTGTCGTTGTGCACCCAGAGCTTGAATTGATCAGGCTTCATGGAAAGTCAAACACGGTTCAGCCGCACTTGGGTCAGGGTTATCTGCCCGGTTTGCTCAAATGATAAGGTGTTCGTGACGCATCTCAACGCGTCGCCCCCCTAACACGTCCCCTGCTCTGTGATACAACGCCCCACTCCCCCTCTCGTAATCCAGGCTCGAAGTCGACAGGTCTCTTATCAACACCGTGTTGATTGTCGCAAACGCCATGTGAGCTTTTAATATCGGGAAGTGTTAAATGGGTTAGCCTCGTGTAAGGCACACCGTGCATCACGAAAGGATTATTAGTACCCCACTCCTGACATAAGTGCCGTAGAATCCCAAGCAACAAAACCGCACAAGGTGGTGCAAAATTTCCTTCTCTGGAGAAGGGGCGCATCCGTAGGAGGCAAATCGAACGACATGGCACAAGGTTCAACTCCAGCTCATAAAGCGCACATGCACCAAGGCCACTATGAGAACGCTGCTGACCAGAACATTAGTACCGGTATGTCGGAGGAGGATATTGGTGAGAGAGATCTTGAAAATAAGAAATCCCGAAAGCTAATGCCCACGGCCAGGTTCGGGTACTGGACGGTGATGATACAAGAAGTACTCGCCTCTCTTAACCTTCCATCAGCCATTCTCCTCCAGCCTCTTCTTCGAAAATGAGGATATCCCGATCGCTATGGTAGGCCGTGTTGCTCTGCCCAGGCTTGGGAGGCGAGAATTCAGGGCGGTGACTACCGCCTTGGTAAAGGGGGAAAGTCGGAGGTCTAGGGCATCTTTGCAGGTGCAACCGTGTTGAAGCGAGGGTCGGAGGGCGGATATAAAACAGCCCCGTCATATCAACCGACTTTTCATTCCCACACTCTGGTGACACTTTGTACGCCACCCAGCCACATTATCCTGTGGAGGCTTGTATTTTCCCCAATATACCGGTAGTCTCCAAGAATCTTGTCCCGCTCGCAATTTTCACAACAGCTCCGTCTAATGCAATCGACTTTCATATACCCGTAAATTCCCAATCCCAACGAAACATGTTTGCCGACCTATGGGTAGGCCTACCGTCATATGAGTGGCCCGCTGGCTCCCCGGCAAACCTCCAACCTCATATCGGAATTTATTAACCGTCAATATATTCTCTAGGGGTTCTGGGGTTCGAACATGGCTTGAAGCACGCCGCTATCAACTAAACAACACTTCAGTCTAATACGGTAGCTACTATATTTCGCAGCCCAATGAAAGCCCCACAGCTCACAAGGCAGACTTCCGCTTCCATAAGCATCGGGAAGCGCCAGCGGACACAATCAATGCAGACACAGCCGATAAACTTGGCAGGCTTAGGCATTCCAGAGGATTTACCCCAAGGTAACACTGATATCTTGGAAGTTGGAGCAAGGTAAGCTACAATCGTACAGTGCGGTGCACTCCGATAGGTGCTAATACTCTGGCCATTTACGGAAGTTGCAAAATCTTTTGGAGTCCACTACCGATATCAGATTCTGGGCGGAAGGCCAGCCTGTCTGTCTACGATAGGTTTAGCTCGATGGGTTCAGAGAGTTGGGGAATACCAGCTGATGAGATCCAACACATCCAGTAGGCTAATCTTGCCCTGCACCAGGAAAAGGTTAATCCTTCTCAGGGGCTTTTGTCTCTGAGCCCTAAGGCCGCAGGGCTCGTAGATATAGTAGACCCCGAGACATTTTGAGGTATCATATTTAGCAGGTCAGCTGAGCATGTTTTATTTGGCACTATCACTGTGCTTTTGTGCTGTGCATTTTCGAACCGATTCTAGTTCGGGATACTTGTACTCGCGCTTGAGCGGTCAAGTATACTTGGCGATCTTTAAAGTAACCGAAACGTGGGTTACCTAACTGAAGAAGTTGGTTACGGCTCTTTCCACAAAATTAGGCACCTGTAGAGGCGTTGGTTATATCATAATCAGATCACCTAAATTTCCCATTTCCGAATACTTAAAGAATGGCCTAGTAAACCATCCTGGAGGAGGAACTGTGGTGCGAATGAAGCACATGCTCTGGTGGGCGGGCATCTGTTCGCCATTTAACCTCCTCTCTCCTCCTCATGTTCTGAGGTGTGCGCAACGGAAAAAGGTGAAATGGTCCTGTATAAGAGAATAATAATCGTGGTTGCCTGTAACTTCGTTCTCTGGTAAGAAAACGCATCCGGCAAAGACAGAAGCAAATACAACAAAGCATAACCGGTCCCGGGACCATCTCCCGTTCACCACAGGAATCTCTGATTTCCACAACATTCTGACAATAAACAAAAGAAGGTAGTATAAAGACCCTCTGCGATCCCCTAAAACAAAAGAAGTTTATACTAAAGGCTCCCGCTCCCCAGAACTTTTCATCGATAACACCAGAATGCCCAAGCATGTTCCCCCAATCACCTCCATAGCTTCCATGTGGTCTATTGGGCTCCCCTCCATCCGTGCTGGTTCCACTTTCACCTATCCTCATGCATCAACACCTCCAAGCCTCTCGCATCCGAGCACTGCCGGAAGTTCCTGGCACTGAGGCCTACAACAGCTTTTTATCGACAAAGGCTTCCAAAGTTTCAGTATGGGCTTGGGTTCTTGAATAAAACTATTCTTAAGCTAAAACATGCCAGCAGAGTATCGGTGAAGACAACATCAAACTTTTGAATGCTGTTGTTGGATTGTTCGAATTTAACTTATATCGCTATAACTAACGATCGAACTAAAGTGCCTTAAGGCAGCTCGAGAACACACGGAAAGAATCAGCCAGACCATAAGCACCAGAACCTCTCTACGCAGTACCTGCGTCGTAGTCCGAACACTCCCATCTCCGGAACAAGCAGAAGTTGTCTCATTTTAGGCTTGAGGTAGCTACCCAACACGAGAATAGGGTATTCCGAGCCCATGAGGATTTCCCCGTCCAAATCTCTCATTTAGGAACGCACACTGGTCCTTTTACATCGTCATTCAAGCGACCTACTCCCGGTTCCTACCATTCTCAGTTAATGGAAGTAGCAACTTGACCGATTCACCAATCTTGCAACAGTACATAGGAGAGTGCAGTACTTACGCAAGGTATCAAAGCTATGAATATCCTAAGGATAGGTTGCATGGAAATGCATGCATATAAGAGCACGGTCTTGGAACAAGCAGCCCAGCTTCCGCGGACGGCGGTTCCTCTGCAAAATCAAAAGTCAGTACTCCTAAGCCGGGCAGGGTAAGCCCGGAGCTAGAGTAGCAAGAGGCCTCACTAGTACCAAAAGTATTCAAAAACTACTTAACTATGATATATCCGGAGGTTATATCTGCTTTAATAGACTAGCCCCTTAAGAACCTACCCGGCAAAGCTACCAGCCAGATGATATTCAGTTTACCTCCGACTTTTCTACACAAATTTACCCCTTTTCCTTCTAACATACTAATCTTTAAGCCAGGGGCACAGTCGCAAACTTGGGCTCCATCTCCCCACCGGCATAGGATGCCCTTGACAACTATTAATTCTACTCCATGAGAATAATCACAACGGAAATAATATCTCCAGTACTACGTTGAAGCCAACTGTGATAAACTATCTACAACAGCAAACCCCCCCCCTCTATAACCTCCTCATACTTAAATTTGATAGCATTTGCAAGAGTATCCATTCTCAACAACCTCTCTTTTCTTCCGGTTTCATGTATAGACTCTCCCAATCCCACTTCCCATATCACTTTTCCGCACTGGATAAGATACGAGTATTCCCAGAGACTACGTGTCCTCCGTAAACTCTTACATTATATCCCCTTCCCTAGCATCTCAAGTTCCCACGGTGGCCGCCAGGCCCTCTCTCCAAAGGGCTCGCCTTTCGCCATATATAAAGAAGTCAAAGTTCTTCCCCCACAGTCTTTCGTCATGAAAGCCCGGAGACTCCCCTCGCACCTACACGTACACATGCATTTCCACCCCCCAGTAACAGTCACTCATTCGTGCCGTCGGTACTTCATTGGCCAGCCCCTCTCATGCCTTAAACAGTGAATATTTGGCTGATTCCCCAAGAGTGCAGATTTCCGGAGAGGGTAGGCTTCCTTTACGGGAGGCCTTGGTCAGGGAGTATACGATCCCCTACGGCACCGCACCGGATATCGAGTATCAAAAGTTTGGGTAATGAGACTGCGCTAGAATAGGCCCAGTGAGTTCCCTTAAAGATCGCTCAGTGCTTCATCCTTATCAAACGTATTCTCGATCTACCAACCAGCTAGTATCTATAAAACCATTCTCTGCGCAACGAACGAGCGAGCACGCAAGAACAGTCCCCTAGTTTTTGCTAATCAACTACTCTTCCAACACCAACCAGATTCGCACCCAGACAGCTACCCTGCGATATAAAAAAGAGAATAGAATGGAGATACGGCGAATCGAACGCCGGACCACCTCTATGCTAAAGAGGTATTATACCACTAAACCATATCCCCATGCCACTTTTAACCAAGAGTGCATGCATAAACAAATTTCTCTCAGCTTGGGTGAATAACTGCGAGAGGTGTCCTGCAGGTTAATCCCGGAGACCCCCCCCCCCCACAAACAATCACCCTGAAAACTAGAAGGGAATTCCAATATACTAGGGCCTTGTAGTTTCTCCTCCTGGTAAGTCGCCGTGTATATCCCTTTTTCTCTATCCCAACCAAGGGCTTCGTTTGCTTGTCTTCCCCCCGCCGGAACCGAGATCAGTAATTCGAACGTCCTTGGGCATTTACCTTCTGGTTGCTCGAGTACCCATGGTATACCGAATTAGTAGCTTCGCAATGAGCAAGCTTGTCGTGACCACTAGGTTAGCTCGTCTCAAGCTGTAAGTCAAATTAACATCCTTATCATGGATGGTCACTCGTAAATGTGCTCCCCGAGGCTGTTGGAGAAAAAGTGTGAAAAGGTGAGGGGTTAAAGGGACCAGCAGGGTATGAGAACTATAGGGAGGTATAAATCGGTGGTAAGAAAAGATCAATATCCTATGTCCGTTATATTGCTGCTTATGCTCGAGGCTGCAGCACCTATACCGGTGAGAGGCATCTATATAGAGTTCCAATGATCTACTACTCTCCGCCGGCCATACTTCTGTCACATTGAAGTAATACTCCCAACAAAGACTCAGCAGACCCTGCCAACATCTCTCCGTTGGCACGAGCTAAGCGAAACATTCTACGCAGGGTTGGGGTCGGGGTATCGGGGGCGTTCTCTATCCTAGAAGGTGGGGGGTGTTGTTGGTGGTGGCTTTTCTGGAGAATGGAATCACTATTGTGATGGTTGGTATTGGTATCGGAATGACGATGTGAATGACTCTCATATCTGGAATGGCAGAATGGCAGGTATCTCTGGAACGAAGGCTGGCATGGGAGCAAGTATGGAATGTTGGAATGCTGCATATCTGGAGGCTGCGCTGGACTAGGAAACTTGTATATATTGACTACTGTTGTTGTTATGATTGGCGATAGCAATACAAGACGCTATAAGGGTTGACTTCGGATTTCAGGGGGATGTGGACACACTGGTGAAAGGGCCTCCGGATATTTTGGCAGGTTTGATTTTATGGGTTATGATGAAACCACGGTTCCATTCCCATAACTAACTCCATCAAGTCTAGATTAGCAGACAGGGACGCTACCACTATTCAAACCAAGTCCGGCTGCCGAAGCTGTAGCTCATGTTTGCTTACTTGTATTGGGATAAACACCGAGATAGAGAGGTCCAAAGGCGGTGTCCGGTAATCTCAGTGAAAATCAGTATGTCGCTTTAGTATCACATGAATTCCCATTGACTTCAATTGCCCACATCAGGCTCTGACTACTGATATGAGCAAGCAAAGCCAATATCTCCATGAACTTGGGCGGAAATAGAGGAATTGCACCATTATAAAAAAGGAATTGCACAATTCCAACTACTGATAAGCCAAATGTCATGAGACCCTAGAGTCAAAGTAAACCTGCTCCGGGAAATGCGATCGGAGCAATCGAGCCGGTGGTAGGCTGCCGTGCCGGGGTGGTAGTCGGGCCGGGAGGGGGTCTGGCGGATGGCTAGGTGTGCACCCAGTGCCAATAGAGAAATTCACTTATATCAATCCAGCTAGGCGAGCATGGCGAGAGAGTACGCTTGATGTTTGACGAGAGTCCGGAGCTGCACTTAGAGATTCAGGGTCATATGCGAAGGGTTGTTTTATGAGTCAGGACTTCACGTCAGAGCGATTTGTGACGCAAACGCTTCTCTGAGGGTTTAGGTAGTGGAGCCATTACCTCCAAGCTAAATGTAGGAAAAAGAGTATCATATCATACCAATCTTAATCGCTTCTTCTCGCCCTCTTTAACTCTTCGGCGCTCAACTTTAATAGCCCTAACCCTAATAATACTAGTTAATGATCACGGGAATTGAGGTTCTCTCGGGATTGGTCGGGAGTGTGGTTCTGTGCTGTGCTATTATTTCTCACTGCTAGGCTCAATTATTAGCGTCAACGAACCAATTTAGCCTTGCAGGTTGTGGGCCGAGCCTGCGAGGGAAAAATGCGAAGGCACAGCGAATCCTGCATCCAAAGCTCAGATCGAGGGAGAACTGCTAACAAGGCTCTCACAATCTTCTAAGGAGGGGAGGTCTGCTCAGCTTCCCCCAAGACCACTCAGCCTATTCCACTTTCCAACGGCGGTCCCTCCATCATATTCACAGCAAGAGCCAGTTTCTTCGCAGGATGGATCAACCACCCTGTTTCCTCTGCTAAAATTCTTCCCCATACCCCAGGAAACACACTTGCAGAGAGTTCTTCATGGCCAAAAGACATACACCAAATGTGACTGAGTATTTCCCAGATCGACAAGACATTGAAAATTTCGTGCTGGTTCCGTTTGAGACACAGGTGGCTGGGGGGGCTTGACCCTCCTACCTCAGTATTCCCAGTGAATCTCTGAAGTTTACAAATCCGAGAAATCTTGGTTAGCAAAGAGTTAATTTCAACTGCTGCCTTAAACACTAACGGGGCAGTGGAAATTTACAATGTCCTACTGGTATTACAGAAGATAGTGTTGATAGACGATGAAGATCAACAACGAGCCTCATCTTCTTGGCAGTGAGGGATAAGGTGGGTGGTGAGTCATTTAGCCCCACCAAGAATGACCACACCCCAAAAGTACCATACCGATAGACTCGCCCAACACTCGAACAATTCGACGGATTGACCATATAATACCTACGGTACGCCGAAATCCAATCTAATCAAACCGGCTCAGCACTAAGCGCACTCTGCCACAACCACAATTCGCCATGACGCTCCTACTCGACCTCCCAAACGAGCTCCTTTTCCATATAACCCGCTACCTAACCCACAGCGAGATCTTCCACTTCCTCCGCGCGAACCGACGCCTGGCGCAACTGCTCCGAACCGCGCAATTCGACTGCCTCCGCCAGTTCCGCTCGCTAGCCTACGCGCGGAAAGCGCTCTTCCACGCGGCGGCGCGTGAAGACACCACCACAGTAGCAGAACTGGTACGGATCGGTGCTCACTACTTTGCCAGGGGTAGGGCTCCGTTCCTAAACTACGCGATTGGGACAGTATGCAGCGCGGATGCCATAAAGGTGTTTCTACGGTGCGGGATCGAGGCAGACAGCACCGACCTCCGGGGCCGCACCCCACTCGCGATCGCGGCGAGGGCGGGGCGTGTAGACGTCGTTGAGATCCTGCTGAAAGAGGAGGGGGTTAGGGTTAATATGCGATGCCGAAAGGGGAAGACACCGTTCATGTTCGCAGCCTTGGCCGGACGTGTGGATGTCATGCGGCTGCTTCTCGAGGACGAAAGGGTAGATGTTAGCGCGCAGGATCCTACGCCGTCCGTGAACCCCGTGGCTCACTCCACGTTACTCCACCGCGCCGTGGCCCAGGGCTTGTACAATGTTACCGAGCTTCTCCTCCGGAGCCCCAAGATCGACCATGAGACCGAGTTGCTGGGGAGCAATTCGAGCACGGTCCTGTTCAAAGCCGTCGAGATGGGGCATCGAAAGCTGATAAAGCTCCTCCTGGATGACGGGCGCTCGGATCCAAACTTCTTGAGCAGTGGCCAGGCCCCACTTCACTGCGCTGTCCGAGAAAGCCGCTTGGAAGCTATGCTCTTGCTGCTCGCTGACCCGCGCACCGATGTCTCCAGGGTATCCTCTCTCGGAGCCACCCCGATGCACATCGCCGCGAGGATGGGACAGAGGCCGAACATTCTGAAGGCACTGATTCAGGATGGGAGGGCGGATGTTAACGCCAGAAACCCCCGGGGAGAAACACCGTTGTTTGTAGCGGTCACTACGAGGGCGCGGGCTTGTGTTAAGCTTTTGCTAGCGGTGGAAGGGATCGATCTTTCTACTGCTAATAATAACGGCTTGACATTAATGGCGGCCGCGCGGACCACACCCTCGCCCGTGGATGGGGCCATAGTTACCATGCTAAAGGAATCGGTCGACAAGAAGAATGAGAGTATTAAGGCGGAGGCTCGGTTGCTAGAGTTACAGGGGGAATTGGAGAAACAGAGGGTGGATAAGCCTGAGCCCCAGGCGGGGGGTTTACAGGCCGGTACAGCATATAGCGAGGTGCAAGTCCATGTCCAAGAGGTTGGAAGCAATATTAGGAGGAAGCAGATAAGTAGATTCAGGCTCCGGTTTACGTGGCTCACGAGGTTGTTTGTACGGAGACGGAAAATGAATACATGAACGGGTTACGGAAGGAGGTGTCATGTCAAAAGTATCAGATATTGGAGTTTTTCGCGTTTTTTGGAATGTAGTTTAGTCATTTGCCGCATCCAGAAAAAATACGATACTATCCATGCTGACCTAGAACCACACTCCCGAGGTATCTGTGACCAAAGCGTTCAAACACCGTATCCCCAGCTCGAGCAAAGCAACAAGCTACCGTAATCAACCAAACTCTGGTTCCGGGCATATGCGCCCCAACTTCGCCGGCAGTCTCAATCCCTTCCCAAGAGGGAACCGACCGTTCTATGATAGCAGAATTCTTCTCTGCATTCTTTGCCCAATCCCGGCCTAAAGATGTAACGATATTCCAGGACCCGTGGCTGGGAAGCCCGCTACTTGTAAAGCACGGTTCCTGACCCCTGAGCGGAGATTCCGAGCAAGATATTGTGAGCTCAATGACCCAGCCGGCGTGGCGCGCCACCCCGGGGAAACAGAACTTCTGAAATGCCGTACCGTAATAAATGCGCGGCGTTATTTCCGGCTAGTTATGGGGAACTAGTGCTCGTACGGCAAAGGTGAGTTGAGAATTAAGATTCAGCGCCCAGCGGTGCTCATAGCACGGTGCACTGGTATCGTACCAGTATGATACCCGACCGCTGTGACCCGATCCTGGACCCAACGGCAGCGAAGCCCAAAGCGCCGAATTAGGTAAAGCCTCAATATTGAAATTTCAACACGGCAACTTGTTCTCAGTGTTCTGCAGTACCTGTACGAGTACTTTGATGAATAATTTATTGGCTTGTGCAGAGCTTCTATTGGCTTCCGCTGTTTCAAGAATGGATTACCTCAGATTCTCGGAATCTCAAATGTTTGAATCGCGTGCCTACTAGGTACGGTAGTCTAAAATTTCCTCTTCTAGAAAAGGGGCCGAAAACACGGCCAAAGGTGGGTCGTTCAGCCCGTGTGAAAGATACACGATAGACAGCCTCCCGGGCACACCCTCACCCGGAAAGATGCTGATTGGTGAGTTTTTTATGTAGAAACGAGCAGCGCTCAGCGCAGTAGCTACAGTCCATCCAATCAAATCAAGAAAACCACACTTGAAAGTTTCTTATTTGGGTTTAGTTGTCCGGGTGAGGGGTGTCTGGTGCCTGGGAGGCTGGCTGCTGGTATCATAAAGGAAACAACAAAATACCGGATCCTGCCAGAGGAGGCAACTCGAACGACCGTATGATAGCGCATGGTTCAATTATTTGAGACTTGCCGGAGTGGGCATTGGGGTTGATACTGTGAGGTAAATTGACCTTTACACGTAGTATACAAGAATAGGAACCCATTGACCAGAACAGACAGGGGTATGTCTGGCTGGCTGACCTGGAATAACTGTTCCATAACTTCTTGCCGGACCTTGTACCGGTAATACCGGTACGGTAGTGGCGAACGGGCGAGGTGATCTGGTGTGGGCGGGGGGGGGGAGGCAAATTTTGACAGAGAGTGGAAGTTAGCGATTGGATGGACGGGGGCTTGAGATGTCACTTTTTGCTCTTTTTAGCATTCTGCCTACCAAATCAAATCATTTTTTCCCTCTGACTGTCATGAGCAAGGGGACCTCAAAACCCCGCCTATCCCATCACTAACCTTCATACAAGTACCCGAGTACCTGCTGCATTGGTGTTCAGGCGTCCGGATACTTTACAAACGGTGCCGGGCACATGAATCTCGCCCCTTCGGACACCAGGCGGCGAAGTAGGATAATCCTAAGCCCTAACCCTACCAAGAATCTCACCCCTCGCTTCACCTCCATCAAAGACACCGCAATTTATCGCTCAGCCAACGGTTTGCCGCCGCCAAAGATCTTTTCCAAGAGGGCTGGACCCCGACACGGTAAAGTCAACTTTGCCAATGCCCAAGAAGCATAAGCTATCATTTAATTTTAGCGGTTTCACTCCACGGACCAATCATGTAGTCTCTGTGAGGAGGCGGATGATAATCTCCCCACGAACTGCTCAGGAATGAGGACACGCCCCTGGCGCATATTATCTTGTCTCTGCTACCAGAGGTGGCTTGCTAGATATAAAGTTCTGCCCTCCGCCGCTATTGCAAGGAGTTTTGGAGAATGCCAGAATTTACAACATGCCTAACAAAATACGCCTATACAAGCCGAGGAACCCACTCTTGGATTTGCCGAACGAGATTATCTGCCAGATCGCTCAATACCATGACCCCCCGGAATTGTACACCCTCCTGCGAGCTCACCGCCGGCTAGCACTCCTGCTAAGTCCTCTACTCATAGAGTCCATATTCCATACAAACTCCGCCAAATATGCCGAACGGGCACTGACCCACGCGCTCCGGCGCGGCGACAAAGATACCATTGAACGGCTCCTTAGCCATGGGATTCTAACACTCATCGAGCTGCAAGCCTGCCTCGAAGATGAGCACTCACTACGCACGCTCTTGTACTGCGGCCTAGACCCAGACTACCGAGACAAAGAAGGACGCACTATACTCTCCATATCGGCATTATCCGGCCAAGCCTCAACCGTCCGGTTCGTCCTGACCAAACTCAACCCAGATGTCAATTCAATCGACAACGACGGCAGGACTGCACTTCACGCTGCTGCAATGGCGCCCTTTCCCGATGCACTAGAAGTCCTCTTAGAAGATGACCGGCTGGACATAAACCACCAGGACAACAAAGGGAACACACCCCTTCATCTCTCCGTCTTCAAAAAGCGTGTCCAGACTGTACAATCGCTATTGAGACGCTGGGACCTGGACATCGCGATCAAGAACCGCCGAAATCTTACCCCGGCGCAGGCATCGCAGGTAGACTACCGGGCGAGGGATAAGACTATTTCAGACGCGTTATTGGGGAGGGTTTTATCGTCCGTAAAACCCCAGCCAGTCCAACCGAGACTGGTGTGGCGGGAGGAGGATTATATGTCTGCAGTTGTGCTTCGGAGGCAATACCCACCCCCACCTCCACCAATGGAGGAGAAACCGGAGGCGCCCGTCCGGAATTCATGTGATTGGCGGCCGCAGCTTTTACCTGCAATTGATGCGAGGGATGTTAAAAGGAGCCGGAGTCGGGCGACGAAAGCTCGGTGGCAGAGGGTTAAGGGGTTATTTTTCAGGGAGAAAACTTGAGGGAGGAGACGGGGGTGGTGCTTGTATAGAGGTGGTTTGTGGATGAGTCAGCGAAGAAGAAGATTTCGCAGATAGGTTGGGGGGGGGGAATGCTGTGGGTGTGTTTTGATAGGGAATCTGAAGTTCTTGTATATATTTATAGGCGTTTCATCGTAAAATAAACAACTTGTAGTATCATAAACAACTTGTAGTATCCATTATATCGAATATTTGCCCCAGTCGTGGGGTGGTGCCATACGCCGTGAATAAAGCTCCACTCATAGTAAAAACGCTATGTCAACCGAGCCATACTTTCTATGATCTAGCTGTCAGGGTACCGGTAGACCGCAGAAGTAGAATACCGGATAACTAGGATTAGGCTAGATCGAGGGTGTAGCGGAGATAGCATGAGGTAGATAGTTGATAACAACCCCACCGCCCTTTTCCAAGGCCGTAGTGTCGTATCCTTAGGGGGCCTCGGGGACAGATGCACTTCTGTCCACTGATGAGGAGGGCGCGGTTGGGGTGAGAGGGAAAGTTATTGTTTATTGTGAGGTGCAAGTCTAACTAAATAGGACTAACAAAAATGTGTGCGCAACCATGAGTTTACCCTCAACGCCATCATACTTTCTCCAAAACAGATTGAGGGCATGAATCCATCGGCTCTATAGGAAAGGTAGACCAAAGGCAGATACAGTGATCGAAAAGGAGCAAAAGTGCGAGAGCTCTAGAGAGCTTTAGAGAAATACCTATCCCGGGAGGCGGTGAAGGAGAGAAACTGGAAAAGCAGGGGTGGTAAGGATAGCAGCCTTGATGTTTGATTGCTGATCTTAGTGCTCTTCGGGCTCCATAAATACTCCTTTTTTACAATAAGTCCTGCATCAATCCCGAGATTGAAAACTTCGTGGAGACATTACTGAAGCCCTCTTGAGTGGTCGCGAGTCCATTTGTGTGGCTGGTACTCGGTCTGGAAACATAGGATCATCACACGTCGAATGACATTTGGGCAACCATTGTCCCCTTACTTTTACTAATCCCGAAACTAGTCTCAAAACACCTAGATCTAGTTCCCAAATGGCTTCATTCACTCACTTACAGGTTCAGTCCCCCTTCCGGGGGGAATCCTGTTTTCGAGTGATTACCGATGATCCGAGCTTTCTCTTCAGACATCTTACCCCCAGGGACATTTTCTGCTTTTGGCTTGTTTTAGAGTTTCCTGAGGGTACAGTCCTCTCTCCTATCCCCGGAGTCTTCGGTTGGGGGTTATTTTTTATTTTTTGCGAAGATCACGCCCTCGGAGGATTTAGCGGGGAAACACTCCACGGTCACTCATTCAATGTGCAAAGTAGATTAATGCCCTTGTATGCCACATGCCTGCCGCTTATTAGGAGAAGGATAAAAGGGATCATAGCAATGGGGCTTTCGGGGTGCTAGGAATTTTAGAGGAAACTATTGAATTGGCATACCCAGTCGTCCCTTCATAGGTCATGCCCCCAAAACCCCCACTTTTAAAGCATAGATCCATCGGGAGGGGCCAGATCATACTATGAACATAGCCGCGTGGTACTCTAAGAGGAATTTATCGCTGTACGCCCGGATGCTGGTAATTGAAGAGAAGTCAGAGAGGTGGGTGGTGGTGGGAGCGCAGAGCTTGTGTTTCGAGTGATGTAACATGACTTGTAGAGATGATTCCTGTTTTAGGGAAGCATTTGGGGGTGTTTGGGCATTCTATACACTTCCTAGCACTTTTGGGTTTTGTAGTATGGAGTCTTTGGGGCTACCGGGGGAAATTATCAGGGGATTGGATCGACTCGGAAGAGGCTGGGGAATTGCTCTGTCACGCCTCGGGATATGGCTTCAAGTTGGAGGGTGGGTGGAAAGGTTAGAGTACGGGGGTAGAGGGGATACACGAAAAGGAAGTATCATACTGTTGAGTCTCTGGGAGGGATACTGTCCTAAGATTCAAGTCCTATATTACTTGGTCGGGGAGAATTTGGGTTGGGAGTTTCTGTGGCTCTCGAAGTGCTGGACTGCTCCTTCACGGGCTTTAGGTGTAGTGGATAGAACAAAAAATGTATGCGGGGTTTAGGTTGCCTTTTGGGAGATGTAATGAAGCTCAGAAGCGATCCTACTAATTGTGAATTCCTGATGGCCCAATGGGAGAAAGACTTTGGCACATGGTGATGGTCTTACTGGCTTAGGATACCAGAGTTCGAAAGTGAGATAAGGCGGTTTTGCATGGTGTTAGTGATTGTTTTGTGCACGAGCTTTTTTTCCCGGCGGTACCGGTCTTGAAGCCAAGCTCTCTCGGCGGTGAGTGGAATCTATATAATACTCGAGTGCCACATACTTGTAATGTCCCTGACGTTTGCTCCACCAAAGTCCTAAGGCTCCAGGTGGTTTTTTGCCTGTCTGCAATAGCAGCTGTGCTCACAAACGTTAGGACATTACGAGTACTGGGCTATCATATGCTCTTTTTGGGCACCTGACAGGCAACGGGCATGGTACCCGAGCACAGGGGTTGAGAAAATGCATGACCAATTGTCTGTGCGCATCGGTGGGCCTACGGAAATTCCGGAGCCAGGTCCCGGGGCCCCTGTTGCATGAGACGAGTGCTCGGGCACCAGTGCCATATCGTGAAATCTCATAACCAATCCGTTATCACAAAAATTACGCAAGCAAATCACCCCTCACACTCGGTTCTCCACCCTCCCCTCCTGGTATGCCACCCTCTATAATTTACATATCGCGGGGCAACTGTCAACCCCCCGTTTATAACGGCCGGCCTAACCAAAATTTCCACCGACTGAACAAGTATTCAACAAGCAGCACCTGAACACAGGGGCTGAGGTTTATATGGTAGAATGTCTGTGCGGATCTGAGCGCTCATACTAAATTGAGGTGTGCATGTTGGGTAGTTCGTGCTGGGGGTGTGCAACCAAGCTCACCTCAAACCCGCTAGCACTTAAAGACACTTCCATCATCATAAACCTATAAAAAAACTACCAATGCCATCCATCACAAGGTGTGGAACTGATACGCACAGTGCATCAACTAAAGGATCACGACAGACCACTCTCGTCTCGTTCTTCTCTTCTCTAGCCTCTCTCAGCCGATTGAACTGAATGGTGCTTTTGTTGATGGCCCCGGGGATGGCCAGGTGTTTGTTGCAGGGAATTTGGGTGGAGTGTTATACGGTATACCAGCGTGCTCGGAACCAGCATCACCAACGAGAGGGAATTAAGCTTTAGGAGGGTGGATGGAAGAACTCTCTGAAACAGGAAACTTTCTTCGAGTGACTGATTGTGACAGACAGGGTGAGTCAGACGGAGAATTACAGAGCTGGTAGTTGGTTGATTGGCAATTTTGGTGCATTTGGGCAAGTCTAAGATAAGAGTAGCTTACTTGTGGTTTCGTTCAACTTCCTGCGTTCAAGGAATGATTGCGTGCCTCAAGAGGACGGTGCCCAACTGGAAGGTGTTCTCATCTCCACCAGTGTTGAGGAACGCTCATACCTTACCCATCATACTTGTGCACATACTAGTGCTCATATGATACAAACCTCAGTGCTCCGGCAGGCCAATCCACTTCACCGCCGGAGACGCCGGAGCCCTCTCCTCATGATAGGAACACTGCGGCACCTCATACAGGCTTACTCCGTTGGTCCGTTCTGTACAGTACTCCCTTCTCGCACATCGTCATTCCTCCTGACCTCAAGTCCCCACTACCTCGCTAAACCCCTGCGCTCTGAAAAACGTCTAAGAGATTGTCGCTCTTCTTACTTTCTAAATTTTCTTTTATCGATAAGCCAGTTTACCCCCCCTCCCCCCCCCCACCTCACCTTTCCTGAAACTGGTATCGTTAACCGATTCCTTTCAACTACTCAAGTATGCAACCCTTAAGACCACAACACTTCACTAGCCAAACATCTGCGCGTTTAACAGGCTAGACGCCGGGGATGCCTCCTGATTCGATCTTGGTGTTGCATATCGCTTACCAACTGGTAGCGATTACCGATGCAGTGCCTACTGTGCAGTTTTTTTCTGGGAAACGATAGCGTTGGGTATAGAGTTATTCGGTAACAGGGACGATTCTAGATTTTATGTCCGTCTCACGCATGGTCTAGGGTGGCACTGGACAGTGCTTGCCATGCATCACAGGTGTACTCGGTACTGTATAGTGAAGCAGGGTACAGCACGGTACAGTTGCCGAGGCGGGGATGAGGTGGGGTTTTTTTTACCCTGTTCGCTGGGCTGGGGCTTCGGAGATTATACGTGGCAGTGCCGGTAACAGATTAATTTTTTATATATATCTAGTATCCGGCACCAGTGGAGCATAGGACTGTGTTATGCGGGGATAGCGTGGGGTGTTTTTTTCTTCGAAGTGCATTTGCTCGGGCATCAGCAACCTGTTTTCGACATGAGTCCGATGGAAAGCGGAGGTGAGAGTTTCATCGAGTTAGTCGACTATGGCTTACAGGATTTTTTTTTAATATCCAACATACCAGCACTCAGATATATTACCTATCGTACTTAACGGGAGAGCGTTCTTGTTGAGTGTTAAGACTAGGCTTCTGCTCTGGGTCGGAGGGCCCGTTTCCGCGCTGGCAGGTGGATTACTATCTACGGCGCAGTGCCGTACAGTACCGTACAGTGCTTGCTTGCTTGATAGCAATCACCACAAAGTGTTCAACTTCAACCCAGCCGTGCTACAGCGGTATTGTAAGCATGGTTGTGGTTGCTTGCGGCGCAGTTCGACATGTTGTCCCACGGGTGGTGTGAGATGGTAAAATTCGTTCATTGGCAGTCTGAGCCAGATCTGGAACCGATATGAGTTTCAGGATTTGGCTCAGGATTCGGGAGATCCCAAGGCAGGTCACTTAAGCATTGAAAAGGGCAATTTTGCTACCGGAGAATGTCGAACGATTGAACCGTGTATTATGTAGTTCGAGTTGCCTCCTCTGGAAAGGTCTACTTCAATTTTTGCTGTTTTTTGCCCCCCAGAACGGCTGGGAAATTCACCCTCTGCTGTGTTTTTCGCACCTTTTTCCGGAGAAGGGAATTTTGGACTACCCAGGACACAGTCCAAGTACCGGTATTGAGATCCTGCGGGGCAAACAACAGCTGTTGGATAGCTACTTTCGGGTTGGCGCCCCTGGCGACCAGTTTTAGTGAGGCCCGTTTGGCAGTGGCAGTTCTGAGGCACTCTCTGTGGAATACTGTTGACTACCGGCAATGTTGTTTTATGCCGAATGCCACGTTTCACTTGTAGCTAAGGAGCCACTGTCATCGATCACAGCTCGAAAGTTATTTATGGGAAACTCACTCGAAAATAAGATCACAATAATAATAATACCGGTGTGGGGCAGGGTTTGTACTAGGGTAGTCTGATGTGATGGGTAGCATATCTGGCAGCGGCCAAAATTCATGTACTAGTGGGTCTTGGCACAGAGGTGCTTTGCCTATAAATATCTCCTTC
>Ga0307513_10000757_pt1 | contig 46670 bp, 41 predicted proteins | sample 15_EM_MG_FD_202174 | JGI IMG/M metagenome (GOLD analysis project Ga0307513, IMG submission 202174) | Populus trichocarpa ectomycorrhiza microbial communities from riparian zone in the Pacific Northwest, United States - 15_EM | ecosystem: Host-associated > Plants > Roots > Unclassified | place...
TCTAACCCTATGTCACCAAGTCACTTTGTAGACACTTGTACCAACTCATGTCTACTGGTAGTATACTAAGTATACTGGCCTATCCTCAATATGGTTACCACTTGGTATACCATACGGGCTTGAGTCTAGTCCACTGTAGCTACCTATCTGTAGGGTCGTTACAAGTACATGCTTCAAGATATTTGTTAGAAAAGTCGGTATCTGTTGCCTGATAATACTAGGATACTAGGATTGTTACAGCCAGTTACTATCTAGCTTTTATCTATCTTTTACTAGTATATTATCTTCTATTTATTTAATATTAATATATTTCAACAATTTTTATTATACATATTGTATACTTATAAAATCTATCATTTTGAACTAAATTTGAAGGTATAAATATATATTGCCTCTATAATATAGTATTAATAAGTAATAAATATGTATATTAAAAGTATTATCTTAATGGGAATTGAATACAGAGTATTGTCAAATTATATATATTATAATAAGCTGTTCATTCTTCAAGAGTTATATGTTTCATGTTGCATTTAACTAAATTGACCAGTAGACAAATGATACTATTCTAATGACAATTAGCTAGCTATAAAGCTTTTTAATAAATTTCTAGTTTAGAAATTAATGAAATGAGAAAATTGGAGGAGGTAGCAAGGCTACGGAAGAGTGTTATAGTCTGAGTAGTAATAATCTACAAAAGTTGGAAGATAATGAAAACTAAAAGCCACTAAATTTTTACTATAATATAATTAAATGTTGTTATGATAAAAACTAAGTCTCATATTAACAAATTTCCTTAAAAATCTCATGTTTGAATATTCTCTAGATTTACTATCCTGTATGAAATTCAGTTATTCAAGTTTTTGCACCAAGAAGGTATTTGAGTTTGGTCTGAAGTCAAGAATGATTTGGCAAGTATTTTGTTCTATAATCCAATCATATTTGACTGAGTTTTTGTGTACAGTAAGGCTAAAATAGATACAGTAACCTATATGAAAGCAGTTATGGATCCTTATTTGATTTCTTTTTAGCATACATACTATAAAATATATGTTTAGACAATGGTTATAGAAAGTTTTACACTAGGGTGTATGATTTATTACAACTTACTCTTCATATCCAGCTATACAACCTAAATCAGATTTAAATATAGTAACTGAGTTGGTCATACTATTGTATTCACTTTATTTAGATTGTAATAGGCAATTGTCTACAGGCAAAATGGAAAAAAACCTAAGTTGTAAGAATTATGGTAGGGAGCAGATGTGATTCTTGTGTTGTAAGATGCAGAAGCTATCCCAATACAAAGGCAAGATAGTTTAATTAAGTAAATACCAGAAGGATTACACATAGTTATTAATGCTAATGAAGGGGTAACCCATCACTATTAGTTACCAAATATATGTTTGTTGAACAAAACATATTATAAACCTAGACTTTATGAATAGAACACAAGCCAAAAGTGGACTCAACCTTTTTCCCCAGGGACTAGGGTCACAGAATCTCACTCATACTTCCCCATTGGTTTTAGTCTCCACACAAATTAACTCGCTCATTTATGAAGTGCCCCCTCGGTTTTGGCACCCCCCCATAGTCGATTCCTACTTCCATCTCAGTGTCCCGGATTTCGTCCACTTCCTCACTCTAAAAAGCATAAACGGTGGCTTATCCTCCGCTCAGGGAAGGTCAAGTTCTTTCATTGGCTAACCTTCCGTGCGTGATCCTATTCCTCTACCGGTACTTGTAATGTGCAATATGCGAACTAATCAGAATAGTGATCTTGTCTATTACTGCTCTAAACGTGAATGCAATTCTGTGGAGACGAAGGGACACTCTGTGTCCCAGTAACCTCATTTGGCAAAGACTCCGATCCCACATCTTTTTTATCCAATTTCCCTCGCTGCAGCACATCCAACAGCCCCAAATGATACGAGTACAATTGCCTTGCATCGGGCAAGGCATAGGAATTCTCTACCCTTGTTTTCTAAACACTCCCTCTTAGGCCTAGCGCTTGTGTAATTATAAATCGGGATCCGTGCAAATATCCTAGAACGCGCATCTCCAACGTTGCCAAGACTACACTCGAGCCTTGCAATACGCGGCCAGGAATATTGGCACATGCAGCGCCAAGATTCCCGGTTACTTCTTGCAACGACCTTACACCAGACAGCGATGACCCTGTACCCATGATCCCAAACCTGGCCTCGATACTGGCAGACCATTGGGCCTTTTCGGTCCCGGCAGTCGAGACCCATCTAACCGTGAAGGTTCGCATCTCTTCCCGGCAGCTGTGTTTGGATACACAGGGTAAACTGCATCCAGTAGATGCACGTTCACGTCCCAGGGAAAGACTTATCGACCCCACATGATTGGATCTTGGGGGAGACATTCCCAATTTCTCGCCGCGCTTTTACCTGAAACAACAAGATGTCGTTTGAAGACAAAAATACACTGCAGTAGTAGATTCGGGGTACAGGCTGGCTCATTATGACACAACCCGGTTGTTAGAATGCGGTCCCGGCACTGATACACAACCCGCGTAGCTATGCTCCCAACATCTCTACCCTCTTGGGGAGAAAATTCGACCTGCCGGTGCGGACACACAATCGGAATAGATTTGGTAGCCCCGTCTACAAGGACCCGGGGAGAAGATCTCCGGCACGAGGATAGTCTACCATTAAAACGATTCTTCTCTTGCACTATCACGCAAAAACACGTCTCCCCTGGTACCCATCCATCCCCATGTCAGAGTGAAGAAACTGACTAACCCTCACGAGCTCGGGCCAGGTAAAGCTGGCTTGGAGGGGGGGGCATGCGCAGAAGACAGAAGCAATCCTTTTCTTTCCTTTTTCTTTTTCGACATTCCCCCCCCCCCGATCCCCCAACATCGGAGAAATTGACCCGACCCCCGAAATCACAATCCCGGGCCTCTCTTCTTGGCGAGCGCCCGGAAATGCGAGCGCCCACCGTTCATTGGCTCGTCTACGTTAGACTCGTGTGTGGCGTCAAGCCATAGTTTTAAAAATTTCCTTTGGCACTGTCTGCTGTCCCCGCCGCGTGCTCTCCTTGCACTGCATATTTTTTTCTGTTGAATGAAGCGACTGGGATGAAACCCCTCCCCCAATGACAGCGCCAGAATAAACAGCTTCGAAAGGCTTAGCCCCAGCTACAAAGGAATTACCCCATGTGGCTCCTTATCGCGATTTCGAGAAAACAAAATAAAAATCTTATTTGAACGTATCTCTTGGACTGGTGAAAACGGTGGAAATTTTTATGCCACCCCCTCCTAGGGTCCGAGACTGAGATTACTAATGTGCTCTCTCTCTTCAGTGATGATGAGCGTAAATACAATAATATTGCTAATACGGTATTTGTTGTGGTCTGGTGTTTGCGCACCTGCGAATTTGTAGTAATTAAAGAGTTGTTTGTCAACTTGTGTCTTAGATACTCCGAAGGGCCGCATAAAAATTTCCACCGTTTCAACAGTCCAAGGGATAATACGGTAGTCACAGAGCTGGCCGGTTCTTGCCGGCCTATGCGGTATCCCGGCACTGTACAAGCACTAATCCCCGGTGGGGCCGACCATCGGGGAGTCGGGGTTGGGAAGCCCGGCAGGCATGAATAGGTGGGGACTTGGGCGGCACGCTTTCGTGGAGCATAGAAAGCCTGAATTGGAAGAGTATCCGGTGGCAGGGGATCGTCGGGTTTAACTTATCTCGGATCCCGTACTCACTTTTTCTCGTGCGAATATATTCCGCAAATCCCCGTTCCCCGATGCTTTATTGCCTGGGACAAGTAAGGAAGGCTGGGACAAGTAAGGAAGGTAAGGAATGAAGGAAGGAATGAAGGAAGGAAGGAAACCCTGTACTCTACCGTGAAGTGCCGGCCATCTACGGTTCATGAACCAAAGTCCGACCCCAAAACCTGGGTTTCTTCCCCATTTCTTCTTTCTTGCTACAATCCCCCCTCGTACTGGACTTGCCTGACCTTCGTGGAAGGGAACTGCTTATCGCCTATCCGGAAAAGCTTGTTGAAATTCACTTATCTCCGATGGCTTCCCGGAACCTCGTATCCGGGGACAGGAGCTCCTGGGGGGAAGGAAGGAATTCCGGGAGAGGACTGCTCTCCCGACACCCAGGACTCTTGACACGGTGTAAAAAAACTCCGTGCCCCCGACCCTGTCAATGTCTGAGGCACGGGTTGATAAAATAAGCAACGTTTGTCAATTTACTGCAAATTCTGATATATACTCGCAAATGTCGAAGCGTTTTTGAAAAAGACTGATATTGCATACCACCAAAATTTGGCTTTTTTGCTGTGATTTGGGGGCTGTATGCAATATCAGTCTTTTTTAAAAACGCTTCGACATTGCGAGTACCTTATCACTGGCGAGAAAGAAGCATCTGGGAAACAGGGATTCGCGATGCACAAGGCAGAAAATCCTTGGGGATCATGAATATTCGTATTTCCGCATGCTTCTTCCCTGGAGACAAGTTGGAAGGGCTTCAGATCATAGCTAATATTAGCTACCGGTAGGTGATCGGACTTGTCCACGTTGTGTTCGGCTAGCCTGCCAAACGGAAGGTGCGGCTTCACACCCGGGGGTGTATGTCGGCACAACTCTTCCCCCCCCAGACACGATTAGAAAATGGGTGGAATTGGACACAGCATCGCTGAATAATCTCGAGGCACTGGTTTAGTCATCGGTCTGCTCGAGACAAGAGTGGGGCAAAAATTTGTGGTGTGGTATGGGTGCCATATGACTTGGAGATGTTTATGATAACCGAAGGATAAATAAAGTTAATATCAGGCCACTCGGGTTCGTCGGATCTCACAAACTGGTATTGGTAATTCTCTTTCAACTTGTCGGATGAAACCGACGGTTTGTCTGACTGGCCAGCTTGCTACTGATGATGAGATATATGATAGTACTTGTACTCGAGTACGAGTAGATTGCTAGCGCCTTTCCAAGTATTCGAGTAGCCTATCATATAGGCCGAAATCGTCATCAGCCTCAGGTAATAGTGGCACAGTATATGCAATAGCAATCCGTTCTAGTCGACAAGCGTCAGGCAATATCGAGGTTAAGCACCGTCGGGCGTTCAAACCCACGGCAACCACACTAAACCTCACTCGCTAAACCATTTTTGGAGACATAAGCACTGCAACGACCTTCTCTTGTTGCATAATAAGAACGGAAAAAAACTTGTTCGTGCTTATGATGTGAGACATAAACAAAGCATATAATTGATTTAAGATCAGGTTTTAGGGAGAGGAAAAACAACTCTTACCCTATTCGTACTAGAATTCTCCACTACCTTCAAAAGCGACCGCCAGAAGAACACACGGTCGTGCTTAACCTCGCTTTCTTCACCCTGAGCTCGTGGCATGTAAAAACGCAAAAAAATAAGAACGCACGCTGGTGCTCAACCTCGATAATTACGAGCACAGATATGCCACACCAATAAGCGCTGCATAATTCCGAGAGGGGTGCGCCACGATAGCAGGGCGTAATTGCCGATCTTACTCATGCGATGTGTATTTTATTTTTTTGTGTCTCAGCTAGGTGCTGGGTTGGTGGTGGACCAATGGATACCGGTACCGTAAACTCTCGTTAAATCCACCATCGCCCATCGGCCTCGGACCCCTCCTGATCAGAGACAAAACACCCCGAGAAGAAATAGCGTGTTCCAGATGCGGTATAGCTTGTTTAAGATGAGCCATTGGATCTCATTAACCGGTATTCGTAATTTTGTTAACATGCCCTACTAAGCCTATTTGCAGTTTAGACTGTGATTTCTGTTCCCCGATGGTGGATTTAACGAGAGTTTACGGTAGTACAGGGACTCCCACCATCCCAGAACGGGAATTGTAACGACCTTACCTGAAGAGGGCGACTGTTGGAGGACTGCACTCACGATACGGTACCAGCGTACCGGAACAGTACCACGACTCTTGTTTCTCTTGCTCGTTGTGGGATTGTTAAACTTAAATTTAACTGAACCTATGCACACTCTGCACTTTCCCGTTCATCAAAGGCGAGGCGTGTTTTAGGTTACAGCTGGATGCCATGTTATGTCATCCGGCCGAGGATAGTTTCACCAATACCCGGCTATACCGTAGCTATGATGATAGGCAAATGTGATCGAAGAAGTCAATGCACCAGAACGGTTCAAGAGATTCTCAGCAACCCGGGTCCGAACCCGCATCCAATTAACAAACAGGGACATAGAGGGAGAAAGAAAGAAAGAAAGAAAGCGAAAGCAAGTTACTCCGATACAAGAGACATTATAATAAACAAAAAATAGGACGGGAAATACACCCCCAAACACCACCGTTTTACTTATTTTTCCTACTATTAAACGGACTCTCCAACGACCTCCTCCAAGTCCCCCATGATAAATGACCTGGGCCATTCTAGCCACTGCTCCCTCCATCTAGTGCTTAGCCTCCCCTCAATCGCGACAAACGCCTCCTGGGCGCTTCCCTTTATCCACCAGAACCCATCGAGCTTCTTTATCATGCACAGATAGTGACAGAATATCACCAGCGCGCGTGGTCTGCCCTGCCGGAGATAGAGAACGTACTCATCCGGCGCTTTGCTGAGGAATTGTGCACATATGGCGACCCGGTACCCAGTTGCCCAGAAGTTGCTCCAGACTTTTCGCAGTTCGTTGAGAGCATCCCTGTATGCGGATGCTGCGACAGCATCTACAATCTCGTCATCGCCGATGTGGGGTATGTTTGATGTGGGGGGCGTCTCAAGGGCTAGGTCGAAGAGGGCTGCTGGGAGGGGTAAAAAGTCACCCCCCTCAAGGACCCCTTCGGCGCCCTGTGTCATGAAAGACCCTAGGGGGCCTTGTTTGATTTGTATGAACCATTCCATGAGTATGGTATATATACCTTTAACGAGAGGTATCCAGGTGATGACTCTTGGCATGTGCCTGGACACACCACCGGTGTAACAGCCGAGGCCGTAGTATGCTATCATCGAACTTGCCGCAAAAAGGGCGGTTGCATCTTGTGTTGGATCGAGGACCGCCACCCTCAAAGAACTGAGCGCTCGATCGCAGTAGCTGGCTGCAATCATTTGATAGTGTGATGCCATTTGGGATGTTCCTGCCGTCTTGCTCCGATGCAGCGCCGTAACCGCTAGGAGCGCATGCATTGCCAATTCACTCTGTAAAGCTATCCTTGTATAGCGAGCCCGATATATTTCATGCCCGATTGTATCGTTTGATAGGGAGTTGAATGTTCGTATTGTAAAGTGGTGTAAAAGACTCAAGTTGTCCAAATCAACTCTTGATAACGAGATTCTTGGAAGAGGAGAAGGGGATTTCGCCCGGGCCTCAAGAAGAAGCAAATCAAATTGCCTTGCGAGCGCTACTAGCGTGATGCTACCGCTTTTGCGGGACTCGGTCGAAGCTGGGGTGTGAGATTGCTGCAGTGGTGGCGGCAGCGGAACAGTCCGTAGCCGTGGGGATAGGGCTTGTGATGGGGGGGGAGAAGCGCTGGAAGAAGAGGAAGAAGAAGAAGAAGCAGCGGGGAAAGCAGGGGAACGTGAGATCCCAGGTCGTCCAGGAGGACAAGAAGCAGCGTAAACGCAATCAAGTTCCCGGCGGGTGCAGTTTGTACATATCGGTCTGATCTCATCACACTAGAGTCCTCGTTCGTTTACCGTCAGCCGATCTGGCTGCCATATCCAATCACCATCATATCGGGACAGTATAATTGACGGAGATAGATGATAGAAACGTGGAATGTTTTCATTTACCTTCACCCTTCTTCTTCTGCAAGTCATGCAGCCGTTTCGAGATTTGGTGTGCATGCGTTTGGGGGGCATTGTATGGTCGAGCAAGAAAAAATATAATTTTTTAAAAAAGGTGCGTGGGTGTGAGTAACGAATGGCGAACTTTCCTTACTGAATTGGACTCAGGTTTGGGAAAAGATGATTAGCCACGATCGAACGGGATGAGATGGAGGGAGAGCGAGGTGGTTATGAGAGCGAGAACGAGAACGAGAAGGAGGGGGAAGTTAGTAATCAATCTATGAAATAGTTGGGGGGTGGGGAGGGGGGTGGGGAGGGGGCGCTTCGCTTTTACAATATGCATATTCCTCCTCCCCTATATGTTCTGTCAGGCAACGGGGCAAGACTTATAAGCTAGCTAAAGCGAGACACTGGGCAGTATACGACCACCTCCTTAACGTTTGAGAACTTGGGGAAAGGAAAGAGAATAGTACAGAGAAGCAGAGTAGAAGCTGATACGGTGGGGTACTACTGGTGGGGCACTCCCCCAAAGAATAAGGCTATAGTATAGTGAGCTCGCTGAATGAGTCCAAATTCATCTAGCTTCGGAACAGGATTACGAGAGTAATTCACCCCATCACACACTCCTCGAGTACTGGTACGGTATCCACCGGCCCAGCCAAGGGGGCGCTTCATCCCTGCATGCTTGGACCGATCCCTCCTCACACCCCACTGTCCCGGTCTGATATCGGTAAGCAGACCGAGAATCCCCCTCGGGTCTGCTGCATCAGACAACATCGCATCTGGACTGTGCTTGTGGGCACCGAAACAACCACTCGTCGGCCAATATCACATCCAGAGAAAGAGCACAAAAGCCCCTAAAAGCGGCCCGGGAAACCCATATTCGACCCCCCGGTACTCGAGCCTAGTACACAGCAAGTTTGGTACCGCACAAGATCCCACTGGGGTCCATGATCGCCACAAGCATTCACAGTCAGACTGTGAGTGATGAAAGAGGACACACACACACACACAGACACACCCACACCCACACCCACACACACACACATGGATGGATGGATCGCAATTTGCTACCCTGCTTGTGAATGGCCGAGATCCAAAGAATTTTCCCGGTGCAGCTTGTGATCCGGACGAGGTTAAGTATTTGGGTGAAGAGGTTTCGAGATCAAGGAGGTTCATCCGGGACAGCGAGGGATCCGGATTGTCGAAATCCTGGATGGCGGGGTGTGACTACAACGCCCGGACAATTGCCGTATTGACAGTGCACTATGATGCCGGTACTTGTGTGATAATTAAGGAAAGCTGAACTTTTAGAAAAAGGGCTCATGCTCAGGGGACCGCCAAGACCCTTCTCAAGCCTTCCAAATACGCTCACACCCTCTCTCCCCGATATCGATAGCCCGAATGCATCACTCTCTCGTACTAATCTCACTAAATTCCGAAGCTCCTAACACCAAAAATTGAGCAGCTGCCCCGGATCACTCATTGTACCGAGCAGATCGTTCGGATCCTGGCCATCCGGGATGGCAGGGTGCGATTATTGTTGGGCATCGCGGATGGATAACTGGGGGTATGTTGAAGATAAACACCCACGACACGAGCCTGGACCTCATCACACACCAAGATATTAACGCTGGGCTAGGTGAGTGGTTCTATAGAAAACAAGGGGGGGGGGGGGGAAGGAGGATAATCTAATAAACAACTCTGGGAGTCTCAATCATCCACCCTCTAATTTTCCCGAGTCTTTAGTTCTCCGAGGCGGATGTGATGAGGGCTAGTGTACTTGTACTCGAGTACTCGAGTAGATTGAGGGATGCTAGCACCTCTTGGCACACTAGTGCTTATCCATACTACACTTGGCGTGGCCAAAAGAAGGGAGTGGTAGAAAGGAGTGGAGGAGGTGGTCAAATCAAGCACGTTGCAGCATGTGATGCTTGTTTGAAATTCTTTCTGGAAAGGGAGGGTTGGATTCACAACGTTTTTCCGAGTTCACCACAGCACCATACCGTGCTCGGGGAGACAATAAGTACCGTATGGACTATCCTAAGTTCCTAGGGAGATGTTTTTCGCAAAATTTAGTCATTATTTTTCTGGTCCGCCCCCCTCTTGGCCTGTCAGAATACCTACATCTCTTGAGCGAGAAAGGGTAAAAAACAAAAAAACTTGAACCCGGATAGGAATCAGGAGTGGGTGCTTCAGCGACCATCTCCCTACTGATCTCTTGGTCGGTGTGAAACAGTAAAATTCGGGCCATGGAACGCTGACAATCAGCGGAATTTGGTCATCTTCTTTATGCTCAATGACTCAGCACCCTTAAGAACTCAGGATATTTCTAGCAAATCACAAAGCCGTAGGGGTTCTGATGATGCATCGTCCGAATTTTATTGTTTCAAACTTCCCAAAGGATAGGCATATGCAGTTGGACCCCGTTGTCCCTGACCTCAGTCTCCCGGATTCTTTGTTGTCCTGGACAGTTTTTCAAGAATTGTGTGCTATATATTATCATAGAAATACACATAGAAATACACATAGAAATACACCTCACTGTCCGAGATTTTGAATATGCTGCGTGGACAAAATTAACCGCGGAATGACGATTGATTGCATCACAACGCCCCACATGACCCTGCACTTTCAATATCATCTAAAGAAATTTCTCTATATCAAATATTAATTTTTTATGTATGATACAAGTGGGACGGAAAATGCAAATTTCACACTAAGATATTACCCTAGAGAAAATTCACAAAAATACAAACTCTGCATAGAACCACTAAAACCAATAATCGTGCCAAGGTGGTCGCGTCCACCACCCCCGGTCGCTCGCAAACTTGCAACCGAGGGGCGCTCCAGAGGAGTGCCCGACAGCTCAACGATAATTTCATGCTCAATGATAATTGTTTTCTTAAAGGATAATTTAATGCTCCACAATGAGCTTTTATAACTAGAATTTCATACTTATAAATAAATTTATACAATAATGATTCTATTCTTAAGAATAGATTATTATTTGAGAAGAAACCGCAAGAAGGGGGTGAAGGCTTTATGTGTGGAAGTTAGAAGAGAAGACTCAGAATACATGAACTGCTCTGTAAAGTAGATGACTGCCAGTTCATTATTACCGGCAGGCACAGAATTATTGCTTCCACAGGCTTATTATTGTGTATTAAATTACCTTTTTGGTGGTTTAATCTTAGGAATGGAATTCTTATTGTATAAATTTATTTATAAATATAAAATTCTACTTAGAAAAGCTCATTGTAGAGCATCAAATTATCCTTAAGAAAAAAATTATTGTTGAGCTGTGGAGCACTCCTCTGGAGTGCCCCTGGGTTGCGAGTTTGCAAGCAATCGGGGAGTGGTGGACGCCATTACCTTGGCACAATTAGGGGTATCATTTTTTATATACAAATTTCAGTTCAATTTCCAACTTCTCAGAAGTGGTATGTAGTTGAACTTTGAAATTCCGTCAAGACACATTATTCCCACCAAAAACATTGGTCTTGGTATGATTTTGAGGAAGGTTTTGTTCTTTATTGCAACTACTCTTCAGATAATTTAAATTCATTCAAGGTTACAGTATAAGTCAAGTAGTTTACATATTTTTTGACCATTTTATGAACTTACACTATTTTTAATTCAAGTATTTGGTCGTATAAGAGTGTGAAATTAGACATTTTTGGTGTAAAATTGCTCTTGCCCACTCTATATTTACGTCGCAATTGTAAGGTTCAGGAAAACTTGAGCCAACACCAATGGTCTGACAAAAAATAGGAACAATTTTGCCGGTAATGCCAAGTGTAACACTCTTGTAAACACCTATCCTATGCGCCAAGTCCCAAGTCACAGTTTTTAACCTCCCCTTCAAGTTATCTTTAGTATTATCCTTTATCCTGTTTTAATATATTCAGTTGGTATTACTGATTATATTAGTTGTTATATTGAATAAACTTAGAGTGTAAAGGACTGAAATATACATGGAAGGATGACAAATATAATAGTGTTACACTTGGTGTTACAGGAAATATTGTCAAAACCTTTCTCAGAAAATTGGTATAGAGTCTAGGCTTTCTGGAACTATACTAGATAAAGATTTTTAAAAATAACAAAAAATACTCAGAGTATTCAAATAATAATGTTTTGTCTCTTTAGTTTCAATTAGACATTTACAAGAGTGATAGACCAAGGAGAGAATTTGAGTTTTTCTCAGAATGAAGGATTCTATCTTAGCTAAACTCTGAAAAGCGGTAGAAAGTAGAATATCTTGAAATGCTGGTATCATACTTCTGAGTCAGAAATGCTATACCTCATGCTGAATTTCTTTATATGTTCATCATTTTACACGCCTACCACCTTTCTATATGGCAATACTACAGCCTAAAGCTTATTGTGATATGGGATAGCTAACAGGGTAGAATTCCAAGCTAGCTAGGCTGGGAATATTTGAGGCAACAGATTTAATGGTCAGAAAGGCTGATAGGTAATCGTTTGGTAAAGGTAAAGAAGTAAGGTGTAGTCAAAATATCTAAGTGTCAAATATAACTTGTTTAACTTGTTATATTGTTAAGATTTGTTCTCCATTGCTTGATGATTCCTCAAACACCAGTGGGGAGACGTATGACATCAGCAAAAAAACTGTTTCACTGGAAGTAGTGAGCCCGCGTCTGGACGAAGCCAGCCCACTCTTTGCCTCCCATCCTTTCGGATCTCCCGAGCCCTCTTTGCCTTTCATCTCTTGCCTCTGGTGCGCCCAGACGCCCTACTTCCCTTCAAAGTGTCTGATGGGCTCCTTGCGACCCCACACACTCCCAGCGCCTTCCTCTTGTATCCGCCCCCTTATCTTCTCGTCTATAGGCCTTCTGCCTACTGTTACCAACTGCGCGCATCCGGCGGCCCTCCCAGATACCCTCTCACCTCTAGCGACCTAGATCTGTCCGCTCCCATCCGCTGACATCCTACTGTGCTCTTTTCTTAGCCCGCGCCCTACTGTCACTTCCATAATTCCCTTACTGTTCACAAGACGCCCGGCGAGGCCACCACGGAGACCCCCTACTTTGGTTGACTTCACCACAGGAGTGAATAAATTGGGATTATTAATCATCCGCAGAACTCACGCTGCCAAGTTGAAGCCAAACACTTTCTAAGGGAAATCTCTCCCTTAAGTCGCCGGCTTCCACTCGACCGCCTACTCAATTCAACCTATTTAAAATATTCCATTAAACACCCGCGGATCGTATATTACTCTCGCGGCTGAGTTGAAGCCGGACACTCAATATGGGACCTGCCATCTTAAGTGTACGGCTTCAGCTTGGCCACATATTCATGCAGAACCATTCAGCCTATTTAAACTATTCCCTTAAACGCCCGCGGAGCGTGTAGTACTCCCGCCTGGCCGAGTTGAAGCCACACACTCAATATGGGCACTGCTATCGTAAGTGTACGGATTCAACATGGCCGCATATTCCTCCAAAGCAATTCAACCTATTTAAAATATTCCCTTAAACGCAAGCGGATTGTGTAGTACTCCCGCGGCTGAGTTGAAGCTGGACACTCAATATGGGAACTGCCACCTTAAGTCCCCAGCCTTAACTCGTATAAATACGGTATATAATTAGATAGAATAATTTAATATATTTCATTAAACCTCAGCAGAACAATCTTGTGATTCACTATACATTGCCTCTCCCCACTAGGAATTACCTGCGCCTGTCTGATCACTGCCCCTATACTAACTATTTACATGTCCCCACCATTGACGCGGCTGCCGACTTGAATATGTCCCCTCGCAATGTGAAATCTGCCACTATTGACCGGATCGAGTATGTAAACCAATGCCAACCAATGGACAGATCCCGCCTCACTGAGAATATTTCTTATCTTGAAAAGTGCTAGCAACCGAGCCACCACCCGTCCTTGTAAATCTCCATAGTTCGCTTCCCCACCAGTCTGGACCCATACCCGATGGTTTCTGGGGCCACCGTTAGGGAATGCCTTTGTTTCAGTGCAGCGGGCCCAGTGGATCTGGAACCTGTTAGTTTCCGGAAAGTCAGCGACTAGAATTTCAAGCTGAGCAAATCCTTCTACAGGGAGTAACCCTAGTTCGGTAGGGTCAGCTGGCAACGGCCGGTCATCCGCAGCAGTCTGCCTGGTAAAACGTAGTATCTCCTGCATCATGTCGGAATAATGCATCTTGAGGGTTGCGCATAGTTCGGTCAGCGTACTAGTGTTCTTCATACGGCTTTTAAGAACCTGGTGAGGAGTACTGTGACTTGAAATAGCCGGCATTTCCATCCCACTATTTTCAGCCCCTATCTCACCTTTAACTTTCGAAAGTGCTTCTATAATCTGCAACCTCATTCCTAGGGCATGTTGGCAGCCATATTGCGACAAGATCTGCTGGGCGGCGTCATTCTTGTTTGACCTGCGGTATCCATCTTTAATCTGATCCTTATGTGCTAGTTCACCGATCTCTGTAGAATACATCGATATGGATTCAAAATACCGTACGTGGGAGGCAAAGTGTGTCAGGTAGTGCATCTTGATGAAGTTGAAGTGGTTCTCACGCCGTATCAAATCCGCCTCGCGATCGGACCTTTCAATCCTCACTTGATCAGCCTGTCAACGGCGATTAGCAACAGTTCTATGGTGGACTTATTTAGCACGCTGATCGGCCATCAGTTCCCTTAGCACCTGATCCTGGCAATCTGCTCGGGTAAGAGTAGCTTTCAAGGTACGGAACTCGAGAAAAATGTCCTTTGTCCCGTGAAATGTCTGCAGGTAGCTTTCCATGTAGGAAAGTGTATCTGGTGTATGACTGCGATATTGAGCCATGAGAGAGTAATCAACCAGCGCGCTAACACACTTCAAAGCGCTCTTGAAATCATGATACTGAGAACTGTACGGATTTCATAATGTGGACGCCAATACGGCTGATATACAATGGCTAAGATTGCGCATCTCCTTTTCCTCCTATTCTGTGATTTCGCGATATGCCTTTTTCGGTATGCTGAATCTGGGGTAAGGAGGAATTTCGTTTCACGAATGGTGGAACGCCTGTTGTCGTTTATGCTTTATCAGGAATCCTTCCACCCATTGCATCATATGTTTGAATAAGCCAAGGTTGATGTTGTGCAAGAGGTCCGACTTCTGTAGGTCCGCGGGGCTTACTCGATCCAGTCCAATGTATACATTGTTTCCCATTTTGATGCTCAACCGCTGAAAGTATTCTGCAATGCCGGCCGCTTCTCCCAACTGATCCCTCAAGGCTTTCTCCCGCTATCGCATGTAGTTGCAGGTCTCATATATCTGCCACGGTTCCCCACTGAGCTCCTCGCACGGAAACTCACACTTTGGGCATGACTTAGTACCTATTCCTTGCAAGGCTGCAGGCTCAGCATGATCCGCGATCCAGGCTGACAAAATGGGAAAACAAAGGCGTGTTTTGCCGTCCGCACAATCGATTACAGTTCCTTCTTGGGCAACCGGCTGTAATGGTGCCACGTCAAGATCGAGGACCGCCTCCTGGGTATCCGCATTTGTCTGCCGCTTGGCTTTGTTGGCGTGGGCTGATATGCCAGTGAACTTTGGGGGTACTGGAAGCAATGCCAGAAGCAGGATTAGCATCTTGGCAGGGCTGTTGCTCATCCGCGAAAGGATATTGCCGATCGTCATGTATACTAGCCAGGCTTTCTTATCTCCTGAGAAATTGGTAAGGTGCATCTCGTCAGACAATCCGATAATGGGAACTAGTGTTGACCCGGCGGGCAAAGTTTTCTACCAATGAACGGAATGTGCTGCTAGCACTGAAAACACCTCTCCCAAAACCTATCTCATACCTGTATATCCCACCACCACTCCGCCGTATGCATCTTGGAATATAATCGCTCCTCACGCGAATCATATTTTTGAATAGGTGCATAAACTATATCTGGGCTATACGCGACCTGGCGGATCAGGTAAGGGACACAGTCAATAATATTTCGATAATAGAAAGTGGTTGCATGTAGACCATCATCAATACTGGCTTCCGCCCACACCAAGTATTCATGAAATGGGACCAGTACGTGGAGGTGTTGTCGCAAGGTATAGGCGGACAGGAATGATCTGCTATCTGTACCACCCAAACCTTCGGCAAAGTACACGTCGATCTGTGGCTTGGCTACCTTGCGCCGGACAAACCCGCTCGTCAAATTAAAGTCGTTTTCAGATATGAAAGGGCTCCAAGGGTCATCGGTAATGGCCTGATTGAGCTCTGTATAGCCAGCAACTTCGCCGAGAGGTCTCCTGGCACCGGTAATACTTACTTGACCCTAAGGGCACGCGAGGACCGGTCGGTAGAAGACGTCTTCTTTGTCTGAATCTTTGTGCATATTATCTATCTCACCACTTGCTGTATGGATATTGGCGATCTCGAGTCGTGCCCAGGATCAGATTCGTAGTCTGAGTCAGTCATGTTTTCAAGTTCATCATGAACAAAAGTAGTTCGTGATATGGAGGAGGCCGGGTCCGCAATTGCATCCTGGGATAGAAGGATATCAAGATGCATTGTCTGAAGGTGATTTTCATATGCAGCGGCTTGTTGATAACGTCGTCTGTAATAAGGACACTTTGTTGGCTTGGAGGTCATCGTGTGTGGTATTTGTTTCTCTTTCAAGTAGTCAGGCAGATGCATGAGCTGATGGGCAGACGGACTGCAGCAGACTTGGTATCTTTCAAAGTGAAAGGTAGGTTTCTTTTAAAGGGTAAATCGGGGAAACTTCAAGTTTGTTTAGTCAGATAACGAATGGGTCCGGACATTCAAGCTGCCAACTGGTATTCACAGTTTAACTTGTGAAAGCTATTCTTTGTTAAGAGGATGCTAATCCTATTGTCATCAGCAAAAACGGACCCTGCGTCTGATCCATCCGCGTTGCGTCCTGACGCAAGCGATGCATCTCCTGCGTCCCATGCGTCCTGTGCGTCCTGACTTGCGTTGCAATACCCTGCCATATCCCATGCTTTCAGATGCTACCTGGCAACGTTCCTTGCGTCCTGACACAACCTGCCGCCCTCCATATGTCTGGACTACCCCAGACTCTTTGTCTCATCTCTTCTTTCTCCTGATGCCGTGATAGCTTCTGTTCACCTCTTCTCCGCATCCTGACCCACTCCTCATCCCCACTCGTATAATTACAACTAATTTGCTGCTTGCTCCGACGTCGCCTGGTGTCTGGGGCGGCAGCACCCTTTTTTGTCCCTCCCAGGTCTCACGTCTCACGCCTCACTGGTCTGGCGAACTAATGATCTAGCGTTTAAGAAAGTCGCTTATATATCTTCTACTATATACAGTATCAATATGTAGGGTTCTCATGCATAGCCCAATGCTGATTCTCTCATCTGGATACCTTCAGGTTGATAAACCTTAGTAAATGTTCTCAAATCAATCTGGCTATTTACAAGCCATCGCCGGTCCTCCTCAAGGATCACGTGTGCCTGACCGAGAATTGTTCCTATATCAACTATTGTAAACCCTCACGTGTCTTCCCTCATCTGGACTGTAACCAAGCTATGCGGATCCGATAGACGTTCTGAGTTCACTGGGGTCAGCAACTAAACACTGGCGACTCGACGCACAGTATCCTCTGATCTGGGGTCCCTGATCTTCAAGAGGGCAACTAGCTCTTCCGGGAGACGACCCCTCAGCGCACCATACATTTCTTCTGTGCCTCCCTCTACCCAAACCCAATCATTGCGACTGCCCTGGTGTCTAAAGTGTAGGGTACCCGTGGATCGTGCACGGTGAATCTCGTAAACATCGGCTTCTTGGAATGTAAGAACTCGGACGTCGAGTTGTGTCAGTAGTTCAATGGGAAGTGATCGAAGCGTGGCATGGTCGTCCGGGAGACCGTGGTCTATCGGCAGGTTATGCCTGCTATATCATATCAATTCATGATATATAATCTCGAGTGAGACTCCCGAGATCTGGCCAAAATCAACGATATTGGACACATCACCCCGGCGTCCCTTCAAGATCCTCCTACAAATGACTGGCGGCGATACCGTACAGGTTGTCCAATCTAAATGCTTCAGGACGTCCGGGGAGAGATCTGTTCCGCGATTTTTCAGTGATTGCAGGTTCAATAGTCTCATCCGGATTGCATGTTGATGATCGTAGCTATGCATGATCTGGCGCGCGGTATTATTTTTATTTGACTGGCGCCATTCTTCCTTGATTTGCGTCTTGTGAGCTAGCTCTCTGATCTCCGTGGAATACATCAGAATATTGCCAAACTGGCGTATATGGTCACAAAAGTGGCTTAGTAGATGCATCTTAATGAAGTTGAAATGTGATTCGCCGTGAATCATGTCCATACGCAGTTCATCCTCTTCATCGTGATCGTCCCGCATCCTGCGCCGTTGGGATGTGGCCACACGCTCATCCATTACTGCTCTCTGACGTCGAATCTCGTTTCATTGCTTGTCGACATTGGCTTGTGTGCGTTTTGTCATTGGGAACTCGAAGAAGATGTCCTTCATCCTATGGAACTGGTCCAGATACTCTTCCATATAGGCAATGGTGTCAGGTGTGTGGCTTCGGTATTGTGTCATCATATTGAAGTCAACGAGGGCCCTGACGCATCTGAGTGCACGTTTGGAAGGTATTGCTTGCGCACCTCCTGGCTGGCGAAGAGCCACGGCGAGAACTCCCAGAATACAATGCCCCAGATTCCTCATCTCTGTCCCTTGTCACTACGTACATCAGCAAAAAACAAAGGTTACACCCGGACACGCCCCGTGCTCCCTGTGCGTCAGGCGGTCCAGGTGCAGAGAACGTTAACTCGCGTCCTGGGTGTGCGGTCTTTTATTGGGTGCGTGGGGACAGGGAACTATGCCGCCCGGACGCACAAGACGCAACCAAGGACTCAGAAGGTACCGGACACAGAAAGGTTCTCCAGACGCAGAATGGTTCTCCGGACGCAAGCCGATAGGATAGTAGAATAGTGGAAGTACTCAGGTGGAACAGACTATCATTGGATACCACCTAAGTTAACAACTCTACCTTCGAGGACTTTGAATCATTTAGTGAAAACGGTGGAGAATATTCAAATTGTCCAGAAAGATCCATCTACTAGTAGTATTACTCCTGTTTACTTATTTGAGTCATATAGGTACTAAAACAGGAATATATTGATGAAAGCTAGTCTAGAAAACAGTAGTACTCGGTAGCTAACAATTTGAAAGTACTTGCCCGGAGAACTAAAGTATAAAAGTATGGATAACCCTTAAACAAGCGGTCGGACGGTGTCCGGACAGAGTGTGTTGGATTCCGCTCGGCGAGGGGAATTGAATGGTATAGCTCTCGCAACCTCCATATAGCTATAGAGGTCAGCAGGGTGAAAAAGGCAGATACCTCAGAGGGCAGATGTCCGCCAGAGTCGGGAAGGGTCTCATTGGAGTCCGCTCGCCGAGGGGAATCGAATGGTATAGGTCTCCAAGCGTCCGCATGCCTGTAGCACTCAGTAGCAAACAATTTGAAAATACTTGCCCAGGAAACTCAAGTACAAATGGGTGGATAGCTCTTCAACCAGCGGTCGGACAGCATCGGGACAGGGTTGGTTGGAATCCGCCGGTCGAGGGGAATCGAATGGTATAGGTTTCGCAGCGTCCGCATGGCTATAGCGGTCAGCAGGATGAAAAAGGCTGATATCTCAGCGGGCAGATGTGTGCCAGAGTCGGAGAGGGTCTCATTGGAGTCCGCTCGCCAAGGGGAATCGAATGGTATAGGCCTCGAAGTGTCCGCATGCCTGTAGCACTCAGTAGCCAACAATTTGCAGGTACTTACCGGCAGAACTAAAGTACAAAAGTATGGATACCCATTCAGCCAGTGGTCGGACAGTATCGGGACAGGGTGCGTTGGAATCCGCCGGTCGAGAGGAATCGAAAGGTATAGGTCTCGAAGTGTCCGCATGGTCATAGAGGTCAGCAGGAAGGAAAAGGCAGATATCTTAGCGGGCAGATGTGTGCCAGAGTCGGGAAGGGTCCCATTGGAGTCCGCTCGTCGAGGGGAATTAAATGGTATAGGTCTCGTAGTGTCCGCATGTCTGTAGCACTCAGTAGCCAACAATTTGAAAGTACTTGCCCGGGGAACTCAAGTACAAAAGAATGTATAACCCTGCAACCAGTGGTCGGATAGCGTCAGGACACGGTGCGTTGGAATCGGCAGGTAGAGGGGAATCGAATGGTGTAGGTTTCGAAGAGTCCGCATGGCTGAAGAGGTCAGCAGGGAGAAAAATGGGGATACCTCAGCGGGTAGATGTCCGCCAGAGTCGGGAAGGGCCTCATTGGAGTCTGCTCACCGCGGGGAATCGAATGGCATAGGCCCTAAAGCGTCCACATGCCTGTAGCACACAGCAGCCAACAATTAAAAGGCACTTACCTGGAGAACTACAGTATCAAGGTATGGATACCCATTCAACCAGTGGTCGGACAGCGTCAGGACAGGGTGCGTTGGAATCCGCAGGTAGAGGGGAATTGAATGGTGTAGGTTTCGAAGAGTCCGCATGGCTATAGTGGTCAGCAGGCAGACAAAGGCAGATACCTCACCGGGCACTAGCAGATGCCAGTGTCGGCTGGAGTCAGGAAGGGCCGCATTGGAATCCGCTTGCTTCGGGGTCATGAATCGTGTCAACCTGGACGGAAGAGCATGCCCCTCTCCCAAGGTTGATATTATTCCATAGTTCCACTGATTCAATCATGAAGCCTGATGCAAGGTGGGAAAGAACTTAGAAGCCTTTTGCGAGCCTTGTTAGTGGTGATTAAATAAGGAGTATATTTTGGATCGTTACCAGGACAATAGATGGTTAGTCATCCTATGTTAAGCTCCTTTTTCGTCTGAACAGCCTTTGTTTAGTGATGAAGTAGTCAGTTGTAAGTAGAGGCGATCAGGGGCAGGGAGAGATCGCCAATGCAAACCCCCACTGGTCGCTTACCTTGGTGTTCTTCGGGAGATTAGGGTGGGAAATGGCCCATCCGGGTGCACTGGGCGGACAGGATGCGGGTTGTATTGCACCCAACGGCCTAGGATGCAACCATCGTGCTGGGGCCATCTGAGGGTGCGCTGGGCGGACAGGATGCTCCAGGCGGATTTCCTGCGTCCGGACGCAATGCCTATCCATCTGGAGCAAACACTTTTTTTGCTGATGCCTGTCCGCCCCAAGCCCTCTCCTGTTAACCATACAACTACCCGGAGGTCAAAGTATGCCCGTAGGTGGTTCCCAGGTGTTATCCAGGTGGCGCCCCAGGAGGCGGTCACCCTCACACCCCTTATATATCCTGCGAACAGCTTCTGATCGGTTGGACGGCCACAACTCATACGGTGTTGTGAGAGCGTTCCTATGGATCTCACTTTACTAGGAAGCACACAACTACACATCCGTACAGTGCTGTCTCGCCGTACCAACGCTGGGGCCGCAGGGGGGTGTTAGGAATATCCCCTGAAAGTTACAGGAGGTTCGGACCACTCCTGCTCCATCAGTACCCTTTTTCGTGCCAGACGAAGCGGCCCTATCAACATCCAAGAGCCCCACTATAGTGGGATAACTTTCCCTTAAGTCCGCAGACGACTTTGTCAGTGAAGGTAGGGTAACTGGGGTACCTCAGTAGGGTAACTGGGTCCCCAAGGTAGGGTAATCATGTTCCCAAAGTAGGGTAACTTCACCCTGTTATGCCTTTATTCCCTTCGGAAGTCCGCGCGACCACCTATAATATTGCCCCGGAGACCCATGCAACGTTTACTATGTTTCCTTAACTTTACGCGAACATGCTCTCCGAAGGTTACCCTGTCTAACCCTATGTCACCAAGTCACTTTGTAGACACTTGTACCAACTGATGTCTACGGCTAGTATACTACGTATACTGGTCTATCCTCAATCTGGTTACCCCTTGGTATACCATATGGGCATGAGTCTAGTCTACTGTAGCTACCTATCTATAGGGTTGTTACACTTTATTGATTGGTACTAGGTCCTCATTCCACTTCATCATACAAGAATGAAGTGCCGCTATTCGAGGGAGAAAGTCATTTTAATGATCATGACAAACATCAGGTCGCTTGTGACCATCTTTATAGACAGCCTTGCCTACTTCTTTCCAGTTCCATCCCAACTTGGTTAACCAGGTGTGTGCAGAGCGACTCGATAGTGCTTTTTTTTAATATGTCGTTTGATACCATCAAACGTGTACAATTGAGGGGACGGCTGTTCATAGCTCTCAGGACTACCATATGTCTTACTTCAGTAATTTGTAATAGCTGCAGCAAGAGTAGTAGAATCCATGGCTAAACAAGTTATACTAGCTTAACTTAAACTCCTAAACATGTCGATATAATAATTGAATTCACTATGTAGATTGACTTACCTTCACCAGCTTGGGACATATATTCCTTTATTGCCAAAATGGTTCCTTCATCTGACCGCCAACTGACAACCTTGGAGTGTTTTCCTTTCTTGGGTGTGGGTATAATGCCTCGCTTGATATATTTTACCTCCTGGAACAGGATGCGTTCAGCTACAGCTTTTGACCAGCCTGCCGAATGGGCAACACGTAAGGCAAGCTCTTTCCTCGATTGGTGGGGAGTGATTGGATCAGTCGAGACACGGGGCAACTCCATTTTCATCCAAAGTCTTTCAGCCTTTAGCTGTAGCTTGATGAAGGCGAATAGTTGATGATTCCAGTGCAGCAGGAGGCTGAAATAATGCTTGGAATGAGTCTTCACCCGACGTTTAACTTGTTTGTACAAACCCTTGAATGCTGATTCCAAAATCTCTTGCTTGAGCCATCTCAGATCACTGCTAAGTCTTGGCCAACTCTGATAGGCTTGTCTCCATAGACTGGGCTGATTATTGCCTGGAGTCTCAGCTATACTTAAATCCGAGGAGAAAATTAGTATTTTAAATTGCAGGGAAAGACACCTTCTCAAACCTGGTCAAGATTACTATACTGGAATGAGCACCTACTGACTCACTAGCTCTTAATTCAAGAGCTGACTTCAACCGTAGTTGCTGCTTTTTGGCATACCATCTTCAAGATTTCTTGCTATTCAAAAGTTGTTTTGGTCTTGCATTCTCATTCCTCTCCCGACGGTACTGATGATACAGCTGGGTTCACTCCTGGGAGGGAAATTGTCTACTCTGTGGAGGGGCAATTATTGCTGGTTCAACTACTGTCAGATGAGAGTACTGTGCTAGCTGCTTTCTCTCCCTGCATACTGGTACACATTCCGTACCAGAGAGTGGAGCATTCTTCAGGCCGGCCCTGAGTAGATTGTTTTTAGCGCGATAACCGCGTACTCGTTCTCTGTTTGCTACAAGTGCTCGAGCTCTTTTATCCCTATCTTAGCCTTTTTCATCTTTCATTCTAGTTTCTTAGTGGGAGTAGTTTGTACAATCGCTTTTCTGCAGGAAAGGTCAGAGTGCTTAAGTTCCAAATGGATACCAGAAAAGGATACATATAAAGACGGCAGACCTGGGAAACAGGCTGTCGAGGAATTGGCACTGGCTACTTGATGGGACTACAAGGCTGGGTAAAGAGATGAAGTTGTGGTAATTAGAGAAAAAACAAAATAGAGATAATATTGGAGGTTATGAAGGCATGAGACTAATAGGTAGCATACTAACTATTACTGTTTTACAGTCTTAAACTAGTCTTGCCTCAGACATAATTTACACCTATGGTCCAGGGTAGGGTTTATGAAAGTCATATAAGTTAAATATTATACACACTTTGTGTTTCTTGGCAAAAGCTAACTGGTTGGCCCAAGCCAAATTCCAAGCATTACAGCAATTGTTACAGCCAAGACTGTCACACTTTTGGGAAGAAATGGTCCCACCTCAAGTTTTCTAGAACCAAACTCATTAGAGTGCCCAGGTTGTTGGCCTGCGAACCTCTGGGGGTTGCTGCCACGGCTGCAACCTTGACTTAGTTGAGTGAAAATCTAAACATTATATGAATTGTTACAGCCAAGACTGTCACAAATTTGATGTGAAAAGTGGTCCCACCTTTTGTCTTCTTGAACTAAAATATCAATCCACAATTCTTTCCACATTTCTATATAAGTTACAATATTTTTTTAATTGAAAATAATAAAATTAGTATCCTTCAAGTGAGTTGTATAGTTGCACTAATGAATCTGATTCTGATTCTGATTTGAACTTATATCATATAGCAATATTAAACTGAAAGTATTGCATAAGGTGTAATGGGAATATATTACCGTAAGAACTCGAATAATTGGACCCGGCGCTAAGAGGTTGAATTAAGGTATGACAAGCCAAGACAGATTACCCAATATCAGTTTCAGATCAGACAAATACTAATTTGCTTCATAGAATATCCCTTCTTCGTCTGCCCCCTCATCTAATTCAACCTCCTCCTCCTCCAAACCCCCCTCATGCCAATTTTGAAGCCCCTCATGCAAGAAAAGTAAGTCAATCCCCTTTACAGAAATTTCCTGGTCACAAACACCACTAATCGGTAGTGAAACACCAAGAACCCTAAATACCTTCACAACAACCTCCCTACAATCCCGGGAGAAGCGCTCCCAGGCTTCTCCCACTGCCAAAGTAGTAAGTACCCTCCTCCGCCCAATCATGCTTCCTGTTAGCCTTCCTCCTGCTAACAAGATTTGCTCCTCCTCCACCTCCACAATATCCAACCTCTCTTCAAGAACTTCCTACACTGCGGTTAGCCTTTTTCTTTTTGATTGAAAGGTAAGTCCACTTACCCTTAATATGTCCTTAAAAGGACGGTTGATTGAGACGTCAAGAGGCTGTACCAATGAGGTACAGCCCCCAGGAATCATGCTAACATCAATGTCATTCGCAGAAAAGGTGTCGAGAACCTCTTCGGTCTTGTGGGCCCTGACGAGGTCGAGTACGAGAAGGGTGGGCCGGACCTCCAGGATCGGAATAAGCTGCTCATCAAACCATTCGACCATGTTGGATGAGTTGGCATAGGCTTTCGGGTTGAATTTCACAACCACCCGGGGGTCATAGGTCGCCCGTTTGGTAACTATGGTCGCCCCAACCCCCATTCCACGAAAAAATACTAATGGTTTTACTCGAGGTATCCCATCAGCAAATACTGTGAGCTGAATTGTCGCTTGCCGCTTATCCCAACCGGACTGGGAGCTCTGGGCCCAGATTGTCTTCTCCCCCTTTTGATTGTAAGTTCTTCCCTCCAAATATTCAAACGGTAAGGGAGTCTGATCCATATTGACAATATTGGCTAAAGCATATTGCCCTATAGCTGCAGGGATATCACCGGGTTCTCGCCCATTTCTGGGCCGTAACTGTGAGTTCTGTCTATTAAATCTCATCCAATTTAATATAGCATCGCTAAAGTCACTAGGCAGTTTGCTAGCAGTATTGGTAATGAACCGTAGGCTAACGTGATGGAAGCTTAGGAACCGGCGGAACCAGCCATTTGAGAAGCGGAATGAGGCATGAGCTTCTTCCGGATAAGGTTGAAGGAAACGCTCTTTACTGACTCGTCTGAACCAGCCACGTCGAACAATCCCTCCTGAAGCCCGCCGATACCGAAACCTTTCGTATAATGCTCGCTCCAGTACCTCCCACTTTCTTCGCCTTCTGCCTCCTGCTACCCGATACTGCTCTAAGGTGAGCCCCTGAAACTTTCCCTCCCTTTCCTCTTTTTTCCACCGTGACAGGTTGGCCTCCGTGACTCCGAATCGCATTGCTGTTTCTCCTCTTGTTGGCTTCCGAAGCTGGGTAGGTCCTGCCCCAATACTTGGTGTTACCCAGTATGATAGCACTCTGAGCTTATAGCTAACTTTGTATGCTCTGTGGGGATATTCGACGCGTCGAGGGGCAGCTCGCAGACTTTCAGCAAGCTGCTTTCGTTTGGGGCCCGGCTTTTTTTTACTCCGGCATAAAACCTTTCCGCTGATAGTGCTGGGAGGACGGGGTGTACTCGTATACGTCCTGCTGGTCTTGGGGCCATGACTTGGAAGAAAAGAAAATAAAAGAATATGATAGAGTCTCACGCAAATGGGAATTGTTGTTTTTTTTCTCGTGTCTACCGAGCTTGTTTACATTAATCTCTTTTCTCAGCTTAATCAAGTGATGTTCACAATCATGGGTCAAAGCTTATGATTGATCATCTAAGACACCTCATAAAGGGTCGTTTTTCCGTCTTTTGCTCATCTCCGGAAAGTATACTTTAATTCAACCTCTTAGCGCCTGGTCCAATTATTCGAGTTCTTACGGTATATTATGTAAGCCTTCTAGCATAAACAAAACTAGCAGGTTATACTTGCTTTTGCATCACACTTACTTTTTCTAACTATATGCAATATGAAATTGGAGAGGAACTTGCTATTAATCAATAACAAAGAATAATAAAACTATCATATTATAAATCATAATACTATTCTGACCCAACTCTTAAGTTCTCAAATTTGATCCACTTGTACCAGGAGGATTCTTTAACCTAACTTAAGTATTTATTCTATGACTTATTACAAACAAGAAGAAAACCTATATCAGCTTTCATCATATTTTATTAAACTTTCAAAGCTTTGAAGCCTTGGCTATATTGAATGATGCTTCCAGATTCAATTCTCATTTTACCCTTTTTAGAATATCATACTGATTTATTATATATTTGAATGTCTGTACTACCTACTACAAATCTCACCTCCTACACCATGGCCCTAACTAAACCAAATCATCTACATATACATGTAACTTTTGTTGACTCTCCTCTAATGTATATACCCTACTCTGAACCTCAAGAATGTTAAAAAGGTTTGACATTTCCTACAAAGTGGTCCATGCTTGTACTAGTAGTAGTTGGGATACTCTCACTCTACTCATGCTTGGGATTCATTGTTCCTGACAATGTTCTCAGCGTTAACCTAGTATGCGTAAGCTAAATCCAGATCCACCACCAATCTTTGACTGGAATACTATTGGAATAGCTACTTCCAGTATTTTCCAAATACAACCTCCACCACTTTAAATAACCAAGTACATCTTTTGTATTATTATATTAGAAGTAGTTTGCAAAATTGAATAATCTTAACTTATTGCTATCATTACTTCTCAATTAAAACAATCATGTATTGCCCCACAAAGAGAGCTATTCTAGCTGAGTGATTAATTATAACCACCAGTAAAATTTGACCAAGGATAATCAATTATCCTCAACTTTACTCCAATTGTATTCAAGCGAGGAGATCTTTCAATGTTAGGGTATTATTGCATAATATACCTTGGTTTTTGGTTTTTCTGTAGTTGTATTTCCCATTTTCTATATCTTCTATCAATATCTCATATCCACCATTTAGTCACCTATATTCAGACTCAGAAAATTTCACTTTATTGACAACCAAGTACTTTGGCTTATCCCTTTTGGCAATACTTTCACCATCTTTCCTGTAATCTCCTTCTTCCCCTATTGGTTCCTCAATGAGGGTCAGGTAATAAGGGCTTATATGGGAACCCATACAGTGGAAATGGATAAAACCCTAATGGCTGTGTCACACCTGGAAGATTGTATATATAGTTTGTTGTAGTTGATGTTTTGAGATAAAAAATTGCTATCAAACAGGATAAATCAATACGATCCTATTTGTGGGTTGACTTTGGATTTCACGGGTCAGGAGCCCAAAGGTGAGTGATCCATCATGATCTTGTTAACTCTAGCATAGTTGAGTACCATTTTCTATGATCGAGTACTGCCCATGATCGAGCCACTCAAGCAGATCACGGATCCTATGCTCGATAAAGCCATGATTATGATGTGATTATGTCTATCTTTGCTCCAGGGTCACCGCTGTGTTGACTCCACCCATGCCGAGATGCCTAATTTTTTGGAATTAAAGGGAGGTTAGATAAGGTACATGATATGATTTCCTTTGATTCCAGCTTTTATTATTATTTTTATATTTATTTTAGCTAATGCTTCTCCTTGAAAATTACATTCTTGGGGAAGGTAATCGGTGTTTATTGATTGTTGCAACCTTATCATTACCCTACAACACCTACCCGTCTGCGCAATCACAGTCGAGCATGTCTCAGACAACGCACAGTTCTGCCAAGTTGCGGTAGTTCTCGTTATCTTTACACCCCGTCCAGCCTTCTTCCCAGAAATAATCAGTGCCAAAATATTTTTACAGGAATCCACCGGGCTCCAACACTACAAGTTGGTATCCCGACGAACCGAACATATCGAGAGCTAACCATGCCCACGAGAAAGAAGAAGCAGAACTTTTGACCATAACCGCCAAACCGTTTTTCGTCTCCACCGTACTTAAAAACGAGAAAAATCATGGGAGAGGATTTTTGGATTGAAGTCTTTGGAGCTCCCTGAATCCCCCCAAGGCATACAGGTAGCTAGAATCAAATTAAAGGATTCTGAGAGGATGACGGTAATGAATCCATCATTCTCAGGGAAGTGCCTGTCCTCTCATAATCCCAAACACGCAGACAACGCGATGTTATATTTCACACACCCTCCCTCTTGAGCCCTTTTCTCCGAGGCTCCTCGCCTTCACTATCCCAAACAACCGTCAGAAACACCTCTTCAATATTCTCCCCAACCACACCGGTACTAGTGGTTTAAGCAATAGGAACGATAATCAGAAACCCCTTCCCCGTGCTATACCCGAGTATCCTTTTAGCCACTCTAATTGTAACTACCCAGGGATAACCCCCCCTGGACCAGCAAGCTAGTGATGAACACCATCAGATCATGATTGAATTTTGCTCAACCGCAGTACGCTCGATCGCCTCGATCCCAGGGGTTCCTCCCTCGATCATGAATTGATCGAGCCTAGGATCCATGACCCGCTGGAGTTGGTCGATTATGAGTACCGCTTGATCATAGTGGGCGACACCCGACTCCGCTGGGGTAAACTCTATCATGATGGATCACTCACCCTTTTGCCCCTCATGCTTACAACAGGCTGGCTTGGGTTCGGGGGTATGAGAGGGAGGAATTTGTCGAAGAATTTCTGGGCGCGGAAGGAGATTACGCTGCAGACGGTGAAGGTGCTGCGGAAAGCTATGAGCAAAAGGGCTCAGCTACCATGGGTTAGTTGTTGGTGAAGAGGCACTTCTCATGCTGCCAGCCGGATAACAGGATATGACATAAGGATACGGGATATGAGATGTGGGATTATGGAAAATAGTGGACATAATTAGCGCAATGCCGAAAACTATGGTCCGTTGTTCAATGGTAATCTGTCGCGTAAAGGTGACCACCATGATACCCGAGTGAAGTGGGTGGTAATCGGCTATATATCACAAATCATACACCAGCATTTATCATGATCGATCACTCGATCATACTCTGCACCTCTGATGGATCATTCTATCAGATCATAACCGAGCATGACCCCCGTGATCTACTCTATCAGCCTCGTTTCCATCACTACGCCACACCCTCCCTCAAGAGCGATTAGGCCAGTACTCTGTCAAATACTCCCCCCCCCCCCCCTAGAAACCCCCCGCTCCAAGAGAATCCCCACTTCCCCCATCAGGTTGCGCATACACGGCAAGCAGAATCTCCGACTCGTGCACACCTCCGTCAACTACACTCGTCCGATCCCGACGCGCCCTGAATACAAACAATTGAATACACCACATATGCTCTTCCGATCATCCAACAGTAACTTAACCCCCCGGAAAGACAAATCCCCGAGATCTTACCACCCCAGACTAACCCCGCTACCGCCCCTTGCATGGGGACGTGCTTTTTCAGCCCGCTCGTGAAGGCAGTGTACTGTACCCAATAACCCAGTCTTCCCCTCCCCCTCCTCGTCCAAAGAGGGATAGAAGGTATTATAGGGAACATCTCCCGGGACCAAACGCCAGGGCACTACGGGTACCTTTGCAGACATCCTGACTGCCGACAGCTACAGGTATGTAACTGGGCGGGACGGTAGATGCCAGCCTACAAGTGCCGTCAGGTGATAGCAGCAATAGGCGTCTCTCGAGTTTTTTGCAACTCGACAGACTCAAGGACCCGCCAAAATTCCAGGCTCTCAAACTATTACATTTCCACAAACATCTTGAACCTCAGCTTTGGAAAATAAAGAATTTTGGGAAAAATATAGCATGTCTGAGGTACAATAATATACATCTATTTCCATCTGGAGTCTGCGGATATCCAGGTCTTGGCTGGAAATGACGTTCCACTCCTCACTACTGTACTATAGGAGAATTGAAGGGGGAAAAAAATCTCAACTTTTTTTTTTGTCTGGGTCCTATTATATATAACTTGGCAGGTTACTTTTGATTCTATTCCTCCCGTTGCTGTTTTTCACCTACGGTGTTTGGGTTGCGATAGCTCGAAAAAAAACGAGCAGTTTTGGTGTGTGTTCCGGCGTTCGTTCGTCCGGTTACTAAACCGGACCAATCGGGAGTGCCTGCGAGTGACTGCGGGTGACTCGCAACTTCCTCTAGGTTTGTAGCTCTGGGACACATCAAGGAATAGTACCAAAGCGAGACGGCGGGGGTCCATGACCAACCAACCCCCCACAGACTCTCACCTTTACAAAAGACGACCGCCAGAGCCCAGCACTGTGACAAAGTCGGCCAGGTCCCCCCGGACGACCGCCCCCCCCCCGGGAGATCCAGCACACTGCGCGAGGATTTCTACATGCTTGCGTGAGTCCAGGATTCGGATATTTTTAACAGACAGAGTTTCGGGTAGCGTGCTGAGCTTAAACTAGCACCCCCCCACCGATAGGAACCATCAAGCCAGAGGGTCAACTGCTCAGGGTGAAATACCGAACTGGTGAGTAGAAGCCGACGGTAGGGTTCCCCCGGCCGGTTCATCTGAGGATCGCGCATGAGTCTAATGCTTGCTATTCCTGCCGCATTGTCGCTGATTTTTTTAGTAGTTGCAATGCACGTTCGCACCTACAAAGGCGTGAACATTGGATTTTGCTTGCGTCGTCCGGATTGGAATAACCCCGGGCCAGCCGCTCTTTCGATAGAGATTGATGGAGAGATGGATCGGGGTAGTGGGTTATGTGTGGTGACCCTGGCATCTGCATAACCCCCCTTGATGCTGAACTTCTCTGTGCTAAGAACGTGATAGGAAATGTCATCCCGTTTCGTCCTGTTCTGTGATTCTTCTATGCTGGGTTGTTTCTTTCCATATCTCCGCCCAGCACATTTACTATCAATCGTGGAAGTGGGGTGGTCTATATAGTGCATCCCCAGCCTCCCGATTACGCATATCGCCTCCCGATCGAGTCCCCCGGCTGTCCGGAAACTTTTAAACCGAGCGGGGACTGGGATAGAATGGTATATCCGACCAGCGGGGTGATCCGGGGGGGGGGGGGGGTATGCGTGAGGGGTTTTTCGAATCTGGCCTCCGCGATAGATAGATGCTCATCGGATATGATTCGTACTTCCATAAGGCGCGTTTCTTGAGAAGAGGTATTTTGATGGGTTTTTAGTGCTTGCTTGAGTTGGGGGAAGCATGTTGTGCGATATCTGCTGCGTGTGGACAGGAGTGAGTAAGTGAGTGATCTGGTGTGAGGAACGAGTGACAAATCATGACACCGAACTCTACAGCGCGAAGGTGAGGCATCAAGTGGTGGCGCGGGAATGGTGGGGATATTCTAAGATTACTTGAAGGGGTTGGACGAGTTTTAGTCATGTGCGTCCACTGTAGTGCGATAGAACTTGTCTGAGGATAGAGGGATATGGAGGGGTAGCCGTTTGGGGCGGATTCGCCAATGTCACCCCATCACACTGACTGCTCATAATTGGGTAAATTGCGATACCGGATCGAACAGGCATGTCCCCACTCTCAACAAAGAGAACAAAAGAGAACTGAGTGAGCTATACAACATATCTCATATGTAACAAAAAACACCCACGGAAGGTCTACACCTCCCCAGCCAAATAATCAAACCCACTCCACCCCGCCTCTTTCGGTTCAAATTCCGCAACCTCGAACGACCACTTCACCAGCGCGTTATCAAAGTTCTCCAACATCCACGCAGCGGTCATATCCATGCCAGCCGTAACGCCCCCACACGTCCAAATCTTCCCGTCCCTCATCCACCTCCCCTTATACACCCACTGCGCCCCAAAGGCAAGATCCTTCCCCATCGCCTTCAGCAAAATCTTATTGCTCATCGCTTTCTTCCCCGCCAACACCCCCGCCTTCGCCAGTGCTATCGAACCCGAGCAGATGGCGAGCACAGTCTGTACTTCCTCCACCCGGGCGATGATAAACTCCTTCACGTCCTCGCGCAGAGGCGGCAGTACGTCGGGGCCCGGGACTATGAGAACGTCGAGGGGCGGGCACGTGGCGTGTGTTGTTGTCGGGAGGAGCTGTGGGCCCCCGGTTGCGCTCATGGGGGATAGGCTGTGGGAGATGTAGTGCCATGTCAGCCGCGGAGCCAGAGGGAGGAACGCCTCGGTGTACGGAAGCTGGCTGAGGAAGTGGCGGGAGATATTTGTCAATAGGTCAATTGGTCCCGTGCTGTCCAAGAGCTCGTGGTTGTCGAGGAGGAGGACGCCATTTGTGGGGGGGGGGGCGGGTTGTGTTGCTGCCATTGTTGGGGTTTGGGGGAGTAGAGGGATGGAAGCGATGAATGGAGGAAGAAAGGTACGGTATTGGAGGTAGTTTATATAACCCGAGTCAGCTCAACTCTACTGCACGGTAGGGCGAAGTATAGTATAACTTTGGTTACCCGGGAAAGAAGCGGAGCAACAAACTCCCCGAAGCGGGGCAGTTCCGAGACCGTTTCTGCAACCGATGCGCCAGGTGAAGGCGAGAATTCTGGGAATATAGTGCTGCATCTTACTCGTTTACCAATCAGGCCCTTGGGGCACTCTCTTCAAGCATGACTGCTCCGACCTGGCCATGCGACGAGATTTACCGGCACTTGCCGGTTGCTGTACCAAAGCTAGATTAGGTTACCGGTACGGTAGTTCATTGTTGGAACATGGTCCGGGCACTAGTTAGGCCGTGCCATCGCATACCCCCAAGCCCCGGTTAAGTTGGCTGTATGCAATAGCATCATACTCGGTTCTCCAAGACACCAGGAAGAGTGGAAGCTTTCCAGGGCATGGCGAGGGCCGCAGCATATTACTGTAAATTGACACCCGATGTGCAGCTAGAGCATGCGGCGCGATAGGCGAGCTGGGTTTGCAAGAGAGTCGCCCCTTGTAGTTGGATTCCAGCGATGATTCTCCTGAACGCTTGTTCTAACAAAAGTCTGTGCTCCTCTCAAAAGAGAGGGTTGACCCCGCTCGCCTTATCGAGCCATACGATACTTTATTGGATTGATTTGGCCCCATCTCGAGTGAATGCCCCAGTCTACCTTTTCCGCGCTTGCCTAGGGCGGTCCGAGAGCACGCCAGTTTCAATCTGCTGCAGTACTATTAAAGTAGACAAGTGATCGGTCCTCGCGGGCGCCCCAAGTATTATGTTATAAAAACAAAAATAGTAGCAATGAGCGAGTCGTACAATCTCTGCACGAGGGCCGGTGAAATGGCACCACAGGCAATTAAATTTTTACAGTATGATAGCTACATACTGTAGTTTATGAACCACCGGTAACCCGCAAGATAGGATCTTAGATTTAAATCTGTATGCAGTAGGTAGTCTCTCGATACGCTGATCTGGCTCGCACTCGCCTTTGTCGAAAGTGGGGGTATTTACGGAGCCCCAAGGCTTGGAAATAGCTCAAAGTGGCATTTTACATGAAAAAGTTGGCATCCGCAGCCGGTACTTGTCAACCCTGATGTCCGTCGGGTAACAGCGAAAGGTAGATCGATTTTGTGCGTGGTTTCTCGCGAAAGCTCTTGGGTGGGATATGCGCACGATTTGGAGTGCCGGGAATTCCGGTCGCATGGTGTTGACAAACGTGGCAGGTATTAGTGTGGAAAGGCCATTCCGTAAACACCTTAGCAGAGACTTTACTCGAGACAACCTCGCGTGCGCCTGAAGGAGGCGATAAGCGAAATAGGAGTTGTGGTTGGGATGAGATATGTGCTCCATCAGATCGCACGTCATAATTCAAAGTCACATTGTGATATCGTACGAGTAGCAAAGAACAGAGAACAAAAAAGTGGGGCGAATAGAAAAACCCGGCCCCAGAATCGCGACTAGACATACATTATCACTCGTAGACAGCGCTGAGCGGAACCTAGACCCCTCGAATGCCCTCCTGCACAATCCCCTTCACTCCCTGCTCTACCGCAGCGATAGCGCTGACACCACTGAGCTTGACCCCGTTCTCGCCGTTCCTGCCGTTAATCCTTGCGACTTCCTTGACGCCATTGACAGCATCAAGCATAGTTGCACCCCCAGCCTTAAGCACCTCCTCCGTCTTGCTAACCAAAATCGAAAACGCCCTCCTCAGCACCTCTTCTCGAACCTTGGGCCCACCACCTACAACACGAATAGCATAGATCCCGTCGACAACCGTACTAGTGATAAATATCTCTCCATCAGCATTCACCGCCTCATACACAACCTTGGTCAGTCGATTACTCTCCTCCCTCAGCGCTGTCTTGACCGCGAACACCGTAAGTGCAAACGCCGGCGGAACGATGATTTCGAATATATCCGCGCGATCGCGCACCCACTGTGCGAAACTCTCCCCATGCTGGAGGGAATTCCGGATATGGCCCTGCAGCCCCGAGACTCCGTACGATCGCATCACGAACCAGATCTTGAGCGCGCGGAACCGGCGGCCGAGGGGGATTTGCCAATCTCTATAGTCGGTAACCAGACCTTGCTCTGAGAATGCGTTTCGGAGATAAGGAGGGGTTATAGAGAGAGCGTCTATCAGGTGCTTGCGGGTCTTGACGTATAGGCATGAACAATCAAAGTTTGTTAGCAACCACTTGTGCATGTTCATGTCGAAGCTGTCAAAGTGCTCAAAGGGAGCCGGGATGTGCTGATATTGTGGGAGGATGAGGGCTGCGCCGGCGAATGCTGCGTCGACATGCACCCAGAGGTTTGGGTAGTCTTTCAACACAGGGACTATGGAAGCGAAATCATCAGCAGCGCAGGTGGCGGTGGTGCCGAGGGTTACAGTTAGGAAGAAGGGATGCAGGCCCCTGGCTGTGAGCTCCTCCAGGGCCTTTCGAAGGAGCGGACCCGTCAGGACGTAGTTCTCCGTGGCACTGCCGGGGACTTTGATGGAATGGTGTTTTACGCCGGCGATTTGACAGCCTTTTTGTGTAGAACTGTGGGCCTGGTCGGAGAATAGTGCGACGAGCTTCGATCTATTGTTATCTATGACCTCCTCGCACTCTTCCGCCGATTTACCCGCGGTAGCGAGACTACGCAGGTACCGTTCCCTCGCTGCAACGATGACTGTGCAAATAGCCTCACTAGCACTCCCTTGAATAACTCCTCCACCACCATTCTTGCTCGTGCTTAGAAAGCACCCCGGCAGGTTGAGCAACCGTGCAAGCCAGTCCAGGACAATAGTCTCCAACTCGGTTGCGGCAGGGGAACAGAGCCAGTTGAAGTTTGCACTGTTGAAGGTCGCAGAGTAGAGCTCTCCTAGAATACCGGGGTATGAGGAGTTTGCGGGGAAAAATGCGAGAAAGTTGGGGCTTTGCCAATGGGTTATCCCAGGGAGGATTTTGGATTCTATGTCTGATTGAATGTCGGCCCAGGGTTCGGGATCGGCTGGGGGCCCCAGAGGAAGGAGGGGCTTTAGGTATCCGGGCGAGACGTCAGAGACTACGCGGCGGGATTCGATAGTGTCGTAGTAGTCGATTACTGTTTAGTGGTTCGTTAGTTAGTTATGGGCGGAGGTTGGGGCAGAGAAGCCGGCAGGGGCGGAAGGAGGGGAGGTTACTTTGGTCAATGGCGGAGTGGGCGGCCACCCGGAATTCCTCCGAATTCATGGCGAGGGGAAAAAGGGAGAAACAGGTCAACTAAACCAGCGAAACAAGAGAAAAGCCAAGGTAGAAAGTGGAAAAAGTTCCTGTAGATTGATTATTTAAACTAACGCACTCGCAGAATGTGAAGAGGCAAATCAGTTGTTTGGAAGCTAGTGCAGTATCATAATCCAGAGACCCTATCTATCGTAGTAGTGGGGTTAGTGGGGCGATTTATACCAAACCATTCCTCCCTCCCCATTCCAAGCCTTCTTCTTTTTCGCCCTCCTCCTCCTCCGTGCGCAGTGACTCGCGCTCACCGAACCACTTTTTAAGCCTCCGATCCCATCCCATCTTCGGTGCTCTTTGTCGCCCCCGACACATCGCCACACTCTGCAAGGCTTGAAGCTCGATTCCAGCAACCACCACAAGGGGAAAAGGGTACCAACTTATAATTGGAATGTGGGTATCCTTCCGCCGATGGCATTCGTGGGACTCCAAGTATTCGCGCGCACAATCCACCACGAGACCAGACAGGCCAACCGGGCTAAACTGCCATAAGCCTGACTAAGCAGGTTAACCGCGAACATTAGTCAACGAGACACAGCAGTTTGCTCAAGCTGCACCACGTTAGGTAAATACTAATCCTCCTCAAGGTGTTTTAGCTCTGAATGCTAGGACCAGAAGTCTAGCAGAGATAGTAGATTATATGACTTTTCACAGCACCGGTGGGAAGAGAGGACTCTTCTTCCTCCCCTCTTCTGAGTAACCCATCCAATCTGAGCGTGTTCGGTTACCGTCCCCGACGTCGAGGTTTTCAGGCTCTTTTTTGCTTCCAGAGAGGAAAGGAAAGGGGGTGGGAAGGGTGTCGTGATTATAGGTCCGGTTTGGCTTCTTGCCCGCTTGTTTGATCGCTTGCTTTCTGGGAGGCGCTTAGAGAGGGTGCACCGTGCTTGAGTAACATGCAATCGTACAAGTAATAGGCGGGCAAGCTTAGCGGATTGGAGCTGGTAAACGAAAGCAAGGTGGGCTAGAATTGTTTTCTTTCCCTTCTCCGCTTGTGGAAGGAGTTTCGTCGTATAGCAGGGAGGGTATGATACCTGGACGAGGAAGTGCTGCACTCGAGTACCGTGCAAAGGGTAATTTGTAGTACGACTGAGGGCGGCAGAGGTTGAACTCGTGAAGCTTTGACCCAGCCACCAAAGTCACTTGAATACCGTAGTAAATTTAAGGTGGTTCACTCCCAACGGTAACTCGTAATAGGGAGAGATAGGGAGAGATATCTGGCCAAGGGACTGAACATCTTAACTATGGCACCAGTATTCTGTGCCTCTCACCAAACGCTTAGTACACTAAGTTACCGGCATCAGGAAGCGGGTGGGCAAAATCTCTCGGAAGTTCAAAAATGTCTCTCCCACCAATAATCAACACCCCCACAATTTCTTATTACTGTAGCCTGTAAGCAATTTCCTAGCGAATCCTCGGATCAGCCTGAGATGATTGCCTTACTGTACTATACTGTACTCCAGTACAGTGCATGCCAATGTAGCATAGCAGACTGTGGTTGTATCTGCACGGTACCGTTTCTACGAGTATACTCGAGCATGGCAAGTCAAAACACCGCAAAGTCATTTGTCGGACTGTATACCGCGTGTTAGATAAACTGTATATTATTGTTTTTGTGCTTGAGCACTTTAGGGTTGATATTCGAAACAATCACCAATTTCACCAGTCGGATATCTCCTTTTTTCCCACCCGCAAAGACTGGAGGAGACTCACTTGCCCTGACTATAGCATGCAGAATTTCCATGTAACATAGACCCTAAATCCAGCTTGTCCGAATCGTCCACCATCACTTTGCGAGATGTCCTATCCTCTGCAATTCCTACTCAGCCATTGAATGTCATCCTGCAGGCAGCACATCCTATATTGCTCAGTACATCTCCACCCGACCAACCCAACATCCGAACAGCCCACCCCCCAATTGCTGTTGACTTGAGCTAGTTTTCCCTTTGCTCTCCTTGTTCAAGCGACCCTCACTTCTTTTACCCCCCTCCTAGCTTTTTCCCCTCCTACTCTCTCACCCCCGAGAAATTATTTCCAATTCCTTTTCACGAGCCAACGACAATCGAACTCAGTAGACATGCCGCCAACAGCTACCGTGAAGGTTAACGGAACCATCATCGCAAGCTCAGACATTTACGAGACAGTCGAGGGAAACATTTATGTGAGTGTTACAAGGACATCTAATTTGCGCCACCCCCCCCCCGTCTTAGAGATCCGATACCTTTCTGCCGGCAATATCTCTTTCTCTCTTTTTTTCGCGTAGCGCTTTTCTTATCTACAACTGGATGAAAGAAATTACTGATAAAATATTCCCCGACAGTTTCCACCGCAGTATGTTCTCGGGACACCGGAGCGCTTATCGCAGGCGGGGCGGCTGTTCGGGAAAGCTAACCGGAACATCATAGGTCCGTGGGCTCGGAATTCCTCGAAAAGTCTGATACTTCGAGTTACTGTCCGTGGAAAGGAACCGCGGTGTATTACGACGTCAAAGTTGATGGTAATTATGACATTCACTTTATCCCTTTCTCTCATTCCCACAACTTGTCTTCGCATCCCCCGGCGGCGGACATTGGAGGCATTTTTAGTAAGTGTTTCTCTGGCCCTCAGGAGTTACAATCAAGGACGCCGCTTGGTGCTACCCAGAGCCAAAAGACAAGTTCAGGCCATACAAAGACTTCGTGGCGTTCTGTATGTATGCCCCACTAATGCTCCATCTGAAAAGAGTTCCCTTTCGTCTGCGTTAGTACCCTCTCTGCTATTGTGTGATTCTTTTACTCTCTTTTTCCTTTTCCTCTCCCAGATTCACCCCATAATTCTGTATTCCCAGAAACGGTATAAGCTGAATTATCTTGTAGACAAAACGAAGGCCGTTATCGAATCAATACCGGAGTAAACTCTAAATGGATGCGATGATATGATTGATGCCAACCGGATTAGGGAAACAGATGATAGGGATGGTTTTTTTCTTTTTTCTTTTCAATTTCTTAGCTTGCTTTACCTTTTGTTTGGGACTATTTTAATTTTTCGGACTCGGGCATCGGGATTCTCATCCCCCCTGATACGGTACCGGTACCGTGGCAGAGGAGGGAAAAAATGACAGACCTTCCTTTTCGCAAACTCTCGAGGGGAAAAGATTCTAGGAGTTTTCTATGGAATGTGAGGCTGAAGTAGAGCTGTTCTGCCAGATTCATGTGACGTCATGCCGACAAGTCGGGTGTTTCGGCCAAGATCGACGGAGATCCGGGGTCCTGGGCCAGGGCTCTTTATGGGTTCACTCTGGAAGCGCTTTTGTTCACTTGCGGGGGAAGAAATGTTTGACTTCACGATAATATCTCTCCATAGGAAAGGTGAGAGGTCACGGAGGGGCCTCTCTGGAGTGCCAGTGTGAGACAATAGCAAAGAACGAGAGGTGATGGGTGAACCGCGCAGTACGTGTCAGATGCCCAGCTATCCGCGTCTCGGGCTTTTCAGCAGAGCCTCTTCCTATCACGATGATGAACCCTCTTCTCCCATGCTCACCCTTGACTTCACCTCGACTTCCCATTCATAGCCGAACACCGGCAACCAAACCAAATAAAATCAACCAACTGTTCTTCTCCGCCATACTAGAGGGGTTTAAAACCTTCTACAGCTAGCTGTCATGGCATTCCCGCTACCCGACTCCTCTGCGCCCGGGTCCACCCTCTCTCCCGTCTCCTCCGAACTAACTAGGGCCGTCCCAACCATATCTCCGCAGGATACCCAGTCCATATTTTGGCTATCGGCCTCTCTGGTCTACTCTATTGTTTGCCTCCTCCAACGGATATTCCTCTGGGCGATATCCTTCTCGACTTACACCCTACCCACATGGCTATTTACTTTGTTCAGTACTAGTTTGACATTCACCATGAATTTCACTACTTTGTTCGTCCCTCTGACCTTCCCCCCCTGAGGGTATTTGCTAATACACAAGATGTGGTGAAGGCTCATCATATTCCTGATCTTCGGATCGATAGTCTCGTGGGCTGTGAGATACAGGTTACTCTATAACTACAACCGGTTACCTCACGAACCCCAGCGGAAGGAACCCCAGCTCGACCTATTTCCCGATTCGCAAGCGGGGGACTCCAAACCGGGGCTCTCGAACTATTTGGACGAATTCCTCAGTGCCATCAAGGTGTTTGGATATTTGGAGCGACCGGTGTTCCACGAGCTCACCCGGAGTATGCAGACGAGAAAGTTGATTGCCGGTATTATACCCCACATGTCGGCACCTCACCATTTGTGCTAGACTAACAACGCCGCCATTTAGGGGAAACTTTACTACTCGAGGAAGAGAAGGGGTTCTGCATAGTGGTCGACGGTTTGGTCCAGGTGTTCGTTAAAGCTAATCGCGATGTCGGACACATGGCCGCAGCGGCTTCAGGGCCCGGTTACGGTGGTGCTTTTCATGATGAGGAGGAAGAGAAGATCGAAGACGGGCAAGGCTATCAGCTACTCACTGAAGTGAAGAACGGCGCCCCGATGAGTAGCTTGTTTACTATTCTTAGTCTCTTTACCGAAGACGTTAAACTACGGCACGACGACGAAGACGAGAGTGGCCCCGTGAGCACTAGCAGTAGTATGGTGAATCTTCACGCGGCGGGGGAGAGTTCTGATTGTGGACGATTCCACTTGCCTCCCGTGCCACCACTATCTCTGAGTGGTGACTTTGCCCGAAGTAGTTCGCGGCCAGTGACGCCGCATGATCAGCATCCCCCACGCCCTCAGAAACCTCGAATGAAGAAATCCAAGTCCGTACACCCGGATATTGTCGCCAGAGCGACCGTTGACACTACCATTGCGGTTATCCCCGCCAGCGCCTTCCGAAGGCTGACGAGAATCTACCCCAAAGCGACGGCACACATCGTTCAGGTTATTCTTACGAGGTTTCAGAGGGTCACATTCTTGACTGGTTATCGGTATCTCGGCCTTACGGATGAGGTTCTGAGGACCGAGAAGTTCATGAATAGATACACCATGTATGAATTGCCGAACCATCTCCGCGGAGAACCGCTCGAAAGATTGAAGGAGAAGTTTGAAAAAGAGCAAGAGAGGGCGGAACCCGAGGATTCGATGAAGGGGATTGTCCTACACAACCCTGGTGCAAATTCGGGGAAGCGGAGGAGGTCTAGTAGTTCCCTTCGTAAGGAAGCAGTCATTCATGCCCGGCTTGCTGCTGCTAGGGGTCAACCATCTCCTGCATTGGACACGGCTCCCTCACCGTTTAGAGACAATAATGGAAAGTTGAAGGGCAAGTTTCAGCAACATCATCCAACTAGCCAGCTTGCGCCATCCTCTCAAGGATGGACTATGACGGCCTCGAGTGTGGGGTTAGACATGCCCACGCCCATGACCGAAGGAGCGTTTAATCCATTCGCGCAACGAGCAGCTCAAAGGTTCAAAGCCGACGGACCTTCGGAAAATGAAGACTCTGCGTTTAGAGAAGCTGTATTAGAGTGCATGTTCAAGGCTATTGGTTTAACTGGATCAGCGATGAATGTACGTTCTGGCACTGAGAGCGGTGACCAGAGCCCCCGACTCGTTAGCTATGATGCCAGGAGGCAGAAAGCCGTTTTCTCTAATGCATTCGGATATATCGACCCTATCGAAGGTGATGGAGAGACTGAATCTGCCGCTAGCACCAGTGGGTCCGGTGCAAGCACTGGCGGATTCGTGAATGTCGGCATCAGTGGTGTCTATGCTGAATTGAAAGACGAAGTTGAGATTGTATTTTTTCCTAAAGGATCTGTATTGGTTGAACAAGGGGAGAGAAACCCCGGACTCTATTACGTTATTGACGGATTCTTGGATGCCAGTATCCCAGTTGACGAAAAGGCCGAGAATAGTAATTTCTTGGGAGGAAACTCGATCAACCTTGGATCGCTCGGTGGTGACCATACCGAACACCTACCGCCAACGAAGGAAAGGAAGAACTCGTTCGCTTCTAGGTCAGGGGACCCAAAGGGAAAGATGGGCAGAAAGAGCCTTTTCATGGTCAAGCCCGGAGGTATCGCGGGATATATCGGAAGTGTTAGCAGCTATAGAAGCTTTATAGATGTCACTGCAAAGACCGATGTTTATGTTGGCTTTCTGCCTAGGGCTGCGTTGGAAAGGATTGTTGAGAGGCACCCCGTTGTGCTTTTGACCATGGCCAAGCGCTTGACGAGTTTACTGCCGAGATTGATTTTGCATATTGATTTTGCGCTTGAGTGGTTGCAGGTTAATGCTGGGCAAGTTATATATCATCAGGGGGACGAGAGGTATGTTTTGATCCTAAATCCCTCCAGACTAGCGTTAATCATGTTTTAGTGACGCTATTTACATTGTGCTTAATGGGCGACTGAGGGCCGTACAAGAGGACGAGAAGGGTGGTATGAGGGTTGTTGGGGAGTTTGGCCAAGGGGAGAGTGTGGGCGAGCTAGAGGTCATGACCGAAACAACTCGCCCTGCCACACTTCACGCTATCCGAGATACAGAAGTGGCTAGACTCCCGGAGTCGCTGTTTAATAGCCTCGCCCTAGAACACCCCGGGATCACCATCCAGATATCCAAGATCATTGCCTCTAGAATGCGGGCTTTGATAGATGACCCCCTCTCAGAACAGCGTAGATGGGCAGACCGGAGCAGAAATGCGCCTGTCAAGAAAACCTCGTCGGCAATGAACCTCCGCACTGTTGGTGTTTTGCCGGTCACTTCTGGCGTTCCTGTGTCCGAATTTGCGCACAGACTTTCCAACGCCCTTCAACAGATCAACACCCCTAACGGGGTCACTGTACTCAACCAAGCTGCAATATTAAACCATCTTGGGAGACATGCATTCAGCAGAATGGGCAAATTGAAACTTCAAGGCTATCTCGCGGATTTGGAGGAGAAGTACGGGATGGTCATCTACGTTGCTGACACGAGTGTCAATGCTCCGTGGACACAAACTTGTATCAGCCAGGCGGATTCTATCTTACTCGTTGGTCTTGCCGAAGGAAGTCCTGCGATTGGGGAATACGAAAGATTCTTGGTTGGGATGAAGACCACGGCAAGGAAAGAGTTGGTACTATTACATTTGGAACGGTTCTGCCCGTCAGGATTGACCAGACAGTGGCTTAAGAACAGAATGTGGGTAAATGGTGGCCATCACCACATACAAATGTCCTTCCGGACAACGCCGGAGCCCGTCCATACGCAAGCGAGAAGGTTCGGCTCAGCCCTGAAGCAACGAGTGCAGATCTTGCAAGCCGAGATAACAAAATACACCTCAAAACGGCTGCGGAACGCGCCAATATACTCAGCAGGAACTCCGATCAAGAGCGATTTCCATCGCCTCGCTAGGAGGCTTTGCGGAAAGTCCATAGGTCTAGTGCTCGGAGGTGGTGGGGCTAGAGGTATTTCTCAAGTGGGCGTGATCCGAGCATTAGAAGAAGCCGGAATACCGATTGATATTGTTGGTGGAACTTCCATTGGTGCATTCGTTGGAGCGCTTTACTCCCGAGATGCAGATATTGTTCCCGTCCTCGGTCGAGCCAAAAAATTCGCCGGACGTATGGCGTCCTTGTGGCGTTTCGTTCTAGACCTAACCTACCCATCTGTCTCCTACACTACTGGGCACGAATTCAACCGAGGCATCTTCAAGACCTTTGGAAACTCTCAGATTGAGGACTTTTGGCTAGAGTTCTACTGTAACACAACCAGCATAAGTAAGTCTCGCATGGAAATTCATACAAGTGGTTACGCCTGGCGATACATCCGTGCGAGCATGAGTCTTGCTGGATTACTACCTCCGCTCTGCGATGAGGGCGAGATGTTGCTGGACGGGGGATACGTTGACAATCTCACCGTGGCACACATGAAAAGCCTAGGTGCGGACGTAATCTTTGCAGTGGACGTCGGGAGTATCGACGATAACATCCCGCAGGAATTCGGTGATTCGCTATCGGGCTTTTGGGCCTTTCTGAACAGGTTTGTCCCACACACACCTTGTCTTGCAGGGCGGGAGTTAAGTTGCAAATTCTAGGTGGAATCCCTTCAGTCCGCACCCCAACCCTCCTACACTTGCCGAGATTCAGGCAAGATTGGCGTATGTCTCGAGTGTGGATGCGTTGGAGCGAGCAAAGTTGATACCTGGTTGCATATACATGCGTCCTCCAATCGACCCTTACGGCACCCTAGACTTTGTGAAATTCGACGAGATATATCACGTCGGATACGAATATGGGAAGAAGTTCCTTGAGGCCATGAAAGGCAAGGGCCTGCTTCCAGCCGTAGCTCCGGGAGTGGCCGACGGAAAGAGAGAGTTCAGGAGAACAATGGCGCCGAGAAGGGCGAGTATCTAATACCACTATTGCGATTTTCTGGTACATTTTATGTATTCTTTTCCTGTATTATGTGTGGGGTCCTAGCATTAAAATCTAAAATTTAAAATTTATATTTAATCCAATTTGCTATCCGCGTGTAACTTGTGTAACGGAGAATACCGAGAGGGCTCTGTGTCGCACGCTGGCGGCTTCCGTCGGCTAGGCTAACCAGGAATTGTCTGGAGGGAAGATAACGGTACTGTACCTTGATAGTCAGCAGGGTCACCCAGGCGATAAGTCTCAAAGGAGAGATAGGTCCAAGACCAGATAAGAATCTCTAGACCCCCCCTTTCGTCTTCCCCCCCCAGCCCGCTTTCACAATGTCAAAAGCATACTACATCGGGACCTTCATCCACAGTCTCACTCTAACGACTCTCGAGATCGTCGAACATGGCACAATCTGCGTCTCCAACGGAATAATCCAGTCAATCCAGCGCATGGGCGAAGACTACACCGAGTCAGACAGCACCCTCCCTCCCTTCGCACTGCTACAAAAGCTCGGCCACGACAACAACAATAACAACGCCTCACAACTCACGATTCGCGTAATCCCCAAGAACCACTTTCTCTTCCCGGGCCTGATAGACACGCACATACACGCGAGCCAGTACCCCAACCTCGGCGTATTCGGCAAGACGACGCTGCTGGAATGGCTAAACAAGTACACCTTCCCGCTCGAAGCCAGCTTAACCGACCCGGCGAAGGCGAAGCGAGTGTACACACAGTGCGTACAGCGCTCGCTGCGCAACGGGACCACCACGGCGGCCTACTACGCGACGCAGAGCGCGCGCTCGACGAACATCCTAACGGACGTGGTGGTCGGTCTCGGCCAGCGGGGCTTCGTGGGGCGCTGCGCGATGGACTCGGACCTGCAGCCGAAGTGGTACCGCGACGCGAGCCCCGAAGCCGCGGCCAAGGATACATCGGCGTGCGTGGAGTACTGCAAGGAGGCGGACAGGAGTGGCCGGGTGCGCGGCATCGTCACGCCGCGCTTTGCGCCGAGCTGCTCGCGCGACACGCTCTCCCATCTTGGTCGCTTGCTCGCGGAGGGCGAGGAGGAGGGCTTGCTCTGCCAGACGCACATCTCCGAGAACAAGAACGAGGTGGAGCTCGTCAAGCAGTTATTCCCCGAGTGCAGCAGCTACGCGCAGGTGTACGATGCGCACGGCTTGCTCACGTCCCGGACTGTGCTCGCGCACGCCGTCCACCTGACCGAGGAGGAGATCGCGCTCGTCCGGAGCAGGGGGTGTGGGGTTTCGCACTGCCCGACGAGCAACATGGCGCTCGGAAGCGGGAATCTCTGGGTCAGGCACCTGCTCGACGAGGGCGTCAAGGTGGGCCTCGGAACCGACATTTCGGGCGGGTACGACGTGAATGTGCTCGAGGCGGCGAGGATGGCGTGCCTGGTCTCGCGCGGCGTGGCCGAGGGCGGGAAGGGCGAGGAGAGCAAGATTTCGGTGGAGGAGGCGCTGTGGCTCGCGACGAGGGGTGGTGCTCATGTGTTGGGCTTGGAAAGGAAGGTGGGCGGCCTGGAGGTGGGCATGGCTTGGGATGTCATCCTCGTCGGCGCGGATCAAGTCCCCGCCGACCAGGACGGGGAGGACGCCGAGAAGATGCTCAACGGCGTCGTCCATCACGAAGGGAAGCACACCAAGATTGGCGGCAAGGTGGACTTTTTCGGGTGGGAGAGTTGGGAGGAGAAGGTCGCCAAGTGGCTCTTCTCCGGCGATGATAGGAATGTCAGGGCGGTGTGGGTTGGCGGGGAATTGGTCTGCCGGAAGTAGATTTCCGCGGTGAATGGGGGGGAGTTGCGGAATCCGCTGTTTTGGTCCGGGGATTGGGGCATAATGACATTGTCTATTATAACTTGTATCACCATGCATCGTGACGCTTTTGGTTTTTTTGTTAAATTCCTCCCTTCGCGCGCTTGGATGTTTTCCCTTTTTTTTTCTTTTCACGGTCGTCCGAGCAGTGGTTTATGTACAGTACAGTACAGGAAAGACGGGAGGAGAAAAGACTCGTTTGGATCACAGTTTCTCACTCGGAAACTTCGACCATGTTGTGAGATCGCCCGCCCATATGACACGATAGAGCCCACGAGAGAGGACGGGGAGAAAGCGAGGGCGTAAGAAGTAGAGAATGGGAATAGAGATGGCCGAAACTGTGCTCTTGTTTATGATACTATCCTGAGGGTCATGTCCAGTCTATTGGTATATGAACCAGAACGAAGAGGACTATTGGACTACCCACGCAGCTCCTCTGGATAACCCTGAGAAATGCATGACAAAAATATATATGGAGTGTCCGGAGGTCAAATTTGGTTTGAGTTCTGTTATATATCTACAATAGTAGGGTGGGGGATGTCGGACTCCTCCCCATGAGAGGGCGGTGATAGTTATTATAACATCAAAATGGGTTAGGTCCCCCAATGATATTTGTTAAGATGGGTTTGTACAGTACCGTACAGTACTCCCTCTTGGGGTTGGTTGGGATTTGTGGGCGCTGTCGATTCTGGTGTCATACTGATTGGAGAAAGCGTACAGTATGAGTGGTTGGATGGTTGGGGGGGAGAGTCATTTAAGCGGGGGTTCTTGGGA
>Ga0307513_10000758_pt1 | contig 46610 bp, 62 predicted proteins | sample 15_EM_MG_FD_202174 | JGI IMG/M metagenome (GOLD analysis project Ga0307513, IMG submission 202174) | Populus trichocarpa ectomycorrhiza microbial communities from riparian zone in the Pacific Northwest, United States - 15_EM | ecosystem: Host-associated > Plants > Roots > Unclassified | place...
CGCCGCACTGGGAGGATTGTTCTGACCTGGAAGATTCGCCGCGCCGGGAGGATTGTCCTGACCTGGGAGATTCGCCGCATCGGGAGGATTGTTCTGACCTGGAAGATTCGCCGCGCCGTGGGGGTTGTCCTGACCTGGGAGATTCGCCGCGCCGGGGGGGTTGTTCTGACCTGGGAGACTCGCCGCGCCGGGAGGATTGTTCTTACCTGGGAGATTCGCCGGAGGGTGAGGATTTTTCTGCTTGTGGAGATTCCCCAAGTGCAGAACAATCCGAGGTTGGGGATTTGCTGGGCCCGGGGGTGGGGGATTGTTCTGGGGATTTGCCGGGCCTGGGGGTGGAGGATTGTTCTGAGGTTGGGGATTCGCCGGGCCTGGGGGTAGAGGATTGTTCTGCGCTTGGGGATTCGCCGGGGGAGCAGGTACGTTTTGGGCTGGCCCAGGAGCATTGCCCTGCGGAGCATTTTGGCCAACTGGGCCAGCGTTCGGCACAGCTGTTGCAATACTCCACTGGAACTGAGGTAGTGCGTTGAGAGGTAGTAATATCGGGTTCACAATGACTTGCGCAGGGGGGACGCCCGGGCCGGGTGGAGGCACGTCGTTATTGGTCCTAATGGTCTTGGTCAACTTCTTCCCACAGTGCTTAACCAATTGAAGAACTGCCTCGTCAATCGCCTCCATACTAGCCATGTTATTGGCTGCTGACGCAGGGGCGAGTTCATCGCACGCAGGTTTCAATCTCCTCATGCCTGCGACAATTTGCTGGAATTCTGCGTCTGGGAAGTGAGCATTATCTGATATACAGCCCCTGGCTAACATCAGATCTTTCACAGCATCGCGCCAACAAACGTATTCGGGGGGGGGTTTGTTTTTGGGGTGATGGGGGACGCCCATGGTCAACTGATGATCGTTAATATTGCGACGATCGGGGCGTCGATGAGAAAACTCCCCAACGAGAGCAAAAGGCGGAAGGTGATAGGTCTGACCCGTGGGCGGCGCCTGCTGCGCACCTCCGGCCGGCATGAGTGCGTACACTACAATGTTGTTATTCTGCGCCAGATCGGTGGATTCTTGGTGTATATAGATGGCAGTATTTAGGATACTTGTGATGTGATAACGGTGGCTGTTGTGGAGGTTCTGAGTGTGAGATCGATCTTGGTATGAAGCCCTTCTAGTATCGTGATCGATTCACTTTATATATAAAACTCCCAGTTCCTCTAGGTGTTTTGAAAGAATCATGAGTTCATTTCATGATTCGTTAAGAACACGCAAATCTGACACTCTGTGACAGGACTCTGCCATTGTCAGATTCAACTCGAATAAATGAAACATGATAAACACATTCGGGCAGGAACATAATCTTTGCCGTCTCAGTTCAAAGAAACCATAGCTGATGCCACGTGACGCCAACGCTAAACTCTATCAATGACTAGATCATGATCCACCCTACATGCGATCCACACGCGTTGTGGTCAACACTCGACATAGCCGTACCCTCGAATCTACACGGAGCCCACGGGATCAACTGAGCAAAGTCCATCCATGCCTAGCAAATGTCCATTCTGCCGCCGAAAATACAGCATGTCTGGTGCATATGAGAAGCACCTGCGAACTGCCCACGCGGGTCTGGACATTGTCCTCGCGTCCACCGTACAATATATCAACATTGAACCCGGCGTATTGCACAACCCCGACGCGAGCGGGCGCCAGGATTCCGACTATGAATCGGATCCGGGCCCTGCTGGATTGGAGTCTGACGAATTTTGTCGAGACATTTCATACGAGTCTGATACTGAAGTACTCGACGACGCTACGTCAGCCTCTGCCGGAAAACAGATTCGTTATGAAGGCGCCGGAGAAGTAATCGGAGACGTCCACGGGTTTGAGGACGAACACAGCAACCTGTGCGAGGACCCATGGGCACCATTTAATAGTGCGCAAGGTTTCAAACTAGCATCCTGGTTCATTGATGGAAAAGTATCCAAATCACGAATCAACGAATACTTCTCGAGTGGCCTAGGAAATGCTGAATCAGTCGGGTATAGCTCTATGCACACGCTGGAAAACCACCTCCGGTTGCTGGATCCGTACAGTCAATATCTGCAGTGGTTCGAAGGACAGGTTGAGGATGGCCAGAGAACTTTGCCATTTTTCTACCGCGACGTTCTAGGGTGTGTTAGATATCTCCTTCGCCAGATCGCATACCGAGACGACTTGGTCTACGCGCCACGGCGTGAATATGACCCTACCGGGCACAGAATATATGCAGAAATGCATACGGCGGATTGGTGGTGGGACGTCCAGGTATAGCAACCCATTCGCTTATGCGGGGACGTTCGCTGACTGATTATAGGAGACGCTTCCACCTGGTGCTACTGTTGTTCCAATAATTGGGATGTCGGATCAGACGAACCTCACCAACTTCTCGGGTGACAAGAAAGCGTGGCCTGTCTATCTTACGATCGGAAATCTTCCATCGGCCCGGCGCAACAGCCCAGGATCGATGGCTGTTCTGCTTCTTGCCTTATTGCCTATTCCACCCAAACTCTCAAAGTCCTCCAAAGCCGATCAACGCCAGCGGAAAATCAACGCTGACACCATACAAGATGTATTCGAACTCATCTTGGCGCCCCTACAGGGCGTGGCACATTCCGGCGTCCCCATTGACAGTGCTGACGGCAAGGTTCGACTCTGCTTCCCAATCCTCTCCGCATGGATCGCGGACCATATGGAAAATGTGGCACTACACGGGTTAAAATCCAACGCCTGTCCTAAATGCGAGATGCCTACCCACGAATTAGGAACGAATGCCAAAACCTATCGAACCAGAGATTACGCCAGATACCAACGCTACAAACCTGAAATTCAGAACGCAGGCTTGGAGTCCGACGACGACCACATCATGTGTGACAATCTTGGTATCGGCCAAAATATATTTTACAGACTTGACCGGGTTTCGGCGTCTGGTCTCTACAAACCAGACATGCTCCATACCATTTATCTAGGGCTATTTAAGTACATGATGGACTGGATTGAAGGCTTGCTGAAGAAACACGGGCGAATGCAGGCGTTCGACGACGTTTGGAAGGCATTACCGCCATACCCGGGATTCTTGGTCCCCAAAAAGGCCTATCGCAAGGTTACACAGTGGCAAGGGAAAGAGATGAGATGTTAGGCGCACGGACTCCCCGTAAGGATTTACAAGGCAAAGTTACCCTACCTTGGCGAATACGAACTTCGAAGGAAAAAGATAACACCCCCCTCCAGCCCCGGCGTTGGGACGGCGCGTCACCACTGGCCGCCTGGGTAGTTGCGTCCCAACACCAAAGACCAATATCAATGGAACAGATCTTATAACACCGTATACGTCGCGGCCGTCGGTCCGACCGGATCCTGTTCGCAGGGTATATGAGGGGAGACCTTCGGGCACCTTATCCAGGTGGAAGCAGGTGGCTCGGACGACGGCGCATAAGCTTACAGACACTTGAAGACAGGCAGTCGGAAGAGTGGGTCGAAGGTAACCGGACGTTTCGCACGAAAATTAGTCCGCTAGTACCTACAAAGTCGTGTAGAGTACGAAGGCGGTAACTATGCCCAGTAAGTGGATCGGGTGAATCCACAGAGGACAAATTGGTAAAAGATGGAGTCCGAGGAAAAATGCCTATAGGTACGATCCCGAGGACAAGTCGTGTAATGCCGGAAGACAAGAAGACGAGATGCAGTTGCATACTGAATTCTCGACGGAACCAACCAAAGAAGAATGGCCATCTTCTGTCCAGCGAGTTAGACTACCTTCGACGAGCACGAGGGCAAGATAATTCGTAACCATTGTTGTCAACGGATAAATGGATGAGCTGACACCTGACGTGGCCTCCACACCATCAGGAATAATGGAAGCGCAGACCGATAAGTTGGCTATGGGAGCAACTCGTGTGGGAGAAGAGTTTCAGGGTCTACGAGTGTTCGCACTCAGGTGCTGTTCGCAGAATTGCCGGCAAGGTACTTAGTTAGTATAGAGTTAGCATGTATACCGCGAGTGCTCAGACACGGAAGATAAATATCGAAGCATCTTCGCGGCTATTAGGCACAACAACCACGGAGAAGAGATCTTATCAATATAATAAGTTATTCTACACTTTTATATCGTTACCAATACTTCGACGATGTATATCGAAGCAAACCATTATATCTAGCCTATATTACTCGTGTCTTCTTAACGAGTTCTCCGATATAATCACGATTAAGGTCCTAGCTGTCGGAATACCTCACGCCGAAGCTACCACCTAACACGAAGGCAACAGGATGTTTCGCACGAAAGTTAGTCCCCTCGTACCTACAAAGTCGTGTAGAGTATGAAGGCGGTAACTATGCCCAATAAGTGGATGGGGTGAATCCACAGAGGACAAGTTGGTACAAGATTGAGTCCGAGGGAAAATGCCTATAGGTACGATCCTGAGGACAAGTCGTGTAATGCCGGAAGACAAGAATACGAGATGCAGTTGCATACCGAATTCACGACGGAACCAACCAAAGAAGAATGGCCATCTTCTGTCCAGCGAGTTAGACTACCTTCAGCGAGCACGAGGGCAAGATAATTCGTAACCACTGTTGTCAACGGATAAACGGATAAGCTGACACCTGACGTGGTCTCCACACCATCAGGAATAACGAAGCGCAGACCGATAAGTTGGCTATGGGAGCAAGAGGTGTGGGAGAGAGTTTTCAGGGTCTACGAGTCTTCGCACTCAGGTGCTGTTCGCAGAGTTGCGAGCAAGGTACTTAGTTAGTATAGAGTTAGCATGTATACCGCCATTGGTCAGACGCGGAATATAAATATCGAAGCATCTTCGCGGCTATTAGACACAAGAAGCACCGAGAAGAGATCTTATCAATATAATAAGTTATTCTACACTTTTATCTCGTTACCATTACTGCGACGATCTATCTCCAAGCAAACCATTATATTTAGCCTACATTACTCGTGTCTTCTTAACGAGTTCTCCGATATAATCACGATTAAGGTCCTAGCTGTCGGAATACCTCACGCCGAAGCTACCACCTAACAGATAGCGGATGTCAGCTGCTCTACAGAATTTGTTGTCGCTTGTATCCGTGTGAAGCAAGCATATTTTGTCTTCCGCTTCTTTAGCCGTGATGGATTGCTTGGTGTTTAGGTCACTTGACCCGAAACCCATTTCTCCACACTTCGTTACTTCTAAATCGTCTGCTTCCATCGTGTCGGCATTCACAATCTCTATTATGAGTTGCGCTATCCGATCTCCTGCCTTAAACACGCAGTCCGCTTTGCCATGATTTTGAAGTATGACTCTAACTTCTCCGGTGTAATCTGCATCTATTACACCACCCCCCACTGCTATACCCATTTTGCTAGCTATACCACTTCTTGCGGCTAGGCTTCCTTAGGTTCCTTCCGGCAATCCTATTGCGATACCGGTTTCTACTATTATCTGTCCTTTTTGCGGTACAAGGCCGTCTGTTAGGGCGTAGATGTGCTGACCGGCAGCAAACTGTCAACCTTTTGTCGGAACTATAGCTTTGTCCGCAAGCTTCATTATTCTGAGGCTTGTTGATTCGTGTTTTTCTGGCGTGAGAGCTCACTCTGCGCTTCTTTTTTGATGAACAACCGAAATCTGACAATGTTGATTTTTCAAAATTGACTGTTCGCTATGATGAGCTCCCTCCTCAGGACGGTACTTCGGCCCTCTACTTAACTCGTCGGGTTTCCCGCCCCTGCTCCCCGGTCGATAGACTATTTTGCAGTTAAAGTTAGTTAACTCCTGTGCCCATCGAATTTGCAGTTGGTTCCAGACTTTTTTGGTTCAAAAGGATTGTAAGTTTTGGTGGTCTGTATATACCGCCACGGGTTCTTCTCCTCCTCAGAAGTATCATTTCCATTCTTCGACCTCTTCCATTATTGCGGGTAATTCCTTGTCATCTATCTCGTAATTTCTTTCAGCGCTGGTCAACGTTCGTGAATGAAAAGCCACAGGGTGAAGTCGTCTTCCTTGGTACTGTGACAGTACGAATCCGAGCGCGAAGTCGCTTGCCTCCGTCCCCACCACGGTCTTTCTTCCTGGGTAGAAATGCGATAAAATTGGTGCCGTTGTGAACCTCCTTTTCAACTCCTCAAACGCTTCCTCCTGTTCTCTCCCCCAGTGAAAATCCTTTGCGCTTCCTCTTAATGTCTCGGTTATTGGCTTGCAAACATTCGAGAAATCTTTGATGAATCGTCGATAGGTTTTTGCGAATCCAATGAAAATTTGAACTTCTTTAACCGATCTCGGGTGTGCCCAATTTTGAACGCTTTTCACATTTCTATTACTCATGGTGACGCCGCTTGCCTTGACAATGTATCCCAGGAACACTACCTCTTCCTGGTGGAACACCGATTTTTGCAACCAAACTGCTAAGTCGTGTTGTTCGAGTGGGTCAAGGACTTTTTGGACCAGTTTGATATGGTAGTCCATATTTTCGGAGTATATCAGGATATCGTCTAGGTAGACGACTACTCTGTGATCCAAGAATTCTCTTAGGATTTTGTTCATCATTGTCTGAAAGGTGGCGGGACCGTTGACAAGCCCAAAAGGCATGACCTTGCATTCATACTGTCCGTATCTGGTACGAAATGCCGTTTTATGTTCATCGCCTTTCCTCATTTGAATAAGATGATATCCCTCTTTTAGGTCGAGCTTTGTAAATACTTTTGCTCCAGCAACGCGGTCTCCGAGTTTGTCCATGAGTGGTAGGGGGTACCCATTCAGGATTGTCACATTGTTCAGATTCCTATAGTCTACGCATAGTCGCAGACTTTCCTCTGGTTTTGGAAGGAAGAGGATTCGTGCACCTAAGGGGATTCGCTGTCGGCTATTTTTCCCTCAGCCATAATTTTCTTGAGGTACTTATCCAGCTTGTTCAACTGGTGTGCCGACATTGGGTAAATCGGACCCCATGGGGGCTCGGCCCCTTCTTTAAGGTCGATGGCCTGATCGAAAGTCCTTCCAGGCGCCAACATCATAGCTTTTTTCTCTTCAAAAAGCTCCTTATACTGCCAATACGGTTTTGGCAGCGTTTCCAACAGTACTCCCCCTTCTTCCGCTCGTTCTATCCGTCCCAAATACTGTGCTTCCTCATGGTAAGCCACAGTTTCATCCCATTCAAACATATCTGCTACCACTTCATCATCTAAATGCGCATGGCACTTTGCTTCTTCAAAGACCCATTTACTTGGGTCCGCGATATTTTTAAGGGGATGCTCATCATGCCACCACCCAAAGGGTATGATTAAATCATATCTTCCTGCATTCGCAATTTCGCAGGATATCATTCTTCGGTGACCGTTGACACCGATTTCCAATAGGATAGGATGGGTATAGAATATTCCTCTGGTAGGCGCGATTTTGCCATCGAAGGTTGTGATTTTTAATGGTGAATCCCCAGCTTTGGTCCGGATTTTCAAGCCGTCGTGCGGTGTCTTTGTTCATGAGAAAGATGTTTGAACCAGAATCTAAAAGAACGTTTATTAGGTATGTTTGTCCTCTTATCTCGAGAAAGGCCTTCACTTCAGGGCAGGCGAAATGCTTAGGTTTTTTAATAGGTGTTGAGCTTTCGCACAGGTTTTGATGATATCCTTTCATCATGGCGGTGACAAGTAGTGTGGGCGTTTGTTACCGCGCCTGCGTAGTTTCAGCTCTTAAAGCCTCCTCAGACAAACCTCTTATACTAAGTGTCTAAATTTTTGATATCAGGCAGCCCACTACTAGCGGTCTTTATCTCCTGCCGAGGAGTTCCCATATCACACGAGTGGTGGTTCACCAGAGTCCGTCTCGAGTTTGCGACTAGGATGCCCGGTCCTTTATCGTAGCCTTATCTCTCATATGAGACTGTCCCCTGCGACGAGTCTACCGTACCTTCGCCTTCGAGTTTGGTCTCACTCCCGATACCCCCTCCAACATCACTCGTCAGGCATGAACCTTGTGCACAATAGAGGCACCCCCAGCTTCTATTTGCCCGGCTATTTTACCCGGAGAGAAAGTCAGGTTGCCCTGTATTTAGACTCCCCTTCGCGTTTCATGCAACTCAAGCCCCGTTCTGAACAATGATAGTCTTCTCTTTCCCTTTTAGTCTCGTCCACCGCTTTCTTCACTTGTCATTTTTGATGGCTCCCATGGTAAGCGCGGACTACCCATTTTTGGACGTAAAATGCCAACTCCTATCCTTTGGTCTGTTAGCCTTCCGGTGGGATATCGTCACCGACAACGCCGCAGGTCTTTCAATTCGAGGCTCAAACCTCTCTACCCGAACACCGTTCTTGTCAGTACCTGAATGACCTTTTATATAATGTCTTCATCTTCAAAGGCCCAAGCCGGGGGCCTTTGAACCGCTCGTCTCGAGCTTTCTCCCTGGCCATCGACGGCCACAGTCGCGACCGGGGGGCATCGCGTTGGTGTGAATACGGACTGTCTCTTGGGCTTCGATTGCCCTCAATACACAGCCGATACCTGTACCGGCCTGCCACAGTATTTCCAAACGTGGTTTTTCATTCCACACCGCGTGCATTCGTTGTCAGATTTTCGCTTATCAACAACCTTCTGATCGACAACGCCCTTGTGAGCATGTGCCCGCACTCTGTAATTAACCTCCCACGCCAGTGCCACCGACCTTTCTTCTCTCACGTTTCTTTCCCCAGCCTTCTTCTTCTGATAGGCCACCTTTTCCTTAGCCGCCGTATTGCTTTTTTACACGCTTTGCGGGCACTGTTTGCTTCATATCCTCTAATTTTCACTTTTCGCCTCGTGTCGCGCTGGAGTGACCGCCTCCTCAAAGATCTTTTCTTGTCTTCAAATCTTCTTCCGCTTGGGTTACCGTCCTGACTGCTTCCAACCATTCACCATCGTCGACATATTCGCACTGTGAGAGCTGTCGCAATGCTTCTACGGGAAGTTCGAATTCAATCATTTTCCACCAGGCTATTCCGGTGACTCATGCATGGATGTTGAGATTTTCCATTTCCATCAAGTATTTAGCGACATCACCGCGGTATTTGACTGATCCCATTTCTTTTAGGGATTTTTCCGCTTCATGGGTGGGTCCAAAGCGTCGCCAGGCTTGTTCTGCAAAGACGTGCCAGAACTCGTATCCTTCTTGTCTCGTATAACCTATTTCTCCGGTCATTTGTGGTCGGTAGGTTAACGCAAACGGTGCGACTTCTTTCCCGTCGATTTGGCTTATGGCGTATCGGATTCTTTGTGCCTCATTCTCCCACTGCCAACTGTTTTGCCCAGAATAATCCGCCCATCTCAGTAGCCCCATGCGTATATCTTAGTATTTCTCATTTCTAAAAATGGCAGGGTGTTCCGCTGGCACTCTGGTTCGTTGTCCCAAGGTGTTGGCCATGACCCCTGAGAACAGGTTCACCTGTTCGTCGTTTTCGGCGTCATAGTCCTCTTCTTCTGGCTGGGGTGCGGGAGTCTCGTGTCGTCTTCCTTTCCTACTCTGATCTGGCTTCCTTCCAAATCCTTCTCCCTCATCATCAGAGTCTCCTCCTGCGCCGGGGGCTCCTGCAGCCCCTCCTCGTGGTGGCGGCGGTGGGTCTCTTCCTCCTGCTCCCGACGCCTCTGGTGTCGCATCCGCCGTTTTCCCCTTCTCCTTCACGTCCCCCATTAACTGTTCTTCCAGGGCCTTAAGCACCCCGATCTCACCATCTTGGGCCTGTCGCAACTCCTGGTTTTGCCTAAGCTCGTGTTTCATGATATTAATGCTCATCTCATGGTTTTCGAGTTCCCATTTGTGTTGTTCGTTTATTTGAGCGATCTCCTGGTTCCAGAGTATGTCACGGTGCATGGACAGTTTGCCCGTTCCTTGCACCACTGCATGGAGCTGGGATGTGACAGCCTCGTGTCTGCTCTGTCGTTTATCGGTTTCGCCAAGTCGCTCAGCGACTTGACTGGCGAAGCTGTCTTGGACCTTCTCAGACTCCAAGTCCAGAACTTGAACTTGCTCGTCGATTCAGGCGAGTTCTCGACCGACTAGCTGGACCTCTGCTTTTAACTGATTTTTTACGGTCACCAGTTCTTGGGCCATCAATAGTATATCGGTCGGGAGGGAACTGAATGCCAGATGCTGTCTATCTTGGCTGACGGTAAGCTTTGGGTCAAATCGGCCGAGAATCTGTTCTAATCTTCAGATCCGAACGGCCATAAGGGACTCGCTGGTAGGTTCAGGGGTTCAACGACCTTGTCTTGGAGCCTTTCCATATTTGGTTAGGAAACCTAGTCTGACAGGGGATCGAGGTGTCCGGTCTGCTGAATGCGACCGGCCGAGGGGGGTGACTGTCGTCGCCACACTGGGCGCCGAGGTTCGGGACAATTCATTTCCTTCTTCTTCTCCATCGTCCTGTCCTGTTGCCATTCCATACCCTTAGGAGGTTTGGGGTCAGAAGACATTCTTTTGCCTTTGTCAATGGAAACTTATCTGTTGTTTCCTCCCAAAACTAGCGGTTTCTCAAAACCCTGACTTGAGCGTTGATCGCTTTGTGGGGACTGGGTATACCAAATGGAGTTTGATTTCTCCGAGGGGGTTTTGTAGGTAAAGTTTTCACTGTACTGGTATTTGTATAGTGAGGTGAGATCTTCGAGTGTAATAGTGTTTTCTGGGTTTATCCACCAGAAATACGATTCGTAATAGGGCTCGCGTGTCCCTACTTCAGGTATAGGGGTGAGGACTTCGTCTATTGAGATAGTCCTCAAGGGTCTTAGTTTGAAAGGTTTTTTGGGTTTCGGAGTATGAGTGTCTTTGCCAAACATTCGTCTCGGTAACGATGAGAAGTATCAATATACTATTAGGTGGTAGCTTCAGCATGAGCTATTCCGACAGCTAGGACCTTAATCATAATTATATCGGAGAACTCGTTAAGAAGACACAAGTAATGTAGGCTAGATATAATTATTCACTTCGGTATAGATGGTGGAAGTATTGCTCACGAAATAAAAGTGGAGATAACTTATTATATTGATAAGATCTCTTCTCCGTGCTTGCTTCTCTCTATCTACTCCCTGCTCTTGCCCGCCTCTTATACCCTTTCCCGGGGTACATCTAACTATCATACTAGCGAAGTACTTTTTTCAACTTCTCCTAGTTTCCGTGAATCTGCGAACAGCGTTTGACCCTGAGTTCTCGCACACCACTTTGGCTTTAATTATTGCGCAACTAATTGCGTCCAATTAGCGGTTCTCGATTCTTATGCCATATGAACTATGTCTGTATATGGAGCCTGGCTCGCTATCAGACCAGTCGTGCCTTCCGGTCATGTTGTGATCAACATTTCTCATGCCGGGTAATCATATCATTATGTCTTACATATCAGACTACATATGCCTGTCGGCTTAGCTTTAAAGCGCCAAAACTTCTTATTCAACGGTTGGCACCTCGCCGTTCAACTTCTTACTGATAGAGAAATATTTCTTCTATGGTAATTGGCGAAAGCCCCTCGGTCGCATGGCTCATGCGCTTGCATAGAGACTGATAACGATCCGTTGTGTGGTTGTAATAACTATGACAGGGGTGTGAGTCGAAAACGTGACCTTCTGAAAGAAGTCACGTGTTATTCCGACTGCGCTAGTTCGTGCGTGTCAAGGTAGGGTAACTTTACCCTGTAAATGCTTTCAGGGAGTCCATGCGCCTAACACTCGACCCCATGGAGTCGGGTATCATGTCGCCCCAGCACCCGTTAAGATTGCCTACCCGGGGTGCTGGCTGCCTGCCGGAATTCGGATGCATGTGGGACATAGTACAGGTAGTGCACGTTGGTAAAGATTGGAGTCAATCTGACAATTGGATGTGTGGAGTTTGGTGGAAGCGAGCAGTGAGTATTTTCCTTTCGTCGAAGAGGACGCGTTAGGTCTTCTACCTGTACACTAGGATTTAGGGGTGTGGTAGGCTCACTTACTATGACTGTGTATGAAAGGTAGCGATGTCCCTACACAAAGGGGTTTAAACTTTCAATACAATATCGGCCGATGAGGAATTAAGATTGACAGATCTATCGTGAGCAATGATAGACGAAATGAAGGAGTCGCTAACGTCATCAGACATGCAAAATCTAGCTGCAAGCAGTATCCGTTAGCGACGAGGGCTGTTTGCGCGACTCTTACCACCACCAAAAGACCATTAGGAGCATCTACTCTCATCTCCCAGCGTCGAATCATCACCACCAACCGAAACTGTATTCAAGGAATCCAGTACAGCCTTATGAATAATCTGACGCAGGCGGTTGACGCCAGACCGGATATAACTATGCACAGACTATCACGGGGTATGACAGTGAAAGAATTGCCTACGATCAGTATTGCAATTATTGCCATCGTGGCGGCGCCCCCGACACACAAAATTGGAACATTGGTAGGGCATATCATACGGTCGTCAGGTGCGGTAGACCCGAAGTCCAATGCACGAAATTTCCCTAGAAAATAGGGGTTTGAGATGGTGAAGCCTGAAGTTGGGCTTTGGAGCTGAAATTCAAGACCTCCATAGGACCCCACACACGGGGGTCAGGCGTCCGAAAAAAAGGCGAAACCAGGGTGGTGTCAATGTCGCTGGGCGAAAGCTAGCCACAAGCAGCATGGGCTGACGACAAGATTTCCCGGGAAAAACACTCCATATGAGAGTGAAAGAATTGCCCACGATCCGTATTGGAATGATTGCTATCGTGGCGGCGCCCCCTACACCGACAATCGCAACATGCATAGGAGACATCATACTGTCATCGGGAGAACTACAACGAACGTAGAGTCTGAAGGACGAGATTTTCCCTACAAAATGGGGCTTTGGGATCGCGAAGGGTCAAGTTGGGCTTTGGAGCTGAAATCCATAGGACCCCACACCCAGGGGTCGGGCGTCCGAAAAAATAAGCGAAATGATGGTGGCGCAAATGTCGCCGGCTGGGCGAAAGCTAGCTGCAATCAGCATTGATTGACAACGAGGTTGCACGGAAAACACGCACCACGCCCAAAAAGGATTAGGAGTATCTACTCTCATCTCCGAACAGCGAATCAGCACCACTCAGTACCCTGAAATCTGTATGCAAGGAATATAACCTTGTGAATAATCTGACGCAGGCGGATCATGTCTACCAACGCGATGTGCACAAATATAGTAACTGGCAACGAGATTCTAAAAGTAGTGAATACTTGACGTCAAAGTAAGGGGGTACAAGGAATTGATGACTATTATACAGGGGATAGGAACAGGAAAATGTAAAGAATAAGAGACGTCTAGGAAGTGTGTAGCTGACACGAAAAGGTAAGAGAATACGGGACATCTTAGAAGCATGTAGATGTAATCTGGAATTTTTGGGCTGGCATGAAAATAATAATCGGGAAATGGCAAGAACGTTCAAGTTGATGTTCTGTGATGCCCTTCATGGCCTCTACCACATTGGGCGGCCGTTTGCGTCGTGGGATCAGGTTTGATGTCTGGTTTGGGGCTGGGCGCGTGGGCCGTATGCGTCACATTTGTGGGGCGGGTATCCCGAGATCCCTCTGCTGCATTTTGCTGGGGTTGTTGGGGGTTTGTGGTATCATGAGGAAGGCTCGGCGTCGGCGCAGGAGAAGTGGTTGCCGAGTGAGACGGGGTGGCAGGAGGGGGGGTAGACTCTGCTCGAGTAAACGTCTCAGGCTCAGGGGTGGGGGACTTGGCCCAATGAATATCGCGATCTTCTTGTGGTTCTGATTCGGCAGTAGGTGTGTCTACAGTGCCAGTGGTACCCACGCCCTGGGCCCAGATGCTCTCTAGTCCTGCCCTCCACACCTCCCGATCCTCATTGGGGCGCCACTGCCACTTGTTCGGGAGTCTTCAAGAGTTTGGCAAGCCAGGGATACTTTTGAACAATCGCCCTCAGGACTCTAGCCTCCTGTTTCTCAGATGGCCCAGAGGCTGAATCCCGGTGTCGTGAATCCCTGGCACGTCTGCCTGGTGGATCGCTAATCGGAGAATAATCGCTCCCTGAGCTGTTCCCACTCTCTGATTCACCGCTGTCCCCATCATGGTCCTAGATATATGATTAGATAAGATGTTGAATGAAAATAAAAGAAAACTTACTTCATCACATTGAATAATGTCTCTACCATGGCGATCAGGAGTGTGACCCTGTGGCAGCGGTACCCGATCATTATCGGGGTGACTGTGATCGACATTGGCTTCGTCTTGGCTGCAGCTGCCATCGTTGAGACTCTCGTCATCGTCGTCTTCATCCTCGGTTCCGATGTCCTCCCACTGCCCCCACCGGTCCCAGGCCTTGCCATCCAAAAATGCATGTCCACCGGAGGCAGGTGCCTAGTTTTCGTCTTGGCCCTCCCCCTGATCCTTGCGTGACTCCAGCACCAGGAGATTAAGTGGATCTTTGCCAGGGTTAGCGCGTAGCCACACGTGGATGTCATCGTCTGTATATAAAAATATGAGCTCGGAGAGGGGGAGGGGATCCGCCAGTCGTGCGTAACGCTCTGGCTCCTTGCCCCGTTCCCCCGATGAGATATTGGGGATAGTGGATGGGGTCCTCCACATGTTGTCGCTTGAGTACATCGAGTGGGAATTGCAAGTGCGGCCATGCTAAGACTCCCCATGCAATCCCTCCGCCCGAGTGTTCTTCATACCCAGCGTAGTGCAAGAAGGGGTGCCCGGCTTTCGTTGCCCCAGTTCGTCGCATAATGTGGATCCTGATCGTCCTTTGGCAGTACGGAGAGGGCCAAACGTATTGGGCCACTGGAATAACTGTAAGTACAAGTCGTAGAATCACATAATGTAAATGGGGGCGAACACTTACTCTGAACATCACAGACTTCTGCATCTATTGGATCCTCTGCCCGTTCAGCATGGAGACGATCGTTCGTCGCCTGAAGCTTCTTGGCTGTGTCCCTAACCAACACTCTTATTTGACGTTCAACTTTATCGACGTATTCGGGGCTGTGGTTTGTTTTGATTAATTTAATTCGGCCTTTGACACAAGTGAGGGACCGTGCGAAACTGACTACCGAGTCCATTGAGGTGCCAGTCACACTCGTAGGGTTCCACCCGAGCACCATGATGTATGCTTTCACTTGTTCGCGCCATCCCTTGTACGCAGCTATAGGCTTGCCAGCATTCAAGAACCCACACCAGTTTTTAGCGTAGGATATCTCCCCATAGCGCCCCCTGATTCCAGCTATGGTTAGGCCGCAAATTTCTGACATATGGGTACTATGTTTGACCCTCACCTTGAATCCTCCATGGTTGGCACAAAGGGTGGTCTTGCACCGGACGTCAACGAACAACTACTGAAGTTAAAAAGTTAGATCATATCTGGACGTTCTGGAATGTGTGATCATGCTAAACAGAGAAGATTCCTTACATCCTTGACGCCTCACCGGCAATGGCAGGTGCATGAGGATGGCTTTTTCAGCGTTTTGTGCTCGGGGCGGCAACCCCCGGGGGCTGGATTGTTTGGCGTCTGGGAATAACAGAAACGTTACGGTAATGCGCTCTTAAATTGATGACGTGATAGTCCTTAGTTTGACCTTACCCCAGAGGCATGCGTTTTTCTTAATGGAGCCATTTGATATACTGACGAGGGGAGAAGATGTGTCGAAGTGAACGCTAGACGGATGGTATAGAGGGGAAGGATGGCCAGTCGGTGGCCTTGTTATACTGCGCGTAGACAACAACATATGCGGTGCTGTGGGCATATCGGACTCTCGGAATTTCGCCATGTGTTTGTGTGTGTGAGGTTCGTTCTGTGATAGCCCTATGGGGTACTATGTGGTGTGTCATCAATCGGCAGATCCCCCCCCCCAGACGATCACACAAGGGTTTGAGCCGCGATAAGAGCCGTATTGTCAATGGCAGAAGCCTTGGCGCACAAACGTCGACTGTTTACCGGAACATCACATTCTGCACGTATACGTGACGGGTACACGATCTAGAAAGAACGAGACTAAACATCGCTTTGTGCTACACACACAATGATCAAACGAAAAAAAAAGAAAGGAAACAATCAATGACCCTTTAAAATGACAGTCCAGACAACTAATCCCTGGCTCATCTAGGTAGACATCGCCAATAGTCGGCCCGGCATTGAATCCATCACTTCTCCTGTCAAGTTCACCTGACCGGCACCCCTACGCACTCTCTTAGACATAGGGTCCTCTATGCTATCGGGATCGAAACCAGCACGACCTTTCCGCCTCTCATCCCATCTCCGATACTCCTTGATAAGGTAATTCATGCCGCGTTTTTCGGGGGTATCCTTCATGCAATACTCCTCATTGAACTAGAGGCCATGCATGGGGTTATCTTCGCCTTGAGGCGGGCGATTGAGGACCTTTAATGGTAGCTGTCGATTCTGCTCGCTTAAGCATTTGGCAAGAAGGGGGATACAATTCGCCGGCCATTTAGCGTGTCCTACAGGCAGATGTGGCAATATTGTAAAGTGGATCTCACTTCCATGCGCAGAGTCTGAGAGGCCAGAGGATGACTCGGATAAATGAGAGGTATCATCCTCACGCGTGTCTTCCGTATCACTACCCTCCCGAACAGCAGGTCTGTTGTCGAATGATTGTCGGAAATGCATCTGGCCTATACGTTGTGGCAGATCACGGGCCCAGTTTCCGACGTCATTTTGATTGAGATAGTTGACTCTCCTGTGCGCCGGGGTGTCTTGCCGCTCTCAACCCCGATCACGGTAACAGTACACCAGGAGATGCAGCAGGTCGTCGAGCCCAGGATTCGAAAGCAGCCAAGCTGTTACGGTTTCATCGCTGTCGATGATGACATAATCCATGCTCTCCAACTCTCGCATAGCAGATCGACGTAACCTTCTCTGCCCTTTGCCTGTAGCGCGAAGTATGTAGCGGATTTGGTAGTGAGATACAGATCTGTAAATCATAGCTGACATTCCACAGATGTCATAGGAATCCAACTCGGCAAGCACTACCCCATTGACAGGACGGGGACACCAATGGAGTAAGTTATAGTTTGGGGCGACGTTTACCTTATTCCGTTCAAACTGGGATAGTGCCAGACAACGTTGCGACGGCAGGACATAAACGATATGCACGGCGCGCCGATGCCCACGTAGAGAGCTCCAATCAGTAACTCATAAGTCGGTAAGTAAAAACCTGAAATAGGCTGATGATTGAGGAAGTGACTAACCTGTGGGCCTATGGTTGGGTGCGGGGCAAAAACCCTGGGCAACAGGTTGGTATTGCACTGCTGCGGGGCCATTATGCCGTGGATCAGGTAACATTTGTGCCGGTGCAGTGTCATTATCCTGTAAACTTGAATCATATACCATTTGTGGGCGCACAGGATCATTACCAGGTTGAACAGGTATATCGGGACCCGGCGCAGGAACCTCTCCCTGGGGTGCCTGTCCGAGCTGTCCGGCAGCAGGGACGTTGACATGGGCAGCCGGTACATTTGGACCAGCCTCACACGCGGGAGCCTGTCCAAGTGGTCCGGAGGCAGCGATATTGACCTGTGCAGCCGGTACGTTTGGACCAGCCGCACCTGGGGGAGCCTGTCCGAGTTGTCCCGCAGCAGGGACGTTTGGAAAAGCCGAACCGGGGGGAGCCTGTGCGAGTTGTCCGGCAGCAGGGACATTGACTGGTGCAGCCGATACGTTTGGACCAGCCGCACACGGAGGAGCCTGTCCCAGTTGTCCGGCTGCAGGGACGTTGACATGTGCTCCCGGTACATTTGCACCAGCCTTACACGGGGGAGCCATGCCATGTGGTCCAGAGGGAGCGACATTAACCTGTGCCGCCAGTACGTTTGCACGAGCCGCACCTGGGGGAGCCTGTCCAAGTTGTCCGGCAGCAGGGCCGTTTGGAACAGCCGATCAGGGGGGAGTGTGTGTGAGTTGTCCGACAGCAGGGACATTAACTTGTGCAGCATATACATTTGGACCACCCGCACACGGAGGAGCCTGTCCAAGTTGTCCGGCCGGAGGGACGTTGACTTGGGCAGCCAGTACGTTGGGACCAGCCGCACCCCGAGGTGCCTGTCGGAGTTGGCCGCCTGCAGGGACATGGGCTGGGGGAGTAACGATGTTTGCACGACGACCTGCCCTGGGGGGTGTTTGGCGCACGGACTCGGCATAAGGATTGACAGGGCAAAGTTACCCTACCTTGATTCACACGAACTTCGAAGGAAAAAGATAACACACCCTCCAGCCCCGCGGTTGGGACGGGCCGTCATCACTGGCCGCCTAGCTAGGTGCGTCCTTACACCAAAAACCACTATCAAGGGAACACATCGTATAACACCGTATACGTCACGGCCGTCTGTCCGACCGGATCCTGTTAGCAGGATATATGAGGGGAGACCATCGGACCCCTTATGCAAGTTGTGGCTGGTGAATCAGCCGACAGCACATTAGGTTACAGACACTTGAAGACAGACAGTCAGAATAGTGAGTTGAAGGTAACGGGACGTTTTGCATGAAAGTTAGACCCCTCGTAGGTACAAAGTCGTGTAGAGTATGAAGGAGGTAACTATGCCCAGTAAGTGGATCGCGTACATCCACAGAGGACAAGTCGGTAAAAGATGGAGCCGAGGGAAAAGGCCTCTAGGTACGATCCCGAGGACAAGTCGTATAATGCCGGAAGACCAGAATACAACATGCAGTTGCAGGTTGAATTCACGACGGAACCAACCAAAAAAGATTGGGCCTCTTCTGTCCGGCGAGTTAAACTACTCTGGACGAACACGATGGCAAGATAATGCGTAAACATCGTTGTCAACCGATAAGCGGCTGAGCTGACACCTGACGTGATCTCCACACCCTCAGGAATAACTGAAACGCAGACTGAGAAGTAGGCTATGGGAGCAAAAGGTGTGGTAGAGAGTTTTCAGCGTCTACGAGTGTTCGCACTCAGGTGAAGTTCGCAGAGTCGCGGGCAAGATACTTGATTAATATAGAGTTGGAATGTATACCGCGATTGCTATGATACGGAATATAAATATTGAAGCATCTTTGCTGCTATTAGACACAACAAGCACGGAGAAGAGATCTTATCAGTATAATAATTTTTTATCTAATTGTACCAATACTTCGACGATCTATCTCGACGTATGCCATTATATCTACCATACATTACTCGCGTCTTCTTAGCGAGTTCTCAGATATAAATCGATTCAGGTCCTAGCTGTCGGAATACCTCACGCCGAAGCTACCACCTAACAGTATATTGATACTTCTCATCGTTACCGAGACGAATGTTTGGCAGAGACACTCATACTCCCAAACCCGAGAACCTTTTAGAACCAAGACCCTTGAGGACAACCTCAATAGCACAAATTTACTTCCCGGACTTCATAAGGCAACCAGGAACAGAAAAGCCCTATCACGAAAGCTATTCGTGCTGGACAAATCCCGAAAGCATCATCACTACCAAAGACCTAGAAGAGTTATACCAGCATTGGGAAGGTGAAGGTTTCCGTTACTACGAACCTGAGGAGGAAATAGGTAAGGTCTGGTACGTCGGATAATATAGCGACGGGAGATGCTCAAGCCCAGACATTGAGATACCGGAAGTGTGGGGAGGAGACAAAAGATATGTCTCCATAGACAAAAGGCAAAAGAATGTCTCCTAACCCTAAAGCTCCGGAGGTTATGGAATGGCAAGCAGGCTAGGACGACGGAGAAGAAGGAGGAGATGAACTATCCACAACCTCGGCTCCCAGTGTGGTGACCATGGTCACCCACCTTGCCCAATCGCATTCCCCAGATCGGACACCTCGATCCCCCTCTGGACTAGGTTTCCTAGCCAAATATCGGAAGGCTCCAAGACCAGGTCGGCCCACCCCCGAACCTACTTGTGAGTCCCTCATGACCATTCGGATCCGAAGATTAGAACAGATCCTCCGCCGATTTGGCCCAAAGCTTACTGTCAGCCAAGATAGACAGCATCTTGCATTCTGTTCCCTTCCGACCAACATATTCTTAAGGGCCCAACAACTGGTAACCATCAAAAATCAGTTAAAAGCAGGGGTCCTGATAGTGGGTCGAGAACTGGCCCGAATCGACGAGCAGGTTCAACTTCTGGACTTGGAGTCTCAGAAGGTCCAATAGAGCTTCGCCACTCAAGGGGCTAAACAACTTGGCGAGACAGATGAACGTCCGACGAGACACGAGGCTGTCACCTTCCAGGTCCATGAGGTGGTGCAAGGAACGGGCGAACCGTCCATGCACCGAGACCTACTCTTGGATCAGCAGATCCCTCGAATAAACAAGCAACACAAACAGGCACTCGAAAACCATGAGATGAGCATTAATCTCATGAAAGACGACCTTAGACAAAACCAGGAGTCGCGACAAGCCCAAGATCGGGAGATCGCGGTGCTCAAGGCCCTGGTAGAGCAGTTAAGGGGACAGGTGAAGGGGAAGGGGAAGACATCGGATGGGACACCAGAGGTGTCAGGAGCAGGAGGAAGAAACCACCCGCCGCCACGATGAGGAGGAGCTGGAGGAGCTCCAGGTGGCGGAGGAGACCCTCACGATGAGGGAGAAGGATTTGGAAGGAAGCCAGATGAGAGTAGGAAAGGAAGACGGGACGAGAGACCGGCATCCCAGCGAGAAGAAGAAGAGTATGACGCTGAAAACGACGAACAGTTTAACATGTTCTCACGGGTCATGGCCAACGCCTTGGGACAACGAACAAGAGTCCCAGCGGAACCACCTGCCATGTTTAGAAACGAGAAACACCAAGATATACGCATGTGGCTACTGACTTGCACAGATCATGTTGGTCGAAACAGTTGGCAGTGGGACAACGAGGCACAAAGAATCTGATACGCCATAAACCGAATGGACGGGAAAGAAGTCAGTCCGTTTGCGTTAATCTACCGACCACAAATGACCGGAGAAATAGGTTATACGAGACAGGAAGGATACGAGTTCTAGCAAGTCTTTGCAGAACAAGCCCTGCCACGCGGCAGACCCCCCCCCATGAAGCTGAAAAGTCCCTACGAGAAATGGGATCGGTCAAATATCGCGGTGATGTCGCGAAATTCCTGATGGAGATGGAAAACTTAAATATCCATGCAAGAGTCACCGGGATAGCGTGGAGGAAAATGATTGAAGACAAACTCCCTGTCGAAGGATTACGACGCCTCTCACATAGAGAATATGTCGACGATGGGGAATGGTTGGAAGCATTCAGAACCATAACCGAAGCAGAAGAACATTTCAAAGAACGAAAAGATCTTTGAGGAAGCGGCCCCTCCGGCGCGACACTAGGCGAGAAATGAAAGTTGGAGGATTCAAAGCCAACGGTACCCGGAAAGCCTGTATAAAAGCAATACACTGCTAAACAAATGGCGGACTACCAGAAGAAAAAGGCTGCGGAAAGAAAGGTGAAGAAAGAAGGGGCAGTGGCACCCGGGGGGGAGGTTAGACACAAGGAGTGGGCAGAGGCCCACCAAGGTGTCGATCAAAAGGTTGTCGATAAACGGAAAACGGACAACGAAGGCACACGATGCGGAATGAAAAACCACGCTTGGAGATACTGTCGAATACCGATACAAGTGTCGGCTGTATATCGAGGGCAATCAAAGCCCAAACGACAGTCTGCATTCGCGCCAAAACGACGCCCCCAGGTAGCGACTGTGGCCGTTGATGGCCAGGGAGAAAGCTCGAAGCGAGCAGTGCAAAGGCCCACAGCTTGGGCCTTTGAGGATGACGCCATGTTATAAAAAGTCATCGAGGTACCGGCAACAACGGTGTTCGGGTAGTGAGCTTGCCGCCTGGAATTGAAAGACCTGCGGCGTTGTTCGTGACGATATCCCACCCGAAGGCTAAAAGACCAAAGGATAGCGGTTGCCATTTTACGTCCAAAAATGGGCAGTCCGTGCTTACCCCGGTAGCGATAAAAACTTACAAGCGAAGAAAGCGGTCGACCAGACGAAAAGGGAATGACAAGACTATCATTCATCAGAATGGCGCTTGAGTTGCAGGACACGCGAAGAGGAGTCAAAATCCAGGGTAACCTGACTTTCTCTCCATGTAAAATGGCCTGGCAAATAGAAGCTAGGGGCGCCTCTATTGTGCACAAGATTCCTGCCTGACCAATGATGTCGGAGAGGGTCTCGGGAGTGAGACCAAACTCGAAGGCGAAGGTACGGTGAACTCGTCGCAGGGGACAGTCTCATATGAGGGATAAGGCGACGATAAAGGACCGAGCATCCTAGTCGCAAACTCGAGAGGGACTCTACTACACCACCACTCCTGTGATATGGGAACTCCTCGGCACGAGATAAAGACCGCTAGTAGTGGGCTGCCCGATATCCCAAATTTAGACACATAGTATAAGACGTTCGTCTGAGGAATCTTTAAGAGCCGAAACTGCGCTAGTGCGGTAACAAACCCACACGCTATTTGTAACAGAAGGATGAAGACATTTCATCAAGACGAAAGCGAAAGCTCAAGACCCGTTAAAAAAAAGCAAGCATTACGCCTGCCCAGAAGCGAAGGCATTTATTGAATTAAAAGGACGAAAACAAGTCATAAGCGTACTCTTAGATTCCGGTTCAAATATCTTTCTCATGAACGAAAACACGGCACGACGGCTCGGAATCCCGACCGAAGCTAGGGATTCACGGTTAAAAATCACAACCTTCGAGGGCGAAACCGCGCCTACTGGAGGAATATTCTATACCCATCCTATTCTTCTAGAAATCGGTGCCAAGGGCCACCGAAGCAGGATATCCTGCGAAATTGCGAACGCAGGAAGATATGATTTAATCAAACCCTTTGGCTGGTGGCATAACGAACACCACCTCAAAAATATAGCAGACCCAAGTAAATGGGCCTTTGAAGAAACAAGGTGACACACTCATATAGAAGATAAAGCGGTGGCGGATATGTTTGAATCGGATGAAACTGTGGCTTACGATCAACAAGCACAGTATGTGGGACGGATAGAATGAGAGGAACGAGGGGGAGTACAGTGGGAGATGCTGCCATAACCGTATTGGCAGTATAAGGAGCTTTTTGAAGAGAAAAAAGTTAAAATCTTGGCACCTCGAAGGACTTTCGATCACGCCATCAACCTTAATGAAGGGGCCGAGCTCCCATCGGGTCCGATTTATCCAATGTCGGCACACCAGTTGAACGTGCTGGATAAGTACCTCAAGAAAATGATGCCTGAAGGAAAAATAGCGGACAGCGAATCCCCTTATGGCGCTCCAATCCTCTGCGTTCCGAAACCAGATGGAAGTTTGCTACTATCCGTAGACTATAGGAACCTCAAGAAGTTCACGATTCTGAATAAATACCCCCTACCACTCATGGACGAACTCCGAGAGTGCCTTGCTGGAGCAAAAGTATTCACAAAACTTGCCCCAAAAGACGGATATCATCTTACTGGAATGAGGAAAGGGGATGAGCATAAAACATCCTTTTGTACACGATACGGTCAGTACCAATACAAACTCATGCCGTTCGGGCTGGTAAACGCCCCTGCGACGTTTCAGACCATGATGAACAAAATCCTTAGGGAATTCTTGGACCACGGAGTAGTCGTCTATTTAGACGATATCCTGATATACTACGAAAATATGGAGGACTATATTAAGTTAGTCCAAAAAGTGCTTGACCGGCTCGAACAACATGACCTAGAAGTCTCGTTGACGATTTCGGTATTTCATCATGAAGAGGTCGAATTCCTGGGATACATCGTTAAGACCAGCGGCGTCACCATAAGTGATAGAAAAGTGAAAAGCGTCCAAAATTGGGCACACCCGAGATTGGGTAAAGATGTCCAAATTTTCATTGGGTTCGCAAACTTCTATCGACGATTCATCACAGATTTCTCAAAGGTTTGCAAGCCAATAACCGTGACATTGAGGGGAAACCCTCAGGATTTTCACAGGGGGAGAGAGCAGGAGGAGGCGTTTGAGGACTTGAAAAAGAGGTTCACAACGGCACCAATTTTATCGCATTTCTACCCAGGACGGAAATCGGTGGTCGAGACAGACCCAAGCGACTTTGCACTTGGATGCGTACTGTCACAATAGTAAGGAAGACGGCTTCACCCAGTGGCTTTTCATTCACGAAAGTTGAACAGCGCTGAAAGAAATTACGAGATACATCACAAAGAATTACTCGCAATAATGGAAGCATTCAAAGAATGGAAAAGATGGCTCTGGGGAGAAGAAGAACCCGTGACAGTATATACAGACCATCAAAACCTGCTGGCCTTTTTAACCAAAAAAGTCTGGAACCAACAACAAATTCGATGGGGACAGGAGTTGACAAACAATAACTTCAAGATACTCTATCGGCCGGGAAGCAGGGGCGGGAAACCCGACGCGTTAAGTAGACCACCAGAGTACCGTCCTGAGGAGGGAGCTCGTCATAGCGAACAGTCAATTTTGAAAAATGAACATTTTCAAATTTTGGTTGTTCATCACAAAAGAAGCGGAGTGTCAGCTCTCACCCCAGAAAAACGCGAATGAACAAGCCTCAGGATAATGAAGCTTTCGGACAGAGCTATAGTTCCGACAAAAGGTGCACGGTTTGCGGCCGGCCATGACATCTACGCCCTAACAGATGGGCTGCTGCCAAGAAAAGGACTTATAATGGTAGAAACAGGTACTGCCATAGGATTGCCAGAAGGAACCTCTGGAAGGCAAGGTGCGAGAAGTCACATGGCGAGCAGGATGGCAATAGTAGTAGGCGGTTGTGTAATAGCTGTGGATTACACAGGAGAAGTTAAAGTCATACTTCGTAATCATGGCGTGGCTGACTGCGTATTGAAGGCACCAGATCTGACAGTGCAACTCATAATAGAACAGGTTGCCAACGCCGACGCCATGAAGGTAGACTATGTAGAGTCAACCGAGCGAGGGAAATCGGGTTTTGGGTTAAGTGATCTTAACCCCAAACGATCGATTACGGCTAAAGACGAAGGAGTCAAAATATGTTTCCTTCACGAAGACACAGACAATAAGGAATTCTTTGGCGTGGCGGATATCGGCTATCACCCTCGCTTGGCCAGAGAAAGAGAAATGTTATCAAGCGCTCACGACAATGCAGCCCTGACGCAAACAATGAACGATGCATTTCTAGACAAGATTAGAGTGGCTGGAAAGGAGAATGAGAGGTGGCAGAACCGAGGCCGTGAACTGGCGATGTTAAGAGAAGGCGGAAAAAACATGCCTGACGAATGGATTAAAAAGGACAGGTTACTAAAGTACAAAAATCGTTTGTAGATCCCCGAGAACGAAGCCCTTCAAACCGTGATAGCCCAAGGCTGTCACGACTCATTAGCAGCGGGGCACTTCAGACAGGAAAAGACGATTGAGATACTAACAAGGAATTTCTACTGGAAAGGACTTGCAGAATGGATCAGAGACTACACACGATCCTGCGACGAATGTCAACACAGTAAGTCCCAACGGCATGCTAAGTACGGGTTACCTCAACCTTTAGAAGTCCCTTATGCGGCCTGGTCCTCGATATCGACGGACTTCATCACAGAACTACCGGAATCGCAGGGTGGGAGCCAGATCATGGTAGTAGTAGACCGGTTCACCAAGATGGCTCATTTTATTCGACTACACGAAAATGCGACCGCAAAGGATGTTGCGGATACCTTCCTTCAGGAAGTCTGGAACCTTCACTGATTACCGACCGAGATTATATCGGATATGGACTCGAAGCTTTCTGCCAAATTATGCGAATTATTGTGCCAAATGCTAGGAGTTAAAAGACGTATATCAACGGTGTACCACCCTCAAACTGACGGACAAACGGAGAGAACCAACCAAGTGCTGGCAGGTGACTTACCCTCATTTGTCAATTACGATCAAAACGACTGGTATCAACTATTGCCAATAGCAGAACCTGCCTACAACAACTCGGTTACCAACGCACAAAAGATGCCCCCATTCTTCGCCAACTACGGCTTTCATCCCCAGACGGAATGGATGAAAGAAAGAAAAGCTCAGAACCACGGGGTGACAATGTATGCTCACTCGATGCATGACATACTTCGAAAGGTGAAAGAAACCCTAGTGAATACACGGGAATTGAGGAAGAAATATTACAACCGCAAGGCGACAGAACAACCAAGCATCGAGGTTGGCGACTTGGTAATGTTGAACGCGAAGAACATACGTACCAAACGACTATCATAGAAGCTGAGTCCGAAACTGTATGGCCCTTTCACAGTCTTAGAAAAGAAGGGAAGCAGGGCATACAAGTTAGAAATATCACCGCGGTGGGGAATTCATCCCGTGTTTCACATTTCGCAATTGGAACCCTATCGAGCCTCGCACTGACCGAATCGCCAACAACCCCGGCGAGATCCCGAAGACATCGAGGGAGATGTAGAATGGGAGGTGGAAAGGATCGTGAAAAGCGAGATCATTTCCTACACGCGAAAGGTTCCAAGAAGGAATAAGCCGATGAAAGACCTTCGGTATTTTGTGAAATGGAAAGGCTGTGCGGAGGATGAAAAGACTTGGGAAGCACCTGAAGTAATGAAGAACGGGCAGGAAGAGGTGGAAAGGTTTCATAGAGAAAACCCGGAGATGGCGGGCCCGCGAGAGGTCGATTAACATAAGAAAGATTTTCCATCTGTGGACAAGTAAACGCTGGCGGGTTTTACCCCTACTATGTGGAGCTCGAGACGGAAGATAGATTGTATAATAGACATAGAGTATTCGGGACCAACACTTCGAAGAGGGGAGCTCGTGTTAGGCGCCCAGACTCCCTGTAAGGATTTACCGCGCAAGGTTACCCTACCTTGACGCACACGAACTTCTATGGAAAAAGATAACACCCCCCTCCAGCCCCGGCATTGGGACGGCGCCTCATCACTGGCCGCCTGGCTAGTTGCGTCCCAACACCAAAGACCTATATCAATGGAACACATCTTATAACACGGTCTACGTCGCGGCCGTCCGACCGACCGGATCCTGTTCGCAGGGTACATGAGGGGAGACCTTCGGACACTTTATGCAAGTGGAAGCAGGTGAATCGGACGACGGTGCATAAGGTTACTGACACTTGAAGACAGACAGTCGGAATAGTAGGTTGCAAGTAACAGGTGCTTTTGCACAAGAGTTAGTCCCCTCGTACCTACAAGACGAGTAGAGTATGAAGCAGGTAACTATACCCACTAAGTGGATCGGGTACATCCACAGAGGACAAGTTGGTAAAAGATGGAGTCTGTGGGAAGAAGCCCATTGGTACGATCCCGAGGACAAGTCGTATAATGCCGGAAGACCAGAATACAACATGTGGTTGCCGGTTGAATTCTCGACGGAACCAACTAAAGAAGATTGGCCCTCTTCTGTGCGGCGACTTAAACTACTCACGACGAACACGAGGGCAAGATAACTCGTAAACATCGTTGTCAACGGATAAGCGCATGAGCTGACACCTGATGTGGTCTCCACACCCTCAGGAATAACAGAAGCGCAGACCGCGAAGTTGGCCATGGGAGCAAAAGGTGTGGTAGAGAGTTTTGAGAGTCTATGAGTGTTCTCACTCAGGTGAAGTTCGCAGAGTCGCGGGCAAGATACATGATTAGTATAGAGTTAGCATGTATACCCCGCTTGCTCAGACGCGGAATATCAATATTGAAGCATCTTCGCTGCTATTAGACACAACAAGCACGGAGAAGTGATCTTATCAATATAATAAGTTTTTATCTTATCGTACCAATACTTCGACGATCTACCTTGAAGTATACCATTATATCTAGCCTACATTACTCATGTCCTCTTCGCGAGTTCTCCGATATACATCAATTCAGGTCCTAGCTGTCGGAATACCTCAGGCCCAAGCTACCACCTACTAGGGGATTGCGGGATTTGCCACTACCATTTTGCCTTTGTTATTTGTGTTATTCCACCTCTGACAACTGTCCTTAACCAGTTCCACAACTGCCTCCTCGATATCCTCTCGACGATGGATATCAATGGCTGCCACTGCAGAGACAATGAGATCCCAGGCAGGACCCAAGGTCCTCATGCCTGTGTATATTGCCAGGAAGTCGGCGTAAGGCAAATCTTTGCCCGTTCGCCCTGCTGGCGCAAAGCCCCTTGCAATCATCTGATCCTTCGCCCAGTTCCGCCACTCTTTCTACATTATCTTTTGAGCCTGGACTTGTGTGAAGCCCATGTATATCTTATCATCGCTAATCGCTCGACCTCTTGGGTTGGTGCCATGCATGCTGATTGCCCCTTGAATCGAACTAGGCGGGAGTTGATCTGTTTGTCACGGGCAAGGACTCCGGCATTTTGCATCAATACGTCCTGCATGTTCTTATTTTGCGCCATGTCCTTTCAGGGTTTGTTTATATTGATAGTTGATTTGCAGATTCTAGTCTTGTGAATATAGAGGATGTTGTGAATATTGTGGATGATGTGGATGTCGGATTATCCGTGGTATGAACTTGCTGCTGTCATGATCAACCCACATTACATATACAACTCTCAGACATTCAAGATGGGTTGAACGAATCATGAATTGTTTGAATTGTTTTCAAGAATAGGATCCATTACGAACTGACACCTCGGGCGTCCATTAGTCTTTCAGTCGTTTCCTGTGAACGCCAGATGATAACCAGCTGATACCACTTGACGTCGTGACACACAACACGAAACCAGTTCGACGGCTGGTGAAAGATCAGTGTGCACAGCACTAGGCCCAGCATCTCCAAGTCATCCGCACGCATTAACATCGCGACGACGACAACATCACACTACTATGACCCACACTGGACACGCGAAATTGGCGGCCTCGAATTCCATTATGCTGGTCAAATGTTCATTTTGTCGCAAAAGATAGATGCTTGCAGGCACATCCGAGACACAATTGCGAAGTGCGCATACCAATCTCGATATCGTACTCGCATCCACCATACGGAATCCACCTGCGGACGTCCTTGCCCACCGGGGGACAAACCTATCTGACGCCATCGAACCCTTTGAACACTCTGATTCTGACTACAAATCAGATCCTGCTGGAGATACAGCCGGTAGTGAGCACAACGCCCCTGATGATTCCCTGAGGCGGGAACCCGAAACAGAAGTACTCGCAGACAACACAGACCCAGTCGCTGCGGAACAGAAGGATTATCCGGGTGCCGGGAATCCATTTGGTGTGGTGTTAAAGAGTATAAGTAAGAATGCATGGATTTGTGCGAGAACCAAGGGGCTCCGCTTGCTTCTGCACATGGTTTCAAATTTCCATCTTGGTTCATTGAGATCAAAGTCACAAAGACGCGGATTAACGATTGCTTTTGGAATGGTATCGGAAACTCGACATCCGTCGGCTATAGCTCTATCCATACGTTGGAGAATCTTCTCCGACAGTTGGCTCTGTATAGCCCCTATCTGCAATGGTTGGAGGGACCTGTGGAGGACGGTCAGGGAACGTCCTAGACTGCATGAGATATCATCTTCGCCAGATAGCCTATCGTGATGACTGGTCTATGCGCCACGCCATGAATACAACCAGAGCGGGTAGAGAAATTATGCAGAAATGCATACTGCTGACTGGTGGTGGGACGTCCAAGTACTGCTGCGTAGGCGCTTTTTTGTGAAGGCATACTAATAGATCCCAGGAAACACTCCCTCAAGGACCAAGTGTTGTTCTAATCATTGGGATGTCAGATGCGATGAATCTCACCAACTTCTCGGGAGTCAGGAAAGGAGGGCTGGGTTATATGACGATCGCAAATCTTCCTTGGACAATACGTAACGGACCTGGATCAATGGCGATTCTGCTTCTTGGGCTATTGCCCATTCCGCGCCAGCTCGCAAAGTCCTGTAGGGCCGACAAACTCCAGAGACTGATAAATGCTGACACACTGCGTCGCGTATTTGAAATCATTTTTGCGCCATTGAACGGTACGGCGCGGGAGGGCGCCCCTATTGATTGTGCTGACGGCAAGATCCGGAGATGCTTCCCGATAATGTCAGGCTGGATTGCGGACCATATGGAAAACGTTACCCTACACGGGATGAAATCCAACGCCTGACCTAAATGTGAGGTGCCTTCAGAAGGATTAGGAAGCCGAGCCGGCCACCATCGTGCTAGACATTACGCAAGATACGAACGCTACCAACCCGAAAACCCATCCCTAGATTCCAAGACCCACGACGCTGCTCACGGTCGCTACATGAATGAAACCCATGGTATCAAGAGGGGGCAAAACGGTTTTCAAGGACTCGTGAGAGTTTCGACGCCTGATCTGCACAAGCCGGATATGCTCCATACAATATATCTAGCACTCTTGTAGCCTATGATGGACTGGATTCAGGGATTTCTGAAGAACAATGCGCAACAGCAGGCCTTCGACGACACCTGGAAAGCTTTGCCCCCTTACCCGGGATTTTTTGTCCCCACAAAGGCCTACAGGGAGGTTACGCAGTGGCAAGGACAAGAGATGAGGAATCTCGGGCATTGTTTGATGGGAGTTCTCGCTGTGGCGTTGAGACAGCCTGATAGTACGGAGATGCAACCCTTCAGACGTGCGCTCACCTGTGTCTGGTCACTGCTTGACTTCACCATGGTGGCTCAATACCGAAGTCACACACCCGAGACTATATCTTATATGGAAGAATATGCGACCAGGTTCGACGATACGGAGGACATCTTCGTCGAGTTTCGCATATTCAAACGGATGCAACAGAAGGCTGATGAGTTGAACAAGGAGCTGGGTCGTCAGAGAGCCCAGATGATGGAGCAAGTGCCCATATCACTACGGCGCCGGATCCGTGACCACGATCGTGAAGAAGAGAACGACCAACGTATGGAATTGAGACATTCTGAATCTAATTTCAACTTTGTTAAGATGCATCTAATAAGTCACTTTTGCGATCACATCTACATGTTCAGCAATATTCCCATGTATTCTACCGATTATGGAGAGCTCGCACATAAGGAGCAAATCAAGCATGGATGGCGACTTTCAAATAAAATCGACACAGCACGACAGATAATAAGCAGCTACGGTCGACAACATGCGATCCGGATGAGACTTTTGAACTTGGAATTTCTTCAATGTGCAGGAGCTGATTTACCAACTGAGGTAGTAGAACCTTTAGAGAAGATGAGGCCCGGGCCAACCCCACCAGCCCATTGTAGGATTCTGAAGCGACATCGTGATAATATCCACGAAGTCGTGGATTTTGGCAGAGCATGCGATATCTTCCCGGAGACGATTTGTCCGGAATTGATATGATATAGCCGACAGAGCCTGCCTCCCTGGCGCCTAGTCCCTGAAAATCCGGCTATCCTTCGAGCTTTGCCGGTGGAACTACTTACGCAACTGGAGATCCCTGTTCTTGCGTTCCAGGACTCAGGTGTTTATGACATAAACAGGGCCCGATACACGTGTTCTCAACTCTTCCGTAACCAGACCAGTCAGAACGATTGCGTTTGGACACAGGCTGGTGGGGAGACTATGTATGGTGCGCTCAGGGGTCGTCTCCCGGCAATGCTCCTAGCTCTGTTCAAAATCCGGTCCGGCTATATGCAGCAGGATACCGTCTATCGCCTTGCTGGGGTTCAATTGATGAGCCTCGTAGACTACTGACCACTGTCGGAAGTACACGGTGTGGTAACCGTGGAGCTCAGAGACGTTACCCGCGAGCTCACAATTGTGGATATCGGGACGATCTTAGGCCTGGCGCATCTGATACCTGAGACAGACCGGCGCTGGCCTGTCAACAGTGGGCTTGATTTACGCACCTTTAACGAGATCCATTAGGATCACAGAGGAGGCTTGTATCATAAAATAAACTCAGGGAGCGACATACCGTGGGTGTGGGCTACATCGGTCCCTGACGGAGATGTAGCCTCACGATCAACACTTGATGATAAACGTGTATACTAGACAAGTAGATTGTAGAGATATAGACATAGAGGAATAGAAACATCTAGAAACAAACAAATTATGCAGGATAGTAGTACTAGTAGTACTAGGCACACCGGCGGGAATGACTAGGGTGATATCGGTGGCAAGTTGTTATGAGCACGCCCGGAAGCAGAAGGAAAATGGGGTACTTGGGGGAGGCGTCCGGATGCGGCGGAGATGCGAGGCAGGAAAAGACACGTCAAGACGTGAGATAAGGGGCAGGAGAAGAGGAGGAGATGTGGGGTGGCGGCGGGCCGTCCGTAAGGTCTGACGTCACGTCAGGACGCAATCGGCGTTCAGAATGGGGTCCGGACACCGTGGACTCCGAGGATGGAAAAATGATGTCGGATGCCTCCAGACGCGGCGCCTGCACCTCAGACACAGCATTAAGTTTTGCTGGTGTTCCTAACCTATAATCACTTGTTGCGAGTATCCTCGGCCTAGTTGTCCCGGATGTCAGGTGGTAGCTCCGGCGTGAGGTATTCCGACAGCTAGGACCTGAATGGATTTATATTGGTGAACTCGCGAAGAAGACGCGAGCAATGTAGAATAGATATAATGGTATACTTCAGGATAGATCGTCAAAGTATTTACAACGATAATATAAAAACTTATTATATGGATAAGATCTCTTCTCCGTGCTTGTGGTGTCTAATAGCTGTGAAGATGCTTCTATATTTATATTCCGCGTCTGAGCAATCGCGGTATACATGCTAACTCTATACTAACTAAGTACCTTGCCCGCAACTGTGCGAACTTCATCTGAGTTCGAACACTGGTAGACCGTGAAAACTCTCTAACACACCTTTTGCTCCGATGTCCGACTTATTGGTCTGCGCTTCTGTTATTCGTGAGGGTGTGGAGACCACGTCAGGTGTCAGCTCATCCGTTATATCCGTTGACAACAATGGTTATGAGTTATCTTGCCCCCGTGCTCATTGAGGGTAGTCTGACTCGCTGGACCGAAGACGGCCATTCTTCATTGGTTGGTTCGGTCGAGAATTCGACATCCGACTGCATGTTGTATTCTGGTCTTCCGGCAGTACACGACTTGTCCTCGAGATCGTACCTATAGGCTTTTTCCTTCGAACTCGATCTTTTCCCAACTTGTCCTCTGTCGATGCACCCAATCCACTTAGTGGGCATAGTTTCCTCCTTCATACTCTACACGACTTAGAAGGTACAAGGGGACTAACTTTCGTGCGAAGGGTCCCGTTACCTTCGACCCACTCTGCCCACTGTTTCCCTTCGAGTGTCTGTAACCTTATGCGCCGTCGCCCGATTCACCTGCTTCCACGTGCATAAGGTGTTCGGAGGTCTCCCCTCATATAGCCTGCAAACAGGATCCGGTTGGACGGACGGCCGCGACGTATCCGGTCATCTAGGATGGGTTCTGTTGATAGTGGTCTTTGGTGTTGGGACGCCACAACCCAGGCGGCCTGTGATGACGCGGCGTCGCAACGCCGGGGCTGGAGGGGGGTGTTTTCTTTTTCCCTCGAAGTTGGTGTGTGTCAAGGCAGGGTAACTTTGCCCTGTAAATCCTTACAGGGAGTCCGTGCGCCTAACATTGACAAATTATCCGTAAGTAACCTTCTACCACTTGGTTGGTTCTTTCAGTTTGTCCGTCAATCTGAGGGTGATACGCCATTGACATCCGCCTTTTAACTCCTAGCATTTTGCACAATGATTCCCAGAATTCGGCCGCAAACTTCGGGTCCTTCTCCGATATGATTTCGGTAGGTAATCTGTGAAGATTCTTGACTTCCGGAAGGAAGGTATCCGCAACATCTTTTGGGGTCGTATTTTCGTGGTGGCCGATAAAATGAGCCATCTTGGTGAACCAGTCTAATAATTCCATGATCTGGGTCTTGCCGTGCGATTCCGGTAGTTGTATGATGAAGTCAGTCGATATGGAGGACCAGGCGGCATATGGTACTTCTAAAGGTTGATGTAACCAGTACTTGGCATGCCGTGGGGACTTGCTGTGTTGACATTCGTTGCAGGATCGTACATAATCTCTCATCCAATCTGAGAGTCCTTTCCCGTAAAAGTCCCTCGTTACTATCTCAATCGTTTTTTCCTGTCCGAAGTGCCCTGCTAGTATTGAGTCATGAAAGCCTTGAGCTATCTTGGTTTGAAGGGCTTCGTTCTCCGGGATGTGCAAACGACTTTCGTACTATAGTAACCCGTCCTTTTCTATCCATTCGTCCAGGATCTTTTTTTCCCCCTTCTCCTAACATAACCAGTTCACAGCCTCGGTTCTACCACTTCTCATCCTCCTTTCCAGCCATCCTAATCTTGTCTAGAAATGTATTGTTCATTGTTCGCGTCAGGGCTGCATTGACGTGAGTCCTTGATAACATTTCTCGTGCTTTCATAAACTGAGGGTGATAGCCGCTATCAGCTGCGGTAAAGAATTCCTTTTCGCTTCTGTCTGCGTGAAGGAAACATATTTTGACTTCTTCTTCTTTAGCCGTGACGGATCGTTTAGGGTTTAGATCGCTTGACCCAAAACCCATTTTTCCTCTCTCTGTTACTCTTAAATTGTCTACTTCCATGGCGTCGGCATTGGCAATTGTCTCTATTATGAGTTGGGCTATTTGATCTCCTGCCTTAAACATGCAGTCGGCTTCACCATGATTTCAAAGCATGACTTTAACTTCTCCAGTGTAATCCGCATCTATTACACCACGGCCTACAACTATTCCCATCGTGCTAGCCATACCACTTCTCGCGGAGAGCCTCCCATAGGTTCCCTCCGGCAATCCTATCGCAATACCCGGCTCCACCATTGTCTCTCCTTTTCCTGGTACCAGGCTTCTGTCAGGGCGCAGATGTCATGACCGGCCGCAAACCGTGATCCCTTTGTCGGGGTTGTAGCATTGTCCGAAAGCTTCATAATCTTGAGATTGCCAGATTCCCGTGTTTCTGGGATGAGAGGCGGCTCCGCGCTTCGTTTTTGATGAATTACCGAAATATGAAAATGTTCAGATTTCAAAATTGACTGTTCACTGTGACAAGCTCCCTCCTCGGGATGGTACTCCGGCCATCTACTTAACGCGTCGGGCTTCCCTCCCCGGCTTCCCCGACGGTAGACTATTTTGAAGTTATAGTTGGTCAACTCCTGTGCTCATCAAATTTGCCGTTGGGTCCAGACTTTTTTGGTCAAAAAGGACTGTAGTATTTGGTGGTTGGTATATACCATCACGGGCTCTTCTTCTCCCCAGAGGTCTCTTTTCCATTCTTTAAACGCTTCCATGATTGCGAGCAATTCCTTGTCATGTATCTCGTGATTTCTTTCACCGCTGTTTAGTTTTCAAGAATGGAAACCTACTGGGTGAAGCCGTCTCCCCTGATATTGAGATAGTACACATCCAAGTGCAAAGTCGCTTGCGTCTGTTTCAAAAACCGCTTTTCTTCCTTGGTAAAAATGCCATAAAATTGGTGCCGTTGTAAACCTCTTTTTCAACTCCTCAAACGCCTCTCCCTTTTCTCTTCTCCAGTGAAAATCCTATTGGTTTCCCTTCAACGTCTCGGTTATTGGCTTGAATACTTTTCAGAAATTTTTGATGAATTGTCGGTAAAAGTTTGCGAATCCAATTAAAATTTGTACTTCTTTAACCAATCTCGGGTGTGCCTAGTTTTGAACACCTTTCACTTTTCTATCCCTCATGGTGACCCCGCTTGTCTTGACAATGTATCTTAGGAATTCGACCTCATCTTGGCGGAATACCGACTTCTTTAATGAGACAGCTAAGTCGTGCTGTCTGAGCAGGTCAAGGGCCTTTTGTACTATCTTAGAATGGTCCTCCATATTTTCGGAGTATATCAGGATATCGTCTAAATAGACGATTACTCCGTGGTAAAGGAATTCCCTTAGGATTTGGTTCATCACTGTCTGAAACGTCGCGGGGGCGTTCACCAGCCTGCAAGGCATGACTTTGTATTCGTACTGACCGTATCGTGAACGAAAGGCTGTTTTATGTTCATCGCCTTTCCTCATTCGAAATAGATGATATCAGTCTTTTAGGTCAAGTTTTGGCAATAGTTTTGTTCCAGCAAGGCAGTCTCGGAGTTCGTCCATGACTGGTAGGGGGTATTTATTCAGGATCGTCAACTTGTTGAGGTTCCTATGGTCTACCACTAGTCGCAGACTTCCGCCAGGTTTCTGAACGAAGACGATTGGAGCGCCGTAAGGGGATTCGCTGTGAGCTATTTTTCCCTCAGCCATCATTTTCCTGAGGTACTTATGCAGCTTGTTGAACTGGTGTGCCGACATTGGATAAATTGGACCCCATAGGGGCTCGCCCCCTTCTTTAAGGTGGATGGCGTGATCGAAAGTCCTTCGAGGAGCCAACATTTTTACTTTTTTCTCTTCAAAAAGCTCCTTATACTGCCAATCCGGTTTTGGCAGGGTCTCCAACTGTACTCCCCCTTGTTCCTCTCGTTCTATCCGTCCCACATACTGTGCTTCCTCATCGTAAGCCACAGTTTCATCCCATTCAAACATATCCGCCACTGCTTCATCTTCTATATGAGCGTGGCACCTTGTGTCTTCAAAGGCCCATTTACTTGGGCGTGCTATATTTTTGAGGGTGTGTTTGTTGTGCCACCACCCAAAGGGTATGATTAAATGATATCTTCCGGCGTTCGCAATTTCGCAGGATATCATGCTTCGGTGGCCGTTGGCACGGACTTCTAGGAGAATGGGATGTGTATAGAATAATCCTCCAGTAGGCGCGGTTTCGCCATCGAAGGTTGTGATTTTTAACGGTGAATGCCTAGCTTCGGTCGGGATTCCGAGCCGTCGTGCGGTTTTGTGGTTCATGAGAAAGATATTTGAACCGGAATCTAAGAGTACGCTGATCGCGTCTTTTCGTCGTTTTTATTCAATAAATGTCTTCCCTTCTGGGCAGGTATAATGCTTTGGTTTTTTAACAGGTCTAGAGCTTTCTCTCGGTTGTGGACGAAATCTCTTCATCGTCGCGGTTAAAAACAGCCTGGGGGTTTGTTACCGCGGCTGCTCAGTTTTTGCCCTTAAAGCCACCTCAGACAAACTTTCACAATAAGCATCTAATATTGTGATATCGGGCAGCCCACAACTAGCGGTCTTTACCTCCTGCGGAGGAGTTCACATAATACAGGAGTGGTGGTTCACTAGAGTACCCCTCGAGTTTGCGACTAGGGTGCGCGGCCCTTTATCGTCGTCTTAGCCCTCATGTGAGGCTGTCCCCTGTGACGAGTCCACTGTACCTCCGCCTTTGAGTTTGGTCTCTCTCCTAAGACCCCCTCCGACATCATTCATCAGGGATTAACCCTGTGCCCAATAGAGGCGCCCACAGCTTCTATTTGCCCGGCCATTTTACCTGGAGAGAAAGTCAGGTTACCCTGGATTTCGACTCCCCTTCCCGTGTTGTGCGACTCAAGTTCCGTTCTGATGATTGATAGTCTTCTCTTTCCCTTCTAATCTCGTCGACCGCCTTCTTCCCCTATAATTTTTGATGGCTCCCGTGGTAAGCACGGACTACCGATTTTTGGACGTAAAATGGCAACCTCTATCCTTTGGTCTTTTTGCCTTCAGCTGGGATATCGTCACCGACTACGCCGCTGGGCTTTCGATTCGAGGCGGCAACCTCACCACCCGAACACAGTTGTTGTTGGTATCTGGATGACTTTTTATCAAATGTCATCATCTTCAAAGGCCCAAGCTGGGGGCCTTTGTACCGCTCGCTCCGAGCTTTCTCCCTAGCCATCAACGGCCACAGTGGCCACCTTGGGATCGTCGTTTTGGCGCGAATGGGGACTGTCGTTTGGGCTTCGATTGCCCTCAATATATAGCCCACACTTGTATTGGTTATTGACAGTATTTCCAAGGGTGCTTGTTCATTCGGCATCACGTGCATTGGTTGTCAGATTTCCGTTTATCGCCAACCTTTTGATCGACGCCCTGGTGAGCTTCTGCCCACACCTTGTGTCTAAGCTCCCCCCCCCGGTGCCACCGACCCTTCTTTCTTTACCTTTCTTTCCCCAGCCTTGTTCTTCTGGTAGTCTGCCTTTTCCCTAGCCGTGTATTGGTTTTTTACACGCTTTGCGGGTACCGTTGGCTTCGAATCCTCGAACTTTCTTTTCTCGCCTCATGTCGCGCCGCAGGGAGTGCCCCCTCGAAGCCCTTTCGTTCTTCAAAATCTTCTTCCGCTCGGGTGACGGTCCTGACTGCTTCTAACCATTCCCCATCGTCGACATAGTCTCGGAGTGAGAGTCGTCGCAATGCTTCGACAGGGAGTTTGTCTTCAATGATTTTCCTCGTGGCTATTCCCGTGACTCTTGCAATGGATATTTAAAATTTCCATTCCCATCAAGAATTTGGCGTCATCACCGCGATATTTGACCGTTCCGATTTCTCGTAGGGATTTTTCCGCTTCTTGGGTAGGTCCGAAGCGTCGCAGGGCTTGTTCTGCAAAGACATGCCAGAACATGTATCCTTCTTGTCTCGTGTAGCCTATTTCTCCGGTCATTTGTCATCGCTAGGTTAAGGCAAACGGTGCGACTTCTTTCCCATCCATTCGGCTTATGGCGTATCGGATTCGTTGTGCCTCGTCCTCCCACTGCCAACTGTTCCGACCAAAATAATCTGTGCATGTCATTAGCCACTTGCGGCTATCGTGGTGTTTCTCTTTCCCAAACATGGCAGGGGGTTCCGCTGGGACTGTCCTGCGTTGTCTCAAGGTGTTGGTCATGACTCGAGAGAACAGATTAAATTGTTCATTGTTCTCGACGTCGTAGTTGTCTTCTGCCGGGTGGGGTGCGGGTCTCTCGTCCAGTCTTCCTTTTCTATTCTCCTCTGGCATTCTTCCCGATCCTTCCCCTTCATCATGGGGTCTCCTCCCCCTCCTCCGCCTGGAGCTCCTACCGCTCCGTGTCGTGGTGGTGGTGGTGGTCTTCCTCCACCCGCCCCAGATGCTTCTTGTGTCGGATCTGACACCTTCCCCTTTCCCTTCCCCTGCCCCATCTACTGTTCCACCAGAGCTTTAAGCACGGCCATCTCAGCATCTTGGGCTTCTCGAGACTCCTGGTGGTGTCGTAACTCGTCTCTCACAAGATTAATACTTATCTCGTCATTTGGCAGCTCCCGTTTGAGCTGCTCGCTTATCCGAACCATCTCCTGGTCTTGGAGTAGGTCCCTGTGCATGAACTGGCCGCCAGTCCCTTGCACGGCTTTGTGGAGATGGGAGGTGACAGCCTCATGTCTGGTTTGTCTCTCGTCTGACTCCCCCAGTCGTTCAGCGACCTAGGTTGCGAAGCTTTCCTGGACTTTTTGACACTGCCAGAGAAAAGGTTGTACTTGTTCGTCTATTCGGGTGAGTTCTTGACCGAGTATCTGGACCCTGGCTTTCAACTGATTTTTGACGGTTTCCAGGTCTTGGGCCATTAATATGATATTGGTCGGGCGGGAGCTGAACGCAAGATGTTGTCTATCTTGACTGAAGGTAAGTTCTGGGTCGAATCGGCCGAGGATCTGGTCTAATCTTCAAATTCAAAGGGCCATGAGGCATTCGGTTCGTTCAGGGATTCGGCCACCGCCTCCATGTCGTCCCTTCCCATATTTGTCTATCAAGCGTAATCCGACAGGGGAGCCAGGTGTTCGGTCAGCGGAATGTGACCGGACAGGGTGGGTAACGGTGGTTTCCACACTAGGGGCCTGGACGGAGGAGAGTTCATCCCCTCCCTCGTCTCATTCTTCCTGTCGCCATGCCATGACTTCAGGTTCTTTGGGGTTAGAAGTCATCTCTTATGGCTTCATTAACGGGAAACCAATCTTGTGTTTCCTCCCCACACGTCTGGTATTTCAAAGCGGTGACTTGAGCGCGAGTCGATGTCTGGGTTCTGCGTGTACCAAATGGAGTTTGATTTCTCAGAGGGGGTGTGATAGGTGAATTCTGTACCGTCCTGGTATTGGGATAGGGCCGCTATGTCTTCGAGGGTAACGGTATTTTCTGTGTTTATCCACCAGAAATAAGATTCGTGGTAGGGCTCTTGTGTCCCTAATTCGGGTATAGGGGTAAGGACTTCGTCTATTGAGATAGTCCTCAATGGTCTTGGTTTGAAAGGTTTTTTAGGTTTGGGAGTATGTGTGTCTCTGCCAAACTTTCATCTCGGTAACGATGAGAAGTATCAATATACTGTTAGGTGGTAGCTTCTGCGTGAGGTATTCCGACAGCTAGGACCTGAATCGATTGATATCGGAGAACTCGCTAAGACGACGCGAGTAATGTAAGCTAGATATAATGGTATACTTCGGGATAGATCGTCAACGTATTTGTAACGATAACATAAAAACTTATTATATTGAGAAGATCTCTTCTCCGTACTTGTTGTGTGTAATAGCTGCGAGGATGGTTCAATATTTATATTCCGTGTCTGAGCAATCACGGTGTACATGCTCACTCTATACTAACTAAGTACCTTGCCCGCCACTCTGCGAACTGCATCTGAGTGCGAACACTCGTAGACCCTGAAAACTCAATATCACATGTTTTGCTCCCATGGCCAACTTATCGGTCTGCGCTTCTGTTATTCCTGAGGGTGTGGAGACCACATCAGGTGTCAGCTCATCCGTTTTATCCGTTGAGATCAATTGGTACAAGATATCTTGCCCCCACGCTCATCGAGGGTAGTCTGACTCGCAGGACCGAAGGTGGGCATCCTTCGTTGGTTGGTTCCGTCGAGAATTCGACATGCGACTGCATGTTGTATGCTGGTCTTCTGGAATTACACGACTTATCCTCAGGATCGTACCTATGGGCTTCTTCCCTCGGACTCCATCTTTTACCAACTTGTCCTCTGTGGATGCACCCGATCCACTTACTGGGCATAGTTACCGCCTTCATACTCTACACAACTTTGTAGGTACGAGGGGTCTAACTTTCGTGCAAAACGTCCTGTCACTTTCAACCCCTCTTCCGACAATCTGTCTTCAAGTGTCTGTAACCTTATGCGCCGTGATCCGATTCACCTGCTTCCAGTTGCAGAAGGTGCCCGAAGGTCTCCCCTCATATACCCTGCGAACTAGATCCGGTCGGACAGACGGCCGCGTCGTATATGGTGTTATAGGATGTTCTCCCTTGATAGTGGTCTTTGGTGTTCGGACGCAACAACCCAGGAGGCCTGTCATGACACGCCGTCCCAACGCCGGGGCTGGAGGGGGGTCTTATCTTTTTTCTCCGAAGTTCGTGTGCCTCAAGGTAGGGTAACTTTACCCAGTAAATCCTTGCGGGGAGTCCGTGCGTCTAACAGGTGCTCCCCTCTTCACCGTGTTCGTCCCGAATACTCTTTGTCTATTATACAATCTATCTTCCATCTCGAGCTCCACATAGTAGGAGTAAAAACCACGAGGGTTAACTTGTCCACTGATGGAAAACCTTTCTCATGCTACTCGACCTCTCCCGGGCCCGGCATCTCCGGGCTTTCTCTATGAAACCTTTCCACCTCTTCCTGCTCGTTCCCCATACACTCGTGGGGTTCCCACGTATTTTCATCCCCCGCGCAGCCTATCCATTTCACAAAATAGCAAAGCTCTTTTATCGGGTTATTCCTTCCGTGAACCTTTCGCGTGTAGGAAATGATCTCACTCTTGACGATCCTTGCTATCTCTCATTCTAAATCTCCCTCGATCTCTTCGGGGTGTCGTGGGGGTTGTTCGCGATTTCATCAGTTCGAGGCTCGGTAGGGTTCCAACAGCGAAATGTGAAACACAGGATGAATTTTCCACCGAGGCGATATTTCTAACTTGTATGCCCTGCTTCCATTCTTTTCTAACACTTTGAAAGGGCCATACAGTGTCGGACTCAGCTTCTTCGATGGTCGTTTGGTAGGTATGTTCTTCGCATTCAACATTACCAAGTCGCCTACCTCGATGCTGGGTTGTTCCGTCGCTTTTCGGTCATAATATTGTTTCATCGATTCACGTGTATTTTCTAGGTTTTGTTTCGCCTGTCGATGTATGTCCGCATCCAGTGAGCATACATTGGCGCCCCGGGGTTATGAGCCTCTCTCTCTTTCATCCACTCCGTCTGTGGGTGAAAACCGTAGTTGTTGAAGAATGGGGTCATCTTGTGTGCATTGGTTGCCGAGTTGTTATAGGCGTGTTCGGCTAACGGCAATAGTGGGTACCAGTCGTCCTGATCGTAGTTGACAAATGTCCGTAAGTAACCTTCCAGCACTTGGTTGGCTCTTTCAGTTTGTCCGTCAGTCTGAGGGGGATATACTGTTGACATCCGCCTTTTAACTCCGCGCATTTTGCACAATGATTCCCAGAATTCGCCAGAAAACTTGGCGTCCATGTCCGATATAATCTCCGTCGGCAATCCGTGAAGTTTTCACACTTCTCGAAGGAAGGTATCCGCAACGTCTTTTGCGGTTGTGTTTTTGTGGATGCCGCTAACCTGGCCATTTTTGTGAACTGATCTACTACTAGTATTATCTGGGTCTTCCCCTGCGATTCCGGTCGTTGTGTGATGAAGTCGGTCGATATGGAGGACCAGGCCGCATAGGGTACTTCTAAAGGTTCCAGCAACCCGTATTTAGCATGCCGTAGGGACTTGCTGTGTTGACATTTGTCGCAGGATCGTACATAATCTCTGATCCAATCTCAGAGGCCTCTCCAGTAAAAGTCCCTTGTTACTACCTCAATCGTTTTTTCCTGTCCGAAGTGCCCCGCTACTACTGAGTCGTGACAGCCTTGGGCTATCTCGGTTTGAAGGTCTTCGTCTTCGTGGATGTACAAACGATTTTTGTATTATAGTAACCCATCTTTTTCTATCCATTCGTCCGGCATCTTTTTTCCGCCTTCTCTTAATGTAATCAGTGCACCGCCTCGGTTCTGCCACTTCTCATCCACCTTGCCAGCCACTCAAATTTTGTCCAGAAATGGATCGTTCATTGTCCGCTTCAGGGCTGCACTGACATGAGTGCTTGATACCATTTCCCTTTCTTTCATCAACCAAGGGTGATCGCCGATATCAGCTGCGCTAAAGAATTCGTTTTCGCATGTGTTTACGTGAAGGAAACATAGTTTGACTTGTTCTTCTTTAGCCGTGATGGATCGCTTAGGGTTTAGATCGCTTGACCCCAACCCCATTTTTCCTTGCTCGGTTATTCCTAAATCGTCTACTTCCATGGCGTCGGCATTGGCAACGTTCTCAACTATGAGATGTGCTATCCGATCTCCTGCTTTAAATACGCAGTCCGCCTTGCCATGATTTCGAAGTATGACCTTGACTTCCCCGGTGTAATCTGTATCTATTACACCACCGCCGACTGCTATTCCCATCTTGCTAGCCATACCACTTCTTCCGGCTAGCCTTCCGTAGGTTCCTTCCTGCAATCCTATCGCAATACCCGTCTCAACCATTGTCTGTCCTTTTGCTGGTAGCAGGCCGCCTGTCAGGGCGTAGATGTCATGACCAGCCGCAAACCGTGATCCTTTCGTCGGGATTATAGCCTTGTCCGAAAGTTTCATTATCCTAAGGCAGGTGGGTCCGCGTTTTTCTGGAACGAGGGCTGTCTCTGCGTTTCGTTTTTGATGAATTACGGAAATTTGAAAATGCTCCGATTTCAAAATAGACTGTTGACTGTGACGAGCTCCCTCCTCAGGACGGTACTCCGGCCGTCTACTTAAAGGGTCGGGTTTCCCGCCCCTGCTCCCTGGTCAATAGTCTATTTTGAAGTTATAGTTTGTCAACTCCTGTGCCCATCGAATCTGTCGCTGGGTCCAGACTTTTTTGGTCAAAAAGGACTCTAGGTTTTGGTGGTCGGTGTATACCGTCAGTGGTTCTTCTTCCCCCCAGAGGTACCTTTTCAATTCCTTGAACCCTTCCATTATTGCGAGTAATTCCTTGTCATATATCTCGTAATTTCTTTCCGCGCTGTTCAATTTTCGGGAATGAAAGGCCACTGGGTGAAGCCGTCTCCCTTGGTACTGAGACAATACGCATCCAAGCGCAAAGTCGCTTGCGTCCGTTTCAACCACCGTTTTCCTCCCTGGGTAAAAATGCGATAAAATTGGTGCCGTTGTAAACCTTGGCTTCAACTCCTCAAACGCCTCTTCCTGCTCTCTTCCCCAGTGAAAGTCCTTTGGGTTTCCTTTTACCATTTCGGTTATTGGCTTACAAACTTTTGAAAAATCTTTAATGAATCCACGATAAAAATTTGCGAACCCAATGAAGATCTGAACTTCTTTAACCGACCTTGGGTGTGCCCAATCTTGAACGCTTTTCACTTACCTATCACTCATGGTGACTCCGCTCGTCATGACAATGTATCCTAAGAATTCGACCTCAGCTTGGTGGAACACCGACTTTTTCAGTGAGACTGCCAAGTCGTGCTGTTCGAGTCGGTCTAGGACTGTTTGGACTAGCTTAATGTGGTCGTCCATATTTTCGGAGTATATTAGGATATCGTCTTGAAAGACGACTACTCCGTGGTCCAAGAATTCCCTTAGGATTTTGTTCATCATTGTCTGAAAAACGTTGCGGGAGCGTTTACCAGCCCGAAAGGCATGACTTTGTACTCGTACTGACCGTATCGTGTACGAAAGGCTGTTTTATGCTCATCGCCTTTCATCAGTCGAATATGATGATATCCGTCTTTTAGGTCAAGTTTGGTGAATACCTTTGGTCCAGCCACGCGGTCTCGGAGTTCGTCCATGAGTGGCAGGGGGTATTTATTCAGGATCGTCAATTTGTTGAGGTTCCTATAGTCTACGCAGAAGTCGTAGACTTCCATCTGGTTTTGGAACGAAGAGGATTGGAGCGCCATAAGGGGATTCGCTATCGGCAATTTTTCCCTCAGCCATCATTTTCTTGAGGTACATGTCCAGCTCGTTCAACTGGTGTGCCGACATTGGATAAATCGGACCCCATGGGGGTTCGGCCCCTTCTTTAAGGTTGATGGCGTGATCAAAAGTCCTTCCAGGCGCCAGCATTTTGGCTTTTTTCTCATCAAAAAGCTCCTTATACTGCCAATATGGTGTTGGCAGCTTCTCCAATTGTACTCCCCCTTCGTCTTCTCGTTCTATCCGTCCCACATACTGTGCTGCCGCATCGTAAGCCACAGTTTCATCCCATTCAAACATATCCGCCACCGCTTCATCTTGTATATGAGCGTGGCACTTTGCTTCCTCAATGGCCCATTTTCCTGCGTCCGCAATATTTTTAAGGGGGTGCTCATCATGCCACCACCCAAAGGGTATGTTCAAGTCATACCTTCCTGCATTCGCAATTTCGCAGGATATCATACTTCGGTGGCCATTGGCACCGATTTCTAGGAGAATACGATGGGTATAGAATATTCCTCGAGTAGGCGCGGTTTCGCCATCAAAGGTCGTGATTTTCAACGGTAAGTGCCTAGCTTTGGTCGGGATTCCGAGCTGTTGTGCGGTATCCTGGTTCATGAGAAAGATGTTTGAACCAGAATCTAGGAGGACGTTTATCACGTGTTTTCGTCCTTTAATTTCGATAAATGCTTTCCCTTCAGGGCAGGCATAATGCTTAGGTTTTTTAATGGGCCTAGAGCTTTCGCTCTGTTCATGATGAAATCTTTTCATCATCGCGGTTACAAGTAGTGTGGGGGTTTGTTACCGCACCTGCGCAGTTTCGGCTCTTAAAGCCTCCTCAGCCAAACCTTTTACAATAAGTGTCTATAATTTTGATATCGGGCAGCCAACTCTAGCGGTCTTTACCTCCTGCCGAGGAGTTCCCATATCACAGGAGTGGTGGTTCACTAGAGTACCTCTGGAGTTACCGACTAGGATGCGCGGTCCTTTATCGTCCACTTAGCCCTCATGTGAGACTGTCCCCTGCGACGAGTCCACCGTACCTCCGCCTTCGAGTTTGGTCGTACGCCCGCGACCCCCTCAGACACCATATGTCCGGCATGAACCTTGTGCCCAATAGAGGCGCCCCCAGCTTCTATTTGCCCCGCTTTTTACTCGGAGACAAAGTCAGGTTGCCCTGCATTTCGACCCTCCTCATGCGTGTCCTGCAACTCAAGTTCCGTTCCAGCGAATGGTAATCTTCTTTTTCCCTTTTAGTCTGGTCGACCACTTTCATCTCTTGTAGTTTTTTATGGCTCCCGTGGTGAGCACGGACTACCCAATTTTGGACGTAAATTGGCAACGGCGATTCTTTGGTCTTTTAGCCTTCCGGTGGGATCTCGTCACCGACTAAGCCGCAGGTCTTTCCATTTGAGGGGGCAACATCACTACCCGAACACCGTTGTTGTCGGTACCTGGATGACTTTATTATTTTTATGTTTTATATAATGTCGTCATCTTCAAGAGCCCAAGCCGGGGGCCTTTGCACCACTCGTCATGAGCTTTCTCCCTGGCCCTCAACGGCCACAGTGGCTACCTGGGGGCGTCGTTTTGGCGCGAATGCGGGCTGTCGGTTGGGCTTTGATTGCCCTCGATATATAGCCAATACTTGTATCGGTTTTCGACAGTATTTCCAATTATGGTTTTTCATTCAGTATCGCGTGCATTCGTTGTCAGATTTCCGTTTGTCCACAAGATTCTGATCGACGCCCTGGTGTGCTTCCGACCACACCGTATGTCTAACCTCCCCCTTCGGTGCCACCGACCCTTCTTTTTTCACCTTTCTTTCCCCAGCCTTTTTCTTCTGGTAGGCC
>Ga0307513_10000759_pt1 | contig 46600 bp, 52 predicted proteins | sample 15_EM_MG_FD_202174 | JGI IMG/M metagenome (GOLD analysis project Ga0307513, IMG submission 202174) | Populus trichocarpa ectomycorrhiza microbial communities from riparian zone in the Pacific Northwest, United States - 15_EM | ecosystem: Host-associated > Plants > Roots > Unclassified | place...
TCCACAACTGCACAACCCCCCCCCCCCCCCGTTCACCTCAATGCAAAGCCCAGTTCACATTATCACCCCCCACCTCCGCTTTCATCTCCCTCCCATACCGCCTTCCTTGCCCTCCACTCACAACTACTCCCACAGTGCACAACCCCAACATTACAACAAGCAACCCTATAATCACATTCACAAGCACCCAGACACACACATATACATACTAATAAAAAATAGACATCGAAAAGTTTGAAAAAAGAAACCAAGGAAAGATATCCCACCAACTACAGTTAAGTAATTTTTTGCAAAAAATATAGAGGGAAGAGGACAAAAAAAGAGGCTATGACGAAGCAGATCGCATGTGTGTATATATGTATATAAACTAATGCAACAACCCTCCATCCCATCGTTTCCTCCACACCTCAGAACAAAACCCAACGTGTGGAGGAGGAAATAAAGACACCCATTCACCCGAGACACAATGTTAAAAACAGACAAACCCAAGGAGACCCGTCGCATAGTTCATTCCCCAGTTAGCTGGTTGGCTTGCAATGTAGACGCAAGAAAATAAAGATACAAAAAGGAAAAATGTGCAAAAGGGAATTCTCTTTGATTTCGTTTCGTTTCCTTTTACAAGACAATGACAGCGACGACAGCAATCACTACTGCGAGCATGCTGCCCTTGATGACTTTTTGTCCGGTAGCTTCGCTCGGGTTGCTAGGCTGGGTGTTACCCTGAGAGAATCCGCCCCCACTCCCACTTCCACTGCTGGAGCCCCCAGATCCGCTTGATGAACCGTCGGAGCCGGAGCCCGAACCAGAGCCATCACCACGCTGACCGTTGACACCTGTACCTGCACCAGTAAGACCAGGAATTGTTTCAACGTCAGATGACGGTGAAGAGTCTCCAGTTGCAGAGGACCCTTTGGAGCTAGTCTTAGCGGGTTCGATAGTCATGTTGGTTCCAGTTCCAAGGAAAGACTTAAGAACGGTATCCTTGTCAGTCAGGACGACGTTGGACTCGAAACCCGCGCGATCATCATATATGTAAGACTTGGATCCGGAACCTTGTTTCTTAGCACCACTTGGAGGGTCGTAGCACTGAATCTTGACCTCCTTGAAGGTAACATAGTAGTATCCAACATCTCTAGCATCGCCAGCTTTCCAGTCAATCTCACCACCAGCCCAGTCGATCGTTCCCTTGGCATTGGTGGGGAGGCCACCGGGCCAGAGAGAGAGCTGCACACGAGATGGTGTTGATGGGTAGTCATATCCCTTAGCTGTCTCATTCCAGGTGTCGGATTTCTTGAGTACACGACCAACTTGACCGTTGACGGACCAGGTGATAGAATCGGGCTTCCAGTCAAGCTCGTAAGTGACAAAATCTTTGTAAGTGTCCTTATCCACAGTGATGTTACCGCCGTGGGTGTCTGAGCCGGGAGGTATTAGCCAATCGGTAACTAATGTTCCAAATGTGGTAAATACAGGGAATAGTGTGGACCTTACAATTTGGAATACCCTGGAAATACCAATTGGTCTGGGTGGTATGCAAGTCAACCCCGACCCACTCGTAATCAATCTCATCTTTCATGTCGCTCAACAAGATGAACGCAGAAACAACTCCCTTGCCGTAACTGGTCTTCAATGTTGCTGAGATCTTCCCGTACCAGACGTAGCTTGTACTAGCTAGTACAGTGCCGACGGTGCCTGGTGCCATGGTGATGAGAAGGTTACCATCTTTGATAGCTGGCTCGCCGTCAGAGACCCAATCGGCCTTGCTGGAATCTCCTAGGTACTTTGTCTTGTCGGCGATTCTGTCTAGATTGGGGAAAGTGCTGTCAATGCTCTTGCAAATAGGAGCAGGAACGCAAGATTCGAGAGAGTTGGAGTGTTTGGGATCGCAACCACCAAGGCAGTAAGCCCCAACACCGCAAACACCATATTCTGCAATAAGCGAAAAAATGTTAGCTTCAACAAGAAGGAAAAAACGATCTTCCTAAGTGCAAAACCAAGCAGGATTCCAACAGTAGCCCGGCGTGGAAAAATAAGGGAAAGCAACGTACGCGAGCAACAGGGCTTGCTACTGGGACAATTCCCCAGCCCAGAACCGCAGTCCGCTACAATCTTCTGAGCGTATGATGCAGTTCCCAACACGGCGGCGGCTACAAGGGCAGTGTTCAAAAGTCTAACCATCTTGCCTAATACCCGTCCTCAACGAGAAATTGATCTTCGGGGTTTTTTCCTATCTCTTGTTTCTTTTTTTCGATTTTCCAAATAAAAAAGTCTGGAATATTCCAAAAAAGATAGATAAGGATCCAAGTAGAATAAAACCTTTTTATAAAATAATTAGAAAAGGAATGAAAAACGAGAGTGGTTGTGAACGAGAGGGGTGATAACGAAAGGATAAGCCCTTTGCAAGGAGTGGAGGCGAACAGAGATAAAGGAATGAAGGAAGTCAGAGATAGATGAGGGTAGGAAGAAACCCTCGATCACTGGCTACGGTGACAACACAAAAAGGTAAAACAGGCGAAAAGGGGGGGGGAGTCAAGTTTACCGGTATCAATGCCTAAAGAACGAGGTTTCGACAAAAAGTGACCTGGGGGAAGGAAGGTGCAGCACACAGCAAGGGTTATGACGATTATTTCGACAACGGAGGCGACTGGACGTGATAAAAAAGAATGACTATTTGAATTAAATAATATTGTACCCTTCTATCGGTTATTGAAGCTACGCTTTCCTACCTTCTTGTAAAAGAGTGAACAAGAATGATCAGAAAGCCCAAGAAAAGAGTGTGAGAAGCACGAGGAAAGAAAAAAGGAAGGGCAATTGCTGAAGTTGGTCAGAGGGAATGGAGGGGAGAAGACGAGGAAGAAGGAGGGAGGAAGGAAGGAAGGAGAAGAGGAGGAAAAGAGGAGGAAAAAGAAAGGAGAAGGAAAAAAAGGAAAGACAGAAAGAACTAAGAACAGAAAGGTCGAGCGAGACACGCAAGACATGGCAGGATATCCAGCCCAAGACTCGCGACGGGTTACGGAGGCGCTCAAGCCTAACGTACCGCAGAAAGTCGAGCCTGAGTAAAATGAAAATACAATTGTTCCTGTGCGCTGGGAAAGGTATCAAAACCTCAACTCTGGAATAGCTATAGTACAGTAGGATAAGGCCCGGGAAGATGAACGGAGGGAGCGATACCGAGGAGAGACCAGACGAGAGCCAAAACGTCCAAACCGATGGAAAATAATAACTCACATTCCCGAGCCCTATTTTCTTTCTTTTCCTCTGCCCTTCCCACTCCATGTTTCTTGGTTTCCCTTCAGCAACCCCACCAAGAAAGCTCGGCAGTGATGCACCGTACCTCCTCAATCACCAAAGATCACTTTATCATCAACGCTACCATGTGCAATCGAGCCAATCTTCAAGCGTCTGGCCTGGTATTGCATAGGGTAGTACGAAGTGCTCTTCTCTGCAGGCAAAGACCGGAAACAGTTATGCCATTCTGCACCTTGGCTTCCCACACCAAGCATCCTGTGCAGATGATCTGACATGTCTCAACCAGCAGCAGCCCGTAACTCTCGCTGCTCAAGGCTCCACTCTTCTGTCACACAGACACCTGCTCTCTCTCCAAACCGGCAATGCTGTATGCTTCCATTTCACCCATACATGCACAAATACTCGTAACCTATCTGTATGTGTACGAGTACAGTGATAACAATTTAACTTAATCTCCTTGCATCACCCCTCCTCACATGAATAACGATTAAATAAAAGGTACAACCTGTCCATATCCGGAATCCAAATCTCGGTATCCCAGCCCATCACCCTGGCCAATCCAATCCCATGTTCTCGATGTCGCAACCCACCCACAAGACCCTGACCCCTTCATCGGATCATACCGTGGGGCCAAAGCTTATCATAATATGGTGAAGTAAGATCAAACCTATCGTCTAACTCTTATGAAGGAGTCCTTCCGAGCCGTTAGAGGTTAAAGTCAAAGCACAGCAATTGTATCTCGGATACTGGCATGGCAGCCAAACGCGAAATTTACGCGACGTGGAAGTTATAAGTCATTAATCCGGTGGGAGGAACAAGCAAGGCAAGGTACGAGTTCGGTAGGGCACCTGTGTGGAAGGTGAGGGAAGGCAGGAAGGCAGGAAGGGAGGGCCAGGAGGTAGCATTCCGAGTGACTGTGTGTGGAGGCGCGAGGTCTTGGGAAGGGAGAGTACCGTAATTTATTGTGCATTGTGCACCAGCGCGGTATTGCCCGGTGCTTCCAGTGCTGGATGTGCTGCTTTGCAGCACAGCGCAGCATCCCTTGTTTAGCTCCTCCTTGTATGAATTCGAGAGCCACTTGGTAGAATTCTCTCTGCGCCCTCCCCCCCCGTCTGCAGTCTTCCAGCACGCGTCAGCCAGTAAAGTATGAGCCCAACGCCATCGGTGCAGTACTAGTACGGAAACAGTACGAGTGTTTCTGATACTGGTTTAATGTGCCAATAGGGGATTGATCTCACGCCGCAAGGCTCTAGCAAAATCCTCATGGTAATCTAATATCGCTTTGGCCTCAGATTCGTTACTTCCCCAAATTCTGATTCTGGGCTCCGTGGGCGGAACAAGTGAAAATCTGCTGCCAAATTTCCAATATCACGACCACTAAAGTCCTTTAATGCATTGTAAAAAGAGAGGGGAGCGCGCAGAGAAAAGCAAAATAGACCGTTGAGTGCTTTCCACTCCATTACTCTCTTGGTAGGCTAGTGTCTGAGCAGTATGGCCTAGGGTCTGGATTTGAAGAGACAACGAATTCGAGGGCGACGCGATGATACGGTATTGTCCTCACGGTGTTGGCACCGTATGGTACCTGTTTGGCAATATCGTGGTTTTGAATCTTGATGGTCAATCAAACCCCTGTTCTGGTGATATGATACTGTACCAACAGATAGGAAATTTAGGCCACGGTAACCGCGCTCCAGTGCCGGTGCCCCCACAACACAGCCGCTCGCCCGGAGAACTCGGGGGTGGAGGTTAGTGATGGATGGGATGGACAGGGGCTCGAAGTCCCCGTACTCATAACTATCAGAGGTAAAAATGATTTTAATCCGACAGGTATAATTCTAGGAAACGTTAAAAGCTTTGACACCTCGAGCCCCTGTCCATCCCATCACTAACCTCCACTCCCAAGCACACTGAGAGGTCTTCAACACCCGGGGGTTTTGGTACAGTAAAAGTCGGAAAAAAACGTTGCCCCTTGTCTCCTCAATAGTGGTCCCCCTTATTGGTTTTATTGAAACCCCCGAGTTCAAGTACTCTCAAGCTACAGTACGGCATCCCAGATACCCCAAACCCTCCCCCCACCGCCCCGCCTCCACAGCTACGATCATATCCAAACTGCGGTCACATACCGGTACCGGTAGACTTATGGATAGAGACCGTTTCTAAGCGGGAAGGTCACTAGGGTTCGCATTGAGCCGTACCGACCACGCGGGGGAAAAGACGAAGGGATCGGGCAATCAAACCGGATTTCTCTCGCTGACTGGCTAGAAAAGCAGAGTCGCACTGTTCGCGTGATCCAAACAGGCTCCGAAAGTGGTATTAGACTCGAGCATATTTTTGAATGCCGTCCCCTGCCCCCTTGGCAACGGTCTCCACTCGAGTACCGTACTTGTATTAGATCGGTCTGATAAGTTACTGGTGCTCGCGCCCCGGTAGTGATCGTCGGGCCAATGGGGATTAGTATTGCGCTATCATTTGTACGATACTTGCATGATGCATTAAATCCAGTAACTTATACCCATGAATGGACACATCGTATGAGCGGGAGTTTTCGCGATGTTTCTTCCCTGCCGAGTCCCCAAACCCCCAGTTCGAGGATGTGTTAATATTGTAGGGCTTTGTTTTTAGTAGTCGCTGTGCTTGTATGATACTAGAGTTCGTTGAATGCTGGTTTCCTCCTGTGATGAGGGATCGTGAACCACTCACTATATACTATGATACTGAATTTAGTATTCTATCTGATAAAGTCCCTCTGATTCCTATTGGCCTGGCGATCGCTACTACCGTAAAATATCGCTTTTAACGAACTGGCCTGGACTAGGGCAGTTTACAATCGACCAAGTTTCTGAAATTTATGATAGGCCAAATATCTCGTCTCTTCCAAAATCCTCAAAAGCTTAGTTTTGACAGTACCTGAGATTTCGAAAAGAGCTAGTCCAGGCCAGTTCGTTAAAGGCGAGATATTACGGTAGCTATGAGCGCGTGGCTTGAACTCGCCGCCCGAATAGGCCCCAGCACCCGGGTTTTAGGATAATACCAGCCAATAAGGAGAAGCACAGCGACTATGATACCAACACAGATTATGTGCAAGTCCTCGCGCATATTTGATGTTCACGAGGTAACTTGTTTGCTTATTACCGGTACAAGAACTAGATTCAGGATTTCACACTCGAGCTGAGTAGAGCGATAGTGCCGCCACTCGAGGGAAGATTGATTAGCTTCTCGGAGTTATGAATCCCATTGGCCAGGTGACCGTTGAGTGACCAATATCGCGCCGTTATGACCATGGTGCTGGGAGGCTGGAGAACGAACTAGACGGCCCTCTAGGCCACCCGGATAATTAAACCCAAATAAGAAACTTCCAAGAGGCTTACTTGGATGAACTGTGGCCACTGTGCTGGCCGCCGCCCGTTTCCTCTTACGAGACCCGCCGGTGGGCGTCTGTCCGGGTGGGAGATGCAGCTATTAGCTACCAACACCATAGCCACATTTTTCACCTTTCCCATCCCCAAATGGACTACCGTAATAATAATAAAAACCGGTGTAACTTATCTGACCTAGCACTGGAATGCTCCCCGGTAACCAAACCCTCTATACTGGTACAAAAATTCATCACTAGAATTGGATGGGATACTTCCATCGTGCCCATGCTGACCTCTACCAGTTCGATATTCGAGGACTGAATGGAGGGAGAACTATGGCATCTTCAGTCTTAGCATGTTACGAAGGAGAGAAGGGGGAAAAAATCCACTTTCATCGATCTTGTAAATCTATACCAAACTTTCCCACCGTCACTCCACCTGCTTTCTTTCTGGCCTCCTACCACCGCTCATCCGCGGGCAAGGACTTCAACTCTGTAAATAACTGCTACCGGGAATATCTTTCTGATCCTTGCCAACCTCTTCTTCTACACATCCGGCGGATACCTAGTCTGTTCTCTGGAACAAGATTCTTCCCTAGGTTGTGATACCAATTAGTTTCTACGTCCCACATCCAACAGGCATGCCTCTCCCCTCACTCCTCCATTCCCACATACGCCAGGTACTGGTGCTGTATACTGCTGCTTCCTCCGTCTGCCCCTTATCCACTATACCAGTACTGTACTGTGCGCAGCCCCATCGCAGCCCCCCCCCACCAACCATCCGCCCTCTTCACCTCGCACAGTACGCATCATACCTACCCTCCAAGTAGGATCCCCCAATGATATTGTAGACCCACTGCACTCTCCCCGCACCGCCCTCCTCCTCCTCCAAGTTCCCTCTCCCGGCATCCCCCAGCCCACAGCCCTGCGCCTAGAGAACCTCCCCAACTTGCTTCTTCCTTCCTTCCTTCCTTCCTTTCAGGAACGAGTATCATACCAAACTAGTTATATCTCGGCAGGGATAGTAATTTTTTCCAAAAGGGGTTCTGCCTGGGAATGCGTGGCACCAGCACTGTATTGGAGGGCCTTTCTTGAGAGCGCGTGATAGCACCGTATATTATGCAGTTTTAATCAATACGATGGTTTGAAAGTTGGGTCGAAATTGTAGTGGTGGCTGGCCGGTATTTGGGTGAATGGCTCTGCGGTTTGGCACTCCACCTCCCGCATCCGGATATGACAGCAAGGCGCTCGGACCAGGCGGGAAGAACCCGAAAACAGGGCCTGTGTACTCGTGTATTTGCATGACCGCTCAGATATGCACGAAATTATTATTTTTCACCACACTGTACAATTTCCGAATTCCTGCCCTGGGGTTCCTCTTGCTTACTGTACTACAAGTGCATCTTGCTTTTTGTGAGCACACGCAGTATTGGTTGGTACTTCATGGTAGATCAGGGCAATATATTAAAGTACTCTACTACAATCTCTCAAGCCAACGCGAAAGAAAAGATGACAACAAAAAAGAGAAAAAGACCAGGGGTCAAGGAGAAGAAAGGAGGGGGAGGGGAGTATCTATAAAACTGCTGATACTCAACGCCTATGCTTGAACTGCCCATGATAGCAATCCAACTTATCAGTCTCGAAACCAGCCTCCTTCAACTCGCTCAATGGTCTTCCCATCCACTCGTATTCAACCTTGCTCACGCCAGCGGCATCCACCCTGTTTACTCCTTTCCTCTTCAATTCCTTTGTAATGGCATCCACATCCACTTGCAAGTATTCTCTGAGGAATTCGCCCACTTCGGTGTTTTCATGGTTGCCGCCAAGTTTGCAGGTTCCCGTTGATCCATAGATGTTTACGTCGACCCCTGAGTGACCGTGGGTAGTCCAGCCAACCTGTGCCCTGCGAGAAATGACGTCTGCAAGGACCCAGGCGGAGGCTCCGTCGGCTTTGTGATCTTTGATGGCCGTGATTTCGTCATCGGAGACGTCGTGGATGCCGAGACCTTTGATGAGGATGGTCTCACGTATGTAGTCTTCTTCCTGGTCGGCGGGGCCTTCATACCCAGCGTACTGAGCGGCGAGATATTCCGAGGATGAAGAGGCATTGGCAAGAACTTCTGGGTACCAGAGGTATTCCGGATACTCCTCGTGAAGCTCTAGATTTCCATTAGTATATGATTTATACCACTTTCGGAGGGGCTACTTACGTCTGGCAGCAGCCAGTCCTCCAGTCTCGTGATCACTGGTACTAACAACAACACCAGGATACCTTGAACTGGCAATCCAATCGGAAACCCTCTTGAAGGTTCGATCATAGGCCAAAACTTCGTGAACCTGAGCAGCGGGATCGTTTCCATGACCAGCATGATCTATTCTGCTCCCCTCAACCATCAAAAAAAACCCCTTATCACTATTCTTTGTGGCAATTTCCAAAGCCTTTAACGCAACCTCAGCCATCTCCTCAAGACTCGGGTAATCCGTATCCTTGCGGTCGATATCGTAAGGAATATCGGTGGGAGCAAAAAGACCCAAAAGCGGCAACTTGACAGCATTTCCCTTCTTCAATCCATCGAAGGACTTGCGATTGTCGACATATGAAAACCCGAATTTCTTCTGGGCTTCAGAGACTAGATCTCTGGAGTCATCTCTGCAGGAACCGTCGGTAGTATTGGGCAAGAAGTGACATCTTCCACCACCGAGCATGAGATCCACCATACGACCAAGGGGGTAATCGCCAATCTGTTGCTCCGCAATTCTGTCTTCCTCCCCGCGAAGATTGACATGAGCCGAAAAACAAGCCGGCGTGGCGCTGTAGCATTTAAATTAGTTACCTCTTTAAAAGCGGATCAAAAATAAACATTTGCTAACAGCTAAACATACTCGGTGATCCTGGTGGTGACGACCAGACCCGTCATGTATCCAGCTTTCTTCGCAGCCTCCAAAACCGTTCCGCAAGGCGACCCATCTGGCAACACAGAGATAGCTCCATTGTAGCTCTTCAAGCTACAAGAGAAGGCCGTAGCTCCGGCCGCAGAGTCGGTCACAAGACTAGAGCTGGATCTGGTCCTGCTGGTTCCGATAAAGTGCTTATCGAGAGTAAGAGTATTATCCCAAGGTAGCCCATCAACGAATTGGCGATACGATCGCGTAAGAGCAAGCGACGTTGGGCCCATTCCTACACATCGCGAACCTCGTTAGATCCCCACAGCCCCGTTTGTCACTTTTCCCCCACTCAAAATCTAGCCGCAATAAAAAGTATTATTGAACCCTACCATCAGAAACCATAAAAACAACATTCCTCTTTCCCTCTGGTGGGAACTTTGAGTTCCGTCCGCTTCCGGCATTCACCCACAGCACAGCGATGACCACGATCCCTAAACTCCACATACAACAGTTAGCCTCCGGGAAAGAAGAGGGAAAAAAACCTCTTCATCTCCTTATCCTCGGTGAACCGACCCGCTGTAGCAGCCATCGCCCAAACCCCCAACCCAAGCTTGACCCATCCGTCCCATTTCCCTCTCTGGACCTGTTTGTTCGTCGGCCGACCGCTCAACAGCGCTGCATCCTCCTCTGTGCTCCTCTCCGTACTAGACCTTCTCGACATTGTAATGTTTTCAGTTGTAACGGTGCCTCTGATGTTGGAGGTGGGCGAGAAGTGAAAAGGGGAAAAGAAAGAGAGTGTGGTTGGGGGGTTGATTGGGTGTTCAGTGCGTTGCTGGGGAGGGTCAGCTACCGTAGATTACCAAATCAAAGTGATCTACGATGCAGAACGGGAAAAATATATGCCAGGAGTCGTAATAGGAATTCGTTTGCGCCACAGCGGGGGTGTGATAGCTATCATACAAGTACAAGTACTCGAGCACAAGTACCGGTACATTACGGATCGGTACAGTCCTGCACAGGTTCAATTTGGGTCTCGGGATCGCTGGCGGGGAAAGAGAAAATTTTCGTGGTTAGTTATTATAGCTGGACTGGCATGAGTCAAGCTGAGCTGACGTCTTCGGTACAGGGCCATAGCCGGAGGGACTACCCTCTGAGTTCTCTGGTAACTTAGGCTTAGGCACGAGGAATCATGGGCACGGTGGGTTTGGCACAAACATTGTGTAAAAAATCACCTGCTCCCTCAATTATATAACTCCTCATCTCCCCTAGTAATGGCGTCATGCAAAACCTGAGACCCACCCTCTGTTCAATCTAAGGTCAAAATTTCCGCCCCCAATCTATGAGGCAAAGCCGGGAATAAGAAGGAAAAAAGAAACTTTTGATTTTATTCCCACAAAAGATAAAAAAGGTTTGTGGGCAAAAAAGCATGCAAGCCGCCCCCGATCGCGGTTGCTGGAGTATAGGGCGTATGAAAATAAAGAAATGACGATCACTAGAAAATGACGGGATGTGGTGAGGTGGAGAAAAAAAGAAGGAAGAACAGGCATAAGTGAGGTTATGGTATGGTGAGAAGATAGAGAGAAAACAAATATCAAGCCCTTATGAACACCGGTTCCCAACCCCCTTGAAAGAACACAATCACTCCCAGCCCGTGATGACTACCCCCGTGATATTGACTTTGTAATGAAGAGCAAAAATTTCACACATGCAATGTTCCATGACGAAGAAAGGGCGGTGGAAAAACGCACAAAGAAGAGTGGTAATGAAAATGCTCCCAAATAGACTATCGACAACTGTTTTCCCCAAGTGAAGCCGACTGTGATGTGACTAGAAGAAAGAAAGGAAAGCCACTAGAGTAGCGGCTTTGAGGCAGTAGGAGGCGTAAAATAAATAGAAAAAGAAGATAAGCATAGAGTGAAACATATATTTCACTGGATACTAGCCAATGTACTCGCTAGCGGCCCTTATCCCCCAAAGCATTTCTCCCATAAACTGCGCTTGACATGCAAGTAATGAGAGCAAACACTTTTCTTCGCTCTTCAGTCCACCAATTCCCTGACCGACCCCCGCCCAATCTGCTAGACTGACCATATCTGGCTGGGCACATATCCTCTTAAGATATCGCCTGGCGCCTTTATCCAGCAGAACCTTAATCTCGCTGTACCTAAAGTCGTCCTTCTGGATACCCAACAACCTCAGACTATAAAACCAGGCCGCTTCCTTGAAAGACTGGGGCTCGAAGACATATCGGGGCGGAGAAGAAGCAGATCGGCTCGGTGAATTAAACGATCTGCCGACACGATCGTGGTGTTCAGACAGATCGTGATCGTGATTAGAATCTAAATCGTAAAACTCGCCGTCGGCGGGAGTTCTCGATGATGCGTCGTCGCTTCTGCCGGGGGAAAGCTCGTCATTCAGTCTCCTTCTCGGTGGTAATGTTTCCACAGCAGCATTGAAAAGGTCATCCTCTTCTCCGTCTGCTTCCTGGGCTTCCTTGAAGTAACGGTCCAGCAGTTCAACCACGCCATCGAGATAGTCAGATATAATGCTGCTGGCGTTACGTTCCCATTCAAACTCCTCCATAGGGAGAAATTCGTACTCGCACGAGTTTGGATCAAAGTCTTTGTGCTCGTGGTCTAAACTCTCTGGGTGTAGGAACCGAGTGTAATCTTCTACGATAGCGTTGGCCGGGACTTGGTCCCCGAGCAAGCTGGTGTCGAAAAGAGAACTTGTGGAGCTGGAGGGAGAAAGGAGAAAATCCCTCGCTTGGGTTGGCAAGGGTCTGCCATTGGAAAGACTAGAAACCGGGACATAGCTGTTTGGAGCGGATAAGGAAAACCCGCCAAGGCCTGTAGCTGGGGGTGGAGCGTCATCACTAGCTGCGCATTCCTCGAATGATTTTCTCCGTTTCTGGCTCTTGGTGCGACGGTGATGCCTCTCCCTCTCCTCAACAGTTCCTAATGTTGTCTGTGCCTTCCTAAGCGAGGCAGTAGGCACATCCATAGGCTTTGATGAGGAGGGCAATGGACTTGTCGGGCTGGTTGGGTCTGATATAAACGGTATCCCTCCGCTGGGCGTCTTCCTCCATTTCTCAGGCAATTCCACGGGCTCTTGACCCCCCGCCACCTGCTGCTGGCGCTTCCTACAAACTCCAGCCTTACCGGACTCTGCGTCTCGTTTTACGAATCCGGAGCTCTCACTTGGTTCGGTGGATATGGAAGTAGTAGCTAAACTTCCGAAAGGGGCCACGGGCGTACACTTTTCCATGGTTTTCACTGTTCCTCCCAATAAGTCTGCCTCCGGTAGAATTGCCCAAGCTAGAGCCATTGCTGACTTGGAGTGGTAGAAGCTCATAATGCATATTGCTTGCACAACTTCAGCCATGGTCCATCTTTGCTCCGGGTCCATATTGCTACCCTCCTCTCCTCGAACCAGTCCCTTGATGTCGTCTGGAGTGATAGTCCATGGTCTGTGTGCTAGTAACATATTTAACTTGGAAATCCTCTGTAATTTGGGAGGCGTGTATTGAAGACCCTTCAACCACTGCCTATCGCCTTGCACCGTGAGAAATTTCTCTGAAAGTAGCGAAAGGTAATATTGACACTTTTTCTCTGCCGACGAGATGATTCCGAGGTATATCCTCCACTTTTGTGGCAATGGACCATTCCCAGAATCGTCGGAGAGGAACAGATCTGTAGTTTCTCTATTGATTTCGGCAAACTGGGGAAAGAAAAAGAGTATCTTGTTGAGATTCCCAACCCTCCCGGTGCGCATATACGCGCTAACTTGGAGAGCCCTAACTTCGTCACTTGGAGACTTGGGCTTAGGTAGGTATTTAGGTATTGGCCGACGCGCTTGACGCCTCTTGACTTTGTGGGACGCACCGGCACCATTTGGCGGGGACGGCGGAGTCTGGAAGAGTGAGGAGGCCATTGAGATGGTAGTCCGACGATTACCCCTGCCGAAAGAACCGATTGGAGTCCGACCACGTGATGTCGATCGGGGACGCTCCCCATTTGCCGAGCCATTATTTGAATCAGGTATCATTATTCCAGAAGTAGAGTTCAAGTTTCCGTTAGACTCTCTAGGGGAGAACGAGATGCAATCTTCTTCATCTTCGGACGGAATGTCAAAAGATGTTGGAGATTTGGTGTTTGGTGTTGCGGGGGTCCATGGACCAAAGTTTAACCCAATAGTTTCATTTAACGGAATGAAGAAGGAGGGGCCTCGGACAGGGACTTCCGGTAAGCGTGCACCAGCTTTCTATTACCGATATGCGTCAGCTTTAAAACGATAGTGGATTAGGCTATTGGCAGGAAGGGAGGTAACTGGTGGTAACTGGCAAGGATAGAACGATAAGAGCATACCTCCGCTCTCTGCAGGATCGCCCGGCATCCTTTCCTAACATCCTTGAAGGGACAATCGATTGAGAACCTTAATAGCCATGTATAAAAATTCTCTAGGTTTGTCTTCATCTCCTCAACACCCCATGTTTCCTCGGCTACCTGACGTCCGGTCCAGGTGAGGTCCCTATGAGCAAAATCGAGCTCGGCCAACCATTTGTTGCCAAACCTAACCGCCCCATCAGCATAGCTTCCGGAGGCATCCGTTGGAGATACGGCGAAATCTCCAGATAAGGTTGCCCAGCCATCGTCCCTCTCGGGTGTTAGAGGCAAGAACGAATTGTGTATCGAGTCTTTTCTCCCTAGCTGGTCCAATGTCGATGTATCATCGCCGTCCACTCCAAATACGTCCTCAAAGTGCATTTTGAAACTGGAATCCCGTCTTAGTAGATTCCTGGATGAAGGCGGCGCTGGCGATGCCCCAGAGCCATTGCTTTGCTGTCTCGTCAGTGGTGGTCTTGTCAACCTCGGTGATATTGAGGAGCCGGATGATGTCCTGAGGTAGTCCTGCCAGGCTGAGGTCCAATGGTCCACCACTAAGCCAAGAATTCTCAGAGCACTGGTCCTCAAAAGAGGTTCATCATCAAAGAAGCAATTGAAAAGCCCGTGGCGAAATAAATTGGCCATCTCTGGAGCCACATGTCAGCACTAAGGTCTCTCGTCAGTTCGTTAAAGGGTGTTACCGAGTCTTGGGGAGTTCTTATCTCCCACCATGTCTAACCACCCTTCCCCAGATTAGCCCGGGATGCGGCTTCTCTTTGGTTGGTTTTCTGCCACAGCACGGTACAGCTCTAGGATATTGCTAGACCGAAATTTCTAGCGGAGGCGGTCAAACAATGTACTGAGCAAAGAAGAAAAAATAATTCAAATTGTATCACCGCCGAGAAACTCTCATACGTTGGAACAAATGGCAAGGGGAAAGGAAGAAAGTCAAGCCCGATTCAGCAAGACCCGAAAATATGGATCAAGTAAAAATGTGAAGTGAAAAGGCGTGACAACTTCGCCACGTCTAAACAAGCAAGAGAACCTCGGGGGAATAAGAGAGGAAGGGATGAGAAGCAAAAAGCAGGTGTTGAGAGATGAGATGGTTTCCAAACTTAAAGGGAACGTTGTTGAGGCCTGGCCACCGCAGGTGTAATTGTAATAGGGCACACCGAAATAACTAGGGGTACAAGATAGTTGACAGGTCAAGAGATAGCCGCGCCAAACTGGGAAATTTTGTCTGCTGAGTGTGTGTGGGCCGAATGGAACTGGACTGGATAGTTTCTCACAGTAATTCCTTAGGGGCTGACAAGGCTGCTGCGCAATGACGACAAGAGGGAACTGAGGGAGGAGAAAGGAAAAGAGAAAAAAAAGTAAAAAAGGCTAATACCAGTCCGTCTGATGGTGAATAAGAGACTGGGGTTGTATCGACAAGAGCTGGGTTCGAGATCAGTCGGCGGCGGCTGCTGTCAGGTTTCCGGATCAAACTGCCCCAGCCTTTCCAACCAAGACTTGTGCAAATGCACTGGGGTAGTAGGAGCGGTAACGGGAACACGGATTCGGTGGCGGTTGGCGGAAAGGAAAGAGAAAAAAAAAATGGTGGATGGGGTCGTCGATGACGAGGAGGTTTTCCGACTGGAGAAGTGAATAGAAGGTGAGAGAGTGAAGGAAGAAAGGAGGAAAGAAGGGAGGTTGACGGGCCACAGTCGGCGGGCAGGCGGGCAGGCCAGGCAAGTAGGTGGGTTGAGGTAGTGGTGGTTGCGGTTGCTAGCTAGTTTAGAATGGCCGGTAGTAAGATAACGTCAAAACCGCACCATCAGGGTATTGCCCAACATCACCAACGTCCCAGCGACAGGCATACAACCGGGGAACAGGTAAAAGACGACGACTGTTTTTGTTTTGTTTTGGTTGTTGCCCCGATAGGTGGGACAGGGCATATAATTCAGGTAGGTAAACCCTATGATAGGGTATGCGTAGTGGAGGTAAGGCCTTCTTCAATGGAGGCAGGTAAGAGAGAAGCTAATGTATTAGAGGCGGAGAAATATGATGGTAGAGGACTTTCCCTGGGGAAGCGGCGTCTGGGCGGCGGTTTCCGTCCCGTCTTTTGGAGAATGTAGAGCGCGGTATGGAACTGGTACGGTATTTATCGTACCCAGTGAAACGGCAGAGGAACCAACTAAAACACAGAGATCAGCAAGAGGAGAGGAAGCGTGGGATATAGCTTTTCTCTTTTGCCCTTACTCTCTCTCTCACTCACAACTATCACAGCATCTGATCACTATTTTACCGGTATTCTTGTTGCCAAGCCCAACCCAGCATGCGCGGTGGCGGGGATGCGATCATGAGTAGTGGAAATAATAGGGTAGCGTATGATATATATGTGCCCTGTGTGTGTATTCTGGCTGCAAGATGCACGGGGTGACGGATGGGTGTTTTGACCCTGGAAGAGAGGACGGCGAACGCTATTTTGGATCCTCTTTTGGGAGGCTATGTTTTTAGGATAAGGGACGGCAAAACATCACACGCGCAGGATATGAGGCTGGTCGATGGATGATGCTGATGGCGATGAGAAACAGAGTGGAACCACAGGAACAAACAAAAAGCAGGGCATGGAGTTCTGTAAGGCAATATGCAATGGAGCAAAGGGATAGGGTAGTTTTCCGGCTACCAATCTCCTCGAAGCCAGAAAGCCACCGAATCTGGTCATTCAGTCTTTTGTCGCTCTCTCTGTCTGTCTCCCAGAAGCACCCCATTGAGCCAGCCAGCCAGCTGTTGCAGCTGCAGTACCATTTACAGTAGCACAAGCAACAACAAGGCGATGAGAAAAAGAGGGAAGCACAAAAAGAGTGCCAGGAAGGGAACTCTCGTTGGTGAATGGGTGAGGCACGCCTTGAGTGGGAAGCATCTAAACCCGTTATGGATCTTGGATCTTCACATCGGACCGTTGATTGGCCCGCACACATATTCCTTCCCGTGATGTGTCTAGCTACTTTGGGATAACCTAGCTTTTGTTGCCAAGTGAACACCCCACGCTCCCCACCCACGTTTTCAATCTCTTCCACACCCTTCTTTCAAGCCCTTTGTTACAGGGTAAGCCGATAGGTGAACTCACTGTGCGAGCACAGTTATTATATTAACAGTCACCTGACACGTATTATATCATTCATCCATCATAATCACTATCATACCTTGGGGGATTGTGAGAATTCAACCCTTCAAGGTGTTCATTCATGAATCCAACCCTCGGGGCCTGTCTCTTCCATCGAGCACAATACAAAAGTCGTATAGTAAACACAAAACAAGTTGATTTTTCGAGCACCCGGGGGGGAGCGTCTTGCAGGTTACAGGCCCAATTGGAGTGCTTATGGAAGCGTGTGTTCGAGTACTCGAGGACTAATTTTCACACGCAGGCCTCACTGGGACAGATTTCTGGAGGAGTGGTGATTATGTGAGCTAATTAGATTAAATCTGCCTGGAGTTGCTAATGTCATGGGATGGGTGTCTGGGAGACATAATCTAGTTGTGATGCGGTGCTGGGTGCTGGGGCAACGCATCCCCCCCGGAACTAATGATGGGTGACGAACTTATCGCACCACTCGAGTAGAAGGGTAGGATGGATTAGCTAGCCCCCGTAGGCCTTTTTCCCTATTGATCAGTATACGAGTACTGTAGTCTACCGGTACTGGTATATCTCTGGGGGTTCCCCTCGGGCAGTATCTATCACCCAAACAAACCATTGTCCCCCTACGAACCCACTTTTGTTTGCAACTCCTTCACATGACTTGTACATGGACGAAGGTGGACGCAATTTTCAACTACTATCAACGGGAATTGTTGGCAGCAATCGATGCCTAACTTTGTTTGGCTCGAGACCACCCATCCGACATGCCAATTTATTTGGGTGTCTGGCAAATAGGGCCACGGTTACAGTCGACCTTTGATCGCGGAAGGCATGAGACCGCACCCTATCTCACAGGGGGCTACATCTCGACAGGTCCTGCGGCATTGCATTGTCCATGTTCCGGGTCCCTTAGCCTAATGACTAAATTTTTAACTGAAGTCAGTAGTCAGTACGTAACAACCTTTGCCTTTAATATCTCAGCCTGCCAGCAGCTGGAAAATCGAGGGAGTGCGAGTTGAGGGTGGGCCGAAGGAAAAAAAAAAAAAGCCTTGAAAAGGTGGGGAATGGGTCCTCTTTCAGGGGAGGGGCATGTTTTCCCCGCATTTCGAATGGTCCCCTGTCATGCAGACGCCCCCCCCGTAATACCACACACACTTTTCACAGAGGACAAGTGTTCCTGGCTAGGTTCGTTCGACCCTGCCGGCCACCTGAATGGGTGAAAATATTTCTCAACATTTTGTCGCACTGGGAGACAAATCCCCCCGCTGCCGTCATTTTGCGAGCATTATGCACTGGTGTATGATATGGGTTATCGGATAGCTGGGAAGGGTGGGCGGTTGGTTGGGGGGGGGGATGCATGACAGGCTAAAGATCCTTTTATGATCTACGATGCCATTTTTTGCTTTCCTCGCGTGCCGCCCCAATTTTCCAGAGATGAAATCCTCCGCTAGAAGCACAAGTCCTTCCAACCGAGATGGCTCGATATTGGATCTCTCAGAGTTCAGGAGATGGACATGCAAACTGCCTGGTTACGCTTAAGCATGTGTTCAAGCCGCTCGATCTCTCCATTTGCTTTTGGCGAGCAAGATAAGTAAACAGATTAGTATCTTAATTGCACCATCCCCTGTAGAACCTCCAGAAAAAAAGCGACCCGAGAGGATTGCAGTACGCCAAGGGTTACCCTGTCAACCTACTCTGAGAGAACAGCCCACAATTACCCTATCATGATATTGTGTGGGTTTTCTCCCATCAATGCAACATTTGAAGCCTCATGTACGGGTGGTTTGTGGCCGTATGGTACCACACCTATAGGACTCCACTTGCGAATTAATAAAACGGAATGGAAAGTGGAGAGAGGGAGGGGGAGGGAATCTTTGGTTACTGACACGCCGATCCAAGTAGTCTTGGGAAGAAAGATAAAGACCTTGAAGCCTGGGGAATTTAAATGGAGGGTCCCTCTAACCCCGAAAAGTTTATTCCCCCAGATCGTCTGCTTCTGATTTGTAGCGGAAGAAAGGGCTGCAGTAGCAATGAACATGAAACCTGGCAACCTCGATTGCCAATTTTGTTTTCGGGCCTTCACTTTCACCATAAAGTTAGTCTCCCACTCCACGCAGAAAGGGTACAGATATAAACCCGGCCGCTTATCTTGGTTTACATAACTGCATCAATTATCATTATGAGGTCTTAAGGCCGGAAGCTGTTAGAAGCATCGTTGCCCCCAAATACATTACCGGCTTGCCCGGCCGGAGTGGTGATTACCCATTTGTTGAGGGCCGGTATGCCTGGCCAGTGCAGTGATCTCGTTTCAGTCTGTGCCGGCATCTTGCTACGTAGATGCAATAACAACGACAACAACGCAACAATTGCAACTTTCAGGGTAGTCTATCTATCGTAAGAATGTGGTCTGCGCCTGGTGTCGTCGCAATCCAACCAACCAACCAAACCAACCGTTAGGGAGGAAGAACCCCATGCAGATATTAAGGCAGAAAAAAAGAACCATCGGAGTATAAAACGCGATCATATTTACCCCGCCCTTGTGGTCTGCTTTAATGGTTGGGTGGGTTCTTTGTTCATGGGTGGTCACTCGAGAGGTCACAAAGTGATCTAATGCGTAAGCCAAGCTTGTGTGTGGGACGTGGTCTGAGCCTAACTGCATTGACTCAACCTAGGGCTATCAGTTTGTTGGGAGGTCGTTACGGAAGGTTTGATCTGATTCCCCGTGGGATTTCCTGCTCACTTTTTTTCTTTCTTTTCTTGCGATGATTGGTTCTACTTTATTATAACAGCGCCTATCGCGCAAAGTACTCTACAAGAAGCCCTGTCCCGCCTTGCCATATCAACCATTCAACAGGTCTCCCAGAACTCCATTTGATATCCATTTGGAGCCTGCCGGGGTCTACGAGTCTAGTAACGGAGCCAGGCAAGTAGAGCCGGGAAACCGCTGTGGAGTAGCGGGAATCGCCGAGGCTGCTCCAGGGATATGCGGGGATATTACATATCTTGCTGGCAGTCTCATAAACCAAGCAGTCAGTCAGATAGCTAGGCAATGATATTCTTAGGGGAGAGCTGCCGGTATTCCATGAGATTATAATTATCATACCGTCGGCTTGGGATGCGGGTGGAGGTCGAAATGATCTGGTAGGGTAGAGTCCTTGATTAGTTTAACGTGGAGCTAGCTTGTGTCACCCGTCTGAGGCCTTGTAAAGGAATCTATGGTACACGCTCTTGGCTAACCGGTTTCACTACCGCCCGCATCAAGCCTCGGTTTTAGTCACTTTTGCGGATTGGGCGAGGATAGGGGTCGTGGGTGGGATTATTTGCCTTCCGGGGTGGAGGGCGAATAGATACGTGGCCATGACAAGGTACTGTCTTGGTGTATTCCTCGATCTACTTTTGGGCATTTCAGGGCTGGTCAATGACGGATTTCTGCGGATATCTGAGATAAAGCTTTGGCTTTTTTACATTTGTGGTTTCTCCGAGGATATTACTACCGTCAAGGAAGTCATTAAACAACTCCTACAGGACCTCGTTTTCCATTGTGGCGCCAGGTGCCATTGCATTCGCTCAAATGCTGGAATGGAATACCTGTTTTCTGGCGGGGGCGAGGGGCTGGTGACATACATAGCTTCCGTTTCTGTCAGACAGAAAATCGAAATAGACTTGCACCGACTCCCTAATTTCCGGGAGGTACTTTGCGGGAAACGCTTTGTCTGCAGCGAACCAGCGGTGCACAAGAATATGCGTGCGGATCCTGCTGCACCTATTGGCCAAGCACTAGATGCTGTGCAATTCTCAACCGGGACGGCGTCTCCCTAGAGATCCGTGTTCTGATGGCTGGTACGGCCGCTGGCGTTACTCGAGTACACACCCCTTTTGCATTAAGCGACCTCTTAGGCGAATTGTTTCTGTCAAGTTGAACAACGCCAAAAGTTGTATTTGCGAGATGGGTGATTTCTGTCGGCCGGTTCATCTCCGTATTGATGTTGATGGCGGATATACTGCCCCACGAGGGAGGTATATTCCTCGTTCTAGCGACCTGCAGATTGACTGGAAGGGTGTCCTCACGGGTATAAGCAATGGGTATGAAGTGGTCAAATTGGAAGTACAAAGCTCTGGGTCAATGTCGTCGGCTTTGAATGCTATGAGCGGTTTGTCCGCCGACATGGATCTAACTGAAATGGCTGGCTGGTCGAGGTCGAAGCTAACTATAGCAAGTAGGTTTCGGCGATCGAGGATTGACTCTTGTCTGATGTTGTTAGAGTCTTTGTGGATGACATTTGATGGCTCTTTACTGCTGGGTTGGAATGACGGTGCTTTTTTTGGCTGCAAAATACAAGATCACTTCGTCGTCACCGCTAATAACGACCGCGCGGTTCTCAGCCTTAGCGTGCCTATATAACTGCTGTTAGCCGACGATTCATCGTATATCACTCATCCAATCAGGACTTACCTTTATCAACCTGGAATCTAGCTAACGAATTGAACCAATGCGCTCGTCTCTCGTTCCTTGTTGCTCGCGCTTCTTGTTAGTGTCCCATTGGTTGCGCTCCTGCTCAAATTGGCGACGCTGTCGATCCACCCGGTCCACTCGCGGGGAAATTTGTACGCCACGGCGTTTGCGTGGCAATTTGTGACATATTCTCTTTGGAAGGTATTTAGTACCTGCGTAGACTAACTCAACTCTCGAGATTCCATCTCCGGTATCTAACTACCCCTTCTAGTTGGTGATGTTTCTCGGGTGACCAATGTCTAGGGTCGGGTTGCCGAGGGGTTGGCATGTCCTGCGTGGGGCGGAGATGCTAGTCGCGGCCGCCGATAGGCTTTGGTCGGCTTCGACAATCCAGCCCGTGCCTAGAAGATCTCTGGCGATCGGGGGGGTTGCAAGGGCATTTGGGCTCACGCGGCTCGTTGGGCCCCTACTCCAGATGGAGTCTTGGCTCAAACCTAGCAATCCAACCCTTACTCGTAGACGGCAATTACACATTAGCAGCGCTACGGTGACCTGATCAGTCGGCGCCCCTCTTAGATCGGAAGTGGGAAAGTGGGGGGGAATTTACTTCGTTTGCAGCTACAAAGTCCTAAGGCTACCAACACGGCGAGGCGAGGAATGGCCAACGTTTTAACATTGGTTTGCATGCCTGTTCATATAACCGGGGGCCTTTCTCAAAAACGGCGTATTCCTCCTACATTTTAGAAGGCCATTGTGTGCCCTGTCTGCAGCGGCCAAAGGTCAAGAGACGGCCTACAAACCACTAATCGACGATCGCCGCCACCGCCCGCTCCTTGCTTCTCCTACTCTGACCCCAAAATTGCCACCCATATTGTGCCTGGGAGGGGGGGACTTCGTGCTGTAGCAGGTTATCCTTTTTTTATACCTAAATGCAAGGGCAGAAGAGGAGCAAATTTACGGCAAAGCTATTCGAGGGGGGAAGACCCCGTTCCCATGGCATATTCAAGCGGTGCTAAGTAGTGCTTTAGGGTTGAGCCCAGTTGCTAGCCTGTTCAGCATAATATATCATAATATTATCATACGCTGATTTTAGGCTGGCTGGTGAAAAATAGGTGGGGGTTTTCTTCTCTTGTTTTCGATTTTGCGAGTGATGGACTATGACTCTATAGCAATGACGGAGAGGGCTCTGTGAGGAACCCCTCGTCTCACTTGCACAGTTACTGCCCTAGGGAAGTAGGGTGCTTGGAGTCATGGATAAATGAAGGAAGGAAGGAAGGAAGGAAGGAAGGGTACCGGCACGGTGCGTACAAGTACCGATAGTTGTTGATCCATGCTGAGATTAGGCTATTCGACCGGGTAAAAGGGTCTGGGATACGGTAGTTTACTTGTAAGTCACTGTACACGTACATGTGGGGTACTCGAGTAGTGTCGTGGCGAGGGTGAGGGGTGATTGAATGTCTCTGCGGATTGTAATTGCTCGAGCAGGTTTAAAACGCCCGCGGTGGGGTTGCAGCGTGATGAGATATGTATCGGTATAGTACTCGAGTGTTCAGTGATGCCGGTAGTACCATCAAGAACGCTAGGCTATGGTGCTCTAGGATTTAAACGAGCACGGGTTATGGTCGAGAATATCTTGGCATTTGCCTCATTTCTCCATCCCCCCCGCCCGCCCGCCCATCCTGTTGCATCTGTGCTCCAAATTTCACGTGACTTTTCAGATCCATTTGGACATTCCATCTCTCCCTCCCCACCTTAACATCACCCAACCACCCCGCCTTGAACCAATCCATAGGAATGCTCCCCTTCCTCCGCCCAACCACCCGTCTCCTCCGCCCCCTCCCCCTCCTTCGAACCCGTCCACCCCTCCCCTCAAAATCCCGACTCATTCACACAACTCCCCGCCCCTCCCCTGGGAAATCCCCAAAATCCGGAGCCTCCAATAATAACCCCCTAGGGGGTCACAGCTCCTCCTCCTCCCCCCCCTCCCCCCCCTCAACCCCTGGGCTCTTAGGTCTGGACATATACGGTGACCTACCCAATCCCGTAAATTCCATAGAAGCGCTCTACGACACGCACTTCCTGCTGACGAGTGGGATCCGCACCGCGCCCGGGAGCGGAGTTTTCTTACTGAACGATAGTGTATTCACTTGGGCGCCGGATGCGGCTTGTAAGGATGGGGTGGTGGGGTTTGGGGAGGGGGCCTGGGGGGTTTTGGAGGTTGTTTGGCCGAAGCCTGGTTTGTCCCCTCCTTCTCCTCCCCCCTTCTCCCCCTTTCCTAGAGCAATCTTTTTGTGGCGGGTGGGCTAATTGGGGGGGGGGGGGGTTAGAGTTGTTGATCATTGGAACGGGAAAGAGGACTTTGTTTTTGGCTCCTGGGGATAGGAAGAGGATTGCTGAGCTGGGGGTCAGGGTTGACGTTATGGATACTGGGAGTGCTGCGGCGCAGTTTAATCTGTTGGCGACCGAGAGGGGGGGTGGAATTGCGGGGGCGTTGTTGGTTGGAGGGTTTAAAGGGTGATTTTTTTGGGTGGGTTGTGGGGGAATGTTAAATAATGGGGTTGGCTTAATTCTACGCTGTTTGCGATGTGGGCTTGGTGTTTTATGTGAGTGGTTTCCATCTGGGTGTGCAGGTTTGATGGGTTGATGCGGGAGAGGAAGGTGGCGGGGACTGGTGGTCTATGCGGGGGAGGAGATGGGCGGGTGGTGGAGTATATCGCTATGAGTTACTGATGGTTTAACGTATGCTAGAAATCAACTTTGCATTCATGGCGCGCACATCCCCAAACAACAAAGCTAGACAAAACCCCTTGATAAAATCCATCATCCTCTCGCGAGCCCATCTTCTCCACTCACACACGACCCCTACCTCATCCTAAACTCTATCACACCCTCCGGATCCGCCCCACACGCCATACCAAAAAACAGATTCTTCGGCCTCCCCTCCCCCTCTAAACACCGAACCTCGAACCGCTCCATCAGATAACTCAACAAAATCTTCTCCACGGTCGTGGCAAAGAAGCGTCCGGGACACGCAAACTTCCCGTGCCCCCAGACCAGATGCTCGAATGATGTGGTAACCGCAGCGTACTTGCCCGCTTTGCCGGGGGCCTTGTTTTCCGCCCCCATGCGCTCCCAGCGGAAGCCGTCGAAGACAGTGGGGTTTGGGATGAAGTTTGATTGCTGAATTGCGGCCGCGGGCGCTGCCATCCAGGCCCCAGCCGGTAGATGGGTGCCATCAGAGAAGGTGTGGGGGACCAGAGCTTTGCGCACCATTGATACTGGAAGGAGGGATTGTTAGCCAGTGATTTTTTGCGGGGGTGGAAGGGGGAAGGGGCGGAGGGAGAACCTGTTACGATGGGGCTTAACCGTTGGCTCTCGCGGATTACACTGTCTAGTTTCTTCATCTTTGTGAGTGATTGTTTGCACATGCCGTCCTTGCTTAGGATTCCGGTGATTTCGGCGTGGAGGGGTGGCTGAAGCTCGGGATGTGCAGCGATGTCGAAGAGGGTCTGAGTTATAGCCTTTGTTCCCACCCATGTCCTTATCAGTTTCTCCCTCCTATCGTACCATTTGCCCGAGAGGAAGTATCATATCATACCTCACTGGTAGTATGTATGGAAACAAAGTTCATCATCAGTAGTCTGTAAATCAATTCCTCCTCTGAGCTGGCCTTTCCCTCTCCGGCAAAGTCGAGAACCCACTGAATTAGGTCGTCCGGACGGTCTTTCCATTCCGCACCAAGTTCTCGCATCTTCTTCTTGCGCTCGCGGAGGATGTGACCCACGTGTTTGCGCATTATGGCGTAGTGGTGGGATTTCTGCATTAGGGGGTTTGTGAGGGGACTTTAGGTATTAGTTAGCTTAAGAAAGAGAGAGGGGTAGGGGGTAGGGGGTAGGCACGTTCTGAATATCCTTGGGAGGCTGTCGAGTATCGTCCCTACTTTTATAACCTTGACGGCATACTGGATGGCGTTGTCCAGGTATTCTTGATTTCGGCATAACGGAGCACCAACTGCCATATAACACCGCCGGTACAGGTATCAGTCTCATCCTTAAGGGCTACTCAACACGGGTATCCTTTACGAACCGAACATCCGGTTTGTAGTTCGAGCTGCAATCTGCAGCATCACTTCCGATACCCGGATCTTTGTCCACTCTTTGCCAATATTGGTGTTCTCTTCCCACGCAAGTACCAGCTCATCCATGACTTCAGGTAAGATGGTAGTGAGGCGCTGGGTAAGTTTGGTCTGGATGAGTTTTACATGATACTTGTCGTGCTTGATGCTTGGATGGAGCGTCCATTCGGCACCTAGTTTCTGTGATAGATTGTCATTACCACTCGGGACGATTCAGATGGTGGGGGGTGGGGGGGGGGGCGAATACATCCGTCAGTGCTTCGTTGAATGATAAGACGTCTTCTCCCTCGGCCATCATTTCCTCGAGGATTTTTGGTGAAGTTGAAAGGACGATATAGCGTCCTGGAGTGGAGATTTTGAAGCATTTGCCAGTGGGGGAGTACTGCACCTCTACCGTTAGGTAACTTGCTCGTCATGGGTGAGTAGGGGTTTGCGAAGAAAAAGCACTTTCTTGTAACCTTCATCCATCCAATCATTCACATGATGGAAGAACTCGAACGTTGCCCTCCAACCCCCAAACGGGCCCGGAGGAACTCCGACTGTATCGACGTTCACCTAGGTAGACACAAGCCGACAAACAAACTTAGCCCGTCGCCTCAATACAAAGGAATTGATAGCAAAGGTACCATGCTCACCCTCGAAGAATAGCTCTTCCAAGCCACCCACCCAGCCACCCAAAGCACTAAGCCCCCTATTACAATCCAGCGGTCAACTCCCAGCAAAACCTCTTCAAGAGCCATCTTTAACCTGCCGTATCCAAAATCCATATCGTTGTTCATAACGGCGTCCATAGGTCGTTTATTCCAAATAACTATGGTCCTGGAGAGAGAGAGGGGAGAGAAAAAGTGAAATTCCCAAGCGTCTTACCAGCAGCGGCCCCAAGACGTATATATATCTGCCACCACCACCATCAAACAGGGTGGGACAGGGGCTCCCCCCGCCCATATAGCGTAAGGGTGCGCTTTTAGCATACCCGGCCGCGGGATGGAATACTGGCACGGGTGTGAGTGAAATAGCACCGCTTTCCCTAGGTTGCCAGTCAGCCAATGACTAAATTGTCACGGATGGATGGATCAAGGCCCATTCGGGTGCTAGCTGGGTGTTGGCTCTTGGTTGACTGGAGAAGGGCCGGGGATAAAATGCGGGTACGGAGTGGTGCGTGCTGGCAACTAGCATTTTGGCACGATACGAGTACAAGCATCAGGCAAGAAGTATCCGAACACAGGGGTCATCCTGGCACAGGCAACTGGAGAGATTTAGCATAGCACCCCGGGTGTCTTATGTTCGGATACTTCTTGCCTGATACCTGTACAATTGCAGAAAGGGGATTCAAGGTTGAGGACAACTGTTTTCGGTGAAAATAAGGGCTGGATCTTGCATTAGGATGCTTTACAGAATTAGCTAATGGTGTTGAGTGAAACTGTGTAACATATTCGAGAGATGCCGACAACCTTACTTGTATACTGTAGTTGGTACCCGACCTGTGTAGCCCAGAAACAGAACCTGTGATATTGATTGGTGGATGGGGTGGGCTATCGGTACTTGATAGGATGCTATGGAACGATAAGGAAGCGAGAACGAACGTCTCACTCGGAGGGCATACCGTACTTGACTCGAATGAAACACCCTGGCTCATCCGTGGGAGCATGTGGTTCCCGCTGCCCAATCATCCTTGGTACACTATCAAGCAGTCTAACGGGTATCCACTTCAATAGATCTATTAAAAGTAATCCTTGACAGGCTCCTGCTGAGCAATGGAGAGTTTGTGCTGACAAACCAGTCGGTGGTGGTGTAGTCGTGCAGTACTGGTACTCCTCGGGGATCGGGTTCAGCACCCCTGGTTGGTGCAAATACCTCTCTTCTGCCGGACAGTTGTACGAAGGTATGATCAAACGAGGTGGGAAAACTTAGGGTGCTGATCGATTAGCAAAGGTGGAGAATGGGGGATGTTACGTGATGTGATTAACCTCGCGCGGTTGCACTGTGATTGTCCAGGTACGGTATGATATCAACTGGATAGGAGTTGAAAAATTGATTTTACTTATTGGGTAATTTTCTATTAGGAAACCATATCTTGATGTATATATCATAGGCAAGAAGTGACTATATATTGGTAGGGGAAAACGGGAATATTTTGGATGTCCCTCATTAATATTTAGTCCTTCCTTATTATTGGATTAACTTTTCTCTATATTAAGGTACTCCCCGCCTGAAATGTATTCGACTATGATACTTTATCAAGCCTACCTAGTTTCCTAATTAATGTTTCCTATACAATCTGAGTTGTTTGGGTAAGGAGATGCATGGGCTGCAAGTTCAGTATTATGGCTACCACAAGTGAGTTGCTAGCATCCGGTATCATAATAACCAAATTTTCGTAGTATGATATGATATGGTGGCGACAAGAAAAAGTTACCGGACAACGCCGGAAGTGGATCTGCCGTGACGGAGGAGGATTGTCATATGATTACAAGTGCATTATAGCCTCATCATAACCTGGCCCATCGCCTACCTTAGGCAATACTACAGCAGCCCAAAACTCCTATAATACTAACAACTGGTACTATAGTGAAGAATATGTCTGCTTGTGCCTGGTTACTTTCTTGCCGCGACTGTATATATCACTGGGTGCACCACATCATGTTTATGATGCCTGATCAGATAATCAAACTTCCCAGACAATCTCGTTTCCCAATCACCCAAATGGCTATTCTGCCATTCTTCGTTTCCAAGTTTTACAGACACCCGAGTTCCGTACCCCACATTATCTTATGACCCTCTTTTCCCCTACCCGAGTACCACCGGATTGGGTAATGGAAATTTCCGGACCAAACCTTAATAGGTTTAGAGGAGCATGTTAGCAAAATGCCGTTTACAGCTTGCGGTCAAAAAAATATCGGAAAGTAGCGCGTTTTTTGCCATACCTCGGAAGTGAGAAAATTCGAGGGTAAAAATTCGAGCTCAGGGGAACAAGCAAGAGGAAGGCAAACCCGAAATGGGAGTTGGCTACTAAAGTGGTAATGTGCTAAGTATTCGGGTACCGGCACAAACACCAGCCAAGATGTTTTCATACAGGGTGAGGATAGCAGGAGTGGCTAAGACATCGAGTTTATTGCATAGGAAAACATAGCAACATGCTGCCACACTGACCTGCTGTTCTTCAATCGGATTTTATTACTAAAGAGAGCCATGCCAATCCAGGCTTCGACACTCACAGCATTTCATCCTCCGGGCAAACCAACCGGAAAACTATCACAGGCTATACCGCAGCCTTTCTGGTACATGGCCAATCGTAGGTTCCATAGTGGGAAACCGCACTATTACCTATCAACACATTCGGTGTTTTTGCATCTCTTGTCACCACTAAAGGACTTATCGTACCTGGCAACCCTGGTACTAGTCCAAAAACGTCTTGCCTGCTTGTACTGCACTCCCAGGAAACGAGAGGTATCAAATAACAGGGGTCAGGGCTGTGGTCCCTCGCGAGGTTGTGCGTAATACCAAGTATTGAACGCATGTTGATACCGCAGTAGCCGTGAATGTGCTAGTCAAAAAGGTTCAACCTAGCTTAAATTAGGGCAGGAGATGAGCTCCCCGTTGTTCTCTTCTGGGATAATTGGCTTCTGTCCTTGGTAAGTGAGAATCGGGTACGGTAGGCTGTAATGGAGGACCTCCATACCTGCAGCAGACAGGTATTTATGATAGAGTATCTGCATAATGACTTAAGGACGTAATTCTCGACTTCAAGGAAGTTCTAGCAAGGGGAACGCTTTTGGTATTACTCTACTGTAGCCCTTTGATTCTCTGTGCAACGTTAAGCTCCGACAAAAGCTTACCCTCCTCAAAGCAAAAACCCAGTTACAAGTGTAAATTCGCAATCGGTGGCAATATTCGATATCGACGAAATGCTGTTTGGTTTCACTAAACCTAACTTGAGCAATGTCAGGGCTCTACGCTATTAGAGTACACGTCAACAATATGAATGCACAGTATGATAATATGATAATTATCTGGACACTCTCTGGCTTAGCAATTCTCTAATGGTGAAAGTGCATTTCTGCTAGCTATAATAATATTTGATTTACATACCCTGGCGTTAGTGCCTTGTTATCACTAATCCCTGGACAATATTTATACTCCTCACCTTAATGGACATAGGTGCTGTCGTGGTTCATTCATTATAATAAATTAAAGGAAGGCTAGCACTCTGCTCTCAACCAGGCAGCAATCCGCCCCACCAGTTCCTCCGTTTCTAAAAACCAGACGAACCGGGAATCAGATTCCCCATGGCACCCTAGTTTGCACCCATCCATTCAGCCAACGACTCCGTTTGTCCAAACCCCGCCCCCAACGCTCTAGAACAAACACTCCATCAATCAATCACTACATCGCCACCTCTGCCCTCCTACAGAACAGCGCAGCATAGAATCCACCTCCCTCCCTCCCTCCCTCCCTCCAAACCCCTCCCAAACTGGCTAGGCCGCAAACCACGTCATCAAACCCCACCCCCTACATGTTGCGGGAACGCCTGAGGATGACCTGACACTCCCCCTATATATAATCCGCGCCCCTCGCCCCCTAAGTCTGAATTCCGCAAACCGAAAGAAAGAACCTAAGGAACAATGTGCAACTACGTCCTCCTAGCATTCGCATGCGGCCACAAATACCCGCAGTTCGACAGCATTTGCCGGAACGTGAGGGATCAATTTTTGGCCACGAGCGGAGAGTACGACTTTCGGGACTGCGACAGGAGGAATTTGGTTCGTAGGGTGGAGATTTCGGGGAGGTGTTTGAGATGCGGTGGTACTGGTGGTGGGAATGGGTGAGGGGTAGAGTGGGGTTGGGAAAATTGGGGTTGAGGGGGGGGATGGTATAGGGATGTCTCCCAAAACAGGTCCGGTCCCTGGCCATTCTTTTCCTTTTCCTTTTTTCGAAAAGGACCTCTTTCTTTTGTTATGGAATTCCGGAAACTATTTTTTCTTCTTTATGGATAATTGATGGGGTGTTTGTGAGCGTTTTATTTGCTGCGCGAGAGATTCTATGCTGTTTCCGAGCCACAATCGAAAAGTAATTACACACCTCATCATAGTACCGACACCGGTATCACTACAACTTCTTACCCCACTCCTTTCTAAGCACGGGGTCTCGGGAACCCTTGGGCAAAATCTAGTATTCATATCAACTTCACTACCATTATTAACTTAGCTGCCAAGACTACCGTATTTACGAACATTAATTCCTCCACAACAACCTCCCCGAGTGACACTACGTGACCTAACTCTATGAATAGACCACGGCGCCAGATCCCGTGAGAGCGCGCCAACATCAAATACAGGCCAGACACATCAACACCTCCTCACTCACTAAACCGCTGTCGGAAACACCACAACTTTCGTTCGCCCCTCACCAGCGTCCGAAAATTCATAAGGCCCCATCCGCGCTTTTGCACTCCCAAAAGCGTCGGGGAAAGGAAAGTCCAGAAAATCCTCCGGGCGGGCGGGCGGTTACACGCGACTTGTCAGTTTCATGCTTCCTCTTTTTTGGGTTCGGCAGGGGTGCGGCGGAAGTCGGGCTTCTAGAGGCAAGGCTTAGCCGAAGTCGAGGAGGAGGAAGGGAGGGAGGAAGGAGGAAGGGAGGGAGGGAGGAGGAAATGAAGCATTCGAGGTTTTATCTGCAGAAGGATCAGTGGGTTCGGCGGCCTGAATTGTGGTATGTTGCAAGGAAGGGGGACTGTAGCAAGTACAGTAGCTATAGCGATCTAGCACTAGCAAGGACAATGGAAGTGGTAATGAAATGGCCACATTGAATTGGAAACGGTAGGCTATCAACAATCCACGATTCTCTCCCTCATTTCTTCTCAGGCTATCCAGACTACCTACCGTATAAGCATGATAATATACTGTACTAGCTCTAATGCCAAAAAACTAATCCTGTGAGATAACCCCAATCCCCTCACGACAACCCAAGACCTGTGGCTACGCCTAGATCCAATAGCCACACTAAAATCTCGGCTAGATCCAACCCTGAACCAATTTCGCCTCCCTTCCAAACCTTACAATTACCAACCGGCCCGTCCCAAACCCAGTTATCCGAAACACCCAAATGTCCAGCCACGACCTCTTGTTTGGCCCAATTGACTTCGAGGCTGCTAGGCGCGGGTACTTGTACTATAGTAGTGCAAGTACCAGTACCTCGGGCTGTTGTGTTTTCATGTAAGGGCGCTTCTTCTTTCTATTACCTCCGACGATTCACACCAGTGTGGGCACGCTCAGAGTATCTTGCGGCTAGGTTGGCGGAGGGGAGGTAGCTTCGGTTTGGGCTGCACGGACGAACTTGGAATGTTCGCCCCCATGTTTTTGTATGTTGTGGCTAGTTAAACCACGAGTATGATACCGTACCGTACAGTACGAAGGAGGGGGAGGAGGAAAGGGGAGTCATGATGTATATATCCCACTAGCAGACCCTCCTTCCATTCCTTCCATTCCTTCTTTTCCTGCCCGTCTACCACCGCCATCAACCAACCACAGGAACATTCTTTACTATACTATTTTTCCTTTCTTTCCTTTCCTGCCTTAATTTCTATTCCCATATCTGCAGCGCAGTGCATAGTATAGTACTGTACAGTACCCGGACCATATCCCAACCTTCATTCCAGCCAGCCCCACCAGCAGCAGGAATAATACTGCCATTCGCTTCTCCCTCACCCAATTATTAAAATTTATTGGGCATCAATCGAATCGATATAATTCCACCCTATTTCCGTTGAGCGGGTATATCCACCCCAGCGATCAAGCAAGTCAGCACAATCATTTCCAAAATGTTCACACTGGCACTCGCTCTTGCAACCTCCATTCTTCTCCACTGTGCCAGCGCTCACTTGGCTATCAGGGATCCAAGGCCACTACACTACAACGAACTCGGAGGCGCCGATTTCTATAGCCCTCCATTGAAGGACGACGGTAGCGACTACCCATGCAAAGGCTACCACTTGACAGACTGGGGAGCACCAGTCGCACAATGGCCAGCCGGGGGTGCCGGTACTTTCACGTAAGTAATCCCCGGTCCTGACCACCACCCCCACCCTATCTAACCAACACAACAGAATAGACCTCTTAGGCGTAGCGGCGCACAACGGCGGTAGCTGCCAAGCCAGCATCTCATACGACGCCGGGCGCACCTTCAAAGTGTTAAAATCATTCATAGGCGACTGTCCCCGTGGCGCCGTGGAAAACACCCTCTACACAACCGAACAAACCTTCGACTTCCCCATCCCCACCAACGCCCCCCACGGCAGCGCGCTCTTTGCCTGGACCTGGTTTACTGTAACCGGCTTCCGCCAGATGTACATGAACTGCGCGCACGTCGAGATCGTTAACGCCGGCGGCGGCGGCGGCGAGGTCGGGTGGCAGGCCGGGATGCCGGACATGTTCATTGGCGAAATAAACCAGTGCAAGACTCAAGAATTCGGCAATCTATACTTCCCAGACCCAGGTAGCGTGGTGCAATTCGGGGGGAAAACGAATTGGGTCAATGCTGGGCCCGTTGGAGTCTGTAATATTCCGCCCGACGTGCCACCCAATGCGCTGATGCCCGGGAGGATGGCAAGGATGGCGAGGATGCTCAAGAGAGGGGTGAGGTGGTCACGATAACCTTTGGTGGTGATGGTGTCTGAGAAGGGTCAAAGGGGGAGGGGTTGTATATTGAGTTTGGTTGAAGGTTTACTTGTTGGCAAGTTCTTGTAATTTTTATTTGGTTGTTTGGGTAGCGTATACTTGTACAGATCTTGTATTTAACTTAACTTACCGCAGTCGGCACTAAAAAGTGCTTAATATGTAGAGGTGATCGATGTATGGTAGTATTCTAGCTGGGAGGCGGAAGTCCTGTTATGCTTATATTTTTCTAGCTCATGAAGTCTCCATATAACTTGTTTCGTGTACAGTACGACCTTTTCCATTAGGTTAGGAGAGTGTACTATACTACCGTATACTCGTACTTCGCTGTCACTCGACCTCACCCGCCCCCCCGGAGGCCAGCCACAACCGCTGCGCTACCGGCAGTTACGAATTGACTAGGGGAAGGACACTACGGGCAGAGGAATGTAGGCGGTCCGAAAGGGATCTCGCATCTACAGCGTCGAAGGGGAACACTGTAGCTTGAATGTTCTCGGAGAATACACGGATTGTAGCGCTCATTAGACCCAACCCGAAGCCACGGCTCTTCCGATGCATTAACACATAACTTACCCGTATCACAAGTGCGTCTCAGGTCACACGACCGGCACACACATTTGACCGAAACCATCCTTAACTCCCCTTGACGATTACTATAAGAAGTGTATCATTGAATTCACAACAGAGAGCTGATAAACTAACACCCCCCGTCGCATCAAGAACTTTCGTTACGATAACTCCGATTGCCCAAGGGTGACCAGAAGAAAGAAACCAATGACGTGCTGATCCAACCATCGAAAACCCCTTGATTCCAGACAGTGTCTCATACCGGCATCTGACCGCACACAAAAAATCCAACTTTACTCTTCCTCCACATTCCCATGGATCCGCTCTTGAGCCTTCTGGAGGAGAGTATCTTCCAAAGCGACAAGCTCAATTTCGACGTGAACTCCCTTCGGCAATTCCCTAACAGCAACACAGCTCCTGGCGGGTTTGTGCCCGGAAAAGTGTTTCTCATAAACAGAGTTCATACGGGCGAAGTTGGCCATATCGGAAAGGAAGACTGTGGTTTTAAGGACCTTGTTGAAGGAGGAGTTGGATGCCTTGAGGACAGCAGCGAGATTCACGAAAACAGCTTCCTGTAAAAGAGTTAATGTGAACGGGCTGTGGGGGTGGGGGGGACTTTTTACAGTGCATTCCTCGATGGTACCCTCGATAACATTGCCGTTCTTGTCCGCGGGGATCTGACCGGAGACGAAGACGAGACCGTTGGCCTTGATTGCCTGGGACTGATCCCACCGTTAACTGAGTGCATTGGAATGAGGGGTAGATGAGCATACGTAGGGCCCCGCAGCTATAATCCGCCAAACGAAGAGGGAATGCAGCGGTCAATCAACGGCCCAGAAGAAGGGGCATCGATAGAAAGAATACTTACGAGGAGCGGCATCATGGGTGAGAACCTAGCAAACAAGCAATTCGTTAGCGAATTGATCAACGAAGTGAAGAGGAGCAGGACAACTCACTGGCTTAGGGATGGCGCTCATTTTTCTGGTAATGAAGTTTTTAGTGATGAAGCGTTTTGGAAAGTGATGGGAGAAGAGAAGATAGGAAAATGTAGGGGGCATCAATCAGTATTTAAGGGACATGGAGCTATACTGTTGTAGCAAATTAAGGTAGAGGGGATGACGAAACTAGGGTAGCATTTGTCTGGAGGGCACTAAGGGGCCAATACCGATGGGTCTTGAGCTCTATGCATTTATAAAGCCGCATATACATGTTTCCCTAATCTAGTATCTTTCCCTAATCTAGTATCATACTCTGGGAATTGCATAAACGGCGCATATCACTAAGGTGCCTGGAAAAGCTTTCCTGAGAGAATTGATTGCAAGCTACACATCAATCGCCGGGAAAGCGAGAATATAAGTGACGTGCGAGTGTCCACTCATTATAGAAATGGGTTATTTGTATGGACCTTCCCATTATAACTACGAAGCCCACGTGTTGCAGAATAAATGTAGAGTATTAGATAACATACTAAATTTAGTACTGTACTCGTACAGTACAGGAAATTTGACTGCCCTCAAATCACTAACTATTCAGGAATCTAAAATCTGGTACCGGTACCGGCACAGTACAGTCGATTCAACGGCGAACAAATATCCACTACTCCACTGTGCAGTACAGCGCAGCACTGTACACTATTGCCACTGGAATTTTAAGGGATGTGATAGTTATATCCTATCCACACAAGACGGGGCCTAATCCTAGACAGACCCCAACCAAACCCAACCACAAAATTACTGCGAACAGTCACTAATAATACAACACAGTACGAATACTATATAGTTGTGGAAACGCTAGCTAACCTCCATCCGCTCCCATTATGAATTTAATACGAGCCCTGTCATAGGCTTAGAGCTCGTACCAACTCCAGGCCGGGTTTGATATAATAAGGGGTAGCGAGAAAATGAAGACAATAACACAACAGGGGCCGCAGACACTAGATCCAACCGATGTTCGGCCATCTTCCTCCACTTCAAGGATATAATGTCCGGAGCTAAACAAACTTCAATTACGAGGTGATTCTATCCTGCAAGCTCCTGCTCGGAGCCGCTTCATCCTTCGCACCCGGTGACCTACTCCTGGGACGACTCGATCCTCCCCGACCGCCTCCACCCCTTCTACCTCCTCCGCCTCCGCGACTGCTGTGTGGAGTGGGTGGTGGGCGAACGAATGCAAAATCCGAGTATATAGTCTGCTCGAGTAGCTTTGTATTGTTGGTGGCGGCAATTGCTTCGCGAGCTTCGGAAAGCGTGGAGAATTCGATCAAGGCGTATCCCTAGCGACCACATTCTCCTTCATTAATTATTCGGGAACCATATATATCTAGGTCAACATATGGGCGGGAATTATACTTTAACGTAGCCAGTTCTTCGATCCAAGTTAAGATGAAGATTTTGAATGTCACCAAATTCGCCGAAGCGGTCTTGCAAATCCTCCTCACTCGCTTCCTCGTGGACATTGGTCACAAGAACAATCCAGCCTTCGATTGAGCGGACAGCGAAGGCTCCTGCGGCTGTCTTGGGATTAGAGGAAGCTTTGGAGCTTACTTCATTCTCCTCGACAGGAGGAACCTCATCCAAGTCCATCTCAGTATTGTCGGCCATTGCGTTATGAAACAGGTGCTGAAGGCCAAGGTGGAATAGTAGTGTATCTGCGAGGGTTGGTGCGAGGTGAATGAGGAATGACTCGTGGGAAGGGATGGTTGGGTGGGTTGTATGTTGGCCTTGACCGGGCTGTACTCAGAACATTGGGCGAAAGCTGGGGATGTTACCCGGCTTTCAGAGTTAGGTCAAGGTCGCCACAAAAGTGTGACAAGGAGACACAGCTAGGGTACAATCCTGCCCGTGCCGCCGCGCTTCACCTAGCAGTGAAGAGACGTAATCATCCGTCGTCACTCGCGAGGGGATTCTGCGGAACATTCTCTGTTCCTGTACCCATTCTTTAACAACATAAATATATTACCCCCTGCTCTTCCACGTAGCCCTTTGGAACCACCACCCACTTTCCTTCCTGCCCCCCTCATAACTCTTCCCGTCCCTCTTCTCCCCCCTGCTCCACCCTCAACCCCTACCACCCCACCACCGCCCACCGGCATCATCGTCATCATCGTCAAGGCCACCATCATCACTATCACCGTCATCATCCTACCCCTGGTGTTCTTAAAATCTTAGGTTTAGCCCTTATACCTTCCCTGTAGTGTTTGCTGAATCCCTCTCTGTGAGATTCATCATCTAAAGGAAATGACTGGCCTAGGAAAAGCAACGACAGATCCACCTAGTATGGGTTCACGGTGGGACAGAACAGGGAGGCCTCTGCTATTCAATGACGAAAACAGGCGCCCCGTTCTTTCTGGTGAAGCAGCACCCTTAAAGCAAAGAGCAAATGGCCTGAGCGAGTCAAAATGGGCCTCGGTTAGCACCACTGCTAGGGGAAAAGGGCTAGCTACCTCTACACAGTGGGACCTTTGGACCACCAACCCCTCTGTTACTAATAACTCCGCCGAAGTTGTGCCCAAGCTTAATGTAGATTTGGTTCTTTCCAAAGAATTGAAAGGAAAGTGTGAGGAGAAGCCCGAAGCTGTCGAGCTTGCCGGATATAAGGTGCTAAAAACCACCTTTGCGACGCAAACCGCCGAACAAAAGAAGCATCAAAGGCCGGTTCGTACTTCTGTTGCATCTGAACTCTCGAGCCCAAAGAATTTGCCGGGCATAAAAGATATGAGCCGTCTCGCTCTGCCCTCTCAAAGAGCCGCCGCAAACTCACGGGCCCTTGCCGATGTGGAATTTGACGATGATGGAGATGTGATTATGGCAGACCTTGAAGAATGGCGAGACATCAGAGAAGTCGCTGATGTAATCGCTGAGGACCGTGCCAATGAGAGAATTAGTCAGGGAAAGGTAAGTTAATCGTCATATGCCAAGTGTTAACCAATGTTGAAATCTGCTAAAGAAAGACAAACTCAGTCGGAAGTCCTTGCACCTGGACAGCGTGTTGATGATGCTACCCATATTATTGTAATTGATACAAGTTTCATCTTAGCTCATCTTTGCCTCGTTAACGACCTTGTTCTTTCATACATGGAGTGGGGCTGCGTGGTGGTTTTGCCCTGGGCCACTATCAAAGAACTAGACGGACTCAAGAAATCGAATCGAAGCATTACTGATATTAACTCACAATTTGGCGGCCATCATGTTGACATATCTACGCTTGCACGCGCCGCAAACCGCTGGGCATTTCAGGTGCTATCAAAGCCGGAGCCAGGAGTTTGGGGACAAACTAGGGAAGAGGTTATTGATAGGAATTTCAATCACGGCGACATGGCGATCTTAGACTGTGCTAGGTATTTAGCTGGACAAGGGATATTTATGGAATCTAAACTGATAGTGATGGTAGATTTTTCTATGATCAGGGGTATGATACTTACCTCTTGACAAATGATTTCAATCTCAGCGTGAACGCTATTATTTATAGTAAGTGGGAACCCGATTGTGGCGCTCAAGATGAGGCACTAACTTTTGTAGAAATCAAGGCGTTTATGTACGAGAAAGGGCAGAGTAGCCAGTCCCTGTTGAAGAAGATTTATGGAAGATCTCAAAGACCCCGCCATCTCCCAAAACCGAAAGGATTTTTGACCCAAACCGCTGAACCCAAGGCTGAGCAAAGACTGGAGAAACAGGCCGAACCAAGGATTGAACTTACGGATGAGCAAAAGGTTGATTCCGAGGTTGCGCAAGAGGCTGAGGCGAAAGCCATAGCAGGTGCTCTACCACCAAATCTAATTCCCGGCTGTTATATCCCCCCGATGGCCACTCGACCCCATGCCAGCAATAGAGCCTTTTTAAACGGGTTGCGTAGTTCGTCTTCTGGAACACTTAAAGCCCGGAGGGGCCCGGTTGGAAATGGAATGGCTGAATCGATCCATGCTCCTCGGGGCAGAGAGGCCAAAGACACGAACCATGCTAGAAGCTATGTGCGCTCCACCATGCCAACAATAGCTGCAGCCGTTTCAGCCAAGCATCTTTCTACGCTGTTGTTCGAGATACAGGCCGACGCACTCTCAAGCTTTAGAGCAGCCATGAAACACCACGTTCTCCGCTGCTTTGGAGACGAAGCCGACTACCTCGAGATCTACCCCGAGGACCAGATCCATAGTCTCTACGATCTTGAGAGCTTCATGCTTAAGCACAGCTGTGCCGTTTTCGCGGAGTTCATACCTAAACCAACCCACCGCCAGCTCGTGTCCCGCTACTTCTCAGGCACCCTCCGCGAGCTCGAGAAGTTCTCGCGTGCTTCTGGAGAAGCAGGTAATCGGCCGTCTGTTTCCGAAGTCTTGGACTTCATTGGTGCTTTAGATTCGCTCTGGCAGATGACGGGTGCCGGAATTCCACATCTCGCGGGCTGTGTTTGGCCAGTTGACGTTTGGAGGCATAGGGCTAATAACGATCTCAGGTCGTCTTCTGCTTAATTGATTGAGCTCTCTGTATGTCTTATGACGGCACCCGATACACATTTGTAGCGGGATTGAGATGGCAACTATGTGTTTTTTCTCCTTAATATTTCCTATAGCCTATTTAGGCTAAATAATTCAATTGCTGCAAGCGTAAGAAGGGCTATTTTTTTCTTCCTGTGAGATCTTTTTCTTGTTCCCCCCCCCCCTTTTTCTTAACATAAAAAAATCAAAAATCTACCTGAATGAATCCTGGTTCCGTTGCTTGCTACCAGTATGAATGGGAGGTTGGGGTATGAGATGATTTTCAGGGATTGGGTTTTATAGGGCATGTACAGTAAGGTGCAGATAAGACATCCGATCCTTCTTGTATACAATGCACCTGTAGGTCTTTTTTTGCCAATGCTAGAAACACACTTGCACTACTCCCCCGCCCTGCTCCGGGTGGTCTAGTGTACTTTCTTTACTCGATCTCCTTTCACCTGTATCCTGTCACAGGTCACACACACCCTACGCCGCACAGGAACACTACACTCTTCTGGTCTCAGCAACCTCGGACATCCATTATGCCTTCAACTATCACACAAGTCCCCCCACCAGGCACTAGCCTTGAATCATCTGGGCTCATTTTTGTAGATAGGTAGGCTTTAAACTTCTCTGAGCCTGCCTCCTTCGTAACTCGGTCTGAGTCAATTCGTCCGTACCTTCGGTCTTGGCTCATATACCACCCCAGGAATGATTTGGTCGCTCGGCTGGGTGTCTTTGTTATTCTCCCTTGAGTATCTTGTTCCATTAGCCCTTTGGGGTCAGGTTACTACTGTAGATGAACAATGTAATTCTAATATATATATACCTCACACCCCGCCATCCCGGATCCTAATAATCCGGACACCTCACTGTCCAGTATGAACCTCCGAGAGTTCTAAATTTCTTTATACCAAAACCTATCCTACAATCCCGGATGAAGGGCAGCAAAATTTACCGGGCAGCCAGATCCTTAAGATTTTGCCTATCCAGGATAGCGGGGTTAAACCTATTTTGCATTCATGCTACCTACGACTAACTAAATAGTATGTGAGGCGTCCCGGGACACCCCCCCCGGGCCTGGGCCCCCTGAACAAGAAAATCCACCGCGTCCGCCACATGCCTACCACTATCAACCCCTCGCCTGACCTGACATATGAAACTCCCCCCCCAACTTCCTCTCCCCCTCAACAAATCATCTTCCAACAAACAAAGGAAACCTATCCCGTCATCTCCATGCCCAATAGTCGTGTACCAAGTAAATCCTCCACATATAAAACCTATCCCGTCACCCCTGTGCCCAATAGTCGTGTACTTTATGAAATAAATCCTACTTCAACAAAAGAAACCCATACCTGCCCCTCCGGGCCCTATGGTCATGTACGTTAAAAAATCCCTTAAACAAAGAAAACCCACTTCCTGCATCTCTATGCCCCGGTGGTCGTGTACCTAAAGAAATACTTCTGCTAGTCATTATGCCCACTAGCCACCGGGCCCGCCACTCCTGTCCTTGTCCCTGGGTCACCGGGACCTCCTCTCATCTTGCCTCCCCTCGTGTATCCCGGGAGGTGTGTTCTGGCGTGTTTGTCCCGTGCTACTTTATTGGCCTGGACTGCTTTGCCGCAGACCTCGCATGCGGTGTGCTTTCTTATGTTTTTAGCTGGGGTGCTGGGGAGTCGTTGACTCGGTTGTGATGTGGGGATATTGATGGTGGCCCCAGCTGTTTGACGTCTGTAGGCGGCTCTGTCTTCCGCCTTGGATTCGACGGTGTTCCTCAGGCCTTTGGGCCAGCTCTCAATCCACCCGACCAGTCGTACAATAGTCTTGTTGCTATGAAGTTGTAAGTTGGTGTGTGGGACTACTCCGCAGAAGCTGAAGAGGTGTTCGGGGGTGATAGTGTCTCTTGTGCACTCGCATTGACGCTTTTCTCCGTTCGCTTTTTGGTATGGCCACCCCGCGGTGGCCCTCAGGGCTATTACCTCACGGAGGTGTTGTCTTGTTATTCCTCGCAGATGTTTGTACGAGGCCCTTGGCTTGCCTTTGTACCTGATATCGGCCTGGTCGATTCGTTCTTTCCAGAGGTGTCGGATGTTTTCCTTGATCCTGTCTTTTCCTGTCTTCTGGTCTGTGGCGTATTCGATTACCGGTACGATGCCCGAGTCCTGAAGCCACCTCTTGGTCATGTTCGTGTTCCTGCCCACGAATTTGGCCCTTAGGGCCAGGGCGTTGTGTCTCCCTAGGGTTAGGAGGTCCAGTGGGGGTATGCCTGTTTCGGTCTGGATTGCAATCGTTGGTACCTTGAGCTCCATCCCGTATGCTGTGCGGACTATCTTGTTTAGCGCGACTTGCGCCTCGGCTATCATTGCCTTGTTTTTCCATACTTCAATGCCGTAGGTAAGTTGTGGAAGTACCAGCCCCTTGATGAGTCTGTGGGTGCACCATGCGTTCAGTCCGCCTACCTGGTATCTGCTTGTCATGGCCCTGATGCCATAGCCGGTGCTTGTGGCCTCTGCTATCCAGTGCTTCATGTGCTGTTTCCATTTCCAGTCCTCGCTGATGATGAATCCCAGCCATCTCATGATCACTTGTTTGCCGAGGGGGGTCCCTTCGATGTTGGGCAGGAGGTGTTGGTTCTTTTTCGTGTGGAGTTGTATGTATTCTCCCTTTTGCCTAGAGAACTTGTAACCCGCCACTGATGCCTTGGTCGTGAGTTGGTCCAGTAATTCCTGGTGGGATTCTTGCCCTTCCCTCTTGTCTTCGTATGCCGTCGCCACCAGTATGTCGTCGACGTATGAGAATATATCGGTTTCCGCTGTGGTGGATGTCTTGGTTTCACTGTCCACGACGTCCTTAATGCTTATGAGAAATAAAATGGGGGACAGCGGGGATCCCTGTGGGGTGCCCAGGTCCGTGCCGAAGGCTCTTGATGTTCTCCCGTTAAATCGGTATGCTGTTTGCCTGTTGTGTCCCCAGTTTTCGATCCACTGTGCCACGTGGGAGCTGTGTTCTCTTATCTTGTTGCATGTGCGGTTAAGGTCGAGGTGGTCAAACCCCCCTTCGACGTCCAGGGCTGAGAGGCAGATACTTCTTCCCTTGTTCCTCTCGACGAAGTCGTTTAGGGCTTGGATGGCGTCTGTCGTGCCGTTGCTCTTTCTCCCTCCGAACATGCGGGGGCTTAGGAGGCGGAGGTCAGCCAGCTTGGCCACTATCACTCTCTCCAGAATCTTCGAAAGGATGGATTGGAGTTGGATCGGTCGCCAGCTTTTTGCCTGTCTGTAGGAGTCCTTTTTTGCTTTCCTTATGAGGATCGTGGTGCTCGTTTTCCAACTGTCTGGTACCCCTTCGGTGTATGCCCTGTTCATCATTTTGAGGAAGAGGTTCTCTCTCGCCTTTCTGAGCTCTCGTACGATTCTTGTGGGAATGTCGTCCGGTCCGGTTGCCGCTCCATTTGGTGAGGCTTTTATGGCTTTGTCGAGCTCTGCTATGGTGATTTTACTGGTGGTCGTGGTGGGTTTGCACGGGGTAGGTCGTCTGCGCTCCCCCCCATATAGTGCTCTTTGTAGTTCTTCCGCTATGTGAGGGTGTTCGGAGGCGTCGGTACCGTCGGGTCTTGTGAGGGCTGGGATGGGTCTCTTTGTTGTCATGGGTTTGACGCTTCTGAAGCATTCTGGGTCCGTTTCTTCCTGTAGGCTTTTGGCATTGGCTTCTATTTTTGCTTTAGCTATTGCCTGTCTATAGGACTTTATCATCGTTGGAAGCGTGGGGTCATGGGGTATTTTCTTTCGTTCCCTTTTGATCTTGTTCCTCATGGTTTCCAGGTCTTTGTTCCAGAATGCCTTTGCGTTGGGCCTAGCTCTGGGGGTGTGCTTGTGGATGATCCTAGTGAGTTCCTTTTGAACCTTGTCCGGGTCCGTGATTCTTTCGTCCAGGAAGAGTAGCTCGGTCTTTATCTTTTCCCAGTCTGCTTTGTCATAACGCAGCGCTAGTTCTTGGGATTTTCTCCATACTATACCGATTTTGATTTTCAGGGCCTTGTGTTGGGCTGACGATATGTCGATGGTGTTGGCCTTGCAGGGTGTGCTTGGGTCTGATATGGCCAGGTCGATTGTGGTACCTCCTTGCGCGTTCCGATTGGTGGGCATGGTGATTACGTGTCGGTTTCTAATTTCCATGTTTCTTGATTGTAGCCACCGGTTCAGTTTTAGCCCTTCCGCGTTTGATCCTGCCGACCAGTTCCTGTGTTTAGCATTTAGGTCCCCGATAACAACATTTCTGTCCCCTACGTGCCATTCGTTTTTGGTGTCCCAGTCGTGTCTGTTGGGTCTCTGGTAGCCGAAGGTGATTTCTGTCCCCGCGCTCCATAGGGTGATGTATTGTGTGGTTATCCGTCCGACGACAAACATACTAACATATTCATTTCTAATATAAACGGCACAGCCGTATTTAGCCGCTTTTGTGTCAGCGTAACAAGTGAAGCCTTTCATATCCATCCAATCTTCATTTTCTAGGGGACACTCTGCTAGTGCTATAATCTTTGGTTTAAGTTTCAGGGAGGACTTAAGTAACTCTGTGACCACATTCATCGACCCGCCGACGTTGTGAAAGATAACATCCGTGGTCGCCATAATTAATTATGGGGGGTGGGGTTGGCCGGCCCTGCCGGTGCTTTGCCTTTTTCGGCGGTGGTGGGGCTGCGGGCCCTGGTCCTTGTGGGGCAGTGTCTATCTCCGGTAAAGTGAGATGTTTCATCGCAGTTCACACATCTCCTGATGGTGTGAGAACATGGTCTTCCTTTGCCCGCCGTGCAGTACAGGGAGCTGCACATGTGGTCTTTGGTGTGGTGTTGGTTGCCGCAGTACTTGCAGATTGAGGACATTCTGCAATGGGCCCCATGGTGTCCGTATTGTAGGCATCTCTCGCAGTGGGTTGAGGCGTCTTTGCGGATGTATTTTCGGAAGCTACACCTCGATCCGTAGACTGCCATTGCCGGGTGGGGTTTTTTGAGCTCAGTCAGAAGCCATTCGTTGGCCTCTACCGCCACGATTATGGAGGATTTCTCCTTGTTTTCAGCCTCCAGAGCTGATACGGACTTGATCCATTTGGGTCTGTCCATGAGCCTGAGTTCAGGGTTAAAGGTTGTGAGTTCGTTTTCCAACTCAGCCCATGCCGGGGCGTCGATGTTCCATTCTTCGGTGGTCCAGTGTCTGTCCCCTGAGGTTGCTAGGGGGATACTGTTTACGACTATGTTGACGGTGGGGGTGTCGAGGCCGATGTTGAACCCGAAAATACCAATGTCATTGAGGGCTTTCGTTATGCCCCTGATGTTTGCCAGGACAGGTTCCGCTGGCAGGTCTCCGACGGTGGTGAGTACCAAGTCGTCGTTCCTATTGTATTCCGCGAATGCGAACTTGGTGGTGTTCGACGCACTGTTGATCGCGTCTCTTATCTTTGCCGGTGTGCAGTCGCTAGCACCGACTCTTCTTCCTTTTTCCACAGACTTAACAAGTAGTCTGCGTTGCCTGGCATGTGGGGTGGATGGGGCGGAGGGGGCGTTCCTCCTTCCGACTCCAGGGGCTGGGGACACGCTCTTCTTCCTGGTCTGTACCAGTTTGAAGCCGTCCGTGTTAATGCCGGCCGCCGCAATGGCGGACCAGGCTTCCTTCTTCTTCTCCTTGACCGCCTCTTTGTCTTTTTCTCCTGGGGCATGGGTAGTGGTGGGGTTCCGGACTGGAACTAGGGTTGGCTTTGGGGCAGAGGGTTTTTGGTTCTGGGCACGGGGAGGGGGGTGGGGGGGGTTGCCCTGTCTAGGAGCTTGTGTATTTCTGGCTTTGGTAACGGAGGCGATGATGCGCGTCTCCATTTCCAACATCTTCTTTTCCATGCTGTCTTCGAGGACCGCCATGTAGTTGATGAGGTCCTTGCGGGTGGCCGCACCGTTGAGGAAGTCCTCAGAGAGTCCTGTGTTCTCCGGGGTCGCTCCTTCTTTGTCCAAGAGTTGGCACAGGTCAATCGTCACCTGTTCCTCCTGGGGGTTTGTTTGGATGCTGCTGCTGGCTTCCGAGAAGGTGTCGGGGACTTCTTTTGGTGACCATATCCTGGCCAGGGGGGAGGAGAAGCGTACACTTCGCGTTGTTTTTCCTCCGCCTATTTGGGAGGCTGCGTTTGTGCTGGACCAGGAGGATGCGAACCTGGTGGGGGAGGGGAGGGGTTCTACTGATGTTGGGTATGGTAGCGATGGGTCAGAGAACGGGGTGAGTATGGACGAGCGGGGTTCCGAGTGGGCGTGCTGGCTATCACCAAGCCCTGTTTTTTCGGTGTTCTGTCCGTTTCCCATATCCATGGGGAGTTCCGGAACGGAGGATTCCGGTACGAAGGGGATTAATTCCTGGGAGGTGGAGGCGGGGGTGTTTTCCATAACCATGTCTCCAGCTGGTTGCGAGTCCGGTATTTGTACGGTGTTCTGGATTTCTGGGGATGGTTGGTATGAGGAGGCCATGGCCGCGAGTTCCGCCAGGGCTTGTGCGTCGACCGTGTTCACTCTTTCGTCCCCGAAGATGGAGGCCAGGGCTGTTTGGAATCCCATGGGGCGGGGAGCAGGGGCGATAACGGGAGTGTATGGACCGGGTTTTGAACCTAGGTGTACAAAACACATAGTTGTACAACCCAGTTCCAGCCGAACATCAGGAAAGGTAGTCCCGGGGAGAACGGTGCGAGCGAGGATGTTGATGCCTTTGTTCTGGCACTCTGAGGCATGGAGGATGGAGGATCCGGCGGGGAGGCAGCCCCTGAGGGTCATACCAAAGGGTGATCCTGGGTTGAGGACGCGAGGTGAGGCTGGGCCAGGTCCGGGGGAAGGTGAGTTTTGAGCCCTGGGTTGCCCCTGGACTCTCTTGACAGGAGAGGTAGACATGGCGGGGAGGAAACAGTCAGTTACTAGGTTTGCAATTGTTTCCTGGTGTGTTTGGAAGCCTTAGGATAAGCGAGCCTGATTGGCTGCCACACCTAAGGGAGGAGGGTGGTGAGAAAAGCGAGGAGTAGTAAAACTCAGGAAAATCCTGGTTGTACCGGGAGGAAATGGTGTGTTGTCAACAACAAATGTGATATGTGATGGTATTGTATGCGGTGTGCGCTCAGCTGAAGAGATTTTCCCTTGATATACCGAATAATTTCATGAAAGTAGGTAAAAGGGATAGCGAGGTTAAACCTTATTTTCATTCATGCTACCTACGACCAACTAAATGGTATGCGAGGCGTCCAAGGACACCGTCCCCCGGCCTGACCCCCCTAAAGAAAAGTAACCTCCCATCCCGCC
>Ga0307513_10000760_pt1 | contig 46572 bp, 53 predicted proteins | sample 15_EM_MG_FD_202174 | JGI IMG/M metagenome (GOLD analysis project Ga0307513, IMG submission 202174) | Populus trichocarpa ectomycorrhiza microbial communities from riparian zone in the Pacific Northwest, United States - 15_EM | ecosystem: Host-associated > Plants > Roots > Unclassified | place...
GAGTCCGCGGCCACCGCCGCAGGTAATACTCCGTCAAATTAACACTATGATTTGGCCTAGCCGGGAGTTAGCATGCAGTTGACTGTGGAGAGTGCGAGTACATCTCCGGATGGCAGCGCACTTATAATATTTTTCCGCTGGATTTTGATATATATGTTAATTGATCCATGCGGGGCTCTTCTCTCACGGATCACTGACATGTGAAGTGCACACGAACCATGTATATAGCTGTGTACATTCTTGGTAATCCGACTGTATCTCAAGCAAAAGGGTCGCAACCCGGCTCCAAGCATGTGGATTGTATTTTGTGTTCCTGACTGATAGTTTTTCACATTCCATCGTTGCAAGTTCGGACGCAATCGGCTACGAACATGGATTTTTGCTAGTCGTGTTATATAAAATTACGAACGTTTTACTAGCCGACACAGCAAGCGCCGGCGGATCGCGCGAGCGGAGGTGAATCTAGAACCGGTGTGAAGAGGGTGTCGTTTTTTTCTTGTAGGCGATCGAGAGAAACTTCAATTAGGTACGTATGGCACTCGAGCTGTACCCCAAACCCAAGCTGTCCGCCGAAGTTCCTTTGAGCGTGAATACACCTGCTGAACACAGACCCCCAAGCCGAGTATTTTGAAACTACTAGCACGACCGGCGATGCTCGGGAGGTCAACGTTCAACATCTGCTGGGAAGCGTAACTTACCTGGCTAGTGTTGAGGAGTGGACTGGGCTAAGCCCTGTGGAGATCCCGAGATCTGACCGGCTCCAAAGCCTAATCCTCTCCCATCTTAGCTTCGATCGGTAACTACGACGACTATCCTATACTTATCTCTATTCCCACTCCAACGGTCCCACGTCGCTTTGGGAGTTCCCCTCCTCGTCATCTTGCGACACCGTCCTTGCCCACGTCCTATCCATCTCGCCATGTTTACTCTGGCAGCGGCTCCTTCAGCACATGGGTGGCCTCACGCCGCCCCTCCCGTCCAATCCACAACACCCCACCATCCCGCCCTCACCCAGCCTCCGTCCAACGGCGTAGATCCCCCGCAATGACGCCAATCAATAGAAGCCCCAAATTGCTTCTTTCCGCCGTCAAAAACCAATTCCGCTCTGGTATTTTGGTTCACGGGAAGATTCTCCTTGGCCAACGCCCCGGACCCCTCGCCATTTCCACCACGCCGGAACACCGTTCGCATTTCAAAAAAAAGGGCCCGGCAGGATTCTGTTTTTGTCTTTTCTTTTCAAATTCTCATATGTATGTGTAGGAACCCAGTTTGGACTAGATTTTTTGGCATCGTCCCCACGCCTCCTTCCGCACGTCTCGCCGTTGAATCATTCAGTCAGATCCAAGGCCACATCGTTGGCGGATGTGGCTTTTATGTTTCATTGGATCCTGTCTCACGATCTCAAGATCTCGTCTCCCATTCGTTCCCAGCGTGGCTTCGATCATTCGTTTCGTATGTCGCAAAGGCTGCCACTGTACGAACATCCTTCTCCCATCCGAGGCAGCTTGCGGTTCCCCGACATCCATCGCGCGTCCATTCCTCCCCTCTCTCTCCAAATTGCCCATTCATCGAGAACGCAAGTGCCCGACTTCCCTCTCCCGGTGTATTGTATCCCGACATGCCCGCCTGCCGTGGGGGTTGCGCAGGGGGTTCAATAAATCAGGCCCTTGAGCCGGAGGCATCCCTATCAGTATTGTTGGCAGACCGCAGCTGGCCTGCCAGGTAGCGATTACTGGATGACAGGACGCCGGCAGAAGGCGGCAGTCCCGGCGCCAGGGAGCACCCGCTAACCACGAGCTCTTCGCCGCGGCGGAGGTGGACCCACAACCTATCTCCCTCTTCAAACATCGGGTCTGGAGTAGGAAGGGCCTGGAGTGTCAAGGGTATATTGGCGTTGACCAGCGTTAAGCTGTACTGAGATAATGACATGGGAATTCACCAAATGGTTCCGCTCGGCATTTGGCAGAACCCAACCCTGGACGGTTCAACCTCCCAATGCTAACCCCAGTGCGGAAGTTCCGAAATCATAGCTGGGACGTCGATCAGAAGAACTACGCGAGAGACCTTGCTGGAAAGGCCAGCTGCCGGGAGCGATGAATCAACTTGCGGAGGAATTTAGGGACCCAGATCCAGATCGTTGATGGTGTTTATCACTACCATGCGGGCGGTGCGTACCCGCCACCCTCTGTCATCGAAGAAGCGTTATTCCTGATTAATTATTTCTTGACGTTCGAAGGAACCAACTGGTGGACTGATGACGGAAGTCGAGCCACACGGAATGAGTCTCAAGGCACAGGAGACTGGATCGATTCCTCCAGACCTCTGTATCGTGTCGATCTTTGTGATAAGATGCCCCAGGGAACAATTTACAAAAGCGAGGAACACGACCCCCACCCTTTGAGTTCAAAGCGTCTGGCCCTTCGCAAAGCTCGGGCTCGGATACGCCTAGGCCTCGAATAGCCATGTCCCGCGGCGCCAAATGACTGCGAACAGGCGCGGGTCATCACAGTCGTGAGGAATGGCCCTGGGAGGGGGGGCGCTCGGTGAGGTTTCGGGGTCCGGAACTCCGAAGGGTGGTCAGAAAGCATAACACCGCATGCCAAATTTTCAATCATACACTGATACCCTCCCCTGGTCGATCGGGGTCTGATCAAACCTCTCACACGGCGTATCGGAGGTGGGTCCCACGGAACTCGAGCCCCGCTGCTCAGCGGAATGACACCCGTCTGTCATTGATTATAGCAACAACGTCAGTAACACTGTTCTCGGCTCTTCAAACGAATGGAAACATCACATCTATCTGCCCAGCGATCAAGGGGGTCCTAACCTTGGCAATTTCACCTCCATGGGGGTCAATCCGAACGGTGACGACAATAGCAACAAGGAAACAAACTTTCAGTCGCTTTCGAACGCTCGCTCCGGTGATAACGGAACCTTCATCGAAAACGGAAGCAACCGCGGCCAACCCTCCCAAGGACTCGAACGGAACTACTTAGAAACGAATATCGGTGAATCACAGGAACGGGGGCAGAACGGATGCATCCAACTCGGTCCGGGCTTGGCAAAGCCCCCCATGTCCATATCAAATATGACTTTACATTCCCCGGGGTTGCGAAGTGATCTTCTCCCATGGGGTTGTGACCTTACCCACCTGACGGACGAGAATCGTCGGAAAGTCCTTGATTGAGGTTGGTCGGCGACTTCTGAGACCTGAGATTGAGCACTCGAGTTCGTTCACGGTCAACGAGGACAAGTATACAGAAAGCAAATCGTACACACTCTAAGAAAACGAAACGTGGACCCTAAAAAACAGTGCGCAGTCTTGCGAGCAAAACGAAGCCCTACACCAGGCAAGACTCACATCACCTCCGTTCCCTGTGCCCATTCTCACCCCTTCATCCCAACCATCCTCTCAACCACATCCTGTGCCTGGTCCCAATCCATCTCATCGTCCTCGTCCTCGACGGCATGTTTCTTTGTTGTATCCTCGTGCGGGTTACCTAAACCCCACCCGCCAATGCTTCCACGGTGGCCCTCATGAGCTTCAATATCAGGGCTTCTGCAAACATTGGTCAGTCATCGACGGGTACAAGCAGAGAAAAAGTGGGAAAAAACATACCGTAATGACTCCAAAAACTCCCTTTCTCTCTCCCTCTCCCTCTCTTCGTCCAAATACAACCCATGCACCACCGCCGCCCATCCGCCCTTCTCATGCCCTCCTTTTCTCATCCTGGGCGTCTCTTCACCACCGAACTCGTCATCCTCAACAAGAGCGTAATCGTCGTGGCTCACGTCCCTACCCACATTCATCCTCCCGGGAACAGGTCGCCGTCGTACAGGAGATCCCAAATCTCCTGATGATGTCTTGATGTTCTTTGGTTTCTCCCCAATCCTTCCGCGTCGATCTCGAGGTTGACTATCCGAAAGGAAAGAGGGTGCGCGGCGAGAAGAAGTCTGGGCTGAGTTGGGGGTGGGTTGAGTAAGCGGGAGTCGGACAGCCCGTAGCAGATGCTGAACCGCCGATTCCGGTGCAGAAGGCTGTGGATCTGGATCGGTCAGCGAGAGCGAGACAGAATGCTGGCGTCCTTGGGAAACCAAGACGAGTAACCTGAAAGAAAGAGCACTGTCAGCAGGGTCCTGTATTGTCGATTCTCCACACATTCCATACATTTGTTGTAGCCGTGGTTGCTGGTAGCTCTTGTCCAACGCAAGGTCTTGCAAACCCGGCGACGTCAAGCAAACACTTAACCTGGAAAATAACGGATAGATAATCTGATCCCGGAACGCTCGGATAGCCACCGTCCGAACGTCAATTTGTGGCAAGGACAAGAGGTGTGAGGGTAACGGCGCATTTGGATTTTGCCCAGCCGCATCTGATGGCCGATGCGACTTATTCACTCGGTAGAGGGATGAGAGGAGTGGATCGGTTTGTAACGGAAGAAGAACCTAAAACAATGGGTCATCGATAATGTAACAGAGGTGTCGACGCGATCAACAACCCACCCCCTCGACATAAGGAAGAACTTGATCCCAGAAGAAACCCCAGATTTCGACTACGCGACTGACAAGCTTGTCGTCATCGATCCCAGTAAGCTTTGCGTTGAGGGTGACCATTCCCGAAGAGATCAATGCAGATGTGTCATGTTCCAGTGTCCCCAAAGCCTTTGAGGGCACAGCAGACACCACACTCTGAACGTGCCTCTTTACAAGGGCGTTGAGGTCCTCTCTAAAGATGAGAATGCGATTAGGTTTCTGAGAATCTCATCACTCACACAGGGATTCGTAAAGGTTCACCGTTGAACAAAGGTAAGACATGAACGTGAAGGGCACCCCAGGGATTATCGGGCGACGCGCTGGAGCTCATATTCTGTGCACTCTGGGGTAGGCTTGTGGAAGATGAAGTCGCGAGTGTGAATGGGGTCGGGTTTAGATGGGCGAAATTCCCCAGGCGGTGCATTTCGCGTGAAACGAGCTTCGAGTCGTACGTACGGCCCATCGAGCCCTGTCAAAAGTAGTGTCAGTCGGGTTAACCTGATCACGGCGGTTGGGGGCTGGGAGCTGCAACACGTCATCAGGTGAACCACGAGTCACTGAGGGAATTGTATAGTCGATGATGAGTGAATGAGTGGCGAGGTGCCGCTCGCCACACCACACAGTCCAGAATCAATCGTTGTGGAGCGATCAATACACACCTTTGAAGGCGACGCATGCTGTTTGCTAACAGACACTAAGGTGGTCGAGCTCATATTTGACGGTGAGTCTCTGGCACCGTTTGAATCCACCCTGGAATGGGACCTCGGGGGTAGGAACGAAGTGGTCGAGGATGATTTCGGATCTCCAACGCCCAGAAAGCCCAATCCTCTCGAAACTGCGCCCCCCACAAAGTGGCTAGAAGACTCGCCGCGCCCGTTCCCACCTTCGGAGCCCGGGTGAGTTAGATTCTGGAGGGAAGGGCGGGAAAGGTCTTCGCTGGCAGATGGTCGTCGTTCTGAGGGGACTACGGCGGGGCTCATCGGTCGAACGTCGTGGGATCTGCGGCCGGAAATCATCCTTGGTCTATTGTTTAGAGCCGGTCTATGGACGCAGTGCCAAAGATGTAAAGTTAAGGTTTGGATGGTGGTCCCTAGTCAGTCAGTGGACAGTGGGGTTACGGGTGCGTTATCTCTGTCCGAGTCGGTGCCGACGCGGATTGTGAGGCGAGTTTGCCGCCGTCGAGTCCACGCACCGCAAGGAAAGAGCTGCGCAGAAAGACCAGGCCAAATGACTGGGTATAGGCCGGGAGTTGGAGATGCGAAAGAGGGAGAGAAGAAGGATCAGCTCTCTCTAGTGGGATGCGCTGGTGATGATATCTGTGATCGAGAGACCGGCGGCGCCAGTACCACTGGTTTCCGTCTGGCATATCCCTTCAGGCGAGGGGGAAGTTGGGGAGATGAGAACGAGAGAGAGAGAGGGCAACACAGGGTTTCGGAACCGGCTGTCAACAGAAACTGACACCTCCTATTCACGTTATATACATGAAATGAAATGTCCAACGCGGAAAGTACAACACACTCTAGAGTACATAGGTATAAGGTATGCGAAGAAAAAAGACCAGACAAGACAGAGAGTACTTAGAGAAGGAAGACAAGAGGAGATAGAGTGGATAACGACAGCACCTTCCCAACCCATCGGTTTGCACACACATACAGGTCTTCACCGCGAGCTCTTTCTTTTCTCCGCAATCGCGAGCCGATATGGCTCTTGTTTCCCTTTCAATCCAATCAGTAGCCTGTAAATGACATGCTTGATATGCGGCATGTGTTTTTCGAGGACTGCTGGTGAAGCTTCTTCGCCGAGGCACTCTTCCAGATGCACCCGAAGGTCTGTCGGGATCGAATACAAGTCCCTATTCCACAAATCAGCTTGAGTGCCGTTAGGAGGATAAAGATGGGTTTCATAAACTCACGAAAGATCAATGCCAAGGCTCATGAACGCAGTCACGGTCCCATTGAATTTTGTCCCAACGTCCACATACACGTCGCTAACCTGTTCATCGCTTGCTTTCCCAATACTCCACCTCCGGAGACAATCTTGCAGTTGCTTCGTCGTCTCTAAGAGGGCAGCGACGGTTTCCTGCACATTTGACCCAATCTACATTGAAAGAGTCAGATCGACGGACCCGGCTGATGAGCGGTTCCGTATCCATCCACCTACGTTGGCGCCGTTCGCCCCGTTCTTCGGACCAGCGGTGTAAACAGGGGGAGGAGCGTCCATGTATTCTGACATGACTGCTGCGAGCGATCTCTCTCCAACCCACTGACGACGATGTTTGGCCCGAGAAGGCGGATGTAGAAGCTGTACAATAGTTTACGAGACAAGAAAGAAAGGGGTTGGACGGTGGGTGCAGAGATGGAAACCAGAGGGACAGCCGTCAGGTGCAGGTGATAGGCCCGGGAATGGCGGCGGGCGCAAGAGGTTTGTACTTTGCATGTGGGCGGAGGCTCGCCCGCGAGTTTTCGATCGAGACGTTCCATGGAAGCCTGCAACAGCGCTGGATGCCAGCGATCCCAGGGTGGGTATACCAACAATCTCCAGGGCTAGTTACTACCACCTTGATCTTACGTGGGTAACCACTCCCACCACCTGGAACCCACTCCAGGCTACATTTACCCGACCGGGGCTTGTGTCGGTAGAGCAATCCGCAGCGGCTGATCTATTAGCTTCACTCAGCATAACAACGGGCGAAAATAAAACAAAGTACACTAAACAAATGCCACAGCGGAAAAGAAGAGGGGGTTACGTTATGCAGGGGTCGGTAAGAGTGACGATGAAATGGTCCTTTTCTACGCGTGAATGGATTTAGATTGCACAGCCATGGCAGCCTCCTTGAACGCCTCCGACAGGGTTGGGTGAGCATGCGTTGTTCGAGCAATGTCCTCAGAGCTAGCGCCATATTCAACGGCCAAAACGGCTTCCGAGATCATCTCCCCAGCATTGGGACCTGAAGTGAGCAGAGATTAGAATACACCGAACCTTGTCCAACTTCCCCCCAAGACTCACCAATAATATGAACACCAAGAATCCTATCAGACTCCTTCTCGGCGATAATCTTAACGAATCCCTCCGTATCCTGATTCGTCTTGGCCCGGGAGTTGGCAACGAACGGGAACTTTCCAATCTTATACTCCACACCCTCCTTCTTCAAATCTTGTTCCGTCTTCCCGACCCAAGCGACCTCAGGGTGGGTGTACACGACCGATGGGATGGCGTTGTAGTTAACATGTCCGTGTCCAACCTTGATGTATTCAACGGCGGCGATACCCTCTTCTTCGGCCTTGTGCGCAAGCATTGGTCCAAAGGTGACATCGCCTATACACTTGATTCCAGGGATCGAGGTGTTGAATTGGTCGTCGATCACGACTCTCCCCCTGTTGTCGACTTCGACTCCGATGTTCTCGAGACCGAGACCCTTGGTGTATGGCCTACGACCGACAGAAACGAGGACGACGTCAGCCTCCAGGGTCTCCTCCTTGCCGTCCTTGGCGGCCTCGGTCTTGACGAACACCTTGCCGTCGGTCTTGTCGGCACCGGTAACCTTGGTGTTGAGCTTGAACTTGATGCCCTGTTTGGAGAGGGTCTTTTGGAACGTTTTGCTGCAAATATGTCAGCATGGTCCCTAGGAACAAATAGTTTTCGCATACGCAATCTCATCGTCAATTCCGGCACCACCAATGTTGCCCAAGAACTCGACAACGGTGACTTCCGCACCGAGCCTACTCCAAACACTTCCCATCTCCAATCCAATGATACCACCGCCAATGACAACCATCTTTCCAGGGACCTGGCTCAGTTCTAAAGCACCGGTCGAACTGACGATCTGCTGCTCGTCAATCTCGATGGCGCCTCCAGGGAAAGGGGTGACTTCGGAGCCGGTGGCAATTAAGACATTCTTGGTCTCGATTTCAGTCTCACCTCCATCGAGAAGGCTGACCTTGATCTTGTTCGGGGAGATGAAAGAACCAGTGCCTTTGATGTAGTCGACCTTGTTCTGTTTGAAGAGGAACTCGATACCCTTGGTAAGGCCCTTTACGGACTCCTCCTTGGCCTTGAGCATCTGATCGAGGTTGAGCCTCACATTATCAACTATCCGCATGACGAAAATACCGGAGTGAGAATCACTGGTGGATTAGTCAACAAGTGGATCAAACTCACCCTCGATACCCCTCTTCTTTAAGTCGTGTTGAGTCTGGTGGTAGATGTGCGAGTTATTCAACATAGCCTTCGAGGGAATGCATCCGACATTCAGGCAAGTTCCGCCAAGGGCACCCCGTTTCTCGATACACGCCGTCTGCATGAGAAATATACAATATAAGAAGGCTGTGCAAACGCGAAAGTAGCATAATTACCCTCAGACCGAGCTGGGCAGCCTTGATCGCTGCGACATATCCACCGGGACCTGTGGACCCGTCCCGCGTGTCAGCCCTTATTCCGGAACGAAACCATTTAGTTGCGCGAACACACCTCCACCAATGACAACAGCGTCGTATGGCTCCGACTGGCTGGCCATGGTTCGGCGGGCTTCGAAGCCAACGCGACCCGCACGTATCCGACGTGCTACGGTCTAGACGTCCAAAACGACAACGTAAGCAACGCCGGTCGTGTCGAACACGCTAAAAAGCTGTCGGAAAACGCACCCTCGAAGCTGATTTTTGAAGCTGAAGCATTGTGGGAGATGACGGAGAGATGAGGAGGTGGTGTTAGGATCCGGAGGATGACCGAAGAGTTTGTGGTCCGACCCAATAGGCGGGAGCGGGTGCTTCCGGATTCCCTGACCAATCATGTTGCGGTCTCACTCGAGCGTCCAAATGGGACTCCCAAGTACAAGAACGTAGATTATGTGGAGACTTGGAAGACATAAACCAACGGTAATGAGTTAAGGAGGGAATTGGGTTGAAGCTACTAGTACTCCAGGAAACGCGGAAACGAGAGTAGGGAGAAAAGAAATATATGACACAGATATTGGACCACGCCTACAGGTTTCCAGAGCGGGAGAAAAAGAGACCGAGATGAAAGAATCGCTACGACGAAGACAACCTGGAAACGATCACGGCAATAGCGATAAAAAGACCCCACCGCCACTTCTGCCAGACGATATCGGCCCAACCGCCAGAAGCATCACTGGAGCTCGCCTCGGCCACAGCTTTGGGTTCCGTCGCCGATGGAGGTGCCACGGCGGGCTGCAGATTTGGGGCAGCCCGAGATTGTCCAATAACGCGGGGCGGTGTTGGCTTTTGAGATGGCTGGGAGGGGGATGGGTCAGACGACTTCCCTCGTACTGACTCACCCATGTTCGGCACGTCACGCATCGTGGGAGTACAGTACTGTGTATCCGTAAGATATTATTCAGGCCCGGGGTCGGGATTAGAAATAACGCACTTCGGGGAACGCTTCTTTGAACTTGCGCTGTTGGATGTTCCAAGGGTGACTCTTACGGGCCCAGGCACGTTTGTCAGCATCGGTCGTGTTCACAGACCCAGTTGTGATTTCATCCGACATCATGAAAGACAACAAGCCGGTTAATCTAAGAGGGGGTTGGGTTAGCGCGCGTTGGAGGCGTGGCAGGGCGGCAGGGACACGGACATTGTGGCTACACTCCATGCGGGGTTCCACTACAGATTAACGTGAGCTTCATTTTCGGAAAAGGTCTCCAGAAGCACTTACGGAAGCAGGGTGGAAATCTGACATCGAGAAACAGATCTTCTTATCAGGCGCAAAACGTCCAGAGGGTGTGAGCATCTGGGATGAGCTAAGTGTGAGGGAATCGTGTGGCCGATCGTTGGCGCGTACCTTGATGCCCGGCGGCTTGAATGGATATTCTGGTGGAAACATCAGAACCCCGTGGTACTCGCCTCCTTCGAAGGGTGAATCGGAAGGGCCACGCTAAGAGGTTGGAGGGTGAGATCGGTCGAAATTGTCCGCCAGACCACCAGGAACTCACGATCAAGTAGTTCCCTGCATTCGGAGATTAGGTCAGTCAACCGGCTTAAATTGAGGCAACATAACGTACAGTTGAGGATGTTCTTCTCGTCAGGCGCGGCCCAGATGAAGGGAGGCGGTTCTCTTTGCATGGCAACGTATTCCTTGGTGAGCTGGGGGGCAATGATCAACACGAGCCGCGGGAAGTGGCCAGGTGAGCTGATGCGTACTCTCTTGTTGGCAGCTTTGGATGCCATCGTCGCGGTGGGGGGCTCTGTGGGTCGTGGGTTGTTGGGTGGGAGGGATGGGGCTGAGTGAGTGGGCGAACGGAGTGGTGTGCTATCAAGGTGGCTGTGGTCTCCGTCACGGTCCGTGACCCATCACGCATCAGGGGCATCACCTACAAGTCCTCCGAAGACGAGCTGGCAAACTTTCTTCTGGCTTTCACTATCCCCTGCTCTGTGTATGCGGCACAAAGGGAAAATGGCAGATGGGAACTGGAAAGGACAGGAAAGTGAAAGGACCAGGCGTGGGTCCGGCGCAGCATCGATCACTCGGTTGCACCGTGGCACGGGTCACACTCCCAAAGGCGGGCGTTCGGTTTACATGCATTTTTGCTGCACATCGTTTGCATCGCGGTACTCAGCCGCCATAGCTCAATAAAAGGCCTCCTTTCAAGTTTTTGTGGCACCCCGGAGTCCCCGGTCGGATGGCGTTCGAAACGTGAGAAATTGCGCCGAAATCTGTGATCCGTCTGCCGCGAACCTCCGTGTGCAAGTTGGCCGCACCTTATGTCACCGCGAATTTGACAAAACATGTCAATCCGAATCTTGCTCCTCCGTCCTCACCATCGGCCAAACTCGAGGGCTGAGTTCCAATGGCGAACCATGCACCCTTTCAGCCAGCACGGAAAACCGCGAGGGGCAAGCGACCCAGCTCTTCGCTAATGATCATAAACGCCGCCCTCTCCGAATCTCCATTGCTCAAGAGGAGGAGAACCGACGGCGGTGAAACTGGTGTTCAGTACGCTTACACACTCTCCGATACCCATTGCAGAGTTGACGGAGGAACAGGGAGGACGACTTTGGGACGGTGTTCAAAACCACCCCGAACCCCAGGGAGGTGGAACGGCCGTCTACATGGCCACCACCTCCATTACCGTCCATCTCGTCCGTGAGGGCCTCTCCAGACCCAACCCCAACTTCGGGTGCCCGCTTGGGTGAGGTTAGCGACAGTTGCTATCGAAACATTGTCGAACTGTTTACGAAGAGGTTTGTGCAGTTGAGCGGGTGCTTCTACAAACCTGACCCATTTACTTAGATACATGACGACTTTTAACAGGGATCGCTTAGCTCTCGAAGGTGCCTACACTTCAGGCGCGATCTTCTCTTGCCGATTCATCTCAAGCTCCCGCTCTCCCTCGCCCTACTATCTCACCAAGTGCAACACGGGTACTATCCAGGGTCCTTCAAGTATCATCCAAACACTCTCCTCCTTCAGCCGACGTATCGCGTTTTTTCCACCAGCAGGACTCCCTTTGGATGTTACAATTGACATCCTACGGTTACCCGACATGAACTACTTCGTGACAATAATCTTCAATACCGTTATCGAGAGTGTTGGTGTGTCGGTGGATATGGTTTTCCTACTGAAGGAGAACGCGAGGCTTACCGGCAGGCAGGACCGGTTGAGGGTGCTCTGGTCGCCGTTCGTTGTGATGTCTCATCAGATTATTTTGAGGTCCTGATTCTGAGTATTGTTCGTTGCTTTCATCTTTCTGTGTTCATTTTGCTATCGAGGTGCTGTCCTGATTTAATACGAGTCCCCCTTTGATATAGTCTACCCTACTTCTCATCTACGCTAATTCATACGTTTTAACCTTCCCGGCACAGGTCGAGAGCCATCGCAAGCCTAGTCACAGTTAAAGCAAGTCATTCCACAATCGACTGACAGGATCATCAACTCCTTCAATCAGAGGAGAGACCCTGTCCCAGATATTCTTCTCCACCTCCTCCCGAGTCCTACTGGCGTCTATCGTCACCCACCTCTGCGTACCCATCTCTTTCCCGATCCTTCCAAAGACTTCCCGGGCACGGGCTTGCATCTCTGGTTTCTCGTAACGCTCTTCACCGTAACCCTCACGTTCTTTTGCGGCCTGCTCGGGAGAGATATCCAGGAAGATGGTGAGGTCCGGAGCGGGTAGAGATACGTCTGGAGCTCTACACCATTCGTACGTCAACGGACTAGAAGTCGAAGATGAAGAGCTTTGGAGCAACGCCTTCGATGCTGAGAACGCGATCCCGGAGAATGCGTATCTGTCGCAAATGATCGTGGTACCGGAATCAAGTAGGGATTTAATCCGCGAGCTACGGACAGCAACACAAAATAGAGAGAGAGGGGAGAGGATGCATGCATCCTAGGTCATCGGTACGGTGAACTCGCGGCAGAAACGGATGGACTACTTACGAAATCTCCCAGCGGTTTGCAGAGAATAAGAGATGAATCGTATGATCATCCATGTCCGACTGAGAGCGTATGTATGAATCTATCAGCTGCCCAATCTGTGTGGATCTATCTGAGGCATAAAGCCACAGAATGATTTCGGATGAGCCTGGTGAAACAACAGGCCGCCTCCAATCAGTGATTACCTGGAAACTTGAGCAGCTGAACAGATTTAGAAGCGGCTTCCAGACGTTCTAGAAGTCGCCCTGCCTGGGTACTCTTTCCGGATCTGTCGAGACCCTCGATGACTATGAAGGCCCCTCGACCCATCACGAACGCTATCGGCAGGATATGGTACACGCGATCGGAAAGCGTGATGGGCTCTGGTCATGTGAGACGTTCGCCACTGGGGATCTCGGTCAACACCGGTGTCACTCATCTCGTCCCACAGCGATCCAGCCTCTTTGATCTGGAAGGACCCCCACCTACTTGTCGTTCTGTCTGTTCGTGACGTGTTCTGAGAATTGTCAATCTGGGGTCAGGATCTCTTAATCAAAATCTCCCGAACATCCTTCGAATTGGTGCATTGAACGCCACCCCCTAAATTCACGGCTCCGAACAGGCTGAGGAGCGGTGGCGCGTGGGTTCGATCATATAATTCTTTATCTCAAAGATTCGGTCGCCCGCCCCGTTTGTATTCATATGTATCCTTTGGAACTTAATGTTCATCTCTAGGATTTCAGGCCCCCAGGTGTTCGTGATCTCGAGTTCGCGTGCGTTCATGCGAAACCCCCGCCTCTTATCTGGTGGTATCACTGGAGTTAGGAAGCGCGATTAATCCTCTCAATTGTATCCCGCGTATTTGACAACGAGCTCGACGATCAGCCGAAAAATTTACCTCCTTGTTTTTTTGCCATCTCGAGGTGGGTCCAGGTTTTTTTCCAGTTCCACGTCCCGAACCTAACCCCAGAATACCATACCTTCTGAGGTGATGGCGTCCGGTCCCCGAGGACAAGGCACGCTCGGAGTCGTCTACTCCTGAAGGGAAGGTGGCGCACTAAACTCGCCGACGATGTGGGGAGAAGAGCAACCTTTGACCCCACACCTACGATAACGACCTACTTTTCCAAAGACTTGTTCCCCACATCTTTATTCTGCAGTTCAACTAAAATTCATGTCCCAATCCCATGGTTGCGTTTCGAGCGGACTTCCGAACCATTTTAACCGAAGAATACAGACTCCGCGCACCACAATCGACGAGCAGTCCTTGAGTTTTGCTCGCCGTTTTAAACCAGTCCTTGGAGGGACCGCAGTGTTCCATTCACTGGGCTCGCTTGTCATTGCTCCTTATGTTACGCCCGCCTTCCGCTTTGGTATTCCTCCTCTCACCCAAATCTTGAAGCCTGCGTGGGCTGATTGGTGGCCATGGGGCTGGCTTCATTGTGCCTTGGTCTAATGTCGGAGTTCCGTGGAAAGCTAGTATAAAGTCCTGATTTCGAGGAGTGCTTGGGCTCCCGACGACCACGCCCCACACCTAAACAACCCGGCCTGGGGGACAGTACGGTACGCCTCGTTCTCATCGCCCCCGTTCGCGATTTTCGTACTCAGGCTGTTCGGATACGCACTATGACCGCAGGTATGGGTTCTGTGCCTTATCACCGACGGTACTCTTGACAAGACCTGTTCGAATGGTAACGGTCGGGTGGAGCGCAGGCCCCACCATGTTCTTACCCTCCGTGGTATGGCCCCACCTTGATAACACCGGTCACTGATTCCCCCCGTCCTCTCCATTCCACGGCTAAGATATTTGTCGTGATCCACGAGTGATGACTAGCCCCCCCTCGACTCAGACGAACTCCAGCACATCGCTTCAAAGGGGACACCCCTTTAGAGACGAGACAGAAAAATGGCGAATAGTCTCCTGAGGTTCTTACGAGGTTGGAGAATCCAACCCTCTCCATCAACCTTCGCACCGGCAAATTGTTTTCCCGTCCCGCGTAACTCCAGTGCGGATATCACGGGAAATTTGAAAGGGATGATCCGTCCCGGATGATCCTCTGGAAAAGCCAATCGGGCGGAGCTCGGGTTCCGCCATCGAGGGAGACGGTGCAGGTTTTCCATCGAGTATTATACGACCCCCGGTGCCGTCCTGAACCCAGGATGCACGCTCAGCGCGCCAAATTACGGATAACGGAAGTATCCGGTTCCTCTCCAGAATAAACCTTGTTTTCGCATTTAGAATTTTCTAGCCGAGGGCCCCACCAGAGACTCCGGGGTGCTGGCCACCCTGAGGGATGGTTGATGTGGTGAACGGGTGCCCTCAACCCCTTCCAGTGCCTCAGAAGGTAAGGCACCCTGGAGAGTCAGCACTGGCTTCTCGCCTAGCTCGCCCTTGCCTTCAGGTGGATCTATAGCGGTCCAGATTCGAACAGAGATCGACCGCTTCATTACTTCCTCAGATGGTAATTCACCTCCCTCAAGGCGTTCTACAGGCGGTCGGTTGCTACCCTCGGGCCCACTCTGCATCGTGGCATCGGTTCGGGGACACTGTTGTGAGAAACAGCAGGCAGCCAGCGGTGATCGCCCAAAATTATCTCGTAAACTCTTTCCTTCTTCGCAATGCGTTCAATCGTCATGTGTGGTCCGGTCTTGTGGACCTCCGGTACTTCGTGACGGCCCCTCTGATTGACGCTGTGCCCACAGACGCGCACAAACCACTAACGAGTCCTCCTGACCTTGATAATACGGCCGTTGTGAGGCCCCCAGCCAACCCATACCATTCATAGCCGGTACGTTCGTAACCTACTTTTATTAAACGGGACGTACGTGATCGTTTCGTGTTTCGAGAACATTATACCTGTGTTACATATTTCCAACAGTCAACTTGTCGCGAACTTTAAAAAGCTTGCGCCGATGGTGACCCCGTACCGCATGTGAAAGGGGAGCGGGACGCGGTCAACGTGCGGTGTGGGTGACATATACAATGGCGATGGCAGCTCAGTACCTTGGCTAATCCTTATTGCGGTTTCTAGGTCATGCAGGTCACCGCGTCAGATTTCAGACCACCACATCACGACATCCCGGTGATTGTCAGCGGTGGAACGCGGTCTGCTTGAGCGGACGAGGCCTTTTCCGCTATTTTTTGATTGCTCTTGTATGTTGCGCTGGCATAGCTCGACGCCCAGCAACTCGAAAACTCGACAAGCTCATCCGATTCCTGCGGCGTTGTTACAGCACAGTTGATCCCCCCCAGAATTACGAATTTGAACTCTCACGACCCTCAAACCAATCCCCTCGTGCTTGCATCAGCAGTCGGCCTGTCGAGTAACCGAGTTGGATACAAGTTTTTGAATGGAGAACACGCGACTCAAAATTGACTCCAAAACCGAGTCGATCGCCTTCCGAGTTCGATTGCTGGCGTACGGCCTTTTTACTCGGGGTTTTTCGGTTGTTTTTAGTGAGTATGTATTACGCTGCTGCGTTAAATCTCCACAGAGTTACCACATTGTGTGTTATCGTGGGGTTGTAAGGCGGGAGTTGTTGTGTAGTCATCCAGATATTCAAATTATCAGAAGCTTCATATATTACGCATCTCAGGGTGGCTTTTGCCCAATAAAGAACGGAATAAACGTGTATCGACCAGCAAGGGCCGCACTTGGTTCATATCCGGGGGCCTAGATTCCACCAACGATGTCGTGTCGCGACAACCTAGCCTATTAGAAGACTCGGGTCCATTGAACGTTCCGTATGTTGGGCCAGACTCTAATCCACAGGAACGTGATGGAGTTTCAATTGCTTTCGAGGCGCTGGTGCCAAGCACGGAATGCAGGGTGTTAGGACATAATGGGGCCCAAATCCAGACATCTGATATGTAACCTCACTTACTCATCTGGCTGCATTCTGGTGGAGCTTGATGTCGTAATTGAGAGTCTCGATGGAGAATCGTCCAGAATTTTTAGGGACAGGGAGGAGAGGGCAATCATTACCAAATCCTGATCCGACCATCAGAAGATTCACAGAACACCCCGACGCTAGATTCCTCTGCCCATCTGTATGGGACGTGTATTTAATTTGGAATAAATCATCAAAGCGACCAACTACATTGCATACCGATCGGATTAACGGTGACAGAGGTGAACTTGGCTCCTACCACGAGCAGCGAGGGCTTTCCTGAGATGAGGGGCGCATCTCGGGCGCGGGGCCCCCATGAGGGTACAGGCAACACATTCGTGACCATCGGAGCGAGTGAAAACCGGAATGGGAAACGAGCGATGGATGGCTCGACCAGAACAGAGCACGGTATCCGCCGACCTCCCACCCACAATATAGTCCCATCCCAAACCGATCAGGTGGATAGATCCGTGAACCACTACGCACACCTGATCTGTGGATCAAAGCGAGAACCTGACGCGCGTCAGGAGTACAATATGAATTCGACACAGCCGTGAGACCAGAGAACAGATACTGTCCCAACACTGGGGGATGCGCGAGATGTTCCGGTTCCATAGGACGTCCCCCCCTGGTGCCTTGGCTTGTCACTAGGCGGGCCGATTCACTTCTTTCGCGTGCGAGTGTGGGACTTGAAAGACAGTCCAGCTGCGGCGGTAACTCGTAACCGGGCAAGAGGAGACAAATGGGGTCAGTGTGGGAGGTATTAGATATCCTCAGCTTTAATAGCCTCTATCGTTCCCTGCGAGACCGGCGCCTGGTTTGACGTTATCTAGTTCGAGGGAACGTTGCAGTTCGCATCAAAACCAGGTCACAGAAGTCGCATTGCCCTGTCCTACTAATTGGATAGCACGGGGAAGTGTGGCCCGATTTGATCAAAGGAACCGAGGATGGACGGGGTAATGTGCATTGGGGCGTGTTCAACGGCTGACCTTTGATGGCATCGGTAGTCCATTGTTCCCGCTCGGGTGGCAACAGCAGGTCCTCGCCCGAATTGCATGGTCGAGAACTGCCAAAGCACGGAGGGGGTAGTCAGGCAGGACCCACAAAGGGGTACCAAGCGCGAGATAATTTTGAGCCGAGTGTGATGTGCACCCTATCCCATTCATAATGCTGCGCTCCTCCATAACTTCGGACCGGTATCGAGGGTCCCAGTGAATCGCATTGTGGCCGCATTGTTGGGGCCCTCCCCCACTGCAATTTCAGGCGAGCATCGTCTTATCGAGAGAAAGAGTTCGAATTCCATCAGCCACAGATCCAGAACGAAAGCTAACTACAACCAGACGCACGTGCAACTTAAAACGCAAATAATGGGTCAAAGCATATTTGGAATGACATAAACCGATTGACCACATGGAAACCGAGATGCCTCTGCGCCTCCTTGGCAATACCTACCGAACTAAATCAACAGCTCGGAGAGTTTCGAGGACAATGAATCCGAGCTTGAGGAATTCAGATGGGAGACGGCGCGCAGCCGCTCTTTTGCCTCCGCCAATATTGCCGTACCGGAATCGAGTGAGCTGAGATCGATACCCTCAATGGGCGTCCTGAACAGCCGATTGATCGTGGAATTCAGTAGATTTGACAACCGCTTGAGCGAGATCTGAACAGCCAGAGTCAATTCGGGGTTATTCGAGGGTGATCATTAGCCCGGTTTGGGGAAACGTACCCCAAGGAATGCTCCAATGATGGTAAAGTCCTCATGGCTCAGTCCGTGAACCGCGTCGACGGCGCGCATTTGAGCCGCGATGCATTGCCGTCGGTAATCCGTGGCAAGAGGGTCGGGGGAGATGCGTGACATGAGATCATGTGTTTCCGCGAGTGCGGTCAACGACTCGACGAGGCTTGATCGCGATGACACCGCACTCGCGTGATCCTTGTTCGATGGCTCGGCCAGACGTTCCGTCAGCCCCTTGATATGGGAGGTGAGCGTGGGGATCAACCCGACGCAGTTGTTCGCGAGATCCCCCATTTCGACTCCTGGTGTGATCGCGTGACCGATGAGAACCCGGAAACCTCGGAGCAGCTGGCTAGGGTTACCTGGCTTCACCGCTGAGTCAACGATGGTGGATGCTTCCTTAACGAAGAGTACACTCCTGACCCGCAGGATCGACGGGGAAACCTGGAAGAGAAATGGGAACGCTTTCTGTATTCGAGAAGATTGTGGTTGGTACCAGGGTGTCACCGAGGAGAAAACTGGACAGACGTACCGGGAACCTGTAACGGAACTCGTCTTCGATCGCGTAACAAAGGGTGCGCTTCTTGGCACCGAACATGTCCAGCAAGATCTCCGTGTGAAGGAGGGTACCAAGAAATACAGCCCTTTCGAGTACTTCCGACGCCTCGAGGTGCGCCGGATCGGAAATCATACACCCTGGGTCCTTGAGGATGTGCAATCCGTTCCTTTCCACGATCTTAACAGCTTCCTCGTGATAGGCAATTGCAGTCTGAGTCGCCTGAGAATATAAGCTGCTCAATGCTAGGTAGTGGTAAGCCTGTCCATAAATAAACGGGTCGTCTTCTTCCTTCATTTCCTGTAAGGCCTGATACGCGAGGGTAAGGTGGGCGTTCTGCATCTCCGGCATGGGAAGGTCTGCCCGACCCGCTCGGTAAAAATGGCAGCCAATAGTGTGGGCGAAGTGGATGAAAAACGGATGGACACAGGCGTTGGACATGTCTCCTATGATGATAGCTTGGTATTTTCCAAACGGCAAGTAAATCCCGAGCTGTTCTCGATGGGCCAGAAACGTTAATCGGCTGCGGACACGCACAAAGAGTCGTTAGTACATAAAAAACGTGGGAAGCAGGGAAGCCTGGACTCACAATGACGTGTTCAGATCATCTAACGAGGCATCAGGGATTCGAGCGTTCGCCTGATCGATGTCCAACGGGCTGATTGGTACCGCATTGCTGGGATTGCCAGAGTTGACGGAAAATGGAAGTCCCGCGGTTGTCACGGGGAACGTGTATTGGGGGGTACTGGTCGACGGAGAAGGAGAATGCATGGTCGGCGTGGCGGAGAGGGTAGGGGACTGTGGGACGTCTAGAGGGATCGCGGCGGTGTCCTTTATGGTCGGAGACTTGTGTGCAGGTCGTTCTTTGTAGAAGCACTCGTGGCCGATCCCTGCCGCAGAGCATCGGTCACAAATAGGTTGTGCAGCGTCGCATTTCTGGCACGGCATTGCCGGTCGCTTAGTCTAACTCTCCGGCTTTCAATCAACATCGGCGACGAACCTTTTTTTTTCGACTGTTGCAAACGTGATAAGCGTAAGCATGCTGCTTCGAAAACGGGAAGAATTCCCCTGACTCACCGACAAGGCATACAAGCTTCTCCTTTACGCAAATTGTCCCTCGTCGGCTTTGAAGTAGGGGTATCGTAAGTGCACTTGAACATCCGGCGGGCTTGAAGACATTGGCCACATTCCGGTTGACCACTGTCACACCTCTAAAGAAAGGCGCAGAGATACGGTGGTGAGTAAAAGAGGAGATGGGAGAACCGTTTCGAAGGGCGGTTAGCCACCGACGGCTATCAGCCGATTGGTGTCAAAGAAATAAAACACCCACCACTTTCCTCATCCTAGCAATCGGCCAATATCTGATCAGAATCCGGGAGGAATTCAGAGAGAGAAAATGGGGCATCGTACCTGCAGGGGGCGCATATGCTCGGGTTGACCATCGTTTGCTGGGACTGGCACGAGACAAGGGCGAGTACAGGGAGGTGGTATTTAGGAGGTCAGTCTTTGTTAGCGGCTAATCAACGCATGTAGGTCACAGAAGATCCTCACCCCGAAACCTTCATTTAGACACCTTGAGCGAGCCTAGGAGTACACAGATATGCCGCATGTTCTTAACGTAATCCCATCCACGAGGGGAGAAAGGGAGCTATGCGAAACCCGGGGAGTGGAAAAAAGTTGGCGGTCCGAACAGACAAATTCCCAAGTGAATTTCCCGCCCAGGAGCTCAGCTCGATTCCGCCGCCCGTATCCTGACAGTCGTAGAACGCCAGTGCCTCATTCGGCCCAGACCGATCAATTGCAAATGACACTCCGAGGCAAAAACAAGGGTAAGGGGGTCTAGGGTCTAGATTTCATATGTCCGTTCGTTCACAACTACATTACATCTTACAGCTATTCACCAGGAAGGGGTCGGTCTACAACGAAAGAACGATACCCTCCCCGAACACGGTAGGAAACCCGATCACGATGATTCCTGCACTCTTGTTGGCTGACTCCAAACTCGACACCGAAGCGGCTGTCGGGGGAAAACCAGGGAACTCCTTCAGCTCAGTTTGTACACGTCCTCCAAAAAGTCCAGCAGCGTGCTGGAGCTCCACGCCTGCGTGTTGCAAGAGTCTCGGCAGTATTCCCCGTTTCTATTTGTCAGCTCCGGAAGACCGGCCCAGGGGTCTGTTTGGATATGGTGACGAGACGGCAACAGTGTTTCGTGCAGTTTGTGCAACGTCCTTGTCGGGTCCTAAACAGAGCCGATCAGTACTGAACATTCACCAACAGTGGCAGATCACGGAACTCACCGTCTTTCCTTCCCCAACCCTGGTATCGAAGTAAAGATATGCTCTCAGGAAGAATCCGAGCGGCCACCCCCACTCTGGCCCCTATGAGAAGTGTGTTGAGATCAAGGGTATTGGAGAATGAAACAAATTAACGCATACTTGGTGATAATTCCTCCCCTTGGCAGTAGCAGGATCATCCGAGTCGTTCGAATTATCGTAGTATGGGCGATATTGAAGGTCCGCCGCGTCCAAGGTTTTCATACCCAGCGGTCCACGCAAATGTTGGTCCGCGAGCCTCAGCGCACCAAGGGCGTGTACTGGATCAAACAGCTCCGGTGCCACAACCATGGCGATAGGGAAGTTTGACCGGAACTGATAGTCAGACCACTCCCGTCCGGGGCCGGATCCAAAAACATCTTTGTAAATCCCTCTGCGGTTGACAAGCGCGGTGGAGATTTCATACTCGGAGTCTTTAGCGGGATCTGGGAAACAGCCTCCGTCAGATTCCCCAAGGCAACGAAACTGTAAGAAGTACCTAACGGGACATAAAAACACCTCTCAAATGATCCGTGGATCAAATCTGCCCACTCTTTGTACGTTACAAGGCGCTGTACTCCATTAACTGAAAGGAAAAGTGGGTAAGTGTGTCAGCGTTCCGATGCAGAAGCTCAGTAAGACCAACAACGGTTGAAGCGACTCACTCGTAGCGTTGACACCCTCAAATGGAAACTTGCCCTTACTTCTAACCTCGTTCAACCACCTCAAAGTGCTGAATAGAAGCCCAATGATCTCAACCGGGGCTCCATCTCTCGGAGTCCCGGGTAGACCCTTTGTTCCAGCTGTCGAGCTCTCACCCATTTTGTCCATCCACGTCCCACAGTTGTGCTCGCTCCCACCAAGCGTGAACCCCGTACTCCAGTCAACATTCACATCAATCTGGAAGCCCTCATCCCTCATTTGCATGTCGAGGTTAGGCCCAGCATTGTGCTCGCGGAAGGATATCCCCTCGGCGTGACGCTGAAGGATCTCTTGGATAATTTCCGCGATAGTGCTCGAGTATGAATATGCCTTCGGGTCGTCCCATGGGACCCAGGAGTCGTCCGCCGGGAATCGACGTTTCACCTGCTCATTCAGAATGGAATATCCGTCAGGGGCCATTATACAGTAGTCTTGAATGTTTTGGAGCATCCACCAGGGAGAGTCGCGAGAATTGTATCTGAAATCACATTGTCAAAGAAACACCAAAAATTTTAAAATGTGAAACCAACATACCTCGGACTTCTGACGGAATCCAATAGGTTGGGGATCAGCCCATGTTTCAACGTACTTGCGAATGCAAGGATATGCCTCCGCCCGCCTTCGAAGTTTCCCGTCGTCAAAAACAATCCTCTTAGTGAAATGAACACATCTCTTCCCCAACACCTCGCCCAGCCGCTCGTGAAATGAGGAAGACCGGCGGCTAGGGATGGAGTAACCTTTCCCGGGTCTAGGGATGCGGATACGACTTGACCGTGCATCTGCAGCGAACACAACGCAAGGTCATGGGTAAATGTGTGTCCGTCCACAACGAATTCCGAGCATTGTTCGATCGCGATCCGGCGCACGGCCTTATAAGCCTCCGATATGATGATCGCGAAGTACTTCGGTCTCAAAAAGGGCGGCACGGAGGCTTTGATCTTGTCGAAGCGTTCTTGGAACCAGGCCGCGGACTTCGCCAAGCTCGGGAACGTATCGGTCTGTCTTCAACGGGGACCCGAGTTAGCGCACAGGCAACTAGAAACCCTCCAACGAAATAGACGACATACTTAGTCAGCCTTCCGGTGATATAATCGAACGCCCAAGTCCCCTGTCTGAGGTGCGCGCAAAGTGGATGTCCGAGATCGTTGAACCTGATGATGTGCCGCAACGGGTGCATCCAACCTTCCAAACCGCAATAGACGAGTTTTCCAATTCCAGGGACGTCATATGCCCCTATTTCCCCTTTGGTGGCGTCCCTCTCCTCTCCCTCGCAACGGAAGAGGGCAACATTCAATTCCACGAGATTCAAATCTTTGAACGCTTGTTCCGCTCCGGACGCGCAGAATTGATCGAGTCCAGGGTCAAGTCCCTCCAAACGCGTCTCGAATAGCATAATACTTCCGGGAGGGAAGTACTCCGGGACGAGGATTTCGGAGAAGGGTCCCTCGGCATCGAGGGCTTGTGGCACGGCAATTGTTGGAATTTCGGTAATCTTCCCAGGCAGTCCCTTAAGCGTGGTTTCGTCCTTCACCGTTTCATACGAGGAGATGTCGATTGTATACCCCGTGATATACTTTACCCTCGTTGAACGAAGCTTGATCGGATCGACTGTGCAGGAGAAATTGTGAGCCGAGACGCGGACGTGGTTACAGCGTCACTTACTGTATCCACGGTCTTTTGACCCCTTGCTGAATGCTGTGTGCGCTACGAGTATGTATCCCTTCTGCGTAGTGGGTTGTACACGGTGCATTACAATGTACTGTCCCAAAGACATCCCCATGAGGGTTCATTGCTTTGAAGGGTCGAAAGAGATACTCACATCATTCTCTTGATGCACGTGTCCCTCCTCGAAACCTTGAATTGCCATCTCCGCGTGTAGTGCGTTCAGGACCATTTTAGCCCTCGCCAATCCACTATTCTCCGCCAGACCGGTCACCTGCCACGATCAAATGAGCGTCACGTTGTCAACGGGAGACTGGGTGTTACCTCATAATGCCTCTTTTCGTGAACCAGATCCAAAAGGGCTGGGTATAGGTCGTCGAAACCCTTCACACTCGCAATAGCTGACCAGGAGAAGGTGACCAAAGCCCCAGTGGACAATGCATCCTCGGCGCTTCTCTTGTGAAGGTAGGTCTCGTTGTCGTGTGTGAGATCATAGAACAAAGCATGTGGAACGGAGCCGTTGTGAGGGATAACCACAGCCGGGCGAGATGGCCCCTTTCCAGTGGGTGGAGAGAGCTCTTCATTCACAGTCAAGCATGCTTCCCCCATTGAACCTGCGTTTCATAAGACAAGCATGAAAGGGATTGGTTAATGAGATCCGTGATCGTATGAGGTATGGGAGTACCGACCGAGGGGTTTGCCGACTCCATGTCTGTATAACAAGCGACTGAATTCTTTCGGGTCCCAAGCATTTCCAGCCTCTCGTACAAGACTGTTCAATCCTAATCGGCTGACAAACAACAGATCCATCTCCTCACTACCGGTGAACAACTCAGCGCACACGTAAAGGTTGGGGTTCGCAACTCGAGCGGCGTCCAACACCCGAACTCCGACGTGGAGAGGAGTACTATGACAGTTATCAATGCGAAACCCTTGGAAGGCGCTTGCGAGGGTGGTGGCGTATTTAATCATGTAGTCCCAGAGCCAAGGATTGTCTTCCGGACCGGAGCCGTATCGGAGCTTGACGCAATCACCCCAAACGATAACCTCCCGGCGGAGGTACGCCTTGGAGGGTAACATGGCAAAGTTTTCCAGGGGGTTCGCGTTCCAGATCCATCCATTGTTGGCCAAGGAGTACTTGAGGGGGTCTGTTTTGGCCTCAGGCAGGCGGGTAAAGAAGGGCTCCACAAGGGGTAACCTAGGGATGATCAGCGGATTCTACTTCCAGAATGAGATAATACGCACTTCGCAGAAATGGGCCCGAGTTTTGGCCCATGGTCATCGAGGCGGGTATACTTGAGGCGGTTTTTGATGTTATCCAACGCAACCTTGGTATCCTCGGTCCATTCTTCGTATAGCGACACGTTGACGACATCAACAACTCCAATCCATGAGTCTGCCAAAGCATCGACGTCACTGATTTCCGGGAAGGCAGCCTTGACGAATCCTGCAGCTACTGAACCGTCGACCTTCGTTGAAAAACGGCCCGCGAGTCCGCGATAACCAATAATCTTGCCCGAAGCCTTCAAGATCTCAAAGAGCCCTATAACTGTCTTGCCTACGACATCAGGACCGTCCCAGGGTGTGACTTGGTTCGTCGAGAGTGCTGCTTTGACGCTTCCTCGTTCGGCCTTGATATTTAGAACGTAGTACTGCCAAATATCGAGGGATTTGAGATACTCCGCCAGGGCGTTCATTAGGATGTCGACGTCCGCAGCAGAGGTTACTTGTAACGGGAGCCCTCGCTGTTGCAGTGTGGCAGAGAAGTCCATAATAGCGGTGTCCAGTTCCAGAGCGGGGGTAAGGTGAGGCGAATTAGCCGGGCTGTAACCTAAATTATGGTCAGCCACTGCGGTAAGCGGGCTTGGTCCTACGAACCGGCTTCTGGATGTTCGCTCAACCAAGGGCAGTCGTCGGAAGTGTGGTTGAGCACGACGTCAGTCAGACTCAAGAGACCATATTCCTCCCTTGCGATATGGATCAGTTCTTCGACCTTCGAGACACCTCCGTCCTTCTCGAAGTCGCTTTTTTCGTCGAACATAGAAGGGTGGTAGGCGAGTTGGTTTCGAATGGAGTACGGACTGTCGCTTTCCCCACGTTCTTGAATAGGAGTCCAATGAATCATGTTGTACCCTCGGTCCTTCGCCTCCTGGAAGTGGTTCCTCCAACCAGAGATAGGACCCATCCATTTGGAGACAAGGGTGATCATGGAGATACCATCCAACGGCAGGTTGACGTGTTTTGATTCCAAGTCGCGCTTGGGGTTGATCACAAGGTCTGACGAGAGGACAGGAACGCGGGGCTTTACGAGGAGAATAGGATCAACATTGAAGTAGCCTTCCCGACCCTTGACACGGGTGTCGGGAACCTCCCCGTCGAACTCAACCCAGTACACGAATGCACCAGCGCACGAGATGGGTAAATCAACCTTGATGGGTTTCGAGAAATCTATTGGGAGTCTGGTGGAGAGGGGATCGGCGGGTTGCTCCGAGGTGAAGGATAACGAGGAGAACTCACTTGCGTTCCGTGAACCTATCCCGAGCGAAAGCTCCTCCATCCAGCGGGAAGTTTGTTTTGAACACACCGTTCTTGGAAGCGGGCGTTCCGGCGTCTATGGTGACGCGCAAGACGTACGGCGTAGTCGCCGGGGGCAACCGTACGTACTGAATCGGAAGCAGGCGACGTGAGCAATGATTAGCGAGAGATCAACAGACATCATACAGCTCTATCTTTGTTGGGACCACCGTCCGGGTCCAGCGGGAGCTCGTAGACGCGAATCGGAGCCTTGTCGTCGACCGATGCGAACTCGAAGAACTCAATACCTTCATCGGCGGGAGTTTTTGGGGTTGTAGGCTCGGCTGCGGCGGCGGAGCTGAAGTCTGTGGGCGGAGGGGGTATGCGCAACGACTTGAGGTTCGCCATGGAGGATGTGGAGGAGGACGGGATGCTCCAGGTTGAACATTTTTGTACTTTGGGAGGTGGCCGATATCTGATCTATGCCATTGCCCATATCCGGAAACAAACGGACGGTCCGCGAGACCGAAGAACGTGGTCTCTCCACCTCAGCGACCACCACCGTCGGTCCCCCTCGCGGGTGACCAGAGCGTCCAAGGGACGTCGACTTTGGCAGAATAATTTGATTTTTCGACGAGTTACTACAGAGCGACCCGTCTTCACTCTCCCCAGGAACGGGAGAGGAAATCGCACGCAAAATTCTTCGAGACCTCTGGCCCCAGGGAGCTGCGTATCCAACAAACTAACCAGGCCATTTCCCTCGACGCTCTCAGCGAGTTCAACACCCCCACCGCGACTGCCCGGGGCTCTGGCTGGGGTTGGCTCGTGAGCCTGCCCCTGACTCAAGTTAATGTAGGGCTGGAGCGATCACGGGATATTCTTGCTTTCAGGGACTGAACCCGCCACCGAACGTTTGGAGATCATCACGGACTACTGGCCGGGACCCTCTCTTGAACTTGATCCCCACCATCGACGTAGATATCTGGAGGCGCGCCTTCTGCCTCCAGTACCTCGATGCCAAGATTGATGTGAGTTTAATCTCGTTTAATCCCGTTTGTCGCCTGCGAATCAAACCCCAATACGGGCAATTTAGTACCTCAACGCCATTTGGCACCTCACCAACTTCCAGGGGCTGAGAAACGCCTCGTCGAGGGCGTGAGCAGTGCCGACACTGGCATCTCTTTGTCCAAGGTCTCAAGTTCTAGGGACGCAACGAAACGTTTTGGATCGGAAATTGAACAAGCGTCGGTGGTGAGAGCCAGGGGAACTTCTGAATGGCCCAAATATAACTTGTGGAGAGGCATGCGCTAACCCTGGATCGACCACAAGATTTGCACGACGATGTGGGGTTCTGCTTTGTACAAAGGAGTGGGTTTGTTGGTAAGATAAATACAGGGGTATAAGGAGTGACAGGGAGAGTCTCGAGTGGCGTGTGCCTACGTAAAGATTTTCGGTTTCTTCTACTAGAAAATACTGATCTCTTGCCGTGGGGTCCAAGCGGTGACGGTTCGAGAGAAACCCTTCCCATTCTCGGAGGCGGGGATGACAGGAGAGGAATCGATGCTCAACTGATATGTTGTCCCAACAGTGGCCAAACTGTAGATACTGACATCGGATCGGGGGTCGACGTTCAGGATCTCTGATTGGCAGTTGAGCGCTCCGCTGCACACAGTGGCATTGTAGTCGATAAAGAAACTGTACAACCCGGCTCCGAAGACGAGAATATCGCGGGATTTGGCTACGTTTAATCCCCATGCAGAGGTTTGGTTGGCATCGAAAGATGGATCCTTCCACTTCGAGAGGGCGGTGAAGAGAGGACCGGGAGGAGGTGGGTTTGGTTGGTAGTAGGGCGATTCGGTTTGTGGAAGACCGATAAAGTGGTTCGCAGCGCCAGCTAGGTTGTAGTTGACAAGAACGTGGTGCTCGGACCCGGTTCCGATGAGCCAAACGGGTCCCCGAGATTCGGACAGAAGGCCACGACCAGAGTAGATGGTCGTCTGGTCAAGGGTCGGGATATCGAAATCGTGGTCAGCTAGCCAGATCCAAGTTCCTTCGAAGTAGGCGTTCGAGTGGCGGGTCAGGTGCACAGCCAAAAATGCCGCGAAGCATTCCCGTTTTCCGACGTCGGTCTTTGGGCACTGGGCCGCTTGGAGCTCGGATCCAGCAGTACCTCCGAGGCGGACGTAGCTATCCCACATTCCAGCGCCGCCCTGGATCTTTGAATGGGCGTTCCATTCAAGGACGATAGCGCCAGCAGCTGTGGTCCGGAATCATGTCAGCGTTAAATTATGGGATGATAATGGCGAAGACCGTACTTGGGCCACGGACTGAGAAGACTATGCCTCCGATTTCAGTGATATCTTCACAACCATCCTCACCAACCTGAACGACAGCCTTTGGATTATCAATATCGTCGAACTTGCTTCCAGTACCGGCGATGACAGCCCAGGTTTCACCGAAGATGCGAACTCCAGATGGAATCTTTAGGGTGTCGGAGATGAGGTAGGTACCAGCGTCGAAGAAAACGATCTTGCACCCAGCAAACTACCCGAAACCAGGTGAGATACCGAGGTGATAACGAAAGATTAGAACAAACCTTATCAAAGACTTCCTGTAAAGCAACAGTATCATCTGTATGACCGTCGCCCTTGGCTCCATGATCCTTGACGCTGACGATTTCGTCGAGATCGTAATCTGCATACATGGGCCTTCCCCTTCCGAAGATGCGGCCATTTTCGAGGAGACTCCAGTCTTTTTGGATGGATGCTACGTAATCCTGAGAATAACCTCCGGGGCCGTCCCCGGCGTAGACGTTTCCTTGGACCCAAGTGTCGATGTGCATATGGCCGGCGGAACCATCGAGGATCGTTTCACCGCCAACGATACCGACGATAGTCGAAACGTTAGTGGCAAAAACGTTACTGAGGACGAGGGAGGATTGGAGCCCAGTGGTGGCATTGGCACCCCGGTAAAAGATGGGGGTATCCCTCACGACAGCATCGATGATGGCGATCGCACCAACGCCGAAGGTATTGACCTCGAAGCCAACTTGCGCCTTGTTGATGGTGATCCCTTGGAAATTCCACTCCCAGTTCCACACCATCTTGACACCGGTGTTAGAACCGTTGATGGTGACGTTTCGGACGGTGAACTGTTGGTTTCCGACGTCGAGAGCGATGTTTCCACCGTTAATGATGAGGTCACCCATAAAACCACCACTGAAGATCCGATTTAGAGCTTAATTCGGCCAATTCGTAAAAGGGAGATAAGGTTTTACCTTCCGTTCTCCATAAAGATGGCACGATGCTGAGTGCCGTTGGCGGTTGACAAATCGAAGACGATGTTGTACAAGGAGGTTGCTTGGGAAACTTGCCAGTGAAGACACGTTGCCCTGGAATTCGGATAAACACTGAGCTGATGTTGAGAATGGTCATGACGAAACACATACGGGACTTCGGGCGGGACTAGAGTGGTGTCGAACCGCAAGTTCCTGACGGAACGGAAGCTTTGGGCCTGATGAGCAAGCGAAGGCACTTAAAGGGAAGATGTAACTCACAAATTGACCTGGTTAATGTACCATTGGCCCCCGCCAGGGATGTACGGGTTAGCATCTGCTCGTAAAGTGAGTCAAGAAATTCCTCTTCCGTTTCGAGGGGATGACATGCCAAAGATAGAGAGGGCAGTAGAATTAAAGTTTGGAGCCGCAAGAATTGTGGGTAGCTTGCGAGCGTCGCCAATGACTTCCGTATAGTAATAAAGGGGAATGGATTCTGTAACGAGATAGGTGCTGAAGTAATAACAAGGCATCAATGGTGTGGGCTTGCTCGCAGGAGATGGGACACACCCTTGGGGGAAGTAAACAGTAGCGGGGGAAATCGTGGAACTTGCGCAGCCCTGCCCACAACGAGGGCCGGTGGACATGGCACGACTGTATCGCAGGGTCGCGTGAGTTGCCACAGGATAAAGGGAGGGAGGTAAGTCCTACAGAATGGCCTGAGTATCGTCCGTGACACCATCGCCAACAGCACCGTAATCCTTGACGTTCCGAAAGACCTTGTAGCCAGTGGGGTCAGGGTTATAGGCCGAAATGCCTTGATGCGTGATCTTTTCGAGCCAGAAGGGCTCATCGGGAGGCGCGCGTCCACGACCCAGTGGCGCAGAACATTCAGAACCGAGGGCTGCAACGTAAGTTAGATACGTTGAGGCGAGAGCCAAAGCCCAGATGAGCTGGAAGAACATGGGACAAGAGAATAAGGGATAAAACGACACCTTTGCGCTTCCCAGGTTTTGTAGCATCCAGTGCCGAGCCAGAAGCCTCAGCCAACGCATGAAGTCATCATCCCAACGCTACCCGACGCTACGTGACCAAGTGTCTTGGGGGTTTTGCTGGTGCATCCGACTCGTCCGCTATTGCAGCCGTGCTCTCACTCGTTACGCGAAGTGAAAAAGAGAAGAGTCCGTGTTTCGGATGAAGCTACCGAGTTTCTGGTACCCGATCCGCATAGCATCGCATACGGCCGCTTGTGGGCAATGGATTTTGCTTATGTGGGAGAATTATGCGCCTTCCACGCGTACTTGTTGTCGAATAGGCGGGTGCGGGGTGGCTTACGGTGGCTTCGTCTGATAGAAACGCGATGGGGCGGGTCGATGACTGAATCAGCCTCCCGATCCCAAGTCGCATCAGAGCACCAGCTCTCACTGCGAATACCTCCCCTGGGCAAATTCCTTGCCTTGTACTGAACCAAGCCGGAAACAGGGAGTCTATACCGTCGGTTTTTATACCATTTGGAAGTAGTTTTGGGGTGATACAGCTTTGCCATTCTTCTGTTGACGGGAGACCGGGAAGGGTCGCGGTATCGTCCGAGGTCCGCGATCCGGCCACGCCCCTCGGTTTGGTTCAGTATGTTGGCCTGGAAATGGGACAAAGACGGAAGTAAACGAAGAAAAGAAGGGCGGCGGGATCTGGTACGCGATCCACGTAGCATCACGGACAGGGGATTTCGCTGTGTTTCAGTTCCAGTGAATGCGACGTCAGCAAAGTCCCTCAGGCGCTTGGTCGCGTAGCATCGGATAGCGTTGGGTACCATCCCCTCAAATATTGGATGGGATTCAGGTCAGGTATCGAACATCGCTTCCGAGCAGTGACAGAAGTCCCCGGTCGGGGAAATACTTGGGAGATGCAGATTGGTGAACGGCTCGTGTCCGTGAGACGAGAGATACCTCTAATCGTCGGAAAGGGTACCGCCGGTAGCCGAGATTCGCGCTACACATGACCCGCCAAGGCGGCTGAGGTCCGTCTACACGCAGTCGTAGGCGACACTGAAACAGAGAAGACCCCACATTTCAAGTGAAGAATTCCTGGTAGTCGGTCTCGGTAGCATCGCGCGTAGCCGCAGGTAGGAGATTTTGTTGACGCCATCAATTGCACGGTGCGTCAGATTTGTCGCTTGAGCCTTGGTCTCTCGTTCATCTGGGATAACTCCACGTAGGCCGCTGATCCAGCACAGAGCATTGCTCTGACCTCCTGGGTGGTCTTCGCCTCAGGCGCTCCGAACACCGGCAACCTGCTTGCGAGTTGGTCGGGGGAGAACCCAACACCCCAACTCCAAAATTGGGTTGATCGTCTTGCCGAGCCGGTTCTGTGATGGACGAGCCACGGGGTGCAGTGTGTATCGCTTGGGCACTTCTCCGAACCTCCTTAAAAACTACATGGCATGCGGGGCCATTCCTCTGCTTCTCCCCTTCCTTACTTCCCTAACAACTCTTCCTCTCATTTGCGGCCAAGATGCGCGGCGCCTTGCCCCTCGCTGCCAGCCTCCTCACTCTCTTTTCTTCCACTCTCGCTATCTCCCAACCAGAACGGATCTATGGCGTCAACCTCGGGTCTTGGTACCTCCTACAATCCTCCGTTCTGCAAGGGCTGCTAGCTGACCCCACACAGGTTGTTGGTAGAGCCCTGGATGCTCCCAGATGGTGCGCGATTGGCCAACTTGTTTCATCTCCTGCGCCATAACTAATTCCCAACCAGAATGGGTTGCCATGGGTGGTGAACTATGCGACAACTGCGCGGAGTGCATTAAATCCGAATTGTGCGTCGATCGCGGCTACCCTTAATGATCAGAAAATCAGGATTTAAACAAACCAATAGCGCACTCACCCAGGCGTACCCGGACACTGCTGACCAAATCTTTGACGAGCATTGGCAAACCTGGTTCACTAAAGCCGATGCCTATCGTTTGAAGGCATTGGGTATCAACACTATTCGCATCCCTGTGAGATTGGTATTCCTGGAAGCACCCCGGATTTTCGTCCTGACCGTGTGCATCGAAGCTTGGCTACTGGCTCGTCGAACCCCTCGTAGAAGAGGGAGAATTCTATCCCAAGGGTGGAATGCGCCGCCTTGTATGCCTGCATATCCCCTCCCTAACACCGCCTCCCACTTACCCCATTTACAGAGGGAAGGTTTGGAGTGGTTGAATGAAGTCGGGATGGCCATCATTCTCGATCACCACGCCCTCCCCGGTGTCTCCTCCGAAAACCAGATGTTCGCCGGAAGGTGGGTGTATACTCCGGATTCCGAGAAATTGAATTTCATATCAGTCTTATAGGTGCACCTCGGACGTCCAGTTCTACGCAAGTAATCTCGCACGATCCCCCATATTGTATGACTCAACTCTTTCGTACAGACCCCGAAGAATTATCACCGTGCCCTGATTTGGACTGCAGTCATGACCTTTTTCTCGCACCTCGACCCAACCTTCAAGAACGTCTTTTCAATTCAGGCCATAAACGAGCCTATTATGGATTCGAGCCGCACTCCTGGCTACGGACAATGTACGCCTACGTTTTCCTGATACATCGGCATGACTCCAATTCCATCCGACAGTCCAGAAGGACTTCGTCCAAACCGTCCGCGCGGTTGAAGATATCCTTGGCGCCGGGTCCGAGCCTGACTATCGTTCAGCCGGAAACATTACTTCTACCCTGCAGAAGGTAGCTGATGTTGGAAGTTATTCCGATGAGGTCAAGTCCGTCCTCAAGGACAGCATCCCTGTTCTGCTCCAGATGGCCCTCAAGTATGGTAGTCCGACAATGTTACACGAGTTCTTCCGGCCCGGAAAAGACGCTTTGACGACCAAGTATGCATACATGGTTTCCACGTGGCTAACGTTTGGTACTGAGGTCTGATATTTTCTTGTAGCTTTATGGACAAGAGCTGGCAGTGGAGCGCTTCTGGGATGCCTCCCCCTTCAAACCCTGCCGACGCCAAGGACGGTCCTCAGGCCTACGATAACCATCTCTACTTCTCCTTCGGAGCAAGTCCTCTCGTGTCAACATTCTAGTTTACACCATGCTGAACTTCATGATTACAGGGTGTCGCCCCCAACAACACAGAGGGCTACATGGATGTTATGTGCAGTAAGCAACCGCCCTCCGAGCACACTCGGAAGGGAACGCATGCTGACGCTGGTGTATTCCAGACCTTAAAAGGGTCGAGAAGGCCGCAGCAGCCCAGAACATTCCTTTATGGTTCGGTGAATGGTCCCTCGCCACCGGCTTCAAAGCAACGGACGAATTCATAAAGCAGTGGGCTGATGCTCAAAAGCTTCAGTATGAAAAGTCTGCCGGATGGATCGTAAGTCTGCCCCATCTGGAAAAACAAGGGCCGGGTTGTTGACGTCCAATCCTCTAGTTCTGGAACTTCAAACTCGAGGATTCCGAGAGTGCTGGTGGTTTGCAAAACCAATGGTATGGGGATGTGTCGCCTGTTAGTCGAACCGAAACTGATTCATCACCTCGCTAGGTCCTACTACAAAGGCATCGAACTCGGGTACCTCACCGAGGATCCAGCCGCCTATCACGACCCCAACGTCTGCGTACCGTGGATCAACTCGACCAAGACCGCATGATCGCTGCGGATCCCTACTTTATCCACATGCGCTCTCTGCTGCTGCTCGTACCCCTCCCCATTTACCGTCCACACTTATTTATGTTGCTGTAATTTTGGAGAGACATCTCTAATACACACACTTTTTATTCTCGTTGGAATCCAGGCATCCCTGCCTTTACCGGCCGCGCTTGCAGTCGCACTAGGGCCACTCGTTGGATCTAAGCTATATAATGTCGTCTTGTGAGGTGAAGGAGGCAGATTCACAAAAACCATCAACTTCATTTGGAATCTACCCGCTCGATTATCTCGGCTGATTCTCTTCCGCCTTCGATCGCCCACACAACACCCATCACTTTATGGACCCGTCGCCTTCAGCTCCCTCAGACCAATCCGGCTCAACCTCACGCGGCCGGGGCGGGAGCCGCGGTCGGGGAAACCGTGGCGGACTTGGAAAATACCTCCGTGCCAGAGGGAGAAGGGGAACCGGTCGTCCGGCGGAGTGGAAGCAGAAGTTGTTGCTTGAGGGTGAGGGACCTGAGGATGAAGACGAAGAGGCGAAAGAAGCTAGAGAAGAGATGGCTAGGAAATACACGAGGAGGCAGTTGGGGTCTAACGCGGACAGGTATAAGGAGGAAGAACCGGAGCTTGATTCTGAGGGTGCGTCCGTGTTACCCACAAGTACTGATCCCAATGTGGTGTTTCTAATCGCATGGTGCTGTGATACAGGGGAAGAAATAAAAGAGCCAGAAATCGACTTATCCAACTTCCTCGCCAGACAAAGACTGGACGATGCTGCTAGCTCTAGCATTCCCAAGTCCGCGACCGAACCCGACGAAGACGAGGTGGATCACTCCTTAGCGCATCTCAACTCCGCCGGTCTCCATTCAGCCCAGAGATCGATGAAAGGGAAGGTTCGGACGGTGGAGTGGGATGAAGATTTAGAAAACATGAGTCGCGAAAAAGCGGCGGCGGACGCGAACAGAGGTGAGCGCAAACGGGCTCATGGGGGTTGACTTGCACGTTGGCTGAATGAAACCCTGGTTCTGATGATCCTGGTGACCCTTAGATCTCAAATCGAGGTTCCGCGCGAGCGCACCGAAGCAGTCGACGAACAGGTCAACAACCCGATCCACACGGACTCAGAGCAAAGGTAGGATACGACTGTCAACTGCTATTTGAGATTACCGCTGATCCGTCTTAGGCCTCACGGAGGCACCTCCGCTTCCAACTGAAGAGCACGGACCGAAGAAGACCGAGAAACAGGAGATGCAAGACTTTCTTGACGATTTGTTGTCGTGACTCCGCTGGCCCTCGTTTCCATCTGTCCGCCGCCTCATCCTCTGATCCTATGCTCTCGGTTGACGAACGACATCAACTCTTGCCATACATCACATTGGTCGACACGCGTTACGAAAGTCATGGATCTCTACCCCCATCGGCGCCATCTGATACCCCAAGGCGTTCTCGCTATCCTATAACACCGGAAGTTGCGTCCGCAGCCACTAGGGCTCGCTTACGCATCACAGCGCCTCGCCGCCCACGACCCTGTGGCTATCACACGCTAGATTACACTGCATGCTTGTGACAACCACGTCAATATCCATTGGTTCGAGTCCGCGATGCAAGGCGCCGCTAACACCGGGAAACTCGACATTTGTGGTTGGACGGAGGACGGCCCAGTAGAAGCCTAAAGGAAGATGAATTGATCCGGACTTCCGATTGGACTTTTGTATTCGGATGGAGATGGGAACAGAAAATGGGTCCCAGATTATTCACATACTCAACCGTTGTTTTGCTCTGATGCACAGACCATGTTGTTCGAATCTATCGAATACACCAGAGGAGGCGAGAATGTGCTGGGCATTGACGTGGGTTAGCGTTCCCGGATACCCCTAGAATTGTCTCACAAGGCGCGGCGAGTATACTTGGGTATAGAGTGGCCGTGAGCTTCGGGGAATAGGCGGATCAAACGATTCTGCCTCCGCTCCGTGCATTCCGGCCCTTCTTCCGATGTGTTCTCTTGGTAAGCTCTTTCGGTTGCGAGTGGCACGGCGGGCGTTGAATGTTAACAGAACGTTGATTATATTGTCGTCCACCCAAGTTTAGGTTAGCTGATCTGGGGCTTCCACAGAACCACCGCCACCCGCGCCGTTCATTCCGAAGGAACCTGATTTTCCGATGTTCGTGGATTTAGCTTTGAATACGAGTGTTGTATACTACCGGATACATCGGCGAAACGTCCTATACCTTATGTGGCACACCACCTGCTCGCTTAAACCAGTTCTTATGCAATTCTTGGCATTAGTGCTGGCTGGCTGAGATCGATGAGATCCCGGTGGCGTCACTCGATGCGGCGGGGATCGTAGATGCAGCCGCCAAAGATTTACGCCGAGGTACGAAGTACCGGGATCCGGAAGTACGTACCGCGATCGATGTCTTGTTCCCCCTCGTTGTCCGGAGATCGCATGTCAGTTGCCGATCACCATTGAGAATCCCGACCCTTAATTTTTCGGTGGAGTGAGACCCGGTCCGACAAGTGGAATATGAGAAATCGATAGAACGTTTGCATGCAGGTGGAACGTGTCCGTTATTGGTGTTGTTACGATGATTTCGGGCTCATGTGAGGAGGTACGCAAATAATATAGTTGGGAGAGGTGATAAATACAGAAGCGATGGCGGATCAAGAGGGTTGCGTATGCAGTACTCTACAAATGGTAGCCATTTCTATACAACGGCAACGAGGGATGCAAGATGGATACATGTCTAACGTCTAATAATAGTGTGTGCCGAAACAAAGGAGCCTTGTCCGTGCGCAGAATAAATAGGTGATACAACTTGATGAGATATAATTGGAGCAAAGATGGAGAAAGAGAGAGTGATGAATGTAGACCGCAAACACATCATTATCTGAATGAGTGCTGCTCTAGTGTGCGCGAACCTCACCTCAAGGTGAGGCAAGACGGTAGGTAGTTGGCCCCGTGCAATCGGGTCCAAATAATCCAGGTAGCGAGATAAATATTGAATAAAATATAGGTCGGAAAGATGAAGCCGTCTAGGGTGTGCGTGGTAGGTTGTGGCGTGCTAGTGTGCGGTCGCTTCTTCGAGATAGCGATAGAGAGTGGAGGATTTGTCTTCACCGAGAAGGGATGGCTGCGTAAGCTCTGTCGAGTTCCCTCTGAAACTTCCGTTCTGCATCGGCCCTCCGTATATGTCCAGAGGGCGTCCTAGGCCAAGCGGAACGCTGCACAATCACGAGCGACTCAACAGATCCGATCCTCTCGTGAGGCAGCCTCCTTGACTGAAAATGCCGTATTCGCCTGTGCACCTCCCGTTTGACCGAGTTCGGGTCTCCAAACGTCGCAGCGCCAGGGCCGAGTTCGATCAAAAGCGCGGGCGAAGGTCGCCCGTTTCCAACAGCGATGCATTCGACGATGAGGTCGGGGCAGCTCTTGAGCGCGTTCTCTTCGATCACCCTACACGGAGCGGAAACAAGAAATCGAAGATGCGTGATCAACGCGCCGATCACCTCGGAAAAGAAGAGAGGCGCACATACTTTGCGTCGTACCAGTGACCGGTGGAACTCCTGATCCACTCACACATTCGACCTCGAAAAGAGTAATGTCCAGGAACGACTTCAAGGAACAAATCGCCCGTATGGAAGTGCCCGTCTTCGGGTTGTCTCACCGAAGGATGAGGGGAATCGGACGAGGTGGCTGGAATCACGAGTTCCAGTACGTTCGTGTTGGCGTTCTTGTAAACGGATGACGGAAGAGTGGACGAAGAGCCCCCGGAGGATGATATGGGGACAAACGTCAACGATCGACTGTCGATAGGTCGCATGAAGGTCGACGAAGGGGTTCGTGGATCCCGTGCCGATTTCAAGATCAGCGGTACCTCAGTGGTACCATATGTGCACTGAAGCGAAACAATTGCGAGAACGACCAAGGGTTAGTGGGGATAAAATGAGAGTGAATGGCTACTTACGGAGAAGGTCATTCGGCTCTGGACCGACCATTCCTCATCCTCGCGGTTCAAGGGGGCGTGGTGCGTGATCTCGTCCAGCCCTCCGACACTGTGGAGGAGATTCGTATCGTGCCTGAAGTCTCTGATGTGTACCGAGATCTGAGCGGCCGTAGTATGGAGTTTGTTCACCCCCGCCCTCTGAACCATGTCCCCCAACTCAGCCGAGCAAAAATCCCTCCTCGTTGGTTGAACAACACAAGCGGCATGAATCAATGACCCCAACAACGCTTTAAAAGAGTACGCAATCGCAGCAGGGAGGTGGGTCCGCGTCAGTCGGGAACTCAATGTTTCAGGGTTTTTTATCATTACTCACCGACAAGACCCCTGTAGTGACAGATGGACAAACTAGAAGCAGAGGTAAAATGCAATTTGGGTCAGTTTTGGTTCGGATGCGTCGGAGTTTTGTTGATTGAAGGACCGGACTCACTTGGAAGCATATGTGTCCTGGCGACGGCTTGACATTGGCGCCGCGATCACTTGCGCTCTTCTCATAATCGAGTCGATAGTCCTGTGCGCGTACGGAACAAGCTTTGGAGTTCCCGTCGTGGTCCCGGCGGTATGTAACACGAACGCAACCGCGTTCGGGTCTGCCACCAGGTCCTCAATCTTGGGTAACCTGCAGTGGCTCGAAACCCCCGCCTGCCTCAGATCCGAATTTGTATACACCGGAATCGGAAGCGAGGCAAAAGGGGACGAGGTGTCACGGTTCAGCTGCGCATGCGAGACGTCGCATATCAGGGCCAGAGAGTTTGCACGTCGGAGAAGGTCTACGATCAAGCTCCTGCTCGAGCTGCGAGGGAAGTGGATTAATTGGGGAACGTAGCCGGCGCGCGAGACACCGAATACGTGGAGCACATCTTGGTAGGTCGCTCCTTCGATCCTAATGGCGTGCGTAGAGGGTGAGAACGAAAGTCAGAAATAGCTTCTGTTAGGAAGAATAGATGCAGGGAAGAGGAGATAGTCTATCCCACGATAGGGTGGGTGTGGGAAGTGGGAAACGGGAAGCAGGGACCTACCAAATGCCAATGCAAGACCTAGGCGCGATCCCGGCGCGCTGAAGGGTCGTCGCCCAATATCTAGCGAAGTGATCAACGTCGTCCCGGAACCTGCGATAGTTCACGGGGATCCAAGCCTCGACGGACGGTAATGAACCTCCGTGCGTAGAGATATGGGGTAGTTTGAAAGCAGGTGTGTTGGCGTGCGTGGTCGCATAGTTATCGAGCACCGTCAAGTGTGAATACATCGTGGAGGTCGTGAGCAGCTTGCGTCGGAGACACCGAGAACAGAGGGAAGCCGTTGCTTTGGCACCGAAGCACATAAAGCCGAGGGAGGAGGGGTTATATAGGGCGGTGGTGTGGCATCGGTCTTTGCTTTAATAATAGGAGAAACAAACACATCAACCGACCTCGACTGCGGGACCAAGAGACGGCTTGGAAGGGAGAGAAGCCTTCGGTTCGGTAGTCAAACAAAGTGTTGGAATGCATGGGGGCCGTTCACCTCGAGTTGATCGGAGGACCGGGGGGAGCGGGACAACATCTGATCAAGAGATGGGTTTCCCTCGTTTGAAGAAGCCATGAAGCAACGCATCTGTATCAGGAATCAGGGACCCAGGGCGGGAACAACCCAAATCCACGCCTTTATGCCAAAGAAGGGGACAGAGCAGTGCGCCTCCGCCTGATCACGAAGCATGATATTGTCGGTTGTCGCGACGCCCTTTGCATAGGAAACCCCACAATGCGCGGCGTCCCGAAGGGATTGTTTGGTAGCGCGGCTAGATACTGTGAGCAAGTCAATCAAAACATCAGTTCGGACTACCGTCGCCCCCGAACGATGTCCGTGGATTGACGATTGAGCACGGCACCCAGGTCGTCGGATGGGACGTCATCATCATCGATGGGTGGGCGCTGAGCGGTGCACTGGATCCGAGTCCCCACAGGATCGGTGACATACCATCCACAGTCTGTTGTGTGTTGTCCCGGCGACGACAACATACCGTGATTTCCATGGGCAGCACAGCCTCCGAACACATCCGTCGTTCCATCCCGAACATGTTGGTTGGAATGAGCACATCCTCAACACTGAGGGCAAGCTACGCGATGGCGGGTCGATCCTTTCGCTCCAAGTCTGTGAACCCTGGGTCGGAGGTACAGCCTCGAGGTTCCAAAGTTTTACCAACTCACGTTCAAAAATACACAACGAATCTCTGTGCACCCGGGAACTGAGGTTGAATGTGTAAGGATGACCGGACAAGACCGGAGGGCGCAACATACACATGGGTGCATTGAGTGTCAGATAGGAATGTATTGAAATAAAGATACAGGGTGATGGTCAACATGTACGTGAAAATGCTATATTGATACAAAATAATTCAAATGCAGCGAGAAACGGGGGGAGGGTTCACAAACACGAGGACATCAGGGCCTTTGAGATAGGGGTAGCCTCTTCCGTGGAGCTTCGTGCACTCGCGTGACGGGTACCAACGAATCCAACAGCGCTGGCGCAACAGTTTTCGCTCGCATCGATCCCCAACACACCGCATCCCAGACCCAGATCACTGCAGAAATCCTCGAGCTTTTTGATCGCATCGCGCTGCTCCCCCAGCATCTCATAAAGTTGAGCAGAGGAGAGACCTGCGGTCTCCTCGTCCCCCTCAAGCGGCACAAGGGTAATGAAGAGCGATTTCAACTGCTGGTGGAAATGATCCGGTCCCTTCTCCACCCTCTCGTTGAGGAAGGTCTCAAGCGACTCGCAAAGGTCCTCGACGTCGTCATTGAAGCACTGAACAGCGACGGTTTCGATTGGAGAACCGGCCAGCGTTGAGAGTGTGTCGACGATGCCGTCGATCGGGAAGAAGGAAGTGAGTTCCAAGTGACGGAGGCTCTTGAGAGGGGTGGTCGAATGTTGGAACTCGGTTTGGTCGAGGCCAGTGGCGATGGCAAGTCGGTTAACCGGAGAGGCTCTGGCGACGTTCTTTACGATGGCCTCTACATGCGTGCGGCCGACCTCGGGAGAAACGTGACAGCAAGAACCAAGATCGAGAACGGACAACGGAGCGAGGCAGATGGTGTCCTCCCATCGATGGTCGCCTAGGTGGGTGTCGCGGATGTGGAGTTGTCGGAGAGTGGGGATCAGGAGAAGGGATGGAAGGGATAAGGCAGATCCGGCAATTGGGTGGTCTTCAATATCGTTATCGCCAAGAACAGTTGGAATGAGGGTTCCGAGCAGGTCAGGTGCATGGATTTGGGAGCGCGCAATCCTGTCCAATGTCAACTCTTGGAGTTGTGGTGTTGCCAACGCAATGGAAACAACCAAACGCTCGCTCCTAAATATAGTCGGAGGCATCAGTATCCACTTGCCGAAGATGACGGAAAAAGGAAAGAGCGCATACAGGGGTTGGGCGTTCTCATCACCGCAGTTGCTAACATGCAGACGCCTGAGGTCATGGAGATTTTGGAAAGAAGATATGATTGATTTTGCCGGAGATCCGATGAAATGCAAAGAGAGAGATTCCACTCTTGCAGCCAAGGACAGAATGTCAATCAGAAGGGTGGTCTGATCTATGGGTCCACTGTTGCTCGACGATGGCTTTAGGCAAAGGGACAAAGAACGGATGTGGTGATAGTAGGGTTTTGGAACATGGCGCATGAACGACGAGATGGCTTCATAGCTGTTTAGGGTGATGTTCTGTATGTATTGGTCAGTAAGCTGCGCAAGAGTGGCAGGCACTACTCGGGAACGTACCCGGAACAAAGTTGGAACACACAACGCATATGTCTCGCAGCTGACTTGCGAGAGAGTTTTGACGGTCTCGGGTCTGAGAAAGCCAATGGTATGGAGCTTGAGTTCGGTGGGGAGGGTGTTCCACGAGGACGCGGCCATGTCGAAAGTATGTTTGGGGATGTAGGTGAGGAAGAGGGATGGGTTTGGGGGGGAGAACGCGCAGGTCACTTGTGCATGAAGGAGGGGGGGGGCGAGTGTGGAATGCCGTTGGTTTTATACAACGCCAATCAAAGAGGACGTACTGGGCGGAAATTTGTCAAAAACCTGGGACATCACGTGATGGAGCGCCGCTGTGCCATCAGTTCGATCGATCAATCTTAGGTAAGCAGCTTAAGTCCGACACCTTCGGGTGAAAATCACGTTCCTTCAAGCTCTAGCACCTTCTTCGCATCATCCCGTTATCCCTAGGAGAGCGTGGTTGGGTACCGACAAAGGTGAGGCAGACGGAACCCAGCGGTAATTTGATATTCTGTTTGTTTAGATGCCGGGGACATCATACGGCAGGAACCGGAACTGTCAGGCAAGTGGCGTGGCGCACCCGCACGGTACAAGTTGTTCACCCATTTCCTTGAGCCGGGCATAGACCGTGGGGACGTGGGAACAACGGTGCCGCCTGAATTAGCGGTCTGCAGCGAACGCCCCTTCGTTTGCTAACCAGACCCCATCGGGGTTTCACCGTTTTGGGTGGGACAGGCTTGACTCAACTCCGATAGACGCGGGATTACTTTACCCCCCTCCCTCCCAGGACTCCAACGCCATGATAGGGCACCTTTCCTCTGGGTAGGTTCCGCATCTGATGGTGGTCTCCCGAGCGGTTAAAGAAACGAAAAACAGCTCCTGGCTGCCTCTGGGCCTGAGGTTCGTTATCCGCCATGGCCGAAAAGACGATGAGCCACGCCACATTCCGCAAGCGTCGGTCGTGTTGCGGGCTCTTTACAGCGGTAATGACAAGCCAACCAGTGACCTCATGCATAGCCATGATGAACGCCTTGTTCAACAACATGAGCTAGTGGGCCCGTCTTCAATGACGAGTCCCAACACGGGGAGGGAACGGATGCATCTGTTGGGACGGACCCGATGATTGTTGTATGAACAACGCTAATTATTTGTATGTCAACTCAATTCCCTTCCCCGACAAGGACCTGTCAATCATCCTGTCACTCCGGCAGAGGTATTGATCAGATATCCGTATCGGTGTCTTTGTCTTCCCACCACTTCATGGTGGAGGTACGTCCTTGAAAATGACTCTCGTCGCGTCGGCGGTCACAATGGCGTACGAAGCAGGGAATGCGTACGCAAGTTCTTTTGGCGTGTTCGGGTCATCACGGGCAGGAAGTCGCTGGTTTGCGTGTCGCGCGATTCACGAGGCGCCGAGGGCGGAATTGTCGCATGAAGTGCACTGCAACCCGAGGCCTCAGGCTGGTGACAGCAGACCGAACCTCTTGCTTCCTCTCGCATCTACCATCTAGGGATTCTCCTGTACCTGTCTCACACGCGTTGGTGTTGCCGACACCCCTGCTGGGCGATGGGTAGATTCGGCGAGCGCCAGTCCATCAAATTTATCCATCCGAGGCCGTAAACTCTGATTCCTTCCGACGGTTAGATACCCCCACAGGATGGGATGGGATCGAATCCTCTACAAAGCGCCCAGTGATCTGATCTTTCGTTCCTTGGTTGGATAGCCGTGTTCAGTCGTCCGGCTAGCTGGATTCGAACGGGAGTTCCCCACATGAGTACCACATTGCCCACCTCTTGACCGAGTCGACCGTAGCCCATGACCTAGATTTGATCGTGAAACCTGAAGCTGGCAACCGCTCGCTCGTGATTTCCACACTAACGGATGAGTATCAAAGATTGATGCCCCGGGGTTGAGGCCGCTTTCCACAGGTTCCTAATTTAATGATGTCTATCACAACACGAAGACGCTGCTTTGTCGGGTCTTCGTCGTATCTTCCAGGGATGAGCGCACGAGGCGCAACGCCCAGAACGTCATTTCTTTGATTCACGGGTTCCTTGCGGGCCTAGTCTTGAATTTGACAGAACCGAAACCCAACATCCCCCTTGTTCTTTTGTTTCCAGATATTATTGCCTCAACTCTTCTCCCAACTCCGCCCAAACCGGGGTTGTACGAGGAACATAACGTGTATTCGGCCCACTTATCTATTCCAATAAAACGATCTCTACTATCAGCCGTCCCAGAGCCCGCACGGGGGCCCTTCTATAAACACTATGATTCATAAACGGAGGCGGAACAAAGTGAACGCATGTTTTTGTAGTTCCGTTCACATAAAGTAGATCCGTTGTGTGTGCGGAAGGAGGTTCCTTATTGCAATCCCGAGAGGTAATCGGCGGAACGACTCTAATAAGGGGCGGAGATGATGGCGGGGTAGCGTCGGTCGCGGACCAAGCTTCGAACTGGTCCGTGGGATCAGGAAGGGATATGGATGGATTCCATAGAATCGTTCGCCCGGCGGAACAACAGGGTGATGTTGGCCCCGGAACGGTCATTAGTCAACAAAGTCGCAACGTCAAAGAGGCGTACCACTGGGATTTGAATGGATAATGAGAGACCGTGAAGCTTGAAGGTTTGCATTCCCACGAGAGGACCCTGAGGAAGGAGAGGTACCTAGTCCTCGATTATCGGATAAGTACGTCAAGTTCACCCTCTCCTGAGTCGCCTCCCGAGTATATGATCGTGGCTGTACGCGTCAAGCGTTTTAGGACCTTCAATGGGAGGGCGCGCAGCGATCGTTCACCAGAGGGCCCCGGACACGATTAATTGATCACGGGGGCCGTGCCAATTGGAACCCCTCAGCGTGCCCTTCATCTCGTAACCTGCGTGTACCCGCATGGGGGTATCTTTCGTCGGGTGTTTGAGTAGGATAATGACTGAGCGGCGTTTGAGCTATTCCTATGCTCGCCCAGGGAGGGAGGCTGATCGACGGTTCGGCGCATAGCCCAGTTTGTATCGGAGTTGCAGTTCGCTTGGTGGTCGATCACTGGGTAACCTGAAATGCGTCTCTAACTGGCACCACCACCGCGCGTCACTCGACCAACATCCACGCGCTCGGCGTCGAGTGGGTCAGAGCCTCGAACCTGGCGTCGAGATGGAGGTACGTGTCAAAACATACAGTATTGATTTGACTCATCGATGGCGTTGATGGAACTTAAACAAGGTATTCAACTGAGAAGTACGAACTTGGGGCTGATTACGTCCTGCAATATCAGCTGCATGATATTCAGAAGTGTTATCTCCACGTTTCTCCCATACCCCGCGACAGTGATGTTCGTCTATTTTCTGTTTCGGCGTTCTCAACCCGTCCCGTCAGATGATTCGGGCGTCTTTCATGCAGGAGCTCTCGCTGAAATGTACTTGGAACCGCCCTCTGGGATTTCCGCATTATCACCCGCGAAAACCCACCTCGTATTGTTCAATCAGCGATATCGCGATGCGTCACTGGTGATATCACCCCCCATCCCTCTCCGCACGATCACTGCTGGGCTAAATACGCACGGCTCTTACGCCAACGAGAGCTTCCGGTCGACTCAGAAGCGGGGGCGATGACACGCATCCGCAATCTATTCTTCACAGACACCAGTCGATGGCGCGAGACACCTACCGAATGCCGGAAGCCCACTCATCTGTCCGAGGTCGTCCGTGACATAGGCAGTGTGATGCGCTCACAGACCCATATCCTACCATTATCTTACCGAGGAGCCAAACCCGCGGTCCGCTCGGCCATCCCGGAGGATGGAGAGCCGGTGACAGCGTTCACCGTCAATAAACTAGACCTCGCAGTATAACCTCCTAACGCAAACACACTCGTGGCTACTGCCCAATACACTCCGTCAGATAAGACCGCGGGTTCATGACAACACACAATATAAAACGTGGACCCCGAGTCGCATCTGAGCGAAGTGGTCTGGTCAAGGGAGACGGGACCAATGCGGGGTAAGTTGTCTCTAAAGCCGCGAGTCTCAGACATTCATTTATCCTCCTTCTCCACAGGTCTGGCTGCCGTCATCCCATTCAACGCTATGACCCACTAGGCGATCCGTACGCTAATGAATAACAAACAAGAGGTACGTTTACTTGATCAGCAACAAAACCACCTTACATCACTCACGATATCAATTGCAAGGGCGGTATTAATGGAAGAGGTCGATCTCGACCACTCTCAAAACTGCAAATTTGTACAACTAGATTCTGCCGCACAACATCAATAAGTACCATTCACCATTGGTGATTAAGCGGACAGACCAAAGAGACCTCCCATCAGCGACAGGCGCGCGGTTGATTCTCTTCCACGATCACGAGGACTACGCAGCCTATACAATCCATCTCCATGCAGCATCATACTACAATTCACGAGCTCACCAAAGGCCAGATCCCATTGATTTCTGATGTTGTCGAACCTAATCCCAGTCCCTATCGAACGCAGAATACAGCGGCCTGATGCGCAATACACCTCCGCATCTGCATTCACTATTCTCTTTGTTCAGAGTGGGTTTAAGGATACGCCGGTACCTGGAGAATGAATTGTCGCTAGCATGATAAGACCTTGTGTTCTCGTAACGTGTCGGCTGGGTGGTCGCGTAAGTCATACAT
>Ga0307513_10000761_pt1 | contig 46540 bp, 33 predicted proteins | sample 15_EM_MG_FD_202174 | JGI IMG/M metagenome (GOLD analysis project Ga0307513, IMG submission 202174) | Populus trichocarpa ectomycorrhiza microbial communities from riparian zone in the Pacific Northwest, United States - 15_EM | ecosystem: Host-associated > Plants > Roots > Unclassified | place...
TACAGTGGACTGCTGGTTTGACTGAGTGTCATGAGAAAACGGGATCACTAGGGGAGGGGTCATCACGGGGGAGGGAAAGAATCTCATCGCATACTTTGAAAAGAGCTAAATTTCCTTGGTGCCTTATAGCTGAGGGGTGTTCCATGGGGTCTTTGCGGCAGACAAAGTAGGATAGATACTGTAGGAGAGTATGAGGCAGGTTACCTAGCCTGATCCATTAAAAACCCAAGCTCAACGCAGCCATTACACTGAAGAAGCTGGGATGGATCTGGCATAGATACTGTATTGGCGAGGACATCATCTCAACGACCCACCCTACCAACACACTACGGTAGCGGAACGGAGCCTCTGCAGAAATCACTCGGTTCAGGGGTTGACGGAAGGTGACTCTTGGCATATCGGCTGCCTCACGTGGCTTGATTGTCTAACTTATGACAAGGGGATTTAGTGCTCGTTGCTGTAAACTGATTATGCCCTCCTTTCCAGAATTCTCTATCTGTTTTTTTTGCTGGTCTTTCACTATAATTTGGCTTTCTTTCTGGCCATTCTGTGTTTTTAGGGTGGAGCTGGTGGGGCGGACTTGAGGATGAACTGTTTCACACGGTGCAAGTTTTTTTCTGGATAGGTTTATGGGGTTTCTGAAATGGGATATATACTGTTCATGAATCTGGATTAAGACTGATACCTTCATTTTTAGGACACACACACACTACTTATGATGGTTGATTTTTCCTTCATTTCATCGCATTTTCTGGCATAACTGTTCTATGATAACGAACTAGCCCTTTGGCGCAGCTTCCAGCCACCCTTTATAAATCTCCTCAAACCGGGTCCCCTCACCCATGATGATCGTGCAAACGGCCTTCGCACTCTCACCCCACTTTTCGGCCCTCTGCATCTCCCCCAGCGCCGCCCAAGAAATACACAATTGAGACATTGTGGGCATCGCGTGGATATCTATGTACCCAACTCTACTTATGCTTCCGTCATCGCCGAACTCGAATCCAAGTGCATTTAACAAATTCATGCTGACCGCTATCCCCTCTCGGGGCCAATGTTGGTGGTACGTTAAGGCTAGCGCCCAGTACACATCAAGGAGTTCTAATCGTGGGAAGTCGCTTGGGGGAAGAGTGTATGTCTTTTCGACCTCTGAAATGCATTTCTTCAAAGCCCCTTGTTGTGATAGCGGATCAAGAGAAGGGAGGAGGGTGGCGAAGGATTCTAGGATCGAGGCTCTGTTCTTACGGACTTGAAGGGATTCTTCCGTTTGAATTGCGCAGTATGCACAGGTACAGGTGAAACCGTAGCGATCTTGTAGATGAGTTTGCCGGGACAGCAGATCCCTATAGAGCGAGACATAAGGCGTAAAGAGTTCGGAGCCGGAAGGAATATCTGCTGCTGCGCGGAGGATCATGACATCGCTAGATTACGTTAGCTTGAGTATATCAATGTGTCCGTAGTGTGGAGGGGAGGGTACCCGAGGAACGAACGACGTGTGTTGGCCCAGCACGCGTGGTTCATGAAGGAAGGGAGAAGCCACAGTCCTTCGCCGTACGGGGGCTCTTCTAGGAAGGTATTTATGTCGTGGTATGACGGTGTGAAGCAATTTAGGTCATATATGTCCCTGATCGTTTCTCTGCTCCCAATATTAGCTGAGCGACAATCACGGCCGCAATTTGAAAGAACACTCACGTGTTAAGAGCATAGGTGTCACCGATAGTTTTGGGTTCCAGGCTTTCTTTTCCCTTCCAGAGCTCAAAGAATCCTTTCTGCAGACCCTTCTCGTTGTGTAACCTTTCGGCAACCTCGAGAATGCAATCTAGCTTCATACCCTTCAACCTTTCGGCGTTGTCGAGGTCTCCGTCGGAGAGATAAACGAATTGCAGAGCTTTACTGACGAGTAATAGATCTCCGGCCTTAACGTCTTTTGTCGTATATAACCCCTTACCGAATCTGCCGACTTTGACTTCAACGGGCCCGGTATAATCCGCGACATCGAGATAGGAATTTGGCCTCGTCTTCAGCCCCTTTCTAATCCTTACCCAATCGTATTCCCCCTTGGTCTCTGCGATCCGTTGCTGGCATTTCTCGAGCAGGAGCTTTCCTTTGACATTCAAGGGATCGAGTGTCACCAACTTCTGGAGGTTTGATTCCGCCGCGACATAGTTCCGCGCAGCATAGTGGCACTCAGCCAACTTGAGAGAGTTTTTGGGATCTGACGGATTGGCTGACATTGCTGCCGTAGCATCTTGAATGGCCGTGTCGCGAAGGGAGAGTTTTAACGCTGCCTGAGCACTGTTTCGTTGTATCAGGTCAGAGGACACCGAGTCTACTGGTTGGTGTAGGGCTTGCTTGTAACTATCCCGTCAGCACCTAAATCCGACTCTTGCGGCTGTAGGGAGATGTTACAGATCAAAAGCACCCCAATATGATTCCTGAGCATATAGGATATTTCCTTTCTCTTTAAGTTCTTCTCTGCCTTTCTCCCGCCACCCCTGTGATACATGAAAGCCTTCGGGAATGAGATCGGAGGTGCTAGGAAGGGCATCCCAGTCGCTTCGATGCCTGACCGTCAAGGCGACAACGCATTCATCATCCTCCCTGGTTTGGAACCCGACCAATGGCTCTTTGATCAAAGCATACCACTCTCCCTCCATCTTCCTCCAATTATTCTGTATCTCTAAAATACAGTTTGTCCCCTTCTCATCCGACCAAACCCCATTCTTTGTGCGCAGCACAAAGTATCCGCCCCGCAACCGCCCGCTCTTACGCACATCTTCAAGGAGTGTGTAGCTCAATTGGTCCAACGGCAGAACGCTAGGGCCTGGGCTGGCTAACAAGCCTCTAACCAGCAATCGTAGAAGCCCAAGGATACTAATCTCGGCATGGTTCTCGGGAAAGAGCAAGACGATAGTCGTCCTGTAGAAGGCCCAAGCAGCGAGGATCCCTAGAGAAGTATTTATTATGAACGTCAGCATAGTATTTTCGTCTCTCTGTTGGGGGTTTGGGGAAAGCAATGACGGCGATGAAGAAGAGAGATTTAGTTTTATTTTCTCGAAAGGCTTTCTGTTTTGAAATGGGAGACCCCGCTGGCTGGAGTGCCAACAGAGCCATATATAGCAGGACACGTAGTGCGCATCATGTCGCACGAATAAAAGGGAGGAATTGATGGATGCGGGTACCTACATCGCTTCTACTTTTTGGACGTACCGGTGTGTAAGGCGGACAGCGAGAGGGGGCTCGTAGCTGAATTAGAGGTTAAAGTTACTGTTGGATCTCTCGCGAATTGTGGGGGCAAGGGAGCGCACGGGCCAATTGATGAAAGCGAGGCGAAGAAGTTAAGGGTTAGGGTTGCAGTGGGTGTCTCACTCGTGATTCTTTTTTTCTCACTTTGAGAGAGAAAAAATGGGAATAAGTGAAGACTCAAATTTCACATCTTGTATCTAGCAGAAAGGAGAACGAAAAATAAACAAGAGAAGGCAATCGACAGGAAAGAGGAAGGGAAAAGGAAAAAAAGGAAAAGACATTTTAGGGAGACGAAAAACGCGAAAACATAAATGATAACAAAAGAAACATCATTATGACCGCGCAGACATCATTATACTCGTACTTTCATCCTGGGAAAAACAGCGACGACAAACACCATCAAGGAGGAAAGGGGGGGGCAGAAAAGGGAAGAAGAAGAATTTAAAAAAAAGGAAAAGAAAAGAAAAAGGAAACCATAGACTACGACATATATGAGCCCCCTTTCTTTCTTTGTTCATCTTCCTCACACTTTCCATCATTCTATCCTCTGTGTTTTCCCCATCTGCTCTCTCGCGCTCATCCTACCCTACCCACCCACCCACCCCCGGACAGAAAGAAAAAAACTTATTTATTTGGCCAAGTTCTCAGCGAACCACTTGCAAAGATGCGAAACGGTCGGATGAGCCCAGATCAGGGTGGGGGGGATCTGGACCTTGAAGGTGTCTTTGAACTGCTTGCGTAGGCCGACGGTCATGACCGAGTCCATTCCGAGTTCGGAGAGGGGTCTGTGCGGGTCGACGTCGTCGGGGGAGGATAAGCGGAGGACCGAGGCGACATCGGCCTTAATTTGCTTCTCCAGGTGCTTCTTCAGCTCTGCTGGGTTGGTGGGGAGGGAGAGGCCCGTGGAGGCGGTGTTCGACTTCTTGGTGGACTTGGACTTCCTGGTTGAGGAAGCGGTAGGGGCGGCAGAGGGGGAGGTGGTGGGCTTTGCGTTCTCGGTGAACCACTTGGTTAGATGGGCGACAGTTGGGTGAGCCCAGATCAAGGTTGGCGGGATGGTGAGCTTGAAGGTGTCCTTGAACTGCTTGCGCAGGCCGACGGTCATGACCGAGTCCATCCCGAGCTCGGATAGAGGGCGGTGGGTATCCACGTCATCGGGAGAGGAGAGGCGGAGGACTGAGGCGACGTCGGCCTTGATCATCTGCTCGAGGTGCTTCTTCAAGTCTGCTGGGTTCGAAGGAAGAGCGCTACTGGAGCTGCTGGGGGTAGACTTCTTGGGGGACTTTGATTTTTTGGGCGCACTGGAAGTGGTGGTGGCGGAGGGTGCGGATACTTTGGCGTTTTCGGCGAACCATTTGGTCAAATGTGCGACGGTTGGGTGAGCCCAGATGAGGGTTGGTGGGATGGTAACCTTGAAGGTGTCCTTGAATTGTTTTCGGAGACCGACAGTCATGACAGAGTCCATTCCGAGCTCGGAGAGAGGGCGGTGGGTGTCAACATCATCGGGAGAGGACAGGCGAAGGACCGATGCGACATCAGCCTTGATTGTCGCCTCGAGGCGCTTCTTAAGGTCGGCGGAGTTTGATGGAGCGGTAGTAACAGGGGCTGACTCCTCTTCGTCTTCGCTGTCTTCCTCCTCGCTTTCGGAGTCGACCTCAGGTGGTGGGCGGCGGGCCGCGATATCGGTGAGGATAGGGACCGCGGGAGTGGCGCCCTCGTCGATTGGTAGGGAGCGGACCACAACGACCTGAGGAACGTCATACTTGGCGGCATACTCCCAGGCGCGGAATGCTTCGTCACGAGTGACGCCGGTGATGCCCTTGGTCTCCATTTCGGCGTTGATAAAGTCAGCAGAGGCGGAGGCAGACATACCATGACCGTTCCAAGCGGTCCACAAGAGTGAGAGAGCGTTATCGCCGGCATTGCGACGGTAGCTGGCGAGAGCGTCGAGGAAGGCGTTGCCGGAGGCGTAAGCACCCTGCCCGGGGAAGCCGAAGAGTTGACCGCAAGAAGAGAAGAGGACGAAGAAGTCGAGAGTTCCGACGGGGAAAGCATTGTGAAGCGCCCACGATCCTTCGACCTTGGGGGTGAGGGCGTTCTTGAAGGATCGTTCGGTGGCTTCGTGGATGAGGGCGTCTTCCATGATACCAGCGGCGTGGACGACACCAGTGACAGGGGGGAGAGACAAATTGTCGAGAGCCTTCTTGAGATCCTCACTAGCGCCGGGCTTGCCGAGATCCAAAGAAATAGTGTTGACGGCAACTCCCAAAGCTTCGATGGTCTTGACCTTGTTGATGATGTCGGCGTTGGGGCCGCTGGCCGTGTCAGACCAGGTAGACCTCAGTGGTAGGCCCTTGCGGGAGAGGAGGACAAGGCGGCGGGCACCCTTTTCGGCCAACCAGCTGGCAACTTCGAGACCTAAGGCACCGAGACCACCAGTGATGAGGTATGTTCCGTCAGGTCGGATCTTGATGGCGGACTTCAGGTCGCTTCCAGGAGCAAGCGAAGCCTTAGGGAGGGCACGGAGACGGGCAATCTTGCTGACACCGTCACGGACGGTCACCACATCGGCATCGTGGATGAACTTGAGGACCTGGAAAGGGAAGGCAGGCTCGTCAATGTCAATCAAGCCACCCCACAGGTCAGGTTGCTCGGAGGCAATGATACGAGCAAGACCCAACATTGAGGCAGCGGCAAGAGAGTATTCGCTCTTTGCGTTTTGGACTTCCTCGGTGATTACCCAGAGCTTGGCTGAGGAGTTGAAGGTGTTGAGACGCTTGGTGGTTTCAAGGAGCTTGAGGGTATTGGCAAAGTTGGTTTGGGGGAGTCTCTCGATATCTTCGAGCTCATCGGGGAGGACGATAACTACGGTCCCGGTCTTGTGGAGGACATTAGAGTGTGATTCAAGCTCGCTAGGGCTCTCAATGACTTTGACATTGAGACCACGCTTAGTGAGGGTCTTCTTAAAGGGACCGAGGAAGGAATGAGCCTTGTCGGCAACAAAGACGACGTTGTTGAGCGGAGCGGAGGTGCTGTCAAGTTGGGCGGTGGTCCAGTGGAGGTTGTGGGCGAGGGACTCGACGCTGCCGCTGACACCGGGGGTACCGTCGAGCGGGGAGAAGCGCATACCACGGAGCTTGGCGAGAACCTTGCCATCCAGAGCAGTGACAACAACTTCAGCAGTCCAGTCTTGGTCGGGGACTTCACGGACGTAGATCAATGCGGTAGGTGGGGGAGGGGCGGCAATGGTGATGCTATCGATATGTGCGGGCATACGGAGGGTAGGGTACTTGTAGAAAACGGCGGAACCAATGGAGGTGGCGGCATCCAGGATACAAGCCCATGAGGTAGGGTCCCATGGGAGGTCGGTTGATCCATCAGGAAGGGCGTTAACCTTAGCGATGAACTCGCGGTCACCCTCGACGTGGTTCTCAACGGTCCAAGGGAAACCCATGGCAGCGACACCGATGTCGGAGAGGTAGTCGATGGCCCAATTGGCGTGTCTCTTGAGTGTGCAACGGGCATAGACGTCGTCAATGGGGAAGTATTCCTCTTCGAGCTCGATGGGGTTGGCAGGGACTTTGGCGGTGGTGTGAGTCATCCAGGACAACTCGTCGCTCTTGTCCTCGGTAGCGACCAGGCGAGAGCGGATCTTGAGGGCCTTTTTTTCTTGGTAGACAACTTGGACTTCACGGGGAGAAGCAGAGGAAATGGGAACGGGGAAGCGGAGGACGACATCATAGACGGAGATACACTCGGCGGCGTGGATGAAGGTGTTGATGAGGACAGCGGCGGGTGCGATCTCAGTTCCGTGGAGAGGGTGGCTGAGAGGAAATGGCTTGCAGGTCTCGTCAACAACAGTTTGCCAGACACAGGTGTCATTGATACCAGAAACTTGAGTCTTGGCTCCAAGGAGGACGTGAGCATTGACGTCGTGGCGCTCGGCGGCGGAGGCGGTCGGGGTGCCAACGGTGACCTCATGCCAGTATTTCTCGTGCTGCCAGACGGTAAGAGGGAGGCTAGGGACCCAGGTCTTTCCGACAAACTCCTTGAAGTTGACGACGGCACCGTTGGCGTGGAGGCGGCCCAAGGCGGTGTTGATTCCTTCCCAGGCGGGGTGGTTGCGGCGGATAGTGGGGATAACGACAGACTCATCCTCACCAATCTCCATGAGGGTCTCGTTGATTGAGTGAGATACCAATGGGTGGGCAGAGACTTCCAAAAAGACCTTGTGTCCGTCCTCAGCAGCGGCCTTTACGGCGGAAGTGAGCCAGACAGGACCGAGCATGTTGTTGATCCAGTAATCGCAGTTGCGCAGCTTATCCGTGCGAGCATCGAGATCCGATGTGGAGTACAACTTGATATCGGCCTGCTTGGGAGAGATAGTATCCCCGAGAAGTCCAGTGAGAGCTGGGCCGAGGAAAGTGAGGAGGGGACTGTGGAAGGCAACATCGGACTTCACGACACGAACTTGCTGTTGCTGGGTAGCAAGATAGTCGGAGTACTCCTTAATGGCTTCGGGAGTTCCGGAGACAACAGTAGATGTTGGCGAGGCGTGGATGGAGGCGTTGATATCCTTGCGAGACGCGCAATCCTTCTCAACATCCTCGAAAGGAATATCCACCAAGATCATAGCCCCCTTACCGGCAACATCTGGACGTCCATACAGGCTGGCCCTGATACTAGCAACACGGGCACCCTCAAGAAGAGTCAGAGCACCGGTGGTGACGGCAGCGGCGATCTCACCAACCGAGTGACCGATGATGGCAGCAGGCTTGATACCACGGGATTTGAGGACTGCGGCGAGACCAACGTGCATAGCAAAAGTCAATGCCTGAATCTTATCAGTGGTCTCGAAATCACCAGTCTCAAGTGCTTGTCTTGGAGAGAAGCCCAAAGTCTCTTGGTAGGTGGGCTCGAGGGTGTCAATGACCTTCGCAAATTCAGGCTCGGTCTTGAGGAGCTCGACTCCCATGGATGGGTATTGGGCGCCGTGGCCGGAGAAGACCCAAACGACGTCATTCTTAGTGTTTCCAGAGACAGTACGAGCCTTGATGATGGTTGGGTCATCGATCCCCTGGGAAAGTTTCTCAAGGCTGGCGATGGCACCCTCATGGTTCTCGGCAACGATGGAAGCACGGACGTGGTGGTGGGCGCGACGGGTGGAAAGAGTGGCTGCAATGGCGGACAGAGGGATCTTTGCACCATCGGTCTTCAACCATTCCGCTAGCTTAGCAGCTTGACCCTTGTACCACTTCTCTCCTGGACCAGATAACGTGAGGATCACAGGGCGGTTGTTCTCCTCTTCTTTGAGAGTCTCTCTGGAAGGAGCCTCCTCCAACACCAAGTGGGAGATACTGCCTCCGTATCCATATGAACAGACACCAGCCCTAAGCTTCTGGTCTGGGCGAGGCCAGGGCCTGGCATCACGAACAACTTCGAGGCCGCTGTTGGCCCAATCGACAGCAGGGTTCAAGGTCTGAAGGTTGGCTTGAGGGGGCAATTGGCGGTAGTGAAGGGCGAGGGTTGCCTTGATGACACCGGCAACACCAGCACCAGCTTCAAGATGGCCGACGTTAGGCTTGACGGAACCGATGTAACATGGGTTCTCAGAAGTGCGACCGGCGGCAGATCCGTAGACGGATGTGATAGCGGAAACCTCCTTAGGATCGCCGACGCGGGTGGAAGTAGCGTGAGCCTCAACGAAATCAATTGTGCTAGCATCGAACCCGGCAGCGCTGAGCGCCTTCTTGTAAACCTCCGCTTGTGCTTGGGGGTTCGGTTGCATGATGCCATTGGTTCGGCCATCCTGTCCGACGGCGGTACCTTTGACGACGGAAAGGATCTGATCGCCATCGCGGATGGCATCCTCGACACGCTTCATGATGACAACGGCGGCACCTTCACCACGACCGTATCCCTTGGCCTCAGCATCAAAAGATCTGCAGCGACCTTCGGGTGATGTAGCACCGGCAACGTCAAGAACACGGATAAGACCAGGTCCGCACATAGCGTTGACACCACCGACGACAGCAACCTCAGATTCGTAGTTCTCGAGAAGTTGCTTTGCGTGGTGGATAGCAATGAGGGAGGAAGCGCAGGCAGCATCCAAGGCAATGGAGTTTCCGTGGAGATCAAGGAGGTATGAGATACGATTGGGGACACCGCAGAAGGAAGATCCAACACCCATCCAGGCTTCAATTCCAGGCAAATCTTCGAGCATGAGGCGGCCGTAGTCGTCCGAGTTGACACCCATCAAGACGGCGGCGTCGCTGCCGGCAATGTCGTTGGGAGAGATACCTGCGTGTTCCAATGCCTCCCAGGCAACCTCAAGACAGATACGTTGCTGAGGGTCCATGAGCTCGGCCTCGCGGGGTGAGATACCGAAGAAACCGGCATCAAAGTTCTCGAGGTTGTCAAGGAAGGACCCTTTTGTGGTGATTTCCTTTAGGAGTTCGGGATTGCGAGGGTCACGCCTGTAGTACGGCTCCCACCTATGGGAAGGAACCTCGCTCACTGCATCCTTCTTGTCGAGCATGAAGTTCCATAACTGCTCGGGGCTGTTAACACCTCCGGCGAAGCGACATCCAATGCCAACGATGGCAACATCGGGAATATTCTTCTATATCGTGCAAATTGGTTAGTATTTTGGCTCTTCGGGTCTGAAAGAAGAGTGTCTTTACTGTAGTTCCAGACATGTTTACGAGTGCGAATTTTAAGAGTCGTAGTTCTTGAAATTCAAAGTCTTGATGAATGGAGAATATTGGTTGGGTGGTTGGGCGGCTGGGGTCGGGGGTACGAAGAGGAGTAGGGGTTGATTATTCGGAGCAATTAGAGGTTATAAAGGGTTGAGTCCTCAAAAATTGAAAAGGCAAGAAAATGAGAAAATATTTCCTCCTATCGTCTGTGATTGCAGCGGCAGTGTCGTAGTCGTCACTGAATCTGAGAAGTAGGTTGAGATTTTGCTGATTTGGGGGGATTTAGGAGTTTATATATGGATTCTCACGATAGATCTGGCTACGATATCAGTGATAGTATAACCGTCTATTTCCTGGGTTCTAGCTCTAACTGCTACGGAGGTTTACACAAGAACTTCACGAATACACATCTGGAAGCTGGGTTCTTCAGCCTGCCTAAAGCTGGTAATCCACAAAGAGTAAGTTTCAACGGATTTCACTCGTGTCCATTGATTCCGCCCACCGTGTTGCCTCGGGAAACACGGGTGATCGGACATTAGAGCCGATGAGTGAATGGCTTTCTCTAGCTAGAGAATGGTAAATCCGGGGCTGGGGGCTAAATGGAGAGTATCGTACTTGGTGTTGGAATATTGACCCTAACCGTAGGTTTACCTAGCATTACCTTGGCTCTACTAGAGATATGGGAGACCTAGGATCCGTCAAAACCGAGGCTTTCCCTATTGTGGAGTTTTGCTAATACCGGTGTGAGTAATGACGATTTTGTTCCCAACTGTCGGAGTGAAGGGCTGCTTTTCGTATCATATGGTGCATATGCCCATGCACGCAGGTCTTCCGTTTGATAAAGCGATTAGATAAGATATGGGAACCGTTATGCCCCAGATTAGGTCGGAGATCGAGCACTTGGGGGGAGCTCGATTCAGCCAGTTTATCGTGTCCTTCCCCGAGTAGTATGCGTTGTAAATCAAGTCCGATGACGATGTGGTTTCCCTGCATGTGTACGGAGGTGTCGATTGGATATACCGTTGACATAATTGACACCTTCACTCAATCCCGGACCCCTCACACCATTTCGCTCGTAATCACGAGAAGAGGACCCGTGATTGTTAAGCCTAGCAGGAACCGTTTTGAGGCATCACGGCCAAGCCTAGTATAGGGTACGGAGAGAGAATGTGTGTGTAGTAGCTAGCATTTCGGAAATTAAGTGCAGTGATTTTCGGAGGTTCCCTCCCTAATGACTAGTCCAGTTCTGCACGTGAACCCCCAGTCCCGGGAGCCTTGGTTCACTCTACATACCGGATGCGCAAGCAGGGACCTATCTGCGGAACCGGCGATATATCCAGGGACCCAGGGTAAATCTTGTAAAGTTTCAGCGCCTTACTAAATCTTCGTGTAGTGGTAACCCGACTCCAGTTAAGAGGGCCGTTGCCAAGCCCTCGTTCGAGTAAAGTCCGCTAAGCGAGTGGTGTGATTGGCCAACAACAACCACTGACTGCTAGTCCTTTAGAGCGTGCACCGGGTAGATTTCTTGAGCTTGTAATTTCTATGCCGTGGAGCATATTTGAGTCGATTTTTTCTTTAAGGCTTGGATATCTGTACCCGATAGAAGTAGGGCGTGGTATCATGGATTCGGGAGGAGTGAATGGTATTTAATCTTCATACTCCCGCCTGTCCCATCGCTGCAATTGCTTCTCCTAGGGCGGCTGCGAGGGGTCTTGTTTTCATGTTGTTAGCTTGGCTTCGGTGAATCGTAGTTTCTTTCCTATTCTTAACCCGTAACTTTAGAAGTGATTGTGGCTTTCTCCAGGGATAATTTTGGTACCTTTGCGTTGCCCAGAAAAGCAAAAGGAGAGCTGGTCTTACCGCTTTGGAAGATATTTCTCTATCATGGCTTTGGTCGCAACATGGGCACCATTGGGCCCACAAGGCCTGTTAGACGTCGCTGCCAACAGCTAATCCATAACGGATGTATCAGGTTCCCGTAGGCTGGTGCTCCCCGGGAGGTAACGGTAGCTATGTGATCTAGTCCAAACCACATACCGGAATGTTAATCCTAGAAAGCCGTTGGCTAGAAATTTTCTCTAATGGGCGTGCGAGTGCTGGGGGAGATATTTCCGTATAGCGGCAATATGATCCCAGTCTTGTAAGAAAACATCTCCCTGGGCACTCGTGCTGTTCTTTCTGTAATTTCGGTGTTCCTCCTGTTTCTATGGACACATCTGTTTACACGAGGTTTTGGAAGATTTTCTGGAAAAATAAAACCTGGAGCCGGGGCTCCTTATCTATTAGTTAGCGCAATGAAGGTCCGAACACCTAGTTCTATTACCTGTAGGTTAAGATATTGGGAATTTAGATATATCAAAGGAGGAAATGAAGCCACGACATAATACTGAATAGAGTAGGACTTTCTTTGGCTGCTCGGAATTTAGTTAGCCGATGTAGAGGTGGTATTGAGCATCCCGAGTGACTAAACGTGAATGGAACCTTAACCTCGAGGAAATTTTCGGTCCCTTGACTCCCCCCCACACCAAGGCCCCTCTGACAGCTGAGCCGCGGCTAGGTTGCGAGTATTCGAGGGCAATATGAGCTATAGGTGGACATCGCTTGGTGTGGAATCTTTTCTTCGGGGGTGTTTCCTAGATCTCTTCCATAGTGCAACCCCCTATACGGCGAGAAGGGTTATAATGTATATAGGCCGGCTGCTATTCCATTAATTATTTTCATGGGTTGGGGTGACTTTATAGGTGACCACGCGCCTGCAAATTCTAGTTATTATGGCCTTGAGGGTTGAAGGTGGACAAAAGTTGGTGGTACTTACTCTCTCTTGTAGGTAATTTTTCGGAAGAGATTAGTGTCTGGCTCTCATAGCCCGTTGGTGTTTGGTCTTGTCGAAATCCTCCGTGGAAGACCTATCCACTACGTAATAGGCCCCGGTGAGCCATCAGGGGCGAAGAACCTGCTGGCCCGCTCGGCTGGTGTTAGAGTGTGTAATGTTGTGGTGTAAGGGGAAAGGTGGCTCACCTTAACCTTTTGGCTGGAGACTTTGGAGGCCTTTGTGCAGGATAGACTCAACGCTGCCCCTTGGTATTTTCGAGTTTGTAAAGTTCACGATGGCGGCTTACATGACCGACGCGAAGCACATCCCCTACCTCAGGAAAACCCAAAAGAGCTTATAACCAAGCCCCTTTTTTCTCAACAGATACACCAGCAAGTAGATCAGCAACACAACCTTCACATTAAACAGTGGGTGGCACCCCTTCTGATATTTAAGGCCTAATACTAACATACATTGATTCCAACAAGTTTTGCGGCTGCTACCTCTGAGGATCAGAATAGAAACGGCCTCGAGTAGACCGAGAGTAACCGCACTGTGCCGACGGCTCACCTATTATGAGTATAAATGGACCTCACGCTGGTCCGAGGCATCAGAGTTTAGAGGTAAAACTGATCTCTACATTTTAAGCGCCCCTAAGCATCCTAGCTACCATTGCGCATGAGACTAATAAGGTCAGTTTTCTACCCCTTTTGGTTCGAGTTCGACGCACTTGCTTAACTTTTACTGCTCTGTTACTCTAATGAGGCATAGTGACTCGAAGGTTGCACAAATGGTAGCTACTGCGGTGGGTGGTTCTGACAGCGCCTAGCGACTCTGATACAATTTCAAGGTTTGCTAACTCCGAGCGGTAGTTCCGTGATGTTACTTGTGGTGCGCAGTCTTAATTTAGGTCTTAACAAAATATTGATTGATATGTGAAATAGCGTTTACCACTACTCTACTATGTAGTTGTAGCGCGGCCGAGTTGAAGTTGGACACTTTGTATGGGAATTGCCACTTTAGATGCCCACCCTAACTCGGCCGCGCGGATGCAGACTCCTCAGCATTACCATCAACAAATCCGAAAAGATATTGCGCTATGCGGACGTTAGGTGGTTTGAGGTCAAATTTGTGCCGTTCGCCGCTGCTGTGAAGGGTAGTGAAACAAGTGATGCGTTTATACAGCTGTAATATCCCCCATGTCAGTTATACAGGGTTGCTTCAGGACTATGGTAGGGGAACTAACGTGTACTGTGAGGGCAGATAGCAGTCAAAACCTCGGGCACCACTGCCGGTGGCACATGGCAGAGTCTCAGTTCCGTTCATGGTAGGACAGAGGACTGGGCCGGGCCAGCATTTATACTAATTGGAGTTAGTTGATTCTTCAGAGATGCAATATCGGGGGCGGTACTTACCATGGCTGGACTATATGTTTGATTTCCGCAAGTATCGGCATTCGTTGCAGTGGAACTTTTGCGAGAAAAGAACGAGGGTAGAGGACTTGCACTCACAATAGTGAGGGAAGCAAGTGCTGCGAGGGCAGTTGTGAGCTGCATCTTGGTCTTTTAGCAGAACTGAATCCGGTACTAAACTAATGAAGGGAAAGCGATGGCCCGTTGAGATTGAGAGATTCTCTTTTAGACCATATATATATATGTATTTCAGAGGGGGTAACGGGAAGATTATAGGTACGTGGATCATGAAGGATAATCAAGAATTTGAGTAGACTAACGAAGTGGCCAGCTCTCTAATGGCTTCAGCCCTTCACTGCCCCCGTCACTAGATGTTGTTTCTTTAAATAAGTCTCGGCTCAAGATATCCGGAGGCCGATTTTCTCTTGCCCTTCCTTATATCTACAGATACTCTGGATTATTCGATTATCCCCCGCCTCTTGCCTTTCGTACAAGGCTGGGAGGGTTTTGAGTACGACGACTCCGCTTAACTCGGCTTGGAGTCCATCATCACCGATGACATCAGGGTTAAACCGCCGGTGTTTGTAACCTCTTAGTGCAAAATGCAATTGAGGCCTTTCATCGGGGGAATGTTCAAGTTAAAAAAAATCCTGTGGCTATGTCGAGGGGTTTTCTGAGAGCTGACGCAGCCATGTAGCCTCATCCCGACGATCTCTGGGTGATGTCCTGGAGGAAGGGGGAGCTTTCAAAATGCCGAGCTCCGACCGGACCATTCTCGTGATTAGTACGACTTGGCGCTCGATTCCATACAATCTCTTAGAAATTACGGCCTGCATGGAGTGATTGGTCATCCGGTAACTACCAGCCACCATGACGGAAAGAAAAAACCCAGCCATTAAAATTATTAAATACCAGACCAATAGCATAGCACAAGCAAGGCAGTTACCTTAACAGTTACAACATTGAAGCTATATTCCAAGCCAAGCCCCCTCCAGCCTCCTGGCAGTAGGCTATAAGGATTGTAGGAGCTTAATTTGGAAAAAATGATTAGGTGGGACCATAGCGAGGTTTTGCCCCTTGTGCGGATTATCTCTCTAGGCATCTGTGCTAGGCAAATCATTAGTGTGAATTTTCTCAGGTTCTCTTGAAGAACTTTACGTGGTTAGAAAACTAGGTATGATAGAGGAATAATGGGGACGATGGTAACCTAAACTCATGCAAGGAATTAGGACGATAGAGGATCAAACCGTTGGCCTGGAGTAGGGAGGTTTGAGAATTACCTTGGTAGGGCTAGTCATTCCCAGTTGTTTATCCTTCTAAAATGTCACATTACCACTGTACGAAGTTAACTGGGCTTTTAGCCGGCACGGCGAAAAGAATTCTACATCTACCATTCATCCCGGCGGAATCCCTGTTATCTCCCTGGCAGCGTAGCGCGTGCTGTCGAGCAGGGCCTTGTTGAAAGCTCGGGGTCGACAGGTTTAGGGGACTGGCGCTCTAGAGGGTAGCTATCAATATGCTGAGCTATTGAGCTACTTCCGAAGTGTGAGGAGCGATCGAAGATGGAGCCTTTACTACTTCTTTATAGTAAAGAAAAAGGTGAAAGGACAAAATAGGGGGTAGAGGGACAGGGCCTCGCCCAATATTTTCCTCTCGCTGCGGATTGATCACTCTTGGATAGATGCCGCTAGAAGAGCCCTCTCAAGGGGTTCGGGCCCGAGAACCATCCCTCCTCCTCCTCCTATCGGCCCTGATAGCCTCTACACAGATACACAGATGCCCGAGTACCCTGCAGAGTCATGCAGGAGCGTTATATCCTTAACGTTCTCGAATCCATGTAGGGTATCATGGGCGTTGGATCCCCTGGCTCAGGCCCAGTAGTCGGGCGCGGCTACAGCCCTTCGGTCCTACTTAGTTGCTTTGATCGATTCTTAGGGAATGGCTTACCCTCGGAATCCAACCTGGAGACCGTCTTAATGACTACTATGTCTTACTAACTTAAGCAAGAAGGGAGACTCTTTGGGTCCTTAGGGAACAAGCTTTCATGATAATTTCAAACTTTGGCTTGCGGAATTGAGGGTAAAGGACTCTGGCCCTCACCTGACAACCGGGTCCTGTGGGCATCGATCCCAAAATCCCAAGATGTTTCATAGCATTAACGTTCGAAGATTATTAATAAGGTAGGTCTCTTGGCCGGTGATTAGCTGTGCTGGTGTAGTGGAAGATCGAGGATGCCTAATGGCTCCAGATACACTCACGGGTTTACGGGAGCGTATCTCAACCAGGGGGTCCAGACTGAATTGATTGGGGCTGAGAAAGGTGTTCATGAATTTGATTGGCTTGGAATAGAAACAGCCTCTTCAACTAGACTTATTTAATAGGGTTTACACAGTTCAACCACGGGCAAGCCGATGCCTCCCAAGAAAATAAGCTAACCATCCAAGCTACTTGTCCCAGGCAAGAAGTACCCGCAAACAGGGGGGGTCTATTTTGTATGAGCGCTCAGACGCGCACAGATGTTTTTCCATATATCTTTTTAATCCCTGTTTGCGGGTACTTGTTGCCTGGGACAAGTACCCACAAGCAGATTCACATTGGGGGTTGGCGAAAGCTTGGGGAAGTTGCCTTTTTGTGGGGTGGTACTGAAGTTGACAATTTCTACGGGACAGGGGCGCGGTCCAAAGCAACATAATACTAGCACTCCGCAACCTAGAGTTAGGAGTCATCGGAGCTCTGCTGCAAATGATATGTGAGCTGGGGAAAAGGGATTATTTGATAATTTCCCCCCCTAGGGATGTTCAGGAAGTGCAGTACTAAAACTAGGCTCCGTATTCACTTCAGTAGCCCTGAAAACAGCCTCGACGGACGTTTGGCCCCCATATGTGGTAAAGGCACTCCTGCGCTGTTTCTCTTGCCGGTATCATACAATAACGCGTCGATTTTATTGGGGCTACTCTTGGCTCATGATCGGAAATAAGCGAGGTAGAGTCTCACAGAGTATCACTCGTGTTACCCCACACTCGACCTGCACCTTCGAAAATTTGAAACTGGAGCGCGATCCCCCCGCGCGGGAACTTTGATATGTTTTATATGCATTGCTAAGCTGATTAAATCTCTATGGGCCTTCGTCAGATGATTGTCCGTAGCGACCATTCAACTAGTTACAAAGCACTAAGTTACCCGTTACCCCTCACCCTCCGGTCGACCCCTGGGAGGCTAAAGATTCTTACAGCCTTGTACAAACAATAAATGTCTCAAGAGTCTCTAACTTCTTTAAGTGCGAGGCATATAGTACCCGAGTAATCGAATTAGCGTGCCCTGTCATCCGGTAGGGAATAGACATCTTCGAGGTAGGATATAAGCTAGTGGTCTAGGCTGATTGGGAGCTGAACCAAAGTCGGATACAGCGATAAGACTAATATCGCATCCTATCGAGGTGTATCTATCTGTGTGGCCCAACCCATCCGACAATATTAGCAAAGCCATTGTGATTGCTCGACTCGACCAGCTAATACAAGACGGGTTCGAAAGAGACATACCCTTGTCTGCACGACTCGCAGCCTATATCCGCTTTCTTGCGTGGCTCTCACCACCGCCCTATGTCTAGGATGTTTGACCTTTTCACATCTGGGTCAGCATTCTATCCTCAGTTTATCTAGAGTAGGTAGATGCCAACTATGGCAGTAGAATCCCCAAGGCACTTGCGACGAGCAGTTTATTTCTCAGCTTGTGCCTTCCAGTCGGGTAGTATTCTACAGCTTAGCAGGGCGATGGTCTTCTTCTTTGCAAGTCTCTCACCATTTGAGATGTGTCACAGCATCATGTCATGCCATGCTGGTGATCCCCCGTTCGGTATCGACTGGATTTATTCCGTTCGTCGCGGCATTTTCACAAAACTCCTTCTAGAAAATCAAACTAGCCAACTACCTCGATTCCCTCGAGTGATCTGCCATGACACTCACCCTGACAACACAACCCAAAACAAACCCCCAGTTTCACCTCATGCTTCAATACACCCCCCTGATCATCCGAGCGTAAGTTTCACCAGCGTGTTTGCGGCCAATCGAGGTATGGTACCATGGTAACTAGGCTTGCATATGCAGGTTTTAATTGGTCATGGACCCGAACCAGAGATGTGGATTTGGCGTTCTGGTACATGCGGTTACGTGGCGGGTTGATTTTGTGATTTCGGCTTTGCTATTCTGATAGAGAATATATCCTCAAGGTGGGAGGTGATATGGTTGGATTCGAATTATTCTAGGGTAACTAGGTTCTCTATATCTCTCGTCTCTCTCTTTTTTTCTCGTTTCTGCCTGTCATGATTACGACCAGCTAATTCAGTGACCAAGTGGAGTACATTATTTAGTACCCACTCGTACGGTACACGGCCGGTGCAAAACTACTATAATCCAGCCAGCTGTCCACGCAATGGACCTATCATTCTCACTACCTGTTTTTAAAACAATCAGAACCCGTTCCGATTCACCGATCAAAGGCTTTTTTCTTCTAGACGGTTTCGTTAGCGGTGAAGAAAATAAAAAAAAAGAGGAACCGAATTGGCCAAATTTCGGAACCTTATTGCGTTTGTGACGTTGGTTCGTTACCACGTGTTCCCCAACGCTCGGAGTTTTTTTTCCCCCTTCAGAATCTTATCATGCCACACGCATTACCAGTATTCGTTACCGCATCACCCGAGGTAGATGGGGCTTTGGGATTCCCTTTTTTAGTGGGTCCCTTTCACACTTATCGTAATGAATACCCGATACGCTGATCGAGAGTGCGGGCATCCTAAAGGGTGAGGAGATCTTGGTTCAATTTATACCGAGATGTTTCCTTGGGGCAGAGTTGGTTGGATGATACGGATTCGCTCGCGCTCCCGATCAATAATTCAGTCTCTTTTGTCAAAATGGTAGGAGTTGTCTCTTGGCATTGGGTGTGTAACTTAGGTACTTAGGTGGAAAATTTTGGAGCTCCGGACGATTCCTTTCGTCCAAGTTTTGCTATGTTGGAGGACAAGAAGGCCCAAAAGAGTATCCATATTATCGGTTTTGGGGGTAGTACAATAGGACTCCTACCAGGGTGTTCTGCTGGCAACGGGAAATAACAAAAGAAACGATACTTTGGCCTGCCTACCTACAGGTGCTCAGGTGCCGTACACCACCTAAGTAGTATATCAGATAAGTTGCATACTCTCACACATAACCGATTACTTAAATGCAATTACTGGAAAACAGTACTAAGCCAAATGTGAGATGAAGTCATTTCATGATGTTCAACTCTGGAACATCTAAAGCAGGGGTTCTTTCTCTCTGAGCATCGCCAAGGAACGTTCGCAGTTTTAGCCTTCCCATAATCTACAATTTACAGCCGAGTCTCACCATCCCGAAGCTCGGACTGCAAGTTGGCCGGGGCGCCTCCAGGTGTCATGTACCGAACGGGAATAGGGAATTCGATGTTCGGGCTAGGGGATCCCGCGCGTATTACTTCCTTTAACACACGTTTTCTATAGATCTCTCGAGTCTGGGTTTCGGGGATAGGGGTAGGCACATAGAATGCCTATGGCTCCTGCAGGCAAGCGCGCGCTATAGTGTGCCGCGCATTGCTTTATTTTCCCCAAGGAGTTACCTGCCAGGCGGATTCACAGGAGAACTGGATGGATTCCCGAAATGCCGATTATTGTCGCCACCGCCGGTAGTAATGAGCCCTGGGCCCGAGCAGATTTGCTCGTAGGATGGTTACTCCGGAAGCACACTCAATAGTAATTGTCACCGGCCCCGCTCTTGAGATCACCCTTCGAAGCCTGGCTGGCAAACAGGCATGTTATCTCAAACTTGTCCTATCCTGCAAGTACAGTACCATATGCTACCAACGCAGGGAACCCCCCCTCCTTCATTATCTTCCTCCTCCCTCAACAGTTTGACATCAACTTTGGCTTACCTATGTGTAGTGAACTATGCTTGAATACACGCTAGTGCTCGCTAGGGCACAGTTCTTACCAAGCCGACATGAGCTTTTTTTTTATTTTTAATTTCAGAAGCTCCGCTAATTCCAGCTAAATTCTCATTCGTTAGGTTAAATCTCTCTATCTGACACGTGGTTACAGAGGGTCCGCCTATAGTGAATCCAGGTGGGCGGTATCAAAACTGTGGCTTAAGCAAGATAAACAAGTTAAAAAAAAACGGGTTGCTTTTTTGCTTCCGCTTTCGGGATTTTTTATTTTTTTTGCCAGAACGGTCCGAAACGATAAGAGTGCTATTTTGCACTTTCTGCTCAGAGATTGGAGGTTCCTTATAACATTGGATGCGGACCTAGTGAGATACTTGCAGTCAATGGTAGGAATCACCACGGCTTAGCTGTGGTTGCCGTACATTAAGGGACTTTGTTGGGTGTGAATGCTGTTACGTTACACAAACTATAAATAAACGGGAGGGCATTTGTTTGGGGGGGAAGATGGGTTTACTGGGAGCGGCATGGTAAATAGGTCTGCGAAGCAATGTGATTTTGCGATGAGAGAGATAGAGCGGTCTGCAAACGGGGGAGCACAGTACATGAGGTTGATTAATCCCTTTTGTTGTCCTACGTGTTCTCCAACGCTAATGTTACAGTTAAGGTTGTATATGGGTGGTGACATTACGGTATTAATTGAAATTTTTGGTTATTTAACACTTTTTAGAATACTTGTACCGACATAACATACGGAGAAAGTGTTGTCTATACTGGAGCATGAGAGGACTGAGAGTAAGTTCTTTTCTCTTGTTACTCGAGTACTTTTGTTCGCATATGGCGGACTGGGTCTGATCTGGCAGGAACCACAACCAGGGCGACAACGACCACCTCCTGAGTTCGCCCGGGCTCAGGGCCAGCGACCGACCAACTCGCTGACGGAAACAAATAATTGGGAATGAAAACCCACCACCAAGGGCATTGTGGAAATTGAGAGCGAAAGGACGAAATCCCGCCGTCAAAGAAAAATAATAATCCAATAGAGTAAATGACGACTGTGTTATTTGGAAAAAATGAAAATGAAAATATTGGCCAAACGAGAACCGGCGGTCCTGAGACGAATCATTTAACTCCTGCATGCGGTCGAATCCAGGATCTCGGATTCATCCGGCAAATCGCCCGCTCCTTGCGGTTCGGGTTGTTTATTTTTATTTTTATCACTTCCTCATAATACTTGGTAACTACCGTGCGAGCTCTAATGGTGGGCGATGTAGGGGTGAAGGGTGGGAGGGAAGCAGTCCGGGGAATGGGTAAATAAAGTAAAGCAGAACAACTGAGATCCTATCAAGAGAGGGATAGACTAACAAGATAAACATAGATGATGTTATTGAGTGGAGGAGAGATGATTTGGTAATTGATTGATTGAATTGATGAGTGAGAGCAAGTGAGGAAGTTGGCGAATGAATTGAGAGAAGGGGAGTGGGAACGACTGCTGTCCTCCACGTCAAGCCCCCACCTAGCCAGCAGGAGTAGCTGTCATGCGAATTCCCCACATTTTTCTACCAGAAGATCTCAGGTAATTAGTGTGGGACAATTTTCGGGATAGACTGACGCCTGACGGGAGAGGAACAAAGAAAGCGAATGGGGATCAAAAGAATGATACCTCCGTCATTCAGGTACGTAGCTATCCGAAGCCAGCCAGAGAGTATCAGCAAGTAACGTACTGTACTGGACACGTGCATGAGAGGGGGGACAGGGAGGATGGGCTATAAGACTTGCCGTTATAGGGACAGTAACAGTTATAGCCATAGGTGATGGAGTGGAGGAGGGGAAAAAAAAGAGGGTACCAAAAGAACCGTATTTGAGATTGCTGTTGGCGTGGGGATCTTATGATCTGGTTCAGGTACGTATCCTTGTATACATCCGTGGGTGCTATTTTTTTTATTTTTTTATTTTTTTATTTTTCTTTCTTTTCTTATTTCTCTTCTTAGCTGGCGCAATCGGGTCCTATGATATTTACTGCTATGCCCGAGAGGCTTGATATACATAGTGGGCTTCGGGTTTTCACTCGAGGCGGGTGACCCTAGAAATGTTTCATGGCGTTCTGTTCTAACCAAATTTACTAGTAACTCTGCTCGGGCACTGTGCAGTAGCTACTGGTACCTCAACCCCGTGGCACTAGGATTATCTTTTATCCCCACCACTCAAACCCAGAAAGTGGGGATCTCCTCGACAGGTGTGGGTCATAGTTTGTTCAAGGTATCGCAGCGAATTGGTAGTACCATGACCGAATCCCGCGAAACCCTCGGTAGCCGTGCTGAGGGATAGGGATAGCCACCAGTTACAAGAAGCATCGAAAAACGAACCGAGTCTTTCTTGTTGACCATAAGAAATGGGAAAAGAAAAATAAAATCAATGAGCGAATCGTGTCGAATCGTTCCCCTAGTCTTCCTGCTGACGGCTGGGGCCCAAAATAGTGGAAAAGCGAGGATTAGACGATGAGGGCGAATCATAGTACTGATGCTCAGTGACCCTGTTGAGGGCGCCGGCGGGGCATTGGTGAGTCGGCATCCAATTATCGGCCATTCCAGCTGGGATACGTTCTTGTGCATCAGAAATCAATCATTAAGATGCACCGTTAATCCTTCAAGGCTACCCTTTCTTTTACCCCTTGGCCTAGGCGACTGCATGCATACTCTTACATGCTCATCCATTCCACACACTTTCCCCTCAAACCCTGAGTGTTGCCTCACCCCCCGCCTCAATCACCTAGTTATACCCTCCCTCGAGGTCAATTTTCTAATTGTTTCTGCGCACTAGCCTGTATTGAACTTGGCTGTTTTGTTTTTTGCGTTTTTAGCTCCTAAATCCCTTCCATCCTTGCGTTTATTTGCAAGAACTAGCTACTAGGAAGCCCGGTAGTTTCGTACGATTTTTCTTTTTTCCCTTTACCCTACTTGCTTTTTGTTTATCCCTAAAATGCCTCCCAGTTTACGAGGGTTGTAGCTTTCGATCAGTGAGTATTGAGTACGTGGTGACAGATCCCCACAAGATACCTAGAGATGAGACGAGCCTCTCGTAACAAGAAACCATCGGGTCCCCGAGAGTGTTGTGTGAGCTGGCACCTAGAATTAGCAAACGAAGGGCACTGGGGAAAAGAACAGCGCAGCAATACATGGTCCGCTCTCTCTATCTTGCTTCTTACCCTTCAATTTATTTTATTTTTTTGCAACTCCCGCTCCATTGCTTTCTGGGAATCTATACAGATGTGAACTCGGCATTTTCACACTTTTTGGTTTTTTGAAAAAAAGAACCAACCCTGTCAATGGAAGCCTCCGTCGAACAATCTAGGAGCCAGCAACCACTGCGGTCCACCGTGGTTTACAGCTCAGTGGCCCCTTGCTGCAGGATGCACACCCCCACCGGAACAGGCGTCCTGGACCGGAGCTGTCTCGTCGACTTCATCACGCATGATTTACTGTGGGCTCTCTTTTTTTCCTCTCGGGCTTGCCTCCTTTCAGCCCCAACGTTCCGGAGAATTAAATTATAAGTACATGGCGATCACAATATGGAATTGAGTCTCCCCCACAGCAGCCGCAACAATAACCTTGGAATATCAATTGCGAACTCACTGTTTCCTCCTGGTATCTTGTTCCCCGAAACTAGCTTCCTTTCTGGATAAAGAGCGCGCTACACCCCCCTCTTCCTTCAGCAAGCCTTTCTACAGTACTTCAACACCGCTGTCAACCACTGTTTACTACTACCACCCGGTACTTCAACAACAGCTACAACTGAGCATTACTTGCATTAGACACCCCCACAATGATTAGTCAAAAAACTCCCACTTCCACCACAAGCGCAGGCATTTCAATAGTGTCCTCACCAACCTCTCCAGGTTTTTCTTCCTCCGCCGCATTTGGCTGCGTAGCGCCGCAATTGTGCACTAAGTGGCAAGACAGGCTTATAGGTAAGCCACACCATGAAAATTTCGGAGCAAGTGGTGGCAAACAAAAAGCTGACGATTGCCTGCCTACTTTTTCGCAGCATATTGCAAGGAACACCATCTTAACGAGCCATTATTCCAAGACTTTTCCGACAGAAGAGGTAAACAACACCCACTTTCATCCAGCCCAATGCCTATCTACAACCCTAGCCCTCAATTCCTATCACCCAGCCCAATCCCAATTTCAAGGTGCCCGGCGGGGTACAAAAGTACAACACGGGGAAGCCCCATAAAATAGGAAGGTGGACCAAGAAAGAGGGAAGAAAAAAAGCCAACCTGGGAGGGCGAGGAGGGTTGATGATTAAGTGAGCGGGTGGTCCGATAGTGGTTGGGGACCTATCCTAGGGAGACCACCCACTCACATCCATACATATCCATATGCAGACCAAAAAAATCAAAGGGAGGGCGAAATCGACGGAATAGGCGGGATAGAGAGAGGGAGGAAAAAATAATTTTTGCTAAAACTCTGGCTTTCCACTTAGGCGGACGAACAGCCTGGACAACCCTGGTGATCATAAAACCCATCCTATGCATCTGGGCTAAGTTTTCCTACGAGGTCACTTACGTCAACAACGCAAGGGAAGATGCCGCCGAGTGCGCATTGCAGCATCTGCGAGGCATCCATCCAGCCGGATGCGATTGTGGATCGTCTTATTTCATTACTGGCAACTACGCTAACCTCAGCGACCGCCGGTAAAGAAAAATTGAAAAATGTGGAAATTAAAAAGTCAGAAACACGGTTGCTCAATTGGCTCGAGCACGCCGAACGCTCCAATCGGACCCCCAGAAACCCGATCCCCGTTTTCTGATTCTTTTTTATTTTATTTTTACCACAGGCTATAGAGTTACATGGAGTTAACTTTTTTTCTTCCTACCCTATTCTCATACTACCACTATCACTACTACACAGCCCTGACTATTACTCCCCTACCATCCCCCCCTCTTGTGTGTTATTGTTGACCTACTCCATCCATTCTTCCTCTCTTTGGGGCGGGAAAAGGGTTATTTCCGTGGCTATTTCTTTCTTTTTTTCTTGCGGGTTGGCGGGTTGACCGATTTGGCCGGGCGGTTGATGGCGGCTTCGTGTGCTTTCTTGTGGGCGTTTTTTTTTCCTTTTCATGCGTTAAGCTCTTTTTTTGGAAGGACGATTTGCTAGTATGGGTTAGGCGCAGGGTCTGAGATTTAAACACATTAGATCGGGGAAAGGAGGGAAACGTCTCGGTTTTTTCAGGTCCTTTTGTTTTTTGCTAACGTCTGTCTTACAGTGAGCGCGCTTTGTTTTTTCTCATCATCCGTCATTACACCGATATTGTTTTTTCTTTCTCACCTCTCATTACTTCAGTTTCTGGGTCTCTGAAGCGGCGGAGAAAGGCTGGCGCAAGGACGGATACACAGTGCATTTTTGAAAAGGGGGAATGGGAAAATGGGGGAAAAAGATATGAATACTGGGGGGGCAGCGTGGCATTTTTTCTTTTTACGGTTTTTACATCATTCTTTCCTAACGCTCATCTATAACTTTTGGCATGTATTTTTCCTGGGGGCATTCTTTATTAACGACCTTTATTTCGTGTCTCTTTCCCATTTACATTTTTCCCTCTGTGTTTTTGTTTTACTTTGGGCCGCGAGCCCCGCGTGTCGGGTTGGAAAGGACGTCTGATAAATATACAACTATCTTCGAGCACTGCTCAGTCATGTATGGCGAACGTACTTTTCTGCGTCTTTGGGCCCACCCTTTTGGCCCCCTTTAGAACAATAGGACCGGGATTGAATAAACCCTGATACACGCGAAAAAAAGTGGGGGTTTTTTAATTTTCTTTTTTTACTTTCCCTTTCTTTCCTCCTCCCCTCTCCTCGGGGAACTTAAGTTGGTGCCGCGATCTACTGATCCCGCGTGGACAGTATGATGGCATCCTTGCACTAATGTGCTATACTGTAGTTAAGGCTTGCATGACGGGCGGTCCGAGTTGGAACCATGATTGTTTGAACAGGAAAGTGGTCCAATGGGTTAGGGGTCGGGGGTATCCGAGTGAGGTGTGGTGCGTTAGGTAGTTGGGTGCCTCGCTGCCTGCTGAGTGATAGGCCGTGATCGCATCCGTCTTGCAACCTGTCTCTCTCTCTCTCCTTTTCTCCCTTTAATCGCGACACTTTAACTGCATGTGCTCTTGGAGCCTTTTCCTTTTCCCTCGCCCGCTAAATAGCGTATCCGCTGCCTATTTCTAAGCCCGAATGGTTGGTAAACTGCTAGTCGGTTTTTTTTCTTTCAGAAAAGTCGTTGGAGCGTTGGGTTACCTGGCTCTGGGAGTATAGGTTATGGCTATTTCCGCAAGATTGGATATCTCGTAGGGGTATTACTCGTTTTATAACTGTAACCTAATCACTTGCTTTTCCTGACTTCTGAATACTTTATTTTATTCTCCATTTTTTTTATTTTTAGAAAATAATAAAATCATCTAGACTGATCGGGGGACCTTTTTTTTCTTTTTTCCTTGCTCCTTTGAAGAAAGAGTTAGTAGAGGGAGAGATTGAAAAAAAAAACCCCTCTCTAAAAGGATCGAACATAAGCTAGTGTTCATCATCCTGCACACTAAATAAGAGTATATGCGTTACCCACTTTTTGTGCCCAAGGAGAAGAATTGTGGGGGGAGGAGGGGGTGAGGGGTTGCGGAAGGCTCCAGATGGAGTCAGGATGGATGGATGGGGTCTTCCTCGCTACGGGAAGCTCCATCCTGCGGTCAGAAGCACCTGTATCATCGTAACTCATGTACATCCGCTGATTTGTGCATGTCGGAAGATGATACCGGGAATGAAACAAAGGGAGGTTACTCCCACTATCTTAATGTGATATACGATTAAGTTAACTTACACCCTCTCTTCTCCATCCCTCCTTCCGCCCCCCCCCCCCTCCTCTGTTAACTTAGTGTAACACTACGCTGATCACTGCTTCTGCTCAATGTCGCACGTGGGGCGATTAAAACCTTTTTTTTATTTTTTTTTTAAAAAACCTCATGATAACATTATGGCGACAATGGTTCGTCAGATCAAAGACTGCCTTTCCCCCGCAGACAACAGTCGAAACAATTTCACTTGCTGAACCCATTCAAGAATTTTTCAGGAATGTACTGTACATCTTTTGACACGTCTTCCAGCAACCAATGCAGAAATGCAGAGCTTGGTTATGGTACCCTACAACGCAACCATGTCAAATAGACGGTTTCCGCGGCTGTTTCATTTGAAAATACTTTTATTTTATTTTTACGAATTAGGAAGTTGAATAATACCATGAGGATGGAGAAAATCTCGCTTGTTTTGCATTTGCTTAGGTGCCTGCGGGGGGGGGACTGGGTCTTCCTCCTCCTCCTCCTCCTCCTCCTCCTCTTCTTCGGTCCTATCTGACGCAATCATTGTTAATCCGAACTCGTCGGGATTGAACTTGACCAGTGCTTCTGAAATCGAGGTGGAGGTTTTTTTGGATCCCCTGGTTGGTGGAGTTATTGCGGCTCCTATGATGGTCTCGTGACTTGATAGGAGTTGTCGTAAGTTAGACGGCAGTTTTTTGTACGTTGCGTTTTTTTGTAAGTTTGTACTCCGCGGTGTAGCACGTGGGGTTGTACACATCATGAAAAAGTATTACGAGACGGGCTGTACTATGGTGGAGGTGGAGGTGGGGCTGGGTTGGAAATATCGAATTGTTTTCTGGCTGGGGTATATTGCCCAGGTTTTGCTCTTATTAGTAGTTGAGTATCTGTGACACATGAACTCGGGTTCACGATATTTAGCTAATCATTTTGTTTGATGTGTGTATTGTGCCTTTTGTTTCAATGGCTTTTTTTTTTGAGGTCGAGAAATGATTCTCGTGGCGACGTGTCGTTGCCTTGTAGCAGGACTTGAGGATGTGGAAGAAACTTGAGAACTCCAATCCAAGCTTATCCATCAAGTTAATCCCTCAGGGGCATCCGAGATTCGTGTAGATCAGAGCCCCGCTTTGATCAATGGCCGGAACTTAATCAGGAGATGAGTTATTAGATCCCCGACTGTTTTAGTCATTCCGTGGGTGCGAGTGGTTTGGGAGCAGTACTCACAGGGTGGCGATTTTCATGGACTTGTTTCTCTTGCGTTCTCCAATGAGTGCCTTTCACATCCCCGTCTTGCTCCAACCCATAGAGCATGGACACTCTCGGTCAGCTCTAGAGCAGTTGTTTCCAATGGCACACACACACACACACACACCTTTTCCCGACCTTAGACATGGCCCCTCTATCAAACTGTATGGCTTTAGTCACTACAGGTTTTGCAGGGGAAGGGTGAGGAGGTGGCTCTCGATTAATATGGTGGTGTCTGGGTTCTTAATGACACTGGCAGTGGGTTTCGGTCGGTGAGAAGAATCATTCTTCGGACTTCTACAATGCTAGCAGCCTTGCAATGGATGATTTTGGCAGCCTTGCGCAGGAGTTTCAGGCTTAAAAGTGGCGCTCCAGTAAGGATATCCACACTGTTCAGAGGTTATCAACAAAGTCGACTGTTCAGAGAATGAACAGCGGAATTACCTCTTTACTGGAAGGCTAATGAAGACGCCAGGAGATCCCCCCCGGATCGAAGTGGATCCCTGTGAAATTCCGACAGAAGTTCGACCCTACTGGAGGGACTGGAGTGCCGCGGCGGAAGCAGGAATCGGGGAGTTATATTCCTGATCTCCGGATTTAATCTACTTGCACTTACCCGTCCTACGCACTCGATGAATTAAAGAATCATGATTCGACTCTCGCTTTTTTTTCTTTTCTTCATTTTCCTTTTTTCTCCCGTTTCTATCAAGTGCCGACTTATTAATCAGTTTCATTGCCTCCGAGCTTGCTACATATATGCCGGAAACATGTGTAAGCGATTGGAAGAAAGGGGGGAAATTTCCTCTTTGGTTTAAAATTTAGGTGCTCTTGTGAAATAAGGGGAAAAAAAACTATTGATCAAATATTAATGAGACGGGCTCGGGGAATCGGAAGTGGGGGTTAGAAGTGGACATCTGGATCATATCGATGCTATAGTACCGTTTCCTTGGGTGAGACAATATCGGTCGGGATTGGGGCGGGTGTTGTTGATCGGATGTGAATCTGAACCGCTATATGACTTGGGAGCATTAAACTATGAAACGCGGTTAATGTGGCGAACGATTTGTCGATCATGGCCCATGAATCAGCCGAGAGGCTTTAAGATAGGAGTGGCCTCTGTACCTCACGGGTGGGGGGCCTGGTCTGATAGAAGCTTGTGCGTTATCTTCCCTTGAGAGGTATGATACCTTATTAAGCTCTTTCGTTTCTTCGAAAGTTAGAGCCTACGAGAAGCTAAGTTTTCTTTCAGTTCGCGTATTCTACTGGGAAAAGGGAGCTTACTACAGAGAGCCATATGATACCAGCCACCATTTTAATCTTGGCCGGATTTCAACCTATCGTATTGCTTAAGCTTGGATATGGTCTGTTATGCTGCGGAATATGTTAATAGGTTATCCGTATGCTAGCATAACCATCTTGCCATAATCGACCCTGCAAGCATAAAGTATCACTCGGGAGCTAAGATAGTGGATGATATAATTTGAGTTATCATACCTACTATTTCACTCCTAAAGAACGAACGTCCTTAGCTCTACCAGAAGATGTGATTACTAAGAGGATAGGACTTCCTCATTTTTGAAAAGCTCCACCAATCAATCCACTATCTCCTCAAGGTCCTTAGGGCATTATCTGCCACTCAGTAATCTTGACTTGGGAGCGCGATTTGGCGAGCTTTTACCCAAATCACCTCTTTCAACTCTTGGCCCAGTTGGAGGCTGCTCCGGGAAACGGCATTTTAGGATCACGATTTAAGACCGGCTCGATTTTAAGATTTAGCATGCGATTCGAACTTACCCGGAGCACGTTTTGGAATTGAAATAATGGCGGGTCGGACAAGCTTCGGGTGTTTGGTCCAAGTCTTTCAAAGTCCTCAAGAGTACGATATCTCCGCCCCCAACGCAGAAGTGGGATGTCCGGGGGGATGAATGCTTAGAACCATTCTCTAATCCTTTAATCATAAAGACTAGGTTCTCATATGTGCCCCCAACATTGCGTGGGCTTTCATTCAACGTAGAGTATATGACTGCCATCGCGTGCTAACCTCTACATCGTCACAACTGCTTGTGATCTGGGAAAAATGTCTCCGGATGTGTTGGGAAACTATCAGTATCGCTTCACTAAGCTATCGCGGCGTTGTTATTTTTCTGTGTTGGTCTTTGTGGGGAATCCCTAAGCCTTCCGCTGTCTCCCTAACCTGGAATATCAGCGTTGGTATTGTGGGTTGCTAGAGTTAGCCATATACAGGGGCAGCAAACAGATGCGAGTAAACTTCCATGATCGACGAAACCATTGAACTCTATCGTCAATTCAGTTAACGTTCTTTCCAGCCAAAGTCCCTGATACACAACCAGCTGAGTCCTATTCCGAATTCATGATACTAGTAATACTTAGCTGGTGGTTTTGGTCTCCGTTTTCCACTCAGGTGTACCCCTAATCTTGACAACCCACGATACTTGGGGTTTCGGGCTTCAGTGTTCTCCGGAACGCTAGAGCTAGAATGTATCTGATGCTGTCCCATCCCATTGGGGGGGGGGGGCACTTTGTAGTCCCCAGGCGAACTCCTGCCCCTCTGGGGGACTGCTCGCCCTATTGAACAGTGAGGTGGAGGAGGATGCGTAAAAGATATCATAATATTATAAGCTCTGAAATGCTTAAAAGGTAGCAAGTGGTGGTAATTTATGTTGGGGCATTCGAGCACAAAGTCTCTTTGTTTCTTTTCCCATTTCTGCTTATAAACATTTGGCAATTTACTCAATGAAAAAAACCTTTCAATAGTTTTCCCCACGGATTTCCACTAGTTTTACCTGAGGTGTATCATAAAACACACTCATAGTCCCCACTGATAAACTTACTCCAAATCCCTCTTAGGGCTGAACTGGCTCTTCTGCCCCCAAAGGCAAGCATCTTTCTTTGGTCAAACCTTTCAATCGCTGAAGGGTACAATGTCTCTGCAGAACCGCTAGGTTATGACAAAAGACCAAAATTAGACAACGGACATAATAGGGTTCATCGGTAACCGATGAAAAGCGTGAACAAAAAAAACTTTCACTGCCCCAAAGCTGGCCAGGAAAACCCCTAAAACTCCCCCATTCTTAGGAAAGTAATTGTGACACTCCAGTGAAAGGGGAAGGGGTGGTTTCTCTATACAGGAAACTTTAAACCATTAGCAGAAACAAGCTCGGAAAAGTTCACCAATTCCATCTCATCTTCCATAGATGTGAGAACCTCTAGCTTAGGGCCGAAGTCCCTTATCCTAGGGTCGACCTTCCACCATGCCGAATCTAGTATAGAGCAGGGTTGGGATAAATACATGACCGAACGCCCCCCCGGATCGCAACAGGGGCTTATACTCCACCCGCCCATTCTTCCCCAATCTGCCCGCTCAAGAAGAAGACTCTTGTCTCCTCCCATTTGGCCCATCCTCCCGGCTGGGAAGTTGGGGTTTGTCGTGAACGCTGAGTATGTTTGGAATGGTCCTCAATGGTGACATGGGAACTAATTTTGTTTACAAACATCCCATGGACAAATCTCTTTAGGCTCTGTATTTAAACCCCCACGGAGCCCGAAAATCGGTGTACTTGCAGTGAAGCTTTAGCTCCCCTTATCCCATATCTAGACCCGCCCCGCCCACCAGACTATTCGAGCAGCAAGTGGCTTAATGCCCCAAACATATGGTAATGCGATCCGGAATTTTTCTCCTTCATGCAGCTCGCTGTTCTCTGGTCATACTTAGTCACTCGTGGCCAGGCAGGCTTTCAGTGCAAATGCTCAGATATACCAGTTTTGGTGCTGTGGCTAGCGAATGTGTCTTGGCCTTTTTGAATATCTTACAATCGGGATTAGATAGAACTCTGAGGGTTTCAGAGCCATCACTGGCCAGTTTATTGGCGATTGGGTGTGGTTGGTTAGGGGTGGAAATAATATCTTGTTGGATCCTAGCTTGGGTGATGACTCCGGAGTATGTTGGCGCAAATTCCCCCTCACGAAATCGCAGGGCTTTGGCAGGTAAAAATGAGACGGGGTGTTTGAGTAGCGAGCGATATTGCCCTCCCCGGTGCCCATTTCCCAAAGTTCTTGAGCCGCATAGAAAATATTATTCAAAAGGGATGATGGTATCATATTATATTGAATTCGCTGGTCTGAGATTTTCTGGCCTTAGGGCTTGTCCATAGATTACAAGAGGTGTCTTACTTGGAATTGGATCTTTGTGGGGGGTTGGTCAGGGGTTTGCTCTAGGTTTGTAGCGTTCCTACGGAGGTTAGGGATAGTGGTGGGTGTCAGGCCAGAGAGCGGAGCGCGAGCGGTGTCATTATTCTCGTTTGCTCCCGAAGTCCTGGAGTCTCCGGACCCCAGAGTTAGACCAGGCTTGATGTTCTGGGAATTATGTGATTCTCAACGTAGTGGCTCCGGGGGGGGGGATTAGTGTGCTCTAAGTGTCGATCGGGCATAGAGTGGAAGCCTGTTCATATTGATGGATTCATGACTGGTAAAATACTTCCATCTGCTCAATCCTGGAATCCCTCCAGTAGGCTATCTTAGCTCTTGTCTTCGGGGTACACGAAGATGGGGCTTGACGAAAGGAAAGCACCCGGAACTGGGTAAAGATCACGACCAAGCGGCCTTCGGAGGTGAGAAGTCCTCGCAGAACAGATGGCTCTTCACTGGTGTTCCGAGTGGACCCAAGCTAGAGCCAAGAGAAGCACATGTTGCCACCACTTTTCCTAGTATGATACAAGTCGAGGTTGGGGGCTCTTTCTTAGAAATTGCTCATGCAATCAGGCCTGGAAGAACATATTCCTTCCCTGCAACAGCCCCGAGATGTTATTGCCAAAGGCATCTCCATCTTCTAGTCTCCACTGGCTCGCCACAAAGTGGACATAGGGCCACCACTAGGAGACTTTTCCACGCTGAGGCCGATATCCTCGACTCTGTCGAGGCGAAGTTAGAACCGAGTACCCGGGGTATGGTGCTTCCAGGGTCAGCTTGGCGATTGAATGAGAGCCTTGGAAAAGAAAGGCACCACATGCCTACTTAGCCTAGACATCTCATGACATTTATGATTGCTTCTAAGGAAGCCCTAACTGCCTCAGACGCTCCCGGTGCCTACCTACACCGGCTGGATATTTTCGGTCTGGATTGGCTCCCGGGAGAAGTGGTGCCCGAGCTCCATAAAGAGAGTAAATGAAAGTGTTACGCACTACAATTTAGGTCCTAAGTCACCTCAATCTACTATGGAATACTTCCCCTAGAAGGGGCTTACTGGACCCTACTGCGATCCCTTCTATAAACACCCAGACATACACCCAGTCCAAATAAACAATTTGTTACTCATGATGGAGTAACCCCATCGTGGTATGTTAGGTTAGGGCACACTTGTAGGTGTGAGCAGGGCTATTGACCAGACCGCGCGGCGGTGACTGGTGTTGTGTGGTAGGAGCCCACTGTGCGGGCCACCACAAACTGTATCTAGTCTGAGCTGCGTTCCTTTCTCCTTACGAGAACAACTCATGGTCATCACACTCCTTGCGAACACACTTGTCATATATATCGGATATCGAACACATCTCAGTTTTCCTATCAGCGATTGACCCGGATCGTTCTCGTGACGACAGATCCGATTATCGCTGTGCCCTTGCGGTGCCTGTCCGACGGCATATTCCCTGCGCGGAAACCAGACCTCCATCAACTCATTGGTCGGGTTTTAGTAATTCTAGTCTACAGGCCAATCAGTGGGAACTGTACGGGGTGCACATTACGGTGTTCTAGGATTATAAGCCTCTTTCTGAGGCACCAGAAAAATATAGCCTGGAGAATCATTTAAGGGGGTGATTGGGGGTGATTTGGGATAGCCGTGGTTTCAAATTTCAATCCTGGTTTTAAAATCATGATTTGAAATCTTGACTTGCAACTAGCCCCTCATCCAAATGTATATAATTGTAATTTTCAATTTTCCAAATGCCAATTTGGGGCCGACTCTATGACAAGTCTTGACGCCACTAACGAAATACCCAAGGGCACAACACGGAACTGTCTTAGTTCTAAATATTCAATCACACTATGGAAATTTCCCACACCGTGATTCTCAAACGCTACCAAGGCAAACACAATGAACATCTCAAATCATGATTTGAGATAGTGAGCGGCTCAAATCATGGTACGTCAAACACCCCCTTACTTACTAACGGTCTCGTCACGGCGGTCCCAGCTTGCGTAGCTACCTAGCTCATCCCAGAGAGTCTAAATTGGAAGCGTCATCCTAGCTACACTTTAAAAGTTCCTACCTACCGTTGGCAACTAGGCCCTGTTGGAACGTGATCTCAGGAACCCGCTCCCAGGGCACTAAAGTCCGGAATTGCTGAGGGGGGGTAGGGGTAGTAAAAGTCTCCTCCCCGTGGCGAATCAGTGGAAGAGGCTTTTTTCTCTAGCAGCCTCGACTTGGCTTTCTAGCTAAGATCATCGAAATTCCTCTCACCAGCTGAATCCCGGGATAAGAAGACTGATATCGACTAGTTCCCTATTTCCTCCCCTGTTCTCCAACCCTTCGGACGGAACCTACAGCAAGGAGTAATCGCCAGATTTCTTTTTCAGGAGCCATGGATATCGGAATACTGGTCCCCAGTTTCACATGTTCACTCTAAGTCCAAGTTACATCTTGTGTCTCCTTCCCGGAAACATACCAATATGATTCCTACGTCATTTTCAACACCTTGGCGACGGCGGAGCCCGGACTCCCCAGCTCCAGCCTTATAGTCGGGGTAAACTAGCGCTGCAGGATACTGAAGTAGTGGTACTTCAACTCTTGCTCCCAGCGCCGGATCTCAAGCTCCACAACCACTGGAGGAACCGATTCGCTAACGGGATAATGCGGTGGGGTCAATTTTACCCACCAGCTATGTGACCAGCACTTGGATAAAAGCCAAAAACTACTGCTACTAATGCTGGCAAAGAACCTTCTATTTTTCTTGGGGGAAACTTGGGATTTTTCCTTCCCCCTCCTCCGGGTGCGGAGAGTATAACAATCTAGTTTAAGTGAAAAACAAACCCCCAGTCCAACGCTTATTGTTATACTGTGTGATTGGAACTTGGACGAAGAAGTGATAATAGAAGTAGTTAAGATCTCTCGTTGCGGCAATCAGCTCAATTGGATAATAAGGAAGACATAACAGCTATATAGTACAGTGGTTGAGTTCAGCCATTACCACCACGATCCGTCCACAAAGAGAAACAAAGACTATCAAAGGAATGACCTGATTGGAACAATAGGAACAATGAAAGAACATGGATTAGGTTCCAACAGTAACGAATATAAAAGACATTCAAAGCTGAAAGAAACCTTTGAGAAGAGAAAGAAACCATATTTGAGAGTACATAGAAATCATATATGAACACTTATAACACAACACCACACGAGTGACCTCCCATGACCCCCCCTCCGACAAGTGGTTACCAGCGAGGAATGGCGGAGTTAATTCTTCCGCGGAAATTCCAACTCCGGGTTTACCTTATATCCGGGTTTCTAGCGTTTTATTGTTGCTGCCACACCCACTTGCTGTGGGTTACCCCCATTCGTATTAGCGGTACGATGCGGGTATTTTTAAGGTTGGAATGGTATGGTATAGTGTGGTATGGGATTGGCCTAGGTATATACTTCTCAAGTCACCGGGATGTTGGGATGTGCTTGCCAGATTCTCCCTGGTACTTGCATTCTGGGAATGTACGTGTGAGGTAGATTGGATGTTGGGTATGGGTGGCGGGAGAGCTAAGCTATGATCTACCGAGGGGATAAAACTTGGGTAATACGGGCATCTGACATGAAGCACCTTGAGCACTTGAGTGTGAATTTAGTGTGGGTGCTCAGATGTGCACGATTAATTTTCTAAACAAGCTTCTGATCCCTACCCCCTGGTACATGTATCTCGTCTTATCCGCTGTGCTACGAGTTTTAGGAGTGCGATCTGTTCATCGGACTGCGGAATCAGATGCTGGGGCGCCAAGTTAGTACAGTATGGCACGGATCTTATTCGAACACCATGTGTTTATCCTAGCTGCACCTGCACGACGTCTGCCAATCTTACGCCCCTCACTAACCACTGTCTATATCTTGCTTTGCTGTGGAAAAAAACCCACACGGCAATAGATAGGGAGATCGTATCTTCCAAAAACGTCTATAACTCTCAGGACCCACGGCTGCTTTCCCAGGACGGGAAGCAAAAGAAAATTTTCTTTCTTATCTGCTACCCCGCCGATCGCCAACCCGAAGGTCGAGAGTCGGATTCTACCACCTCGTAGCAGGATTGATAAGCCCCACAGCCCTATTGATGAAGGCTAGGTTTTCCAATCTCCCAGTTCCCATAGGGCAGGATTTGAGGAATTCTCAGGCTTCCTGCCCTACATGACGGATCGTTCAATAATAACTCATTGTGAGCGTGAATTGAACTCCTGGACTCCTGCTAATTGCGGCAGGGGTTAATTGGTTCTTGACATTTTAACCACTGCGCCAGCTAGGTATTTCATGAAATGTCAATTTGGGAACAAATACTTATCCCACTGAACGCTGGATTTCAGGATTTAATGGGAGGGTGTAGCTCTTCCTAAGTTGTTAGCAGATCCCAACGGAACCCCTTTTTATTTTTATTTTAATCCTTTGATATATGTAGTGAGAGATTCTCGTGATTTTAAAATGAAGTGATGTCTCGTGCTCTCATTACTGCCAGACAGCAGGATATGAAACCAGATAACCCGAGCTATGCCGGTACAAGACATCTGAAAAAGAGGCAAGGGGTTTTCAACCAGCCGGGTAGTTGTGTAACAAGAGCTGTGTATCCAGATACCGGTTGCGAAAAACAAGCACTTGCCCATTCCTGGAGTCTCCGGAATCCCCAGCACGCTTTAGGCCTAGGGGGCCCCACGGTTTCCGGGTGCTTTTGGGGTCGGCAGGCGCTTCATACAGGTATCAGGCAAGAAGTATCCGAACATAAGACAAACGGGGTGCTATGGTGAGGGAACTCTGTAGTCGGAGCGGGCGGACATTCATCTTGGGTATTAACAGTAGGTTAAAATGCCAAGACTGGCATCTCTTACAGGTTAATGCATTGGCAAATATCAATTAACTGGCCTCTCCATGGAAGTTAACTGTAATTAACCTGTTACGGACATTCATCTTTTTTTCCCCAAAATTTTAAACATTTTAAACCCTTATATCTCAATGAAAACTTGAGATATTTCTATTTTCTCTCTATTAGTGTATAGAGAATCACCCAATCTATCACCTAATAGAGCCATAATTCTCATTAGACTGGTGGTTGAAAATCCTTTGGTGGTTGAAGACTGGCCATATTTTCTTGGCGAAGCACTCTGGCTACAGAGTTCCCTCACCATATACGAAATCTCGCCAGTTCCTTGTGCCAGAATGACCCCTGTGTTCGGATACTTGTCGCCTGATACTTGCACAGGACAATTATACCGTATTATCTCGTATTATCCGGTTTTCTGCCAAGACTATTGCCACAATAAGTGGCCATAATTTATTCAAAATAGGAATATTTTAATCTAGCATAATGTTTCAGGTATGGTTTGTGCGGATCAAGACCTGCACGAGGCTGGAAAAAAAGTGTTACGTGGCGAAGCTATTTTGAATGTTAGGGCTTCTCTATTGTTTGGTGGTAGCTTCGGCGTGAGGTATTCCGACAGCTAGGACCTGAATCGCTTTATATCGGAGAACTCGCTGAGAAGACACGAGCAATGTAGGCTAGATATAATGGTATACTTCAGGATAGATCATCGAAGTATTGGTAAGGATAAGATAGAAAATTCTTATATTGATAACTTGAAGATCTCTTCTCCGTGCTTGTTGTATCTAAAATAGCAGCGAAGATGCTTCGATATTTATATTCTGCGTCTGAGCAATTGCGGTATACATGCTAACTCTATACTAACTAAGTATCTTGTCCGCAATTCTGCAAACTTCACCTGCGTGCGAACACTCGTAGACCCTGAAAACTCTCTACCACACCTTTTGCTCCCATGGCCAACTTATCGGTCTGCGCTTCTGTTATTCCTGATGGCGTGGAAACCACGTCAGGTGTCAGCTCATCCGTTTATCTGTTGACAACGATGGTTACGAGTTATCTTGCCCCTGTACTCACCGAGGGTAGTCTAACTCGCTGGACAGAAGATGGCCAATCTTCTTTGGTTGGTTCCGTCGAGAATTCGACATGCACCCGCATGTCATACTCTGGTTTCCGGCATTATACGACTTATCCTTGGGATCGTACCTATAGGTTTTTTCCCTCGGACTCCATCTTTTACCAACCTGTCCTTTGTGGATGCACCCGATCCACTTACTGGGCATAGTTACCTCCTTTATACTCTACACGTCTTTGTAGGTACGAGGGGACTAACTGTCGTGCAAACGTCCCGTTACTTTCGGCCCATTCTTCCGACTGTCTGTCTTCAAGTGTCTGTAACTTGATGCGCCGTCGTCCGATTCACCTACCTCCACCTGCATAAGGTGCCCAAAGGCCTCCCCTCATATATCCTGCGAACTGGATCCGGTCAGACAGATGGCCGCGACGTATACGGTGTTATAAGATGTGCTCCATTGATAGTGGTCTTTGGTGTTGGGACGCAACTACCCAGGCAGCCAGTGATGACGCACCGTCCCAACGCCAGGGCTGGAGGGGGTTGTTATCTTTTTCCTTCAAAGTTCACGCGTGTTAAGGTATGGTAACTCTACCCTAGTATAGAGATTCCTAGCCCTACTACCTTGACCAGACAATTGAAGCGGCTAGGCAGCTCGACAGCCGACGATATTCGAATGAGCTTACCGTCAGATCTCAAGATTTTACTAGCTACTGATATGTGGACTTCCTCAAATAAACTACCATTCCTGGCAGTTGTGGTGTATTAGATCTGCGATTCTTGGCAAATAGAGGAGATGCTGCTTGGATTTGAACAAATAAAGGGTTCTCATACTGGGACAAATATGGCCTGGAAAATTTATGGGGTTCTCAACAAATATGGTATTCAGAATAGAATTCTTGGTTTTACTACGGATTGTGTGAGCAACAACAACAAAGCCCTTACAAAACCATTAAACAACGTGTGGAGTTCACTATCGGTTGAATGGAACCAGTTGGAAAATCATATTCCCTGTATGGCATATATAGTACAGCTTATACTTGGTACGTTTATGAGTTCGATCAAGGTGAAATCAAAGGATGGTCATATGCCATCTGGCTTTAAGACAGATTATATCGACAAGGTTATAAGGCTAGATAATGGCTTTAATAAGACTGTAGAAAAGGTAATTTGCCGGGAGCCTGATATACTTAGACCTAATCTTTTCATACGCACAAATCTATACCCACCTCTCCACAAACCCAGGTCTATATTCCCCAATTGAAAACTCTTACCGGCTAAGGTCAAATTAATGGCTATGGATGATAAACCCTTAAACTTTCAAGTGTGCAAAATTATGTAAATGTCTTCTGAGCTGCTTCTGGCTGCTATAACCTTGATCAGAGATAATGCTAATCATGTAATATACATACCAGTATCGGAAAATGAGCATTGCAACTGGAGCTTTATCTCAACGGCGGCAACACTTTATTCAAATTCAGAATGATAGTGTCAAGATTCCAACTACTCCCTTTTACGATGTAAAAACACGATGGAACTCGACTCTAAACATGTTAGAGAGATCCCTACGATTGCGCGAATTCACCAAGGGTTGGTTACAAACATATTCAGAATTTGAGCCTTTATGGTCAACCCCGGAGGAATGGAAACAGGTGGAATATATTCTGGAGGTACATCAACCCCAACGATTTTGGACGTTGTAGATGTCTAAAACTCGGGGTGTTACTATACATCAGGTATTCCAAGTCTATCTGGAGTTTTTAACAGGGTGGAGGGGGTCCCGAAAAACGCGGGCACCCTGGCCCTTTTCCCCACCCCACTCCTCGCAAGGGCCTGGGGCGGGGTGTCTTTTTCAGCATTCCCTGCCCCTGTCCCCACTCAGGCCCCCACCCCGCCCATACCCCAGACAGGTCCCTGTTAAAAAGAGGTGGTAAGAAATGGGGCACCATCTAGGAAAGGAATGCATGTGGGCCCCAGACGGGGGCGGGACGGCGATCAGCCGAAAAATCCTCCCCCCGGCCCCGTATAAGAGCAGGGTCTGGGGACTGAAAACCTGCCCCACCGCGCCCCGTAATGAACACTAAGTCCATCAAGATATCCTTGATCATTTGGAAATGCAGATTGTGAAGTTAGAACAGAAGAGGATGTAGTGGAAGTTTGATATTCGCCAAGGTTTACAGAAAGCTAAATTAAAGGCAAGATTGTACTATGGTAAAACAGAAAACCCACAAAGTCTTCTGTTTGACATTGGAGCTTGTCTTAATCCCTATTGCAAGCTTAATCTATTTCGTGAATGGGATTTGGATGTGCGACTGGTGAGACGGAGTATGAGAAGTCATATAAAAAGGAGTTTATGGTATATTATGATCAGCACTATCCACCAAAGAATGCCCCAGCCTCTCATACACCAATTCCACGACATGGTCTAAACAGTCATTGAAGCACCTTGATGGGTCAAGACCTAGAGCCAGTGTGGTTAGTAAAGCACTTGTTTATATATAGCCAGATTCCGAGATTGAGCCTCCAGAGTCCCTGGCGGAAGAGATCGATCCAGCACACAACCTGACCCCAAGAGGTTGCTTTTATGAGGCAAATATATTTGACTGTGTAACAATCCTATTGTCCTCTTGTTATATTGCAACAGGTAACGACCTTTCTTACCCAAGTGTTAACTATGTCTTTAGATAGTACAGAATTGTCTTTTCGTATGCAGACCCTACTATCTCATCTGATAGTACAGGACTGTCCTGTCAGGATATAGAACTATCTTAAAATTCCTATATTGTCGTCGTGCCTCTTCAGACGGTCATAGCATGCATAGGCTCAGAGAGCTTATCGGTAGAGTATTTGTAGTATTCAATAGTGTAAGATATAAAGAGAATCATATTGCAACTTTTTAGTATAGAAAGGTACTTGGATGGTTGCGTAAAGATCCAATCTCTTGGTAAGTTATTTTTGTTATTTTTGTTTTTGTTCTTTTATATCATGTATTCATTGTTGAGGTACAAGAACTTGCATGCAGCGGTAGCTATGGCGTAAAGAAAACCTTAACCGGAAAGAACCGCCCGCTTCACATCTTCCTGGGAAAAATCAAGCACCCCGAATCCATAGGAAAAATCCCCTTCGCCTAGCACCTAGGATAACATACCCCAGACACGTAAGGAAACAATTAATAGTAACCTACAGGAGAGAGACCTGAACCCTTCCGCATGCTCCCCTAAGACAAAAGAAATGATTGCCGAGCGAAGGCCCAACAGGGCCGGATGGGGAGGATACTGTGATTGCGCGACATGGGAAAACCACTGGACTTGTAAGCCAACATTTGTAACCATAAACATATGGTTGTGCTGGTAATTATATCAAGCCAAGGCGTTGGACACCAGGCACGGAGATAGTGCAATACCACGACTGGGCATAACCGAGGAGGGGTACGATGATCGGAGAGGATAATGTGACAGTAAGGTGCCAGCTCATGTAGCAGTACGGTGTAAGCGGACAGAACTAGGAGGTGGATAAAGGAAGGATCGCAAACGGGCTAGCAACAACTAACAAATAGGCCATAGCATGGGCTTTTGGGATGACGACAAAACTGAGGAAGGACTGAGATGTGACTAACTGAGGCTTTCCTCATCAGAGGTACAAGCCTAGCAAACCGAGGCCTACTTCAACCAAGAGTTCGGACACCATAACGCTGACCGTGAATAAAGCCAGAAGCTTTCCGACCATTCAAACCCTAAGTGAGGTGCAAAACGTGTACAGGGTAAGAGGGAGAACCGAACTTCATAAGTGGGTATTAATGATGAATGAGAACAAGAACCCCGAGGAGGGGAGACCGACAGGCCTCAGAAGAGGAAGGCAGATGGCTTAATATCAACTCCTAGGCAGTAGCCATCCTGGGAGAAGAGAGGGGGGTGGGCAAAGTTGACGATGATTTCTTATGGTGTTGAGATTTGAATCGCCAGAGGTGGAGAGCAGATGGTTCGTGCCAATCTCATGGTCTGTTCCTTTTTTTCTTCTTTTTTCTTTCTTTTTCTTTATATCATGTATTCATTGTTAAGGTACAAGAACTCGCATACAGCCCTAGTTATAGTGTAAAGAAAACCTTAATCCCAAACGAACTGCCCGCTTCACCTCTTGATGGGAATAATCAAACACCCTGAATCTATAGGAAAAATCCCCGTCGCCTAGCACCTAAGATACTAATACACTAGATACGTAAGAAAACAATTCATAGAAACGTACAGGAGAGAAACCTAAACACTTCCACAGGATCCCCTAAAACTAAAGAAGGGATAGATTCGCGAAGGCCCAACAGGGCCCGAGTTGAAGGATTGCGTGATCGTGTAGTGAGGGGAAAACCACTGGCTTGTGGGCCGACATTTGTGACCATAGCCATACCGTCCTGCCGGTAATTACATTGATCCAAGGTGTTGATAATAGTCAGAGAGTCAGTGCAATATCACGACTGGGTGTAACCGAGGAGGGGTCCGACGATTAGGGAGGACGAGGAGCCAGTAAGGTGCTTGCTTCTGTACCAGGAATGGTGCGAGCAGACAGAACCGGTAGGTGGGTGAAGGAAGCATCGTGAACAGGCTGGCCACAACTGACAAACAGGCCATAGCAAGGTCCTTTGGGACGACGACAAAACCAAGACGGGACGGAGATGATACTAACCGAGAGTTTTCCCATCAGAGGTACAAGCCAAGCAAGCCGTAACCTACTTCAACCCTCTGTTTAGCACCGTAATGCCGACCGTGAATGAAGCGAGAAGCTTTCCGATGGTACAAAATGCTAAGCGAGGTGCAATGCAAGTGCGGGGCAAGGGGGAGAACTGAATATTATGAGCAAGTCAACAAGGAACAAGAACGAGAACCCCAAGGAGGGGAGGCTGACATGCCTGAGAAGAGGAGGGAAGGTGGCTTAACGTTAACTCCTAGGCAGTAGCCATCATGGGAGAACTTGAAGAGAGATGTGTGGGGGAAAGTGACGATGATTTCTCGTGATGTTGAGATTTCAATCGCTGGAGATGGAGAGGAGAGGAGATTATTCGTGCTTATTTCTTGGTCCCTTATTATTATTTTCGTAATCATGCGTTCATTGTTTTAGGTACAAAAAGCCTCATGCAGCGCGAGCTGTGGAGAGAACAAAACCTATATGTCACAACCACTGCCCGCTTCACCTCTTCATGGGAAAAATCAAACACCCCGAAACAATAGCAAAAGCCCCTCTCGCCTTGCACCTAAGATACTAATACCCCAGAGACATAAGAAAACAATTCATAGAGACGTACAGGAGAGAAACCCAAACCCTTCCGCAGGCTCCCCAAATGAAAGGGCAGGATTCGCTAAAGCCCCACTGGGGCTTGAGGGTGATGATATTGATCGGCGTGATGGAAGAAAACAACAGAACTCGTGGGCCGATACCGAACCATAAACATACTGTAGCGCCGGTAAATTTCATTGATCCAAGGCGTTGGCAGCAGGCACGGAGACAGTACAATACCATGACTGGGTGTAAGCGAGGGATCCGACGATCACGGGAGATGAGGGGCAGTAATCTGCCAGCTGCTTGTAGTAGTAATGGTGGCAGCGGACCAGACAGGGAGGTGGGGGGACGAAGGATCACGAGCGGGCTAGCCACAACCAACAAACAGGCCAGAGCAAGGGCCTTTGGGATGACGACGAGCAGGGCGGGACCTAGATGTTACTGACCGAAGCTTTGCCCATCAGGGGTACAAGCCCGGCAAGCCGAGGCCTACTTCGACCAAGAGTCCGGACACAGTAACGCCGACTGTGAATCAAGCCAGAAGCTTTCCGACCATGAAAACGTTAAGTGAGGTGGAAAAACACATGGAGGGTAAGGAGCAGGAGCGAACTTCATGAGCGGGTGTCAACGAGGAACGAGAATGAGAACCCCGAGCAGGGGAGGCTGATAGGCCTCAGCACAGGAGGGAAGGTGGCTTAAAGACAACTCCTAGGCAGTAGCTATCGTGGGAGAAGAGAGGTAGTAGGTGAGGAAAATAAGGATGATGTGCCGTGGTATTGAGATTTCAATTGCCGTAGGTGTAGGAGAGAAGGTTTGGGTCCTATGTCTTGGTCGTTTCTTTTCTTTTTGTAATCATGCATTCATTGTTTTAGGTACAAAAAGCCTCATGCAGCGCGAGCTATGGAGAAAACAAAACCCATAAATCTAAAAGTCCAACTGCCTGCTTCACCTCATCATGAGAAAAAATCAACACCCCCAAGACTATAGGAAAAGCCCCCCTCGCCTAGCGCCTAAGATACTAATACCCCAGATAGGTAGGGAAACAATTCATAGAAACGTACAGGAGAGAGCGCAATAGCACTGCTGGGCATAACCGAGGAGATCCGATGATCGGGGTGGATGGAGAGGCAGGAAGGTACCAGCTTCTGTAGCAGTAATGGTGCAAGCGGACAGAACTGGGTGGTGGTGAGAGGAAGGATCGCGAATGGGCTAGCCACAACCGACAAACGGGCCATGGCAAGGGCTTTTGAGACAACGACGAGGACTGAGGCGGGACCGTGATGTTACTGACCAAAGCTTTCCCCATCAGAGATACAAGCCCAGCAAGCTGAGGCCAACTTTGACCGAGAGTACGACACCGTAACGCCGACCGTGAACGAAGCCAGAAGCTTTGCGACTGAGCAAACGCCAAGCGACATGCAAAACGCGTGCGGGGTTGAGGGGAGAACCGAACTTTATAAGCGTGTCAATGATGAATGAGGAGGGGGAACCCCAAGGCGGGGGGGCTGACAGGCCCCGGAAGAGGAGGGAAGGTGGCTTAACGCTAACCTCTAGGGAGTAGCCATCGTGGGAGAAGAGATGTGCGTGGGGTAAAGTCATGATGATTTCCCCTGCTGTTGAGATTTCAATCGCCGGAGGTGTAGGAGAGATGGTTCGTGTCATATCTTTTGCTCGAAACCAAGCTCCTTATATTTACATCTTCTAGCAACCCTAAACCTGGTAACTCATCACCTCTCGTCACACGAATACTATGACTAATAGCGAGTTATAGTCTAAAATTTATCAGCTGACTCTCATGAGTCTGCTGCGAAACATTGATTAACCAATCAAAACTCTTAAAATATGTTCTGTGCTCAAATGAGCAATATCCACAAAACATATGACTTATATTATAAGTCATGTCCCAAAATCACTACATCGTATGACATCACCATCCTGAGTCATACAAGAATCAACCAATCAAAATCTAACGATAACTAACAAATTTGAAGTCATGTAAAATCCTAAAAGTCAAATGCTGTCATAGTGTGAAACCAATGTACCTGATGACTAATGAATATTAGTCATGTGAAATCAGAGTAGCTTAGTCATGATTTGTGAGAGAATATTGTACTCTTTTCGTAGTTTTATAAAATTTAAGAATGTAGACAAATGCATTTTCCTATTTCTAAACCCAGTAAGTCCAATCCGCAACAGGTCTTTATTTGAACCATTTCGCACAATTCACCTGAGTATCAGCGTGGGAGCATCAGTGTGAAATACCAAGTCATTCGGTTGGGGATCAGGCCCTGTCAGCAGGTTGAGTTTAGGAATTAGGTCTGGGAACAGTTTGATGTGTTCTAATCTAAAGTCTTCTACACCCAGCTTCCATCGTTCTTTCCCATTGGCTAAGCAATTCACAAGGTATCCTTGATGGGTGTTCTCATGAGCCTCTGAGTTGGCATGAGCCTGAGTCTCAAAAAGCCTGGTTGAGGCTTAGTGATCCTATCAAACGTGAGGTGTGACCATCTAACCCAACATATCTTCTTGTCTGCCTCTTCTGCTACCCAGAAGTCCTCCATGTCTTCCCTCTAATACCAGGTAGGCAATCCTGTTAATTTAATGCAAAATCAATAGAACCAGGCAAGGCGAACAAACCTGTCATCAAGGCGGAGGATATAAGGAATTGAGTAACTCATACAACAATCTGTGTTCGGTATTGAATGTTGCAATAGTTCCAACCTCACTCAAGTGGGTCTTGGTGGCATCGCGTTGCCCCATAAAGTGCAAGCCGGACAAGGATCTCTACCAGAGTTTGTGGTATGGTTCGTGCGGATCAAGACCTGCACTAGGAATCTAGCTATTTTCAAACGATTATACCACCAGAACAAGTCACCCAGGTGCCTCAAAAAAACCTCTACAATATTCTCCTTATCTCTCTC